>Ga0209048_10001150_pt1 | contig 27635 bp, 31 predicted proteins | sample FrelakmetCRP12CR_FD_187146 | JGI IMG/M metagenome (GOLD analysis project Ga0209048, IMG submission 187146) | Freshwater lake sediment microbial communities from the University of Notre Dame, USA, for methane emissions studies - CRP12 CR (SPAdes)... | ecosystem: Environmental > Aquatic >... | reverse complement strand
CCAAAGGTTATAATGGCTATTAAATTTCATCAAAATTGAGTTAAAATTATAAAAAATCCATTATAAATCCTCCAATAATAAATTTAAGCTTTTATGAGGATTAAAAAGGAAATTCAGGCTAAATTATTATAAACAGAAAAGATTGTTTACTCAGTCTGAAAGAGATACATAAGAAAAGCCCAGATTATATTACTTAAGTAATAAAAAGTAATTTTAACCTATATAATATAAAGTTTAGATAGATAATTTCATGGGTATTTTTAGATAGATAATTTCATGGGTATTAAGACTTAGAAATTTGAGTATTTTCGCAGATTTACAAATTCAAGTACTTTTAAATTTCAAGTTTTTAGGAGTGATTTTCGAAATGTCTGAACCATCATCAACGGAGATTTATGAGGTTAAACGTACCTTAAAAGAACTTGCCGATAAGAAAGGCAGAGGTACCGAGTTAGTTTCTGTTTATATACCTCCAGATAAGCAGATCAGTGATGTGGTAAAGCACATGCGGGAGGAATTGAGCCAGAGTGCTAACATTAAGAGCAAGCAGACAAAAAAAAATGTGCAATCTGCCATTGAAGTTATAATGCAGCGTATGAAGCTTTTTTCACGTCCCCCTGAGAGGGGTCTGGTGCTATTTGTGGGAATGATCCCCAAGGGTGGTCCGGGAACTGAGAAGATGGAGACTTATGTCTTTGAACCTCCAGAGCCAGTGCAGACTTATACATATCATTGTGACTCTCAGTTCTTCTTGGAACCTCTTCAAGAGATCCTGGAGGAGAAAGAAATCTATGGATTAGCAGTTTTAGACAGGAAAGAAGCTACCATCGCCCTTTTGAAGGGTAAAAGAATCAATATCGTCAAAACCATGACCAGTGGTGTTCCCGGGAAACACAAGGCAGGAGGACAATCTCAGCGGAGGTTTGACAGGCTCATAGATCTAGCAGCCCATGAATTTAAGAAGAGAATAGGAGATCATATGAATGAGGCATTTCTGGGCATTCCAGAACTTAAAGGAGTTATTATTGGCGGTCCTGGCCATACCAAAGAAGAGTTCGTAAATGGGGATTACTTGCACCACGAGATCAAGCAAAAAATCATCACCACTGTTGACACCTCCTATACCGGTGAATTCGGCATCCGAGAGGTTATTGACAAGTCCATGGATGTTTTAACAGAAATGGATATCATGCGGGAGAAAAGGCTGGTAAAACGTTTTCTCAGAGAATTAGTCGATGAAGAAGGTCTCGCATCCTATGGAGAGGCTCAAGTCAGGCAAAACTTGATTAATGGTGCGGTAGAGGTGTTGTTACTATCCGAAGATCTAAAATCAAGAAGACAGAGCTATGAATGCCAGTCCTGTGGCTCAATAGAGAACAAAACCTTCAAAAACGAGGTTGAAATAAGTGAAAAGCAATGTAAAAGTTGTGGCGATAAAATGAAAATATCCTCTTCCAAGGATATCATTGATGACTTCGTAGAACTAGCTGAGGAAGTAGGTTCGGAAGTTGAGATTATTTCAACTGAAACAGAAGAGGGAATGCAGCTTTTGAAGGCTTTTGGCGGTATAGGCGCGATATTAAGATATAGGGTGTAGTATTTTTCCTTTGATTCATAATTGTTTTTGGGTTTATCCTAGTCTACTCACCCTAATCAATGATTCTATTGGAACCTTTTCTACTTCTGATAAACCTTTCTTATCAATAAGAACCACAGCAGCCAGAGGTTTTGCTCCTAGTTTTCTGAAGATATTTATTGCCTCTCCGATAGTACCTCCGCTGGTGATGACATCGTCTACTATTACCACTTTACGGCCTTCGGCGGAGGCAAAATTACTGCTTAATGCTCCTTTACCCTCTTTACCTTTACGGTGTTTGATGGGATGGAAAACAGCTATGTCTGCGTTGAGAATATCGGCCATCATAGTGGCGAAGGGTATGCCGCTAACTGTGATGCCTACGATTACTTCTGGTTCGCCATGTTGCAAGGCCATATCTGCCATGGCCGATGACACATACTTCATCCGAACTGAACTTCCTCCAAGACTCTTCCAGTTGATGGCGAAATCCAAAGGTGCTGTCTGTTGATCAGCTGTCTTCTTCTTATCGGTTCCCTGTAGAATTAGCCATCTGGCAGTGTCTTTTGACACGTTTAGTTCGTCTGCTATTTCTCCAGTAGTAAAACCTTTGCTTCTAAGCTCATAAGCATTTTTTATTAGTTTTTGGTTCATAGATGCTCCCTCATTATATATTTTTATATATATTTTTATTCTTAATCGATTTCTATCTCCACAGGAATATTCTCCTTAGCAGATTTCATTGCGGCCAGTACGGCCTTCAAAGCATGTACTCCGTCTTCACCAGTTATTATAGGTTTTTCATCATGAACAATGGCTTTTAGGAAAGAATCAAGCTCTTCCATAAGGGGTTCATGGTGAGGTACTTTAACTTTCCTAGCATTCTTCCCGTAAATTTCCACTTTCTGGTCGATATAATCTAGGGATATTATGCCTTCAATTCCTGTGACTTCTAACTGCCTTTTTTTGTAGGGTGTCAACCAGTTCACCTCTAACATACCGATAGCACCGTTGTAAAACTCCATCATGATTTCTGCATGGTCTTCGTATTCGCATTTTTCCAGTCTGCTGCCAACATGAGCGTAAATTTTTGAAACCGGACTGTCAAGAAGGTAGGACATGACATCGACTTCATGTATGGCCAGATCTATTGTTACTCCCACGTCTTTGATGCGGGGAGGGAATGGACCAACCCTCTTGGCAGACACAGAAACCACTTCTCCGATAAGATTTTCTCTTATAACCTTTTTTGCTTCCAATACTGCTGGATTGAATCGTTCTACATGTCCTGTGGCCAGTTTCACCCCTTCCTTTCTGGCGGCTTTTACCATGTCTCTGCCTTCCTTTAGGGTGAAAGCTATAGGTTTTTCCACTAAAACATGCTTTCCATGTTCTATGGCACTCATGACCACTTCATAATGATAAGTAGTTGGTACGCAAACGCTTACTGCTTCAATTTCTGGCATTTTAAGGATATTATCATAATCAACGAAACCTACGGTGTTATATTCTTTGGATACTTCTGCCAGGGTTCCCTTCATAAGATCGGATACTGCCATGAGGTTGGCGCTCTTAAGTCGGGAGTAGACACGTACATGGTTATAGCCCATGGCCCCTACGCCAACCACACCCACGTTGACTTTCCTCAAGAGTAATCCTCCTGCATGAGTCTGGCTACTTCTATACCCAGATCTTCAGCTTGGCTTATGGGACTCTTTTGCTTAATTTTTGAGAGAATTTCACCCTCCTTGCTAAGTAATATTGCATAAAGCTCTATTTCTTTGCCCTGTGCTCTGGCACAAACTCCGAGTGGCCATTGACATCCAATACCAAGTTCTTCCAACACCTTTTTTTCCGATTTGACTTCTTGATATGAGATGAAGTAGTTCAGAGACTCTAAAACTTCTTTTTTATTGCTATCGTCCCTGGCCACCACTGCCAAGGCACCTTGACCAGCAGCAGGGGTTATGTAATCTAATGGGAATTGTTCACGGATGTGTTCACTAAGTCCCAGTCTTTTGAGACCTGCTTCAGCCATGAGAGTTGCATCATAATCTCCCGCGAGAACCTTTTTGATCCGTGTGTCGATGTTGCCTCGAATGGGCTTTATATTCAAATTTTTATGATGATAATTGCAGAAAGCTTCTCTTCTAAGGCTACTGGTTCCCATAGTAGAACCTTCGGGCAGGTCATTCCAACTGTAGGAAGATACCAATACTTCGTTAGGGGATTCCCGTAGAGGTACTGCTACAATTTCCAGTTCAGGATCTAGTTCGCTGGGCAAATCCTTTAAACTGTGAACTGCGAAATCAACTTCTTCATCCAGCACGGCCTTGTCTAGTTCTTTGGTGAAAATGCCTTTTACGTCCATTTGGTAAAGTTGAGAGTCCTTAATTTTATCCCCTGTAGTTTTTATTATTTTTATACCTATCTCTTCGTCTGTTATTTTAGATAAAGTGTTAATTATATTTTTAGTTTGAACCATGGCCAGATTGCTGCCCCTTGTGCCTACCTGCAAAGCATCATCTCCGAGTGCTAAGAATTACTGAATTTCAATGTGCTATAAAAGTTTCCGAGATTATATAATAAGCAATAGTTATCCAAGTATCTCTTCTTAGTTGTTTGATCACTTATGATCTTTAATAAATGTTGTCATGGGAAAGAAATTACCCTTTATCTCCTGTTTATATCAGAAAATCTGGAACGATAAATAAGCAGGATATTTTTACCCCCTATTTGGAGCGCTAAATCAACTGCATCACGAATATGACTTTTATAAATTGCATCCCTTGTTATGCTGGCGTGGATACTTCTTCCCAGCTCTTCGGTCAATATTAGTGGGATATTTACATCCATTTGATTTAAAAATGTTAATAAGGATTTTTCATTAATTTCTTCACAAGTTACTCCGTATTTCCCGCCTAATATTAGAATAGGATTTTCAAATTGTTTTATCATGCCTACTGATTTTTTTATGGCTGTCGCATTTATACCAGGGTTTATTTCCTCTATGATCCTGCTTCCCTGCAGGTTTTTTAATGATGTTCTTCCTGGTAAACCTCTGAAGTTTTTTAGACCTTTTATTATAATTTTTTTGGAAATTCCCATAGTTAAAGAGCCGCATATGGCAGAAAGAGCATTTTCTAGGTGGTATTTAGCAGGTGCAAATGTGGAAACTTTAAAGGAGGCGTTGATGGATTTATCTTCCCTGGTTTTCAGATCAGACACTTCAACCTTGAAGGTGGTTTGTTGCAATCCGTATTCTATCATTTTTGCACGAACGTTAGATTCTCCTTCAAGGCCGAAGGTGTTTACTCTATTGCATGGTAAAGGTAGATGTTTGTAGTGTTTTTGGTATACCTCATTATCACATGCCACTATTTTACTTCTAAATATCTGGGACTTAGCCTGACTGGCGTGACTGTGGGCGCTGGCGATGGGATAATCTTCAGCTATGTTGGTTAAGACACCCACATCAGCCAGCCCAGTTCCTCCTAAAGACATTTCAAAAATGCACATTCCAACATCATATTCCTTTGCTAATTCCCAAGCTGTAATGATGCTTGCGGGAGTTATGCTAACATCTTTCTGGAGTAATTTTTCTTCTCCATGTTCTAAGATTTCAATTCCCAGACTACTTAAAATCAGCGGGTTGTCATCCTTGAATATCTTTTTAAGCATTGCAACTGAACTGGTTTTGCCTTTAACTCCTGTAACTTCTATTATGGGGACTGATATGCGATTTTTCATCAGGTAATGTACAGCCTGATGATGGGTTATCAGTTTAATGGTTGAATCTGGTGAAAAGAAGGGTAAATTACAATGTACAGGGGCCACAACCATTAAATCATCCTTATATCCAGGGTTGGCCAGATTTTCCTCTAAAAAAGTATCATCAACTAATTCAATTCCTTGATTTAAGAGTGATGCCTGCTCTTGCCTGTTAAAGGTATGATAGATGTCCCATGCTAAAACTTCACAGTGCTGCTTTTTGGCGAATTCAGAGGCCAGTGTAGTCCCACCATGAGTCATGTCCACCACAACTATTTTCATGAATCAATTCCGCCTTTAGTTTAACTTCTCCCTAACTTTACTGTAGAAATCTTTGGTGAGTCGGACAAAATAGGCGCAGTTTTCCGATTTTTGGAAGATAATCTCATCCATATAATTTATTTCTTCTTCAAACTGGCCGTCGATCACTGCTATGGCCTTTTTACCCTCTCGTAAGAGTTTCACTTTAATGGTGCTCTCGTTAGACACAACTGTGGGTCGTGCTCCAAGTTTAAAAGGACAGATGGGGACGATGATGAAGGCCTCCACCCTTGGATCAACTATGGGGCCTCCTGCAGACATAGAATAGGCTGTTGAACCACTGGGAGTAGCTATAATGAGCCCGTCAGCTCGAAGCTCCTCTACTTTTTCTCCATCTACATTGATTTGTATATGGAGCATCTTAGCTGGCTTACGGGTCATTATAACCACTTCGTTTAGTGCGGTCGGAAGTTTGTGGTTGTGCCATACTCTGAGCTGGTTACGCCTTTCCACAAAGTAGTTGCCCTTCAAAACTTCTTCTATGGCTTTGAAAGCATTTTCAGGGTCTATTTCAGTCAAAAAACCAAGAGTTCCCATATTAATTCCGATAAGAGGGATTTTTTTGGGGCTGATGAAGTTCTGGGTCCGTAATATGGTTCCATCTCCTCCCACTGCTATGATCAGATCCACGTCCATATGCGATACTTCACACTTAAAATCCTGAAATTTTCCCAGTGACTGTGCCAGAGGCGTGTCCAGGAGGATATCTACACCTTTGTTTATTAAAAAATCTGCTATTTTCCCAGCGAGTTCAACTGCATCTGCCAGATCAACTCGTGCCACGACTCCTATAATCATTGAATTCCTCCTAATATCCTGATTATCTCCTTATGGATAGTGGAATTACATGCAGCTATCAGGGAAGTTTTTTCCAGAACGTTTAGTTTTCCCTGAAGAGCTTGACCATACTGATCAGTCACTAACCCCCCACTTTCTTCCAAGATCACTTTAGCTGCTGAAATATCCACCACCCTCAAATTATCACTAATGTCTAAAAAGGCATCGTAAGTGCAGTCAGCAACATAACAAAGTTCTATGGCTATTGAACCTAAAATTCTCATCCTTCTTACAGTCTTGCATAGTTTTTCTATCTTCTCCATATCCATCCGGTAAACGTAGGCACCCAATGATGATTGGGAGAGATCATGTATAGAGGAAGCCAATAACTTTTCATTGTTCATGAATGCTCCTTCATCTCTTATTGCACCGTAAACATCACCAGTGGCGAAGTTCTTAACTAAGCCCATTTGAACATCCTGAATCGTCAAAGGCCCTTTACGATCAGATAAAATGGGTGCTAAAGCCACTGAGATGCCATAAGCTGGGATATTTTTCACAGCATTACTGGTACCATCCAATGGATCCACTACAAGCATAACTTCAGGCTGACCATCTCCAATTTTAACTTCACCTATTTCCTCACTAACCAGTATTAAAGGCCGTTCAATATGTTCCAGAACCTCTAAGACTTTATTCTCAGCAACTAGGTCGATATATTTAGTTGGAGTGCCATCTGCCCCCATTTTAACTATTTTTCCAGCTTCTTTAGACCCTACCAAGGGAGTAACTGCCAGATTGGATTTTTCTATTATCTCCTGGCACACTTCACTCCAGAATTTAATATCTTCGGTATTCAATTTTTTTCACTCCTATTCAAGAAAGACCACAGCAGCTATTACAACACCTTGCTCTTTTATAATATGACTTTCTTCTTCAATGATGATTTCCCTGATCTCTAGATCCCGAACCTGCATCATGTATCGTACCATGGTTTCTGCTTCCCTTCTAACATCATCCGGGGCTCTATTAATCCCAGAACGCTCGACCACACATCCAAAATCATCTGAAGTAGCCACTGCAACCACAGCGGTTATTAAATCACCGGCTTTATCTGAGTAGGTCTGGGCTAACACACAGTTAACCATAGCCCCCTCTTTGATTTGGGGAAGCTCCACTATCTTGGTATGTGCAGGTATTATGCTGGAAACAGGGATGAGATTCACATTTCCAATACCAGCGTCAAGGAGGGCATTGTCAAAGGCATTGAGCCTGGTGGGACCTTCTGATTTTCCGAAAGTTAAGGAAACCTTCATCTCTATCACTCAAATACACTTAAAAATTTAAATAGGGAGAAAAATATAGCCATTTCTATATCAGGTGGAGGCATCTATAAATATTTACGTCACACAGAGCAAGTTAGTAAGGCCTTTCTAAATTCTGAAATTTATGGATCTGCTCATGGATCTAAATTTAACATATGATAGGAGGTAAAGAGTATGTCAACTAAGGTTGTAGAAGTTAAAACTCTAAAAGTAGGTAAATATGTAGTATTAGATGGAGAAGCATCGAAAATAGTGAGTATCCAAACTTCATCCCCTGGTAAACACGGCGCAGCTAAGGCTAGGATGGATGCTATAGGAATATTCGATAATCAGAAAAGAGGGCTGGTAAAACCTGTAGATGCCAAAATAGAAGTACCAATTATAGACAAGCGCACCGCACAGGTACTAGCCATTATGGGTAGTGATATTCAACTAATGGATCTAGAAACCTACGAAACCTTCGAAGTTCCCATACCAGATGACATGAGGGATGATCTGATAGAAGCGGCAGAAGTAGGCTACATAGTGGCCATGGGAAACAAGAAACTAATGAGAGTCAAATAAATTCTGAGGATTTAATAAATGCATCTTTTTACAGAGAAACCTCTGAAATTTGCTTTTTCTAGGACCAGTTTTAAAGAATACTCCCCTCAATCAGGAGATGAAGCCAAGTTTGGTATACTGGGAGTACCATTTGACAGTACCACCACTTACCAACCCGGTGCAAGATTTGGGCCCCTCTACGTACGGGAGGCCTCCTATAACTTTGAAAAATTCAATCTTATTTTGAATAAGAAGTTCGAAACATGTTTATATGATTGTGGTAACCTGGAAGTGGTACCTGGAAACTTCCATAAGACCTGCAACAAACTGCATTCAGTCATATCATCCATGATAGAGAAGGGGATCACTCCAATAGTTATTGGTGGAGAACACACCATAAGTTATGGGATTATCAAGGCCATGAATATCCGGGAAGCTACAATAATACATTTCGATGCCCACATGGATCTAAGGGACAGTTACATTGGTGAGAAATACTCCCATGCAACTATCATGCACAGAATTCACGATCAGAAACCCAAGAATATAATTCAGATAGGCACCCGCTCCTGTTCTCAAGGCGAGTTAGAATTCGCCAGAAAAAACGGAATAGAACATTACACGCCCCAAGAAATAAAGGAAGATCTGGTTGGAATGGAAAAAATAATAAGCCATATTAAGGGGCCCATCTACGTAACAGCTGATTTAGATGTTCTGGACCCTGCATATGCCCCATCAGTGGGCACACCCGCACCATGTGGTCTAGACTCGTTGGAGCTTGAAAAACTCATATTCAGTTTGAGGAATAAACAAATAATTGGATTTGATGTGATGGAGGTCTCATCAACTACAGTGGGTGATGTTACATCTCTAAACGCAGCAAAAGTTATTTTGGACTTATTATTCTTGCAATGAACAAGACTGATTATGCAAATCAGGTTTTTTCTATAAATATTTATAGAATCTTACCCAAATCTAGAATTATTAGTTAAAGCTATAAATTAGTAGTATTATTTGTATTTGTGTAGTTTCTTAGCCTGAGTATGATTCTTTTAAACATTCTCAGCATAAAAAGTTATGGAAAGGATGAATAGAATGTACAATCGAGAAGTTAAGCTTACAGGCCATATTATCGACTCTTTAATCCTGCCTAAGGCCCTAGATCTCATTATGGACATGGGGGGAGACTTTCAAATACTCGAATTTGAAGTGGGCAAACGTAAAAAAGACACCAGTCTGGCCAGAATTCAAGTTTCAGCCAAGACAGAAGTTCTTCTTGGTGAAATTCTTGATGAACTATCAGAGATAGGTGCAGTAGTAGTGGAAATTAAGGAAGTTGAACTCTTACCCTCTCTAAAGGACCAGACTCTTCCCAGTGATTTTTACTCCACCACTAATCATCCCACCTATATCCGCTACCAGGATGAATGGATACCTGTAGAAGAAGTTGAGATGGATTGCATGATCATTGTGGACCCACAAGAAAAACGAGCATACTGTAAACCAATTTTCCACATAAAGGAGGGGGAATTGGTGGTGGTTGGTCGGGAAGGAATCAAAGTGGTGCCACCCCAGAGGCCACGTGGCAAGAAAGGTGTTTTCGAATTCATGTCTAGTGATGCCTCTTCTGAAAAACCTCTACAATCTATTATCAAAAATATCGCTGCAGAAATAAGGGAAGTGAAGAAAAGAGGAGGGAAAATCGCTATTGTTGCCGGTCCTGCTATAGTTCATACAGGTTCAGGTACAATAATGGCTAAAATGATCCGCGAAGGATTTATAGATGTCTTATTCGCCGGAAACGCACTGGCAACCCATGACATTGAGAACGCTCTCTACGGGACTTCCCTGGGTATGTGTGTAAAGACTGGAGAGGCGGTTACTCGAGGCCATCGACATCACATCTACGCCATAAACCAGATTAACCAGGCTGGATCAATCAAGGAAGCAGTAGAACAGGGAATGCTCAAAGAAGGTATTATGTATGAGTGTGTTAAGAGTAATATTCCATTCGTGCTGGCTGGTTCCATAAGAGATGATGGACCTCTCCCTGATGTCATAACAGACATAATAGAAGCCCAGGATGAGATGCGCAAACACGTTCGTGATGTGGATTTGGTGATCATGATTGCCACTATGCTCCATTCAATAGCCACAGGAAACATCCTCACTTCCCAAGTTAAGAGTATATGCGTGGATATAAACCCTGCAACTGTCACTAAACTCAGTGATCGTGGCAGCGCTCAGGTGTTGGGTATTGTAACTGATGTAGGGGCATTCATGCCAATGCTTTATAACGAAATCAAACATAAGAATACAACTAATTAGGGGCAGTTCATGGCCGGGAACGGATGTTTGGATTGATTTAGTTATTATTATTTTAGTTTCAAATCTCTGGTGAAATATTTATGATTCGAGGAAACCTGTTAAACCTATACACCGAAGATATCTACCCTGCAGAGTTGGAAATCGAAAATGGGAAGATTAAATGTGTCAAGGAGGTTAAAGGAGATTTTAAACAATTCATCCTGCCAGGGTTCATCGATGCTCACATCCATATCGAAAGCTCCATGCTGACACCATCCAGGTTTGCCCAAGCAGTGTTACCCCATGGAACCACTTCTGTAGTGACCGATCCTCATGAAATAGCCAATGTAATGGGACTTAACGGGATTAAATACATGATGGAGGATGCAGCGTCTGTTCCACTGCGGATTTTCTTCACAGTACCATCTTGCGTACCTGCCACTCCCTTTGAAACCTCCGGTGCTACAATCGGATCTAAGGAGATAGATGAACTTCTTAAAAATGATGAAATAGTTGCATTGGGGGAGATGATGAACTTCTCAGGAGTTATAGAAAAAGATCCAACAGTTTTAGAGAAGATTCGAGCTGCAAAAAAATACAAAAAGCCTATAGATGGTCATGCACCCCTTTTATCCGGAGCAGATCTCTGCAAGTACTTGGAAGTTGGTATTTCCACAGACCACGAATGCACAGAGGCGGAAGAGGCTACAGAAAAAAGTAGATTGGGAATGAAGATCATGATAAGGGAGGGGTCCTCGGCCAAAAATCTGGCAGACTTGGTGGAAGTTGGCGGAGATTTCTTGGTTTCAGACGACATACAACCAGAAGATATTCTAAAAGGACACTTAGACCTTATTTTGAAAAAAGCCGTATCACTTGGCTTAGACCCGATAGAAGCAGTTAAAATGGTAACTATAAATCCTGCTAGCCATTATAATCTTGATACAGGATCATTAAATCCTGGAAAACCAGCAGATCTGGTTTTGGTCGATGATATGGAAATTTTCAACATTAAAAGAGTTTTTATTAACGGTAAAATTGTGGCTGAAGACGGAAAACCCCTATTTACATTAGAAACATTGCCAATTGAAAATAAAATAAATTTAACACCGAAAAAACCCTCTGATTTCGAATTAAAATCTCCAAATAAACAGGAGCTAGTGCGTGTAATTGAGGTGCTAGAGGGACAATTATTAACTCAGTCATCTGAAGCGATTTTGAAGGTGGAAAATGGAGCCATTCAACCTGAAGCAGGGAAAGATATACTGAAAATAGCAGTTGTGGAACGTTACGGTCATGATAGAGTTTCAAATGCATTTGTTAGCGGATTTAATCTAAGAAATGGAGCTTTTGCATCCAGCGTGGCTCATGACTCACACAACATAATCGTTGTCGGTACCAACAGTCAGGACATGGCCCTGGCTGCTAATTATATTGCTGAATTAGGTGGAGGTTTAGTAGCGATAGTTGGAGAAGCAAAACATGCTCTCAAACTCCCTATTGCTGGTCTAATGAGCACGGCCAATGTTAAAGAGGTAGCATCAGATTTAAAATCCTTACACGAAACCCTTAAATCCATGGGTTGCGCTATGAAATCCCCTTTCATGACTATGTCCTTCCTGACTCTCTTGGTTATTCCAGAGTTTAGAATAAGTGATCAAGGACTTTTTGACGTGGGTAAATTTCAATTCGTTGACGTGGTGAAAAATTGATGTGATTATAAAATTAGTTATTTTATTCATTTATTTTAATAATTTTATCTTTACTTCTTCATTTATCAATTTCATAGCCTTCTGGTGGTCTTTTCCACCCACACGATCCACTACCCGAGTTATTTCCTTCATTCTCTTCAAATATTCCTTTTTTTTGGCATGAGAAGCTATTTTCATCCTACTAAGGTTCACCAGAGCCTCAATTATTCCACAAAGAGCTCGATTCATTGGTTCAATGTTTCTATAATTATTGAACATTATTTCTATGGCCTTGGCCTGTATTATGATTAGGATTGATTTTCCAAATGAGTCTTCTCTCTCCACCTGCCTCTCCTGGATAACCTCAGCCAGGAAAGATGCATCAGCTTTTATCAGGGAGAAACCTCGGTTTTCATCCTTAAAATCCTCGAATGGGGGGTTATCGACGGTGGCTTGGAAGAAAAGGATAGGGTCTCTGGTGAGGTTTACATAGAAAAAATTCTCCCGTTGGATGTTGCGGACGGTTCGGGAGCCTTCATTAAGGCGGAGAACTATCTTATCTTGATATTTACAGATTACACCCATGGGGGCTGCGTTAGGAGTTCCATCTTGATTGCAGGTAGTTACGATGGTCTCATAGAGCATGCCTTTTTCTATGTTTAAGGAATATAAGTCTAGCATAAGATCCTTACCTAATATCCTCTATAAACCTATAAGACAGAATCTGTCTATTTAAGGATTTCTCCAATTAAGGTGCCGTTTATGATGCAGTCAAAGTCCATTTCCTGGTCCCATCCCGCCTCGCGAAACATGTCCATATAGCTCAAGCCCATGAACTTACCTTTACCCTGGAGGACGGATTTTCTTAGTTTATTCACTTCTTCAAGTTTCACCTGGGCTTTTGGCAAGGTAAGGCCGCCCAGAATGGCCAGAACATCAGCCGTGGGGTCCGTTACTTCCCCAAGTTGCATGCCATTAGGGGTGAATATAATCTTCCGGGCTGTTCCTAAGTCGGTCCTGGTGATAAAAACAGATTCCTTGTCTCTGATGGTGTAGGCGAAAAGCTCAGCGAAAGGGGTACAAATCCCTGGCAAGCCAGCGAAGGTTACCTTTTCTGCGTTAGCCACTTCTTTCTTGAATGCCATTAAATTTCCGTCAAGTCCTTTAAATTCACTTGAAACTTCCATATTTTCATCTCAAAACTAAAGTTAATCTATTAAAACCTTATTATCATACCAATAATAAAAAAATTGTGGTTTAAGAACCCTTTAACTGGTTATGAGCTACTCTTCAAATATATGTATATAATGTAGGCTATTACCAGTATAATTATAATTGGCAGTAACCATATGAATACATAGAAGAAAACTACTGCCAACACCAAGGCCACCAGTATAAATATAATGTCTCTGAACTCCATATTTTTCTATATAACTCTTTAACCATAAATAGATTTCCATTAACCATATCTCAAATAGATAATGGATAAATGGGCTGAAATTAACCAAATTCATATGAATAAGCGGAGATAGAATAAATGATATTAGTAGTTAACAATCATGGACAGTACAACCACAGAATCCATCGAACTCTACAGTACCTTAAAATTTCATCTGAAATAATTCCAAATTCAACGACGTTAAATGAAATAGTGGATAAGAACCCTTCGGGCTTAATATTGGGAGGTGGGCCCTCTGTGGAAAGATCTGGGAACTGTTTGGAATACGTGAAAGAACTGGAATATCCTATATTGGGAATCTGCTTAGGCCACCAAATTATGGCCCAGGCGTATGGCGGAGAGATAGGATCCGCGGGGATGGAAAGTTACGCCCAGATACAGCTAAACATCGAAGATGAAAACGATATATTCAAAGGGCTAGGGCCCACGATGCAGGTCTGGGCTTCACACAAGGACGAGGTCACTAAACTGCCCCTGAATTTTAAAATTCTTGCTTCATCATCCATTTGTGAGATTGAAGCCATGAAAAATCAGAAAAAACCATTATATGGAATACAATTTCATCCCGAAGTCCAGCACACAAAAAAAGGCCCTAAACTATTGGAAAACTTTTATGAAGTTTGTAAAGGCTTTGAATAAGGTAAAATAACCTAAAAAACAATGTTTACGAATATCCACTGCATATCCAATTAATTTTTCTATAATTAAATAAATTAATATAAGTAGGGATAATTAAATCAATAAATCAGTCATTTAAGTTAACTATCTGTATTTCACGGAATTAAAAGGTGAAAAAAAGTGTTAGATCCATCATCTTTCATAAAAGAGTCAATAGAAGAAATTAAGAATATTATAGGAGATAAAAAAGCAGTAGTAGCCTTATCAGGAGGTGTGGACAGTTCAGTTGCATCAGTCTTAGTTTCTAAGGCAATAGGAGAAAATCTAACTGCAGTTTTTGTTGATCATGGCCTTCTACGTCAGGGTGAAGCTGATTATGTGCAAAGAACATTTAAAAATAGGTTAAATCTGCGATTTGTAGATTCCAGTCAAGAATTCCTCGGAAAACTGCAGGGAGTTGATGATCCGGAGGAAAAAAGGAAGATTATTGGAGAGAAGTTTATTCGTGTATTTGAACGAGTTGCTGAAGAGGTTGGCGCCGATTTCCTTGTGCAGGGCACCATCGCCCCGGACTGGATCGAGAGCCATGGAGACATCAAATCTCATCATAACGTGGCACTGCCTCATGGAATGGTTTTAGAGTTAGTGGAGCCCATAAGAGAATTATACAAAGATGAAGTGAGAATAGTCGGATCTAAACTTGGTCTTCCCAATGAAATGGTTAATCGACAACCCTACCCTGGCCCTGGACTTGCAGTGCGTATCGCAGGGGAGGTAAAACCAGATAAAATAGAAATATGCCGCAAAGCTAACGCCATAGTGGAAGATGAAGTGCAAAAAGCAGGTTTGGATAAAACCCTGTGGCAATACTTCGCTGTACTTACTGATACCAAGGTCACTGGAGTTAAGGGGGATATACGCGATTATGGGTACTTGGTTGTTATTCGAATGGTAGAGTCTCTTGATGCCATGACTGCCCATGTACCTGAGCTCCCCTGGGATTTGATCAAGACCATTTCCCAGCGAATAACGGCAGAAGTTCCTGAAGTTACACATGTATCGTTATCATTGAGCGATAAACCACCTAGTACTATTGAGTTAGCTTGATTTTCATTTGTCTCGATTATAACAATTTTTAGTTAAAATCTAGAGGTTTATCTTTAAAAATTATCAGAATGAATGTAATTATTTCAATGGAAAAATACTTAGAGCAACATAATCTTTTCTTCCCGCACTATGATCAGCAATTTCTTGGAATGAATCAGAATCAATGGTTCGTATCTTCCTTAATTATGTGAGAATATGGCAATATTAAATAATCTTAATGTATTCCTTTCTCTAAGTTTAAACTAGGTTTAGATAGTTTTATCTCCATAAACAGTGTTTTCATTCTAGGCAATAAAAACTTATATAAATTTCTTCAAATTTTACCAACTTTTGGTCATCAAATCTTTAACCTAATCATAATGCTTAATTATTTAATTAAGTAATTATATGAAGATATCATAAATGTTTTATTTGTTTAAAGAGAATTCCATCACTTCAAAACTAAAATTATATGGTTTAATGACCAATATAAACTAGAAGAATTATGATAAGCCATCCTGAAATAGAAAAATTACAAATTTATTTTGCTAAGAGTGGAAGTTTAGAGTTGGTATCCCCAATAAAAAATACAGATGAAGAGTGGAAAGAGATTCTAACTCCAGAAGAATTCAACGTGGCTCGAAAAAAGGGAACCGAAATGGCTTTCACTGGGAAGTATCATGACTGTCATGAAGATGGGATCTATCAGTGTGTGTGCTGCGGAACTGATCTTTTTGATTCTGAGACTAAATTCGATTCTGGAACTGGTTGGCCAAGTTTTTGGGGACCAATCGCCGAAGAAAACGTCATTACTAAAACCGACAGAAGCCTTTTTATGGTGCGTACAGAGGTTTTATGCGCTCGCTGCCACGCACATCTGGGGCATGTGTTCGATGATGGGCCGCCTCCCACTGGCCAGCGCTACTGCATGAATTCTGCCTCTCTGAAACTGGTTAATAGAAAAGAACTTTAGAGGGCATATTAGTTTTCATCTGCTCTCACCATAACAATTTATTAAAAAGAAACCTATATAAAGTCATGTTGGGGAAAAAATCCTACCTTAAAAGGTTGACCACCAAGTTTCAGATACCATCTGTAGATGTGGGAAAGATAGTTGAGGGTAGCACACCGCCTTCCGTGTTCATAGGTAGTTGGAATTATCCTAAAGTTTACGCTGGGCCTATGCTTGCTCCAACCTCTGGAGACACTGCCATTATGGACACTCCTGAGGTCTGGATTCCAGAGGAAAAAAGTCAAGAAGAAATTATCTCTTATAGAATGAATCTGGTGCGTGGTAAACAAATGCTTGCTATAACCGATCTGGAAAATTCCATGGTTGAAAAGCTCCAAGATATATGTCTAGCGTCAGGCTCCATTAATAGTGAGGCAGAATTTGGGAAAAAACCCAGAGGAGCTTTTTTAAGTGATTATCACACTCCTCACGGGCCCAGTGCCATCCTGAAGAAATTTGATATTGATAACGTCCGATGGGATCGGGAACTGGAAAAGGTGTTTTATGACACTGATCTTAGGGCTCGTGAGGCAGTTATGGATCTGCACCATAAAGATGTTCCATTTTCCCACATACAAAAGGCCTTTTCAGTAGGTACTATGGGAGTGGATAATCGCAGAAGGATGGTTCCCACACGTTGGTCCATTACCGCTTGCGATAGTACCATTGGGGATCAGTTGCTCCGTGAAGTCAAAACTCATGATAGTATAGATATTCACAGAGTTTACGAGTTTCAGAGCCTCAAAAACTACTACGCTGTACTTCTATTGCCTACCCCCTGGCAGTATGAGTGGATGGAGGCATTTCTACATGTATTAGGCAATGAAGAACTAATATTTTCTGATTATGAGAATTATCAAGGTAAAAAAGAATATTCAAGGGTTGGAGGATGCTATTACACCTGTAAAATGTCGATTTTAGAAGCTTTGACTAGGCAAAAGAAGCAGGCTGGTGCCATAGTGATTAGGGAGGCATACTCTGGATATGTGCCTCTGGGTGTGTTCAACGTGAGAGAAAACGTACGTAATGCCCTTCAACAACCTTATATGGAATTTGAAGATATGAAAACTGCCTTATCATATATTGATTCTAGATTAAAGCTTCCAATTGACAGATTTATCAAGAGAAGTGACCTCTTACAGGACATTCTGAGATCTAGACAGACAACATTGGATTCTTTCTTCAAATAATATTAACAGGAAATGATTTATTTGGAACTTTTCTTTAAGAAACCGTCATCTGAAGCCAGAGAATCCATGTGCAGAGCTGCCCTAGAACTAGGAATACCAAAAATTAGTATGGATTATGTTAAAGAAGCTGAACTTCTTATAAAAACTATTACAGGTCATGAACACGTCAAGATAGTTAATAGTGGGAATTCAGCCGTAATGGCTGCTATGAGTAACTTTAATGGCCCATTAATCCTCCCTGATCAGGGCGGCTGGACCGGATTCAAGAAAATAGCCGAAATTTTGGGTTTAGAAATATTATACATTCCTACTAATCTGGGAATAATTGATATTGAACTTTTGCAGGATTTCATTTTAGAAAAACGTCCCGAAGCCCTCTTTTTGACTAGTTTTGCAGGTTATATGGCAGAGCAGCCTGTAGAAGAGATCTACCAGATCTGTGATGATCATGAGGTTTTTTTAGTAGAAGATGCATCTGGAGCGGTGGGTGACCCAACCGGGAATTTATGCTGTGGAAAACATGCCCACATAATAATAGCTTCCACCGGATCCCCAAAAATAGTGAATGTAGGTAGTGGGGGATTCATAACCAGCAACAACTCAAAGATCTTCAAAAACAACATTCACCTGTATAAAACACTTCGGGCCAGCACAGTGACATGTGCGGGCTTATTAGAGGAGATCCAAAGGGCCTCTCAGATATTTTCCAGAACAATATCAGCATGTGACTTCCTTAAAAAAGAACTTAAATTTGTATTACATTCCAAAAAACGGGGGATTAATGTTTGTTTGCCAACATATCACCCCAAATCAATGGCCAGTGAACTGAGAAAGAGCCTAAATGTCCATGGGGGTGGTTTAATCACTACTTGTCCACGTTATGATAGAATCAATCTTCCTGCAGTATGTTTGGAGATTAAAAATTTGGATACTCGCTGTATAGACATTGATAATCTTACAGTGATGGCTAATATTGTAAATAAAATCAGTTCATCTTACAATTCGCAATAACCATTTTATTCAAATCTAACCGTTAAAAGAGCAGTTCTTTCAATTAAAATCCTTTTCAAGCTTTCGGAAGCTTCTATTTCCTCATCTGAAATTCTATATATCTCTTTTAACATACTCTCATCTGGGTTGATAACATCGTCGTTTTTACACCCTAGAATCTTCTCTAATCGGTTAAAAACATCTTTTTCACAGTTTAAAGCTACAGCACATACTCCCATTCTTCCCTCTTTTATCCCTAGAATCTCCAGAGCAAGGCTTATCTGCCGCTGTGCTGATGCCCTGACACATATTTCCAAGCCCGGATCTTTGGCTATGTTTTCATTCCTTTCAAAGGATTTAATGGCCTGAATAGTTGCTTGCATTACGTGATCCTGCCCAGCAATGCCGTCTGCTCTAAGTAACTGTATGGCACATTCCGATCCCATCTCATGGCAAATATCTTTAATTTGGGTCATCAAACTTTTCAGATCAACTATTTCCGATTCAAATCCGGCTAGTTTGATATTGTATTCCATAATGTGCTCCATAAAATGTGCTTAAATAAACCATTAGATGATTAATGGGCTGTTTAAATCATTAAGGGCTTCTGAACTCGTCAGCTTCTTCTCGCTTTTCATCGCTGAGTATTTTATTCACGCCTCCGAGGAAGGCTTCTACACTGGCATTGATAATATCTGGCTGGGTGCTCCTGGCGCTTACTATTTGTTCACCTTTGCGGAGCTTGACCACAACATCGATAAGGGCATCAGTACCTCCAGTTATGGCATCAACATGGTATTCTTCCAATTCAAAATCAGCCACATCTTCAAGACTTTTTTTAATGGCCACTATGGCTGCATCAACTGCCCCCACACCTACGCCGGCCTCTAACTTTTCAACATCATCAATTTTCAGTTTCACCGATGCGGTGGGTATTACTTTGTTACCGGATACTATGGTCAGTTCTTCTAGTTCAACTGGTTTTTCGGCCAATACACCCATTACATCCTCTGCAATAGCCTGTAAATCTACATCTGTTACGGATTTACCCATATCTCCCAACATTTTTATCCGGCTGAATATCTGGTCGAATCTGGCATCGTCAACCCGTAAACCCATCTCCTGGATTTTTTGTTTAATGATATGAGACCCAACATGTTTTCCTATGATAAATCGACGTTTATGGCCGACTAATTCAGGAGTTATGGGTTCATAAGTCTCTGCTTTCTTGATTACTCCATCTGCATGTATTCCAGATTCATGGGCAAAGGCATTCTCCCCTACTAAAGCTTTGTTGGGCTGTAAGTATATCCCTGTCATTCTGGCCACCATTTTGGACATTTCATAGAGCATTTGGATGTTAACACCCGTCTTAACATCATAAAGAGAATACAAAGAAACTACCACTTCCTCCAAGGAAGCATTACCTGCTCTTTCACCTATACCATTGATGGTGACGTGGGCTTGGCTTGCACCAGCCCTTAAGGCAGATAAAGAGTTAGCCACTGCTAAACCAAAATCGTTGTGGCAGTGAACACTCACTGGCACTCCCAGATCTACCAGTTGCCCGTAAAACTCGTAGGAACGTTCTGGGGTGAGCATACCAACCGTATCACAAGCACAAATACGGTGCGCACCTGCTTTAATGCCCTCCTGAAAGATCTGTTTCAGATATTGAAAGTCGCTGCGGGTTGCATCCTCCGCTGAAAGTTCTACCAACAATCCGTGATCCATTGCATATTCAGTGGATTTTATAGCCATATCCTTCACTTCATCCCTATTCTTACGTAGCTTGTGTTTCAGATGTAAATCAGAGGTGGGAACCACTAAATGGACGCTATCCACTCCACATTCCAGGGCAGCATCAACATCAATTTGAACTGCCCTAGCGAAACTGCATATTTCCGCAGAAAGGCCTTCTGAAACTATTTTGCTTATTCCTTCCCTTTCTCCTCTTGATGTTATTGCAGAACCAGCTTCGATAACGTCTACTCCAAGTTCATCAAGTTTTATGGCTATTCGAAGCTTTTCTTCAGGAGTTAAGGAAACACCGGGAGTTTGTTCGCCGTCCCTGAGGGTAGTATCAAATATTCTTACTTTCATGGAATCTTCTCTCATTAATAAGGATAATTCTATATTTTTTAATTGATTATTAAGAAATAACGCTTACAAGGTTTATTTGGTTTATCTATATGACTGACATCATTTTTGAAGCAAGGATATGACTCTGGTTAAACTTTTATGCATTCGTATATGATGTTGTTCTATTATTTGAAAGTTTGTGCCCTGCAACATATCCTGAATATCGAGGTAATGAGGGGTAGCAATGCATACGAGTCCTCCTTTATTAATTAAATTCTGCATAGAATCTATAGACTGTTGGTATAGCTCATTACTCCTCTCTCCCCCTGTGGATGCAGATATACCATAGGGAGGATCAGTAACAATGGCATCGACCTTGAAGGGAAGTTTTAGATTCCTGACATCTGATTTGAAAACCTGAAAATCTTTTATTAGACAGTGTTGGAGGTTTATTTCTGTGCCAATAACCATTTTTGGGTCGATATCAGTCCCCACAACCCTAGCCCCTATCATTCCAGCTTCTATCAAGATTCCACCAGTACCACAGAAGGGGTCCAGGAGAGTATCCCCCCTCCTTATGCGGGTGAGGTTAACCATACAACGGGCCAATTTGGGACTCATAGATCCAGGATAAAAGAAGGGTCTTTTGTGGGGTTTCAACTCAAAAAAATGTTTCTTGGATATCGAAGCTATCCGATGGCCAACCAGGGCACGTTCGTTTAAAAGAATTATTCTTATAAAAATTGATGGATCATCAAGATTTACTTCAGTCTTTCTACCAATATTACTCTTTATTATATCACCTATCTCCCGTTCCAATTTTGAAGTATTATAAATGGAGTTTTTATCCAATTTTTTTATACGAACTGCGTAATCTGCTATTATAATTTTTTCCCATGTATATTGTTTTGATTCATTTATTAGATGTTTTTCAGAAGTTTGGATCAGTACCCGTAATATCTCATGAGTAAAAGATAGTCTTTGGCCGATGATGGGCAGAGTTTTCAGAAATTTTCGGGATAAATTCAAGATTAAAAGACCATTCAGTTCTTCTTTAACTTTATATTTCAATTGTTCAGCTTGAAGAACTGCTTCCACTTCTGCTTGCGGGAGGGTAGGATGTTCACGGGATAGTATTAGGGCTACTTCCATAGATTGGCGATCCTCCTAGAAAATATTTTAGGGAGGATAGAAAAAAGAATTCTTGTCTTGAGAAGTTCCTTAATCAGGGTTGATTGGGTGTCTATATCTCCATACTGTGAAATTATATCTTCAGCGCCCTCTTCTCTAAGTTTTTGGAACATATTCTCTAAGTCAGAATTATTAAGTGATTTAAATATCTTTTGTAACCTGATTTGTATTCTAATTTCATTTTTGAACTTCTTATGATATTTTGTAGGATAATCTTGGAGCATATCTATTTCTTCGCTTTGAAGTGCCTTTGAAACTACTTTAGATGCTATTTCAGCACAGCTGAATCCCATTATCAGCCCTCCACCAGTGGTGGGTTTGATTTGAGATGCTGCATCCCCCAGGAGCATGGCTCTGTCTTTCACTAGCTTCTTTTGTGGTACTTGCTTTGGTATCAAGCCGAAGTACTTCTTTAAAATGGTAGATCCCCTGAGCACATCGTTCATTAAAAATTCTTTGAGGACTAGATTTAGCTCTTGGTAGTTGGAATCTGCGAAGAGTCCCACTCTGGCAGTGGAGGGGGATAATGGTATGATCCATAAAAATCCTGGTGAGACACGCGAATCAACATAGAGATGAACATGGTCATCCTGGAACCGATTTTCACCCACATTCACCAGATACTGGGCTGCTTGAAAAAACTCTGCAGGACGGTTAAAAGCACTGGAAACAATTGAAGAATGACCATCAGCTCCAACTACCACATCTGCAGATAATTTAGCTGATGCACTGTTTTTTAGGGATAGTTCACCTTTAACTGTGTCAACTGCTTGAACTCGATGATTCAAGAGTATTTGGGCTCCTGAATCGACTGCTAAATCTGCTAAAAATTTATCATAGCCAACACGATCTAAAACATATGCTTCAGGTTCTTTTTTGGCTACTCTAAGTACGCTATTTCCTGGAGAATGGATGTAAGCTCCATAAACAGAATTAATGATGAAATCTTCAGGTAAAATATTCACTTTTTTGATCTTCTTTCCCAAAAGCCCGGCACACTGGAGAGGAACACCAATTTTCCTTTTTTTTTCCAAGATAACAACATTGTAGCCATCCTCGGCCAAGTATCTGGCAAAGGTTGAGCCCACTGGCCCTGCACCAACTACCGCCACATCATATTTTTTCATATTATCAAATCTTATTTATCTTAACAATAGAATAAAAGATTTTGACATTTAATATTATTGGAGTATAACCAATTAAAATTTTTAATATTTTTTTAGATTGGATATCCTTTCAGTTCTTTAAACTAATCAACTTTAAGTAAAAAAATGAAAAGTAAATTAGTTTAAACTTAATTATCATAAGAAAATTAGAAATAAAAAGGGGGAGTAAAAAAAATGGTAAAATGGGGACCTGTGATTGTAGGTTTTATTTTGTCTGTAATATTGGCCAACCTATTAGGAATTTATGTGAATGCATATTGGGGTGTTAATCTGGGACTATTCATCGCCGGATTAATTGTCGGATTATGGGTGCATGAAGGAGTTTTGGGTGGCCTCTGGAATGCCACAGTAGCAGGTGCATTTGGATCCATAGTATTAGCCATACTATTAGTAATCGGAGGAACCATATTTGGAGGGCTGGCTGGCTTAACAGCTGGATTATTAACAGGACTAAGTTTGGTAATCGTATCCTTAATCGTCAATATAGTTTTAATGGGTATCGGCGGAGCAATAGGTGGTCTGCTGAGCGGTAGTGACTAAAATTCGATTAGGATTCTAAAATAGTAGTTTTGAAGAATTAAATCTCAATCTTTATCTTTTTTTAGATAATTCTAAATTTCTCCAAAACATTTGTTTATTTTCTGTTTAAACCTAAATCTAATATATCATTAGTAGTATAATTACTGGCACACACGAAATCATTGATATTTGACTGATTTGTTATCTTACTAGAGATTTTCAAGGCACTCGTCCATTAAAATGCGGGCATCTTCATTTTTTGGGTTAATCACTTTGACCTTGCGGAAACACCCTGCCGCATCCTCAAATCGGTTCATTTCCATAAATGCTACTCCTTTGTTACAGAGAAAGATATCATTATTAGGTTCCAAGGTAATGGCTTCATCATAACAGTTTATAGCTTCTTGGAAGCGACTCAATTCCATCAAAGCATTCCCTTTACGGTTCCAAGTCGATGAATCTCCTTGATCTTCTAAACAAAGTTCTAAAGACTGATCATAACATTCTAAGGCCTCTTCAGCCCGATCTATCTGAGATAAAAGGTTTCCTTTGGCGTTCCATACATTTAAATCTTGAGGATTTATTACTAAAATCTTATCATAGCATTCCAGGGCCTCTTCAAAACGTCCGAGCATCTCCAGAATGAATCCCCTCCAATAAAGCACCAGTACATTTTCAAAGTTGATTTCAAGTGCTTTGTCACTAGCTTCAAGGGCCTTTACTGGCTGATTTGAGTTAAGAAGAGCAATAGCTTTGTTATTCCAGATGAACTCGTTGTTTGGTTCTATTTCTAGTGCCCGGTCATAACATTCTAATGCTTCACTGAAATTCCCCAGCCGTGAAAGATTATCGCCCTTTCTGTTTAAGAGGTACACATCATTTGGATCAACTTTCAGCGCTGCTGTGTAACAAACTACCGATTTATCGAATTTACCCACATCAAAAAGAATATCTGCCCTTTTGGTTATCATGGCTTTTTCATCGATCTTGGTTCCTTCCCATTCTTCCATAGGAAGCTTACGGAACCTAATAACCTGAAAGAGAGAACCATCCTGGGTATGTTCAGGGTATATCTTCCTAAAATTGGCTTCCAAATCTGAAGCACCTTGAAAGCCCTCTTCTCGGGCTAATTCATCATTTTTAATTAGATATTGGAATTCCACTACCTCTACTTCAATTACTTCGGCCTCGAAGAGCTTTTTTCTCTCTTTAGAAACCAGATTCCAATAACAGTGTAATCTGTCCCCAGCGGAGAGTGGTTTTTTCCATATCTTTCTGATGGTGGTGGTTTTTTTCCCAGTTATGAGTTCCAAATGTCGGCTTCCAAATAGCAGGATTGGTATTTGAACAACCTCCAAGTAGTTTTTGTAAAATCCGGTAAATTTAACAAGATTTTCATCTAGTTTTATTACTATAAAATTTATTTTAAAATAACTTATCTGCCATTTTTATATTAGTTCATCGCCGAATTCTGATGTTTTTATTTTAATTTTACCCTTAAATATAGGTTTAATTTGTAATGCAACATCTCTAAGCTCATTTATGGTAGTATTAGGAGTTTTCTTTAGATTTTCATCAAACACAACCCTGTTTCTGAATTGTTGAAGTGTGTAAACATTGGATTTGATGTTTTTGGCTATTTCTATGATATCATGGGGCTCAAGAAGCCCAGGAACATATGTAGTACGGCATTCCAAATAACAATCTGAATTATAGCAGATTTCCATACTCTCCTTGACATTGTCTCCTATTTCGGCTCCGATTACTTTTTTGTATTTGTTGAAAGGGGCCTTGACGTCCAAGGCCACGTAATCTAGGAGGTTTATAATTCCCGAAAGCTTTTCAGGGTAGCAACCATTGGTGTCCAGTTTGGTGTTCAGTCCCTGTTCGAGGGAATACTCAAGGATCTTTTGTACCTCTTCACACTGGACTAAGGGTTCACCGCCTGTGATTACGACTGCGTCTATAAAGTCCCTGGCCTCCTTAATTTGATTTTTAAGTTCGGAAAGTTCTGTGGGTTCTCCGCCCTCTATAATCTCGGGGTTATGGCAATAGGGGCATCTTAGGATGCAACCTCCGCTGAAAATAACCAGTGATACTTTCCCTGGGAATTCCAGGGATGAAAATATTATGCCACCTATTAACATTCTAACACACGAAATTTGTCCACTTTATTATGCAAATTATTTAATCCAGACTTCAATAACATTTTATAGTTGTTAAAATGTTTCATATAAACATTTGTCTCTTCTGAAAAACCAATTCTTAACAGATTAACCTGTTGACCTATCCAATCTCCATTAACACCCATTTAGATGCCTCATAGAAAAAAATGGCTGCAAAAATAAAATATCTATATCTGAAATTTCATTAAGAGAATAATGGCTTTATGGTTGTACTAATAATTTATTGATTAGGTCTTATCAATTCGAAATTGGTCTTATTATAGTATTGTGAAATTAATAAAAAATGTTAAAAATTAATTATTTCATATAAAGCTTCTTTCGTTTAGCAGACATATTTTCAAATATTTTTTCGGCTTCTTCAGGAGTTACTGCTTTACGGTTACTTTCTTCATCTTCAATAATTACTCCAACGTTTTTGAGCATTTTAAATCTGTTTTCCTAACTTCTTTATCGGGATGACAGATAAATTGACAAGTGCTACATGAATACTCCATTTTGTACTGGAATAAATGGGTGATAAAATATTTCTTCTTTTTGGGGTCTTTGAAGATGAGCTGGTATAGCATTCATCATGGAGGATCTAAAATCTTCATCTTTTTCGGGAATTTCGAATCTTGCTGGTGACCATGTTGACCATTTCTTTGAAGGGTGCAGCCCAGACATTCCCGAACATACTAAGCCACATCGTGCATAATCTCCTCGTTTACCATACTCAAATTCAGCATTACCCATTTTAACTTTGGTTTTTTCATTTTTTTGAACGAATTTAGGAATGCATACCGCAGTGCAAAGATTACAATTATCACAATAATTTTCTGATTCTGACAAAGGTTCGGTTGGTTTAAGCTCAGCTTCAGTAACCACAGAAGCCAAAACTATTGCAGCACAATGATCTTTTGTTAAAATATGACCTGAATGACCAAAAAATCCTACGCAGACCTTGCTGCCAAAAATCTATGAGAAATAAAAGGTTTCATATCCCTTGTTCCATTAGGAGTATCTTTTCTGTAAACAAAATTAGGAGAAATAGCTATAGAATCATATCCCAACTGATCTAAAAACCCAGCTATTTGTATGGCAATTCCACCAGCAAAGATTGTTGTATCTATTTTATTTTTATTTAGAGAATGATCTTTTTTGCTTAAATAAGGTTCAATAAGTTTTTGATCAAATGGAACTGCAAATACTATGGCTGATTTAGCTCCATGTAAGGCATATTCTAAATTAGTTGATTCTGGACCACCTTCAAGGGTCTTTTTAGTTACAATGCCAACTTCTGATGCGCCTAAATCCTTTGCCATGTTTTTTACAACTTCTGAAAGGTCTTTATTAGATAAAATATTTTCTGCTATAAATTTAGGATTTTTAGCTACGAATTTGAGAGTTTTTGCTGTATCCGTGATATTCATAATTTCTCACCTAAAAATAACTACAAAATAAATAAAGATATAATTTACCGGAAAGCTTTTTCCTTGTGGTTTTATGGTTTTCTCTCTGTCTTTTTCAAGATTTCTTCTTTAATTCATTTTTTTATTCATCTCCTTTAGGTTTTATAACTACCTGTACATTTTATTCTTCTGCATCGAGCATTATCCCGTACTCTATTTCTATTTCACAGCCTTTGGGGCCACAAAAGAAATGTTGTAAATCTAATTTTACTTGAATTTTTATTCCCTCTTAATTAGGCAATTTTTTTGCCAGCGTCTGGACCGGGTTGTACTGAATATATTTCATCTACTTTGAGTAATACGGCTGCTTTCGGGTTGAGTTGAGCCATGACGCTTTTAGCCCAATCTACCGCATCGTCAAAGTATTTACCAGATTC
>Ga0209048_10001149_pt1 | contig 27643 bp, 22 predicted proteins | sample FrelakmetCRP12CR_FD_187146 | JGI IMG/M metagenome (GOLD analysis project Ga0209048, IMG submission 187146) | Freshwater lake sediment microbial communities from the University of Notre Dame, USA, for methane emissions studies - CRP12 CR (SPAdes)... | ecosystem: Environmental > Aquatic >... | reverse complement strand
ACCACGGAAATGCCTTGGCTTCAGAACGCCTCACGAGGTGTTTATGGAGCAGTTACACTCGCGTCATAACGTCGTTGCACTTCAGAGTTGAATCCGCCGGACTAAATTAGTTCGTCAAGTCACCGTTACGTAGCAACCTAACAACTAAATATAACGGAGGTTGGAATTGTTCGAACATGTTGTCCTACGAAAAGCCAATGATGGAAATCCAATATCGGCTGGCAACATTGCCGAGGCACTTCTCTACTACCAGAAGGTTCACCTATTTATTGACCGAAACACTTTATTTGGACTCATTCGGCAATTGGGAGCCAACGAAGTATTGTCGTTAGTCGCTCGCCACGATTTGTCTGCAGTGTATTGTGAGGAGATGCTTGGTACGCAGACACAGACGTTTGGCGCGACGGAATTCCATAGTGTCGCCTCATTCCGATTAGCAGGGACTCCGGACACAGAACTGAAAACACCGCATGAGCGAATGCAAGCCGAGCTTGAATTCAAAAGCATCGTGCCTAAGTCAGATGCGAAACGTTTTGCTGACCAGTTTTTCAAGAGAGTTCCAATACGGCGCTTTACAGGCAACCATTTTGTGAAAGACGGCATACATGAATTGGCTTTTCTGGATTTTTTGGACGTCGATTATTTGAAGCAAGCATTACGAACTGCCATTGCAATTATCCCCGGTGGCTACGATGCAGGCGACGAATTTAAAGTGGAAATATTCAAGTCTGACACCAATGGTGTCTCAATATTCACGAATATTGACTTTGACAGCATAAATAAACGACGTGAAAAATTTGACTCAAATCTAGAGGCATTGAAACTGCCACTGTTGCTAACAAACATTATTGACGCACGAGCCGATATAGTTTTGTCTTCTTTCTATGGTGGTGAATCCGCCCTTCCAAGCAAGAGTATTCGCTATGTACTTACGCTCGGCCTTGATGCTGTAAATCCCGTATCAGGGATAGTTGCTGGGTTTGTAGATAACTTCGTCATAGATAAATTATTATCTGGGTGGCGCCCGAACCACTTCGTTTCGACAAATCTGGTTCCGTTTGTCCGAGGATACTAGCGTCATAATATGGACTGGTCTACGTCAGCTTTTGGAAAACCGTCAGTCCGCTGAGGGTCGAAAACGGCGGTTGCCAGCATTCATTTGAAAACACCAATTGACCTCCCATCCTATCGGCGTTTTTGATTCCGGCCTCGGCGGCCTGACGGTGTTGAGCGCCTTGCGCGGTCGACTGCCGCAGGAGGACTTTTTTTATTTTGCCGATACCCGCTTTCTGCCCTATGGCGACCGGCCGGAAGTCTTCCTCAAAGAGCGCGGCGTGCTGATTGCCGAGGCGCTGGCCCGGCGCGGGGCCAAGGCGCTGGTGATCGCCTGCAACACGGCGACGGCGGCGGCGGCGGAGGCGATCCGGGCGGCGACTTCGCTGCCTATTGTCGCGCTGGAGCCGGGGGTCAAGCCAGCGGCGGCACTGACCAGAACGGGGGTCATCGGCGTGCTGGCGACGACGCGGACGCTGCACAGCGAGCGCTTCGGGCGCCTGGTCGGCAATCATGCCAATCATCTGAAGGTGGTGGCGCAGGCCTGCCCGGGGCTGGCTGAGGCGATCGAAAGCGAGGGGCCGGGCAGCACGGTGGTGGCTGCCTTGCTCGATACCTTCGTCGCGCCGTTGGCGGCGGCCAATGCCGATGTTGTCGTGCTCGGCTGCACGCATTACCCGTGGGTGGCGGAGGCGATTGCCCGGCGCATGCCGGCCGGGGTGACGTTGCTCGATACCGGAGAGCCGGTGGCAAAACAACTGGAGCGCCTGCTGGCCGCGGGTGGTCTGCTTGGCGGTGGGCAGGGCCGGTTGACGGTGGCGACCAGTGGCGCGCCGCTGGCGGTGACTGCTACGGTCGACCGGCTTTTCGGGGTAAAAATGCATGTCGAACACTGGGAACCCTGACTTGAGCGAAACCCAAAAGCCGCTGGCCGGCCTCAAGGTCGTCGAGCTCGGAACGCTGATCGCCGGGCCGTTCTGCACGCGGATCATGGCCGAATTCGGCGCCGAGGTGATCAAGGTCGAGGCGCCCGACGGCGGCGACCCGCTGCGCAAGTGGCGCAAGCTGTACGAGGGCACCTCGCTGTGGTGGTACGTGCAGGCGCGCAACAAGAAGTCGGTGACGGCCAACCTGAAGCATCCCGAAGGGAAGGAATTCGTGCGCCGCCTGATCGCCGACGCCGACATCCTGGTCGAAAATTTCCGGCCCGGCGTTTTGGAGAAACTAGGCCTCGGCTGGGAAACGCTCAAGGCGGATAACCCCGGCTTGGTCATGGTTCGCCTTTCCGGTTTCGGGCAGACCGGGCCGTACAAGGATCAGCCGGGTTTCGGCGCGGTCGGCGAGTCGATGGGCGGCCTGCGCTACATCACCGGTTTTCCCGACCGACCGCCGGTGCGCACCGGGATTTCGATCGGCGATTCGATTGCCGCGCTGTGGGGGGCGATCGGTGCGCTGATGGCGCTGCGCCACAAGGAGGTCAATGGCGGCGCTGGGCAGGTGGTCGATGTCGCGCTCTACGAGGCGGTGTTCGCGATGATGGAGTCGCTGGTTCCCGAATTCGACGTCTTCGGCTTCGTGCGCGAACGCACCGGCAACATCATGCCCGGTATCACGCCGTCCAACACGCACACCACGCGCGATGGCAAGCACGTGACGATCGGCGCCAACGGCGATGCGATCTTCCGGCGCTTCATGCTGGCCATCGGCCGTGATGATCTGGCCGACGATCCAGGGCTGGCCGACAACGCCGGTCGCGATGCTCGGCGTGACGAGATTTATGCGCTGATCGACCGCTGGTGCGCCTCGCACGACGAGGCCGACGTGCTGGCGACGCTGGCGGCGGCCGAGGTGCCGGCGTCGCGGGTGTATTCCGCGGTCGACATGTTTTCCGACCCGCAATTCATCGCCCGGCAAATGTTCGAGTCGGCGCGGCTGCCGGACGGCAAGGAATTCCGCATGCCCGGCATCGTCCCGAAACTGTCGGCAACGCCGGGCAGCACCGAATGGGTAGGGCCGGCACTCGGCGCCCACACCGATGAGGTCCTGACCGCGCTGGGCTATGACGCTGTGGCGATTGCGCGCCTGCGCGCCGCCGGCGCCGTCTGATCCCCGGCGCAGGCGGACGCGCCCGCTACTGTCTGCGCCCTTCGCTCAAGAGCCCGCCTCAACCGCCGTGACCGCACGTTTCAGCGAACTGTTCGAACGAATGACGAATTTCTCAAGTTCGACGATCAGGAAGAACACGGCGCCGCCCGCGATCAGGATGGGCCACACGTGCAGCGGGATGGCCTCGTTGCCGAACACGGCCTGCAGCGGCGGTGCGTAGGTGAACAGCAGTTGCAGCACAACCACCGCGCCGATGCCCATGGGCAGGTACTTGTTGCCCCTGTGACCGGTGATCGACAGCGAGGAATCGAGCAGGAAGCGGCTGTTGAGCAGGTAGAAGACCTGTCCGATGGTGATGGCATTGACCGCGACGGTACGCGCCAAGCCGTCCGATGCGCCTTGCGCCTTCATCCAGAAGAACGCCCAGAGCGTGAATGCCACCAGCGCCAGCCCGACGAAAATCACGCGCCAGATGCCGAAGCCGGTGAGGATCGGGCGATCCACGGCGCGCGGCGGGCGCGTCATGACATTATGCTCGTGCGGCTCGAAGCAGATCACTAGGCCGAGCGCCACGGACGTCACCATGTTGACCCAGAGCACTTGCGGCGCGGTGATCGGCAGCGTAAAGCCGAGGAAAATCGCCACGGCGATGACCAGTGCCTGCGCGAAGTTGGTCGGGAAGAGGAAGAGAATCGCTTTCTCGATATTGTTGTAAACCGTCCGCCCTTCCTTGACGGCCGCGGTGATCGAGGCGAAGTTGTCGTCGGCGAGGATCATCTCGGCCGCCTCCTTGGTCACTTCGGTGCCCTTGATGCCCATGGCCACGCCGATGTCGGCCTTCTTCAACGAGGGCGCGTCATTGACGCCGTCGCCGGTCATCGCGACGATCTGCTTGTTGGCCTGGATGGCCTTCACCAGACGTAGTTTGTGCTCGGGGCTGGCGCGGGCGAAGACGTCGACATCGCGCACGGCTTCCTGGAGCGCCGCCTCGTTCATTTCCTCGATTTCAGTACCGGTAATCGCCGTCCTGCCGTCGCCGATGCCGAGCATCTTGGCAATGGCGGCAGCCGTGATGCGATGGTCGCCGGTAATCATGGTGACGCGAATGCCGCCCGCGTGGCATTCCTTGACCGCTTCGATGGCCTCCTTGCGCGGCGGGTCGAGCAAGCCGATCAGTCCGACCAGCACCAGGTTCTCCGGCAGATCTGCCGGGCTCAGGCTGCTCGCTTGCAGGCCGGGGTTTTCCAGCCATGCCAGCGCCAGCACGCGCTCGCCTTGCGCCGCCAGCCGGTCCGCCGCCTGCATGAAATGTTCGCGGTCGAACGGCGCCGTCTGTCCATCGCCCATCTGCTGGCGGTCGCAGGCATCCATGATGACTTCCGGCGCGCCCTTGACGTAGATCGCCTCCGTGCCGTCGGCGGCCCGGTGCAGCGTGGCCATGAACTTGTGTTCGGATTCAAACGGAATGGCATCGATACGCGGATACACTTCCTGTTCGGCAGCGCGCGTCAGTCCGAGCTTGCTGGCAAAGGGGTAAAGCGCGCCTTCGGTCGGGTCACCCTCGACCTTCCAGACGCCTTCGACCTGGAACAGTTCGGCATCGTTGCAGAGCATCGACACGCGCCCCATCAGATCCATGACGCTATCCTTGCCCGCGGGCTGGCCGTCTTTTTTGACCTCGCCCTCCGGCGCGTAGCCGTTGCCGCTGATCTGGTATTCGGATTCGGCCGTGGCGGCCGACACCACCATCATTTCCATCAGCGTCAGCGTGCCGGTTTTGTCGGAGCAGATACGCGATACCGAACCCAGGGTTTCAACGGCGGGCAGGCGGCGGATGATCGCATTGCGCTGCGCCATACGCTGCACGCCGATGGCCAGGGTGATCGTGATCAACGCCGGCAAGCCTTCCGGAATCAACGACACGGCAATGCCGACGATGGCCTGGAAGAGCTCGACGAAGGCCATGTCCATGATCCAGTGGCCATAAGCAAACACCGCCACCGCCACTACGCCGACGACGCCGGTGATCATGTAGCCGAGGCTTTTGATCTGGCGCAGCAGCGGCGTTTCGAGGGCGCTGACATTGGCGAGCAACTGGTTGATCTTGCCGAGCTCGGTCTCGCTGCCGGTGGCGACGACGACGCCGCTGGCGCGACCGGAGACGACCATCGTGCCGGAGAAGGCCATGCACTCGCGGTCGCCGACGGTCGATTTTTCCGGCACCGGATCGGTGATCTTTTCCGCGGGAACCGATTCGCCGGTCAGCGCCGCCTCTTCGGTGCGCAGGTTCTTGACCTCCGCCAGACGCAGGTCGGCGGGGATTTTGTCGCCGGATTCGAGCAGCACGACGTCACCCGGCACCAGTTCATCAGCCGGGATCATGCGTGTCTCGCCGCCGCGCAGCGTGCGTGCTTCGGCGGACAGCATGTTGCGGATGGAGTCGAGCGCCTTTTCCGCCTTGCCTTCCTGGATGAAGCCGAGCAAGCCGTTGAGAATCACCACGGCGAAGATGATCCCGGCATCCAGCCATAGACTCAGCATGAGCTTGGTGAAGCCGGCGCCGAGCAGCACATAGACGAGGATATTGTTGTACTGGGCGAGAAAGCGTGCAAACGGGCCGCGCGTTTTGCCTTCCGGCAGACGATTGGGGCCGTATTTCTGCAGCCGGCGCTGTGCCTCGCCGGTATCCAGCCCCTGCTCAAGGCTGGTGGCAAGTTGCTTTGCAACTTCGTCAGCAGAAAGCGCATGCCAAATCACACCGTCGACGGTCGGGATTTTCTCGGTGACATCCATTTCGATACTCCGCTGCGACTCGGGCCGCGTCGTGCGATTGGCCGGGGGAGGGGGTGAAAAGGTCGGGCCAACCAGGCAGCAAGAGATTCCGGTAAAGCTGCCGGCTTGTCAATTGCCATGTTTCGCGGTCGACATGCATTTCGACCCGAAATTCGTTGCCCGGCCGCCGGTCGTCCGCGCGGTCTTGATCTTCAGCGCAGGCGGAAACGGACCGGCAGCAGCGCCTCGCGCGGCGCGTCGGCGGGCAGCGAGTGCAGCGAACGCACGGCGCGCAACGCGGCATCGTCGAGAATGCGGTGGCCGCTGCCCTGCTCGACGCGGGCCGCGGTGACCTGGCCGCTCTCGTCGATGATGATGAGGACCAGCACCTCGCCTTCCAGGCCGCGGGCGATCGCTTCCTCGGGATAGAACTGGCCGCTGTCGTCGAGCTTCTTCAGGTGCTGGCGGATCGCCTGCGTCCAGGTTTTCGCGGAGACCGCTGGCTTCTCGCGCTGTTCCGACCTAGGCGGAGGCGGCTTGGGCGGTGTCGTCGATGTCTTGGGCTGTTCGGGCAGGGTCAAGGGCGGGGGCGGCGGCAATGGCGTCGGCGGGGGCGGGCGCAGGGTGGCTTCGATCAGCGGTGCCTTTGGTGGCGGTGGGGATGCCGGGATCAGTTGCGCGACCAGGGGCAGGATGTGCAACAGTAGCGAAGCAGCCAGCGCGAGCAAAAGCCGGTATTCGTTCCGGGTCATGAGAAAATGCAGGCTGGCCAAATGAGATGAGGGCGTCGATGAAGCCGGGTTCGGTGAAACTGCTGGTCGCAATGATAATCGGGATGGGACTGGTATTGCCGGTTCATGCCCAATTCTGGTCGAGTGATCCGGCCGCCCTGCCGACCCCGACCGCTTTCGTGACCAACCTCGAACTGGGCGATCTGGATCAGGCCAAAACCTGGCTGGACGCCGGACTGCCCCCCGATTTCATGGGCAGCCGCATCGGCTCCGGCCTAATGATCGGCGCCTGGGAAGGTAACATCGACATGATGCGGCTGTTCATCTCGCGCGGCGCCGACATCAACCGGATGAACGGCAACGGCGAGACGGCGGTTATCCTCGCCGCCTGGCGTGGGCATCTGGAGGCGGTCAAGTGGCTGGTCGACCGCGGTGCGCGGATCAATGCGCCACCGCGCCAGTGGTCGCCGCTGCACTATGCGGTTTTCGCCGGGCAGCGCGAGGTGGTCGATTACCTGATGGAACAGGGGGCCGACATCAACGCCCTGAGCACCAACGGCTCCAGCGTGCTGATGATGGCGATCTACGAGGGGCGCGAGGAACTGGCGCGCATGCTGATCGAGAAGGGCGCCGAGCGCAGTTTCAAGAACGATTGGGGCGACGGCGCGCTGGAATGGGCGATGCGTTACAACCAGGTCGGTATCGCCCGGATGATAACCAACCCGGAAGAGTTCAACATCGCGATGAGCCAGCCTAAGGAATCCTGGGGCGAGCCGACCCGCTCGCTGCGCACGTCGAAGGAACTAGAGGAGTTGATGGAGATGCGCGAGAAACTGGTCGAGCGCGGCGAGTCGACCGTAGCCATCGACAAGCGGATCAACGTTGAGCGCGTCCGCGTAATGCGCGCCGAAATCGACCGCCCGGCAACGCCGCAGCGTGCCGCGACGATGGAAATCACCGCCAGCCGCAAGGCGCCCAAGGATCAATCGGCCAAGATCATCTATGACGACAAGGGCAAGGATGGCGGCCAGAAAATGCCGGCTGCAAGCGCCCCGACCAAGGCGAAGGCCAAAAAGGACTAATTCTCCAGCGGGCGGTTGCGGACTTCGGGCAGGAACAGCAAGCCGATGATCGAAGCAAGGATCAGCAGGCCGGTCGGATACCACAGGCCGGCCAGCGGGTTGCCGAAGCGGACGCCGAGCCAAGTGACCATGAACGGTGACATGCCGCCGATCCAGCCGGCAGCCAGGTTGTGCGGCAGGGCCACCGCCGTGTAGCGGGTGCGCGCCGGAAAGAGTTCGGGCAGGGTCGCCGTCTGCGGCCCGGTAATGCAGGCCAGCGGCACGACGAGGACGAGCAGCAGGACGACGATCATCGTCGTATCGGGCACCGCCAGCGAACCGTAGTGCAGCAAGCCCTGAAAGACCGGGAAGATGGTGAGCGCGCCGCTGATCAGCCCGGCCAGCAGGACGGGACGGCGGCCGATCTTGTCTGAAAGCCAGCCGCAGAACAGGGTGGCCGGAAACAGCACGAGGGTGGAAACCATGACCAGCGCGCCCGCCTGGGCGGCCGATAAATTGACGACGGTTTTCAGGAAGATTCCGGTATAGACCTGGGCCGAGAAGAAGAGCAGCGAGCCGCCGGCCGAAACACAGAATAACAGCAGCGCCATGCGCCCCAGTGTATGGCGGTCGCGGAAACATTCGCGTAGCGGCATCGTGGACAGTGCGTTCTTCTCGCGCAGATGGCTGAAGACCGGGGATTCGTGCAGGTTCATGCGGCTGCGGATCGAAATGGCCAGCAGCACGGCCGAGAGCAGGAAGGGAATGCGCCAGCCCCAGGCCCTGAAGTCGGCGTCGCTCAGCACTTGCTGGAGGACGATGATCTGCAGCGTCGAGGCCAACATGCCGAGCGGTCCCATCAGTTGCAGGATGCTGGTGTACAGACCGCGTTTACCCTCTGGCGCATGCTCGGTGAGATAGACCGCGGCACCGCCGATCTCGCCGCCGACCGACAGCCCCTGCAGCATGCGCAGCACCAGCAGCAGGGCGGGGGCGAGCAGGCCGACCTGCTCGTATGTCGGCAGCAGGCCTACGAGCACCGTCGACACGCCCATCAGGACGATAGTGACGAGGAAGATGGTGCGCCTGCCGTGGCGGTCGCCAAGCGAGCCGAACAGCGCGGCGCCGAGCGGGCGGACGATCATGCCGACGCCGAAGGTGCCGAGGCTGGCGAGCAGGGCGGCGACCGGGTCGTCGGCGGGGAAGAAGAGGACGCTGAAATAGACCGCCAGCGAGGCGAATGTCAGAAAGTCGTACCACTCCAGAAAGGTGCCGAAACAGGCGGCGACCACGACCTTCTTCTGGATTTTCTTCTGGTTGTCAGGTGAGGTCATGGTGGCATGGACGGACGAAAGGCCGCCATTATCGCGCGCCGGGCGCCTTGCTCCAACCTGGCTGCCTAGTTGACGGTCATCACCGCCTTGACCAGTTCGGCCAGCGTGCGCACGCCCATTTTTTCCATGACCCGGGCGCGGTGCGCCTCCACCGTCTTCATGCTGATGTCGAGTTCGTCGGCAATCTGCTTGTTGAGCTTGCCGGCGACGACCAGTTGCATGACTTCGCGCTCGCGCTGGGTCAGTTGTTCCAGGCGATGCTCGATTATGCTGTCGCGCTGGCGGCGCGCGGCGAGTTGGCAGTCCAGTTCCAGCGCGCGCTTTATCCGGGACAACAGTTCTTCGTTGTTGAACGGCTTTTCGATGAAGTCGCAGGCGCCGCGCTGCAGCGCCGAGACGGCCATTGGCACGTCGCCGTGGCCGGTGACGAAAATGATCGGCAATGGCGAACCGAGCGCGTCTAGCTTTTCATGCAGTTCGAGGCCGCTCATCTCGGGCATGCGCACGTCGAGCACGATGCAGCCGCGCATGTTGTCGTTGCGCGCGGCCAGAAAGCTGGCGGCCGAGTCATAGCAGGCCACAGTGTAGCCCTCGCCTTCGAGCAGCCAGGTCATCGAGTCGCGCATCGCCTCGTCATCGTCGACGACGTGGATGGTTTGTTTTTGTTCACTCATCATCGATTTCCTCTATCGGTACGGTGAAACGAAACACGGTGCCGCCATCGCGCCGCGCCTCGACCCACAGGTGGCCCTGGTGGAACTCGATGATCGAGCGGCAGATCGCCAGGCCGATGCCCATGCCTTCCTGCTTGGTCGTGTAGAACGGTGCGAATATCTTTTCCACATCCTCTTCGGCCAGCCCGTGCCCGTTGTCGGCCACTTCGACCTGCAGCATCCGCTCGTCGATCTGGCGCGCGCTGATACTCAGGCGGCGCCGCTCGACCGGCGTGTCGTGCATGGCCTCGATGCCGTTTTTGATGAGATTGAGCAGCACCTGCTCGATCATGATGCGGTCGACGACGATTTTGGGCAAATTTTCGGGCAGGTCGACGACGATCTGCGTGCTCGTGCGCTGCGCCTCGATGTCGGCGAAGGCGCGCGCCTCGTCGAGCAGCTCGGCGAGCGCGATCGGCTGGCGGTTGGGGTCGCTCTTCTTCACCATGTCGCGCATGCGGCGGATGATCTTGCCGGCCCGCTCGGCCTGGTCGCTGGCTTTCTGCATCGCCGACAGCAGATCTTCAAGTTTGTAGTTGCCGGCCTGCATACGCTTGACGCAGCCGGCGCAATAATTGGCGATCGCCGACAGCGGCTGGTTGAGTTCGTGCGCCAGCGACGAGGCCATCTCGCCCATGGTGATCAGGCGCGAGGTCTGCTCGAGGCGCTTCTGCTGCTGCAGGTTCACTTCATCGATGTGCTTGCGGTCGGTGATGTCGGCGGCGAGCTGGACGCGTACGGTGCGCCCGTCGACCCAGCGGATGGCGCGCTCGTGCAGGTGATACCAGTGGCCGGACAGCGCGTGCTGGATCTCGCCGTCGAAAATTTCGACGGGCAGCGTGAACGGGTCGATGTCCGACGGGTCGAGGGCAAGCGCTTCCGGGGCCGGCCGGCAGGCGGCGGTGACCAGCGCCGAATCGCGGCCCACCGTGTCGAAGCCGAAGATGTGCTGGAAAGCGCGGTTGGCGAAGAGGATTTCGCCGCTTTGCGCATCGGCTACGTGCACCGCCGTGTCGAGGCCGTCGATGACTGTCACGAAGCGTTCGTGGGCGCGTTCGAGTTCGACCCGCGCCCGCTTGGGTTCGGTGATGTCGTTCATCGAGGCGATCCAGCCGATCTGCTGACCGCCGGCATCGATCAGCGGCGAGAAGTAGAGGCGAACGTCGAAACGCTCGCCGTTTTTGCGCATGATGCGCATCTCGAAGCCGCCGGGCGGCGCCTGGCCGGCCAGCGCCTGGTCGATGTTGCGCTGCAACTGGTCGAACTCCTCGGGCGGCCAGTAGGGGTAGGGCGGGGCGACGCCGACCAGCTCGGCTTCCTCGAAGCCGGTCATGCGACAGAAGGCGGCATTGACGAAGGTGATGCGTCCGTCGAGGTCGATGGCGCGCAGGCCGGTGACCAGTGACTGCGACATCGCCTGGCGGAAGGCGTAGGCGGCGCGCAGTTGCTCCTCGGTTTCCGCGCGGCGGCGGGCGTGGCGGCGCAACTGGAGCAGCGTGGCGGTGGCGATCAGGGTCAGGAAGACGATCAGCGCGGCGGGAACGAAGGGCAGCCAGGCGCCGCCGCTGCGGTAAGCGACGATGTTGAGCCCGAGCCGGTTGCTCGGCAGGTCGAGGCTGATAGTGCCGGAAATCCGGCGGTCGGTCGGACGCACCGAGGAATTGCTGAAAACCTCGCGGTTTTCCGCGTCGACCACGGACAGGCTGTAACGCGAGGTGAAACTCGTCGGCAGCGTGACGCGCAACAGCCCTTCGAGCGACTGCATGGCGATGAAGGCGCCGAGGTCGGCGCTGCCCTGCTGGACCGGCAGGATCAGGTCGTTGGCGCGGCGCTGGTCGGCGCCCGCATAATCGGGTGAAAACAGTTCGCGGCGCGTGCGCAGCGCCTCCTGCAGGGCGCTCAGCCGGATGCCGGTCAATTGCTCGCCGACGAAGGTCGCGGTCGATTCGTTGGGGGCGACCCACTCGACCTTGCCGTCGGTGCTGACCCAGATGATGGCGCTGATTTCCGGGTTGTCGCGCACATAGCGGCTGGCGCGCACCTGGAAGGTTTCGTAGGTGAGCTGGCGGAATTCCTGCTCGCGTCCGAGCTCGGTCAGGAAATCCTGGTGCGCGCGCAGGCGCGCCTCGATGGTGCGCTCGGCCCAATGCATGTCGCCCTCGAGTGCCGACAGCGCGGTGTCCTTTTCGCGCCATTGCAGCAGGCCGGTGAGGATCAGCATGGCGAGCGCGAAGATGCCGATGGCGGCGTAAGGCGCGAGCCAGAGCCAGGTCTGCTTCGGCTGGCGGGGCGGGGGGCGAATGAACATGAAGCGATTCTTCGCCAGCCGGCGCCGCTCGGCCATTGGTAGATACCCTAAGTGGCCGGCTCGCCGCTCACTGCATCCAGCTCAGCACCAACGGCAGCAGCAGGGCGGTCAAGGCGCCATTGAGACCCATGGCCAGTGCCGCGAAGGCGCCCGCCTGTTCGCTGACCTGAAAGGCGCGGGCGGTGCCGATGCCGTGCGACGCGACGCCGATGGCGAAGCCGCGAATCGCCGGGTCGCGCAGCTTCATGGCATCGAAAATGTAGCGTGCGCCCACTGCGCCGAGGATGCCGGTGATGATCACCAGCACGGCGGTCAGCGACGGAATGCCGCCGATTCGTTCGGCGATGCCCATGGCGATCGGCGTCGTCACCGACTTGGGGGCGAGCGATAACTGGGTCGGCAGGCTGGCGCCGAACAATCGCGCAACGGCAATCGCCGACAGCGCGGCGGTCAGGCTGCCGGCGACGAGGCCGGCGAGCACCGGCAGCAGCAGCGAGCGCACGCGGCGAAACTGCGTGTACAGCGGCACCGCCAGCGCCACTGTGGCCGGCCCGAGCAGGAAATGCACGAACTGTGCGCCGGCGAAGTAGGTTTCGTAGCTGGTTGCGGTCAACGTCAATAAAAGCACCAAAATCGTCACGGCGATCAGCACCGGGTTGGCCAGCGGATTCATGCCGGAACGCCGGTAGAGCCAGAACGCGCCCTGGTAGGCGAGCAGGGTGATGGTCAGCCCGAGCAGCGGCGAGGCCGAAAGGTAGACCCAGATCTCGCTGATCGGCGGGGTCATGGCGCTTCTCCCGACGCCGCTCCCGGCGCCGCCTGAGCGGGCATCAGCAGTTTCATGACCAGCGCCGTCACCACCAGCGTCGCCGCCGTACTGATCACTAGCGACAGCAGCAGCGGCAGCCATTCATCGGCCACCCGGTGCAGATGCACCATGATCCCGGCGCCGGCCGGCACGAAAAGCAGCGACAGGTGTTGTAGCAGGTTCTGGCTGGTCGCTTGCAACTCGTGGCCCGGCCCGCCGCGCAGGGCCAGCGCCAGGAACAGGAAGAGCATGCCGAGCACTGGCCCGGGAACCGGCAGTGTGAGCCAGCGGGCGACGACTTCACCGAGCAGTTGAAAAACCAGCAGTTGGGTCAGGGCGGCAAGCATGATGCGAACCTCCAAAAGCGAGGTTTTCAGTTTATTGCTTATGGCAGGACATCAATAGTCCGAAGATTGTCTTTTGATTCGTTACTCTTGGTAATAATCGATTTGGTTGCCGAGTAATTGGCCAGGTATGACTTGGGTGCAGAGGCTCGCGTTGGCTTTTTGGCCGTTTCAGGTGGTCGACCGCGGCAATTGAAGTCGACTTACTTCCCGGCCTACCTCGAATTGCCTTCCGGGGGTGTTCTTGCTTGTTGGCAGAAAGCAGCGGCGATACAGATCAATTCAGGTTGGCAGGAAGGTCCCAATCGCCAACGCGGGCGTTGTCGGTCTGGTGGAACTGGCGTACCCAACTAATGAAATTGCGGAAATCCGAGTTCTCCTGTGCCAGTCGGTTACAGGCGTCCCAATCGATGTCGATGCGCTCGCGCGCCGGGATCAGAATCTCGCTCTCGCTTGGGTCTTCGCAATTCAAGCGAATCAGGCCGATGCCGTAGGACGCGGCCAGCAGGCGAACTTCTTTCATTGCTGATTCCTGGACGTCGGCGGCGACCAGATAGCCGAAGTTGGCCCATGATGAATTCGAGACGGTTTGAAACCAGACCTCGCGCACATTGGAGCGATTGAGCAAGAGCTTGACCTCGAACGACCACAGCCGTGCGCGCTGGGCGCCAACTTGCTGCACGCAGGCGCGGATCTCGCGTTCCCATTCGGCGCCGATGTCCTCCATCGCCACCAGGTCAGGGAACAGCCACTTGTTGCCATTAGGGCCAACCTTGTTTGACGAACGTTTCTCGTCGATACGCTTTGGGTAAAGCCCAAGTTCGAGATGCAGGTAACGGCAGAGGAGGGGGTAAAGGTCGTTTTCCGAGACCTTTGGAGCAGCTGTGCCGTGGCTTGCAAGTGCCAGACTTTCGGCCTTTGCCACCTCGGCGGCTTCGGTTACCGTGCTCCAATAATACTGGCGTGGCCGGGTCTCAGTCGTGCGTAGCTGTGGAAAACGCTTCTGCATTTCCGGCCGATTGGCGCCAATTTCGGCGACCAGTTGTTGAATCAGCGCGGCGTTGTCGCGCAGATCCTGCTGACTGCTCCGGCGTTTTTCCTCACATGCCTCACGCAGGTTCTCGAACATCCATATGGCAAGTTGCCGGGCGGAAAAGCGTTCTTCCGGCCGCTCCATGAGATAGTCGATGACGGTCTGGCGAAGGTTCAGTTTGCTGGTCATGGCGTGAGAGGGTAGTTCAACAGGATACTGTCGTCATGTTAATCCAAAGTACGAGCTTGCTGACTTGGTTCAACACTGATGCGAAAACTCGCCATTTTTTCCGGTCGACCGCAACATCCGGATGGGCAGTGATTAGGTCTGAGAAATGTTGGCCTGAAAACCCCGCCAGCCGAAGATGTTGACCCCGCTGCGTTCGTAGGATTCCTCACCACCGTAGATCAGCCAAGGGGTGAGGGCTTCATCCTCGGCCATGCGGATGGCGCGCTGTCCGGCGCGGATAGTGTCGCTGGTGATGGTTTGTCCGGACTTGATTTCAACCATTTGCAGTTTGCTGCCTTGCTCGAAAATCAGGTCGGCTTCCAGGCCGTTGTTGTCGCGCCAGAAGTAGAGGTCGCTAGGCTGTCCGTGGTTGTAGCGAACCTTGATGAATTCACTGACCACCCAGTTTTCGAACAGTGCGCCACGCAGCGGGTGCAGGGCGAGGACGTCTTCGCTGCGGATGCCGAGCAGCCAGCAGGCGAGGCCGGTATCGAGGAAATACAGTTTCGGCATTTTCACCAGCCGCTTGCCGAAGTTGCAGAAGTAAGGGGGCAGCAGGTGGATGAGGTCGCTGGATTCGAGCACGGCGAGCCAGCTTTTGGCGGTGTTGGCGGTGATGCCGGCTTCGCTGGCGAGGGCGCTAATGTTGAGCAGTTGTCCGGTGCGCCCGGCGCACAGCCGCAGGAAACGCTGAAAGGCGGGCAGGTTCTGGATGTTGAGGACTTGCCGGACGTCGCGTTCGACGTAGGTGGCGATATAGCTGGCGAACCAGTCGGCGGGTTCGACTGGCTGGGTATGCAGCGCCGGGTAGCCGCCCTTGAGCATGAGACCGTCCAGCGAGAGCTTGCGCTCGGTGACGGCCGGGATTTCCATGGCAGACAGTGGTAGCAGGCGGGTCATGCCGACCCGGCCGGCAAGCGATTGGGTGACGCCGGCGAGCAGGCCGAATTGTTGCGAGCCGGTGAGGATGAAGCGGCCGGGCCGACGATCGGCATCGACCATGCCTTGCAGGTGCGAGAAGAGACCGGGCCAGCGCTGGGCTTCGTCGAAGACGGCGCCTTGGGTGAAGCGAGCGAGAAAACCGCGTGGGTCTTCGTTGGCAAAGGCGCGCTCGACCGGATCTTCAAGGCTGACGTAGGGCTTGTCGGCGAACTGGGCGCGTGCCAGCGTCGTTTTGCCAGACTGGCGTGGGCCGGTGATTGCCAGCACCGGGAAGCTGGTGGCGAGGCGTTGCAGCGTGGGGGTTATTGAGCGGGCTAGCATTTATACAAAATGATCAATTGACTGATCGAATTGTATAGGTTTATTGGGCTTGGTGCTGATGATTTCAAGAAAAAACGCCGGGGTTTCCCCGGCGCTTCCGTTCCGCTTTGCTTCTCTTGCGCTACCGCTTATTCCATCGCCTCGTACAGCGGCAGGGTCAGGAACTCCGGATATTCCGGGTTAAGCGACATCTTGTCGAAGATGCCGGCAGCCTGGTCGTAGGTGGCCGTGGCTTCGCCTTGGGCGGTGACGGTGGCCTTCACCTTGGCCAGTTCCTCGGGAATCATCGTCCGCACCAGCTCGGCCGTGACCTTGCGGCCGTCGTCGAGGATGCCCTTCGGCGAAACGACCCACTGCCAGACCTGCGAGCGGGAGATTTCGGCGGTGGCGGCGTCTTCCATCAGGTTGTGGATGGGCACGCAGCCGTTGCCGGCCAGCCAGGAGCCGAGATAGTGAATGCCGACGTTGATGTTGTTGCGCAAGCCGACCTCGGTGATCGGCTGTTCCGGCTGGAAGTTGAGCCAGTCGGCCGGGCCGAACTTGCCTTCGACCTGCTTTGCGAACTGGTTCGGCTTGTCGCCGAGGACCTTGACGAATTCTTCCATGGCGATCGGCACGAGGCCCGGGTGAGCCACCCAGCCGCCGTCGAAGCCGTCGTTGGCGTCGCGGGTCTTGTCGTGGCGGATGCCGGCCAGCGCCTTTTCGTTGGCAACCGGGTCGTTCTTGATCGGGATCAGGGCCGACATGCCGCCCATCGCCGGGGCGCCGCGCTTGTGGCAGGCCTGCACCAGGGCCAACGAGTAGGAGCGCATGAACGGCACTTCCATGGTGATGGCGCCACGCTGGGCCAGGCAGAAGTCCTTGTTCTTCTTGAATTTCTTGATGCAGGAGAAGATGTAGTCCCAGCGCCCGGCGTTGAGGCCGGCGGAGTGGTTGCGCAGTTCGTAGAGGATTTCTTCCATCTCGAAGGTGGCCAGAACGGTTTCGAGCAGCACGGTGGCCTTGATCGTGCCTTGTGGCAGGCCGATGTGGTCCTGGGCCATGACGAAGATGTCGTTCCACAGGCGGGCTTCGAGGTGGCCTTCCATCTTCGGCAGGTAATAGAAGGGGCCGGCGCCGCGGGCGATCTGTTCCTTGGCATTGTGGAAGAAGACGACGGCGAAGTCGAAAATTCCGCCGCCGACGCGCTGGCCATCGACTAGGACGTGCTTTTCGTCGAGGTGCCAGCCGCGCGGACGGATCTGCAGGGTGGCGATCTTGTCGTTGAGCTTGTATTCCTTGCCGGCTTCGTTCTTGAAGCTCAGTTCGCGGCGGATCGCCTTGTACAGGTTCATCTGGCCGACGATCTGGTTGTCCCAGTTCGGGGAATTGGAATCCTCGAAGTCGGTCATGTAGGAATCGGCGCCGGAATTGAAGGCGTTGATGATCATCTTGGCCTCGACCGGGCCGGTGATTTCGACGCGGCGGCAGTGCAGGGCGGGCGGCACCGGGGCGACCTTCCAGTCGCCGGCGCGGATGTGGGCAGTTTCCGGCAGGAAGTCCGGCATTTCGCCGGCGTCGATGCGCGCCTGGCGTGCGACGCGGGCCTTCAACAGTTCCTGACGGCGGCCTTCGAAGGCGCGGTGCAGTTTGGCGACCAGGGCCAGTGCATCGTGTGTGAGGATGGATTCGTAACCCGGCTTGATCGGGCCGGTAACTTGCACGCCTTGCGGAAGGTTGAGGCTCATGGCAGCTCCTGATGGAATGATGAATTGATGCAACGCTGCGAATTCTATTGCTATTTTGCGTCGATAAAAACCAGGGTAAAATCATTTCATCTTTTACATTAAGTATCAAATGGACCGCCTGAAACAGATCGAAGCCTTTGTCTCGGCAGCCACGCGCGGCAGCCTTTCCGCTGCTGCGCGGGTCGAAGGCGTGACCCCGGCGATCATCGGCAGACGCCTCGATGCGCTGGAGGCGCGGCTCGGCGTCAAGTTGCTGCTGCGCACCACGCGCAAATTGACCATCACTTTCGAGGGCCAGGCTTTTCTCGAGGACTGCCAGAAAACGCTGAATGATCTGGCGAATGCCGAGGCTGCCGTCTCGCTGGGCAGTATTCGGGCAAGCGGGCAATTGCGAATTTCGGCGCCCGCCGGTTTCGGGCGGCAGCACGTCGCGCCGCTGGTGGGTGAATACATGAAGGCGAACCCCGAGGTCACGGTCAACCTTGATTTAAGCGATAGGTTGGTCGATCTGCTCAATGAAAATATCGATTGCGCGATCCGTATCGGCGAGTTGACAGACTCCAGCCTGGTCAGCGTTCGCCTCGGCGCGATGCGCCGCATGGTGGTGGCCAGCCCGGCTTATCTGGTGGCGCATGGGGTGCCGCGTGAGCCGGCAGATCTGGTTGCGCACAACTGCCTGTCACTTGGTCAGCAGCGCGGTTGGGTATTTCTGAATCCGGCGACGGGCGAAGCCGATACCTTGAAAGTCAGCGGAAGCTTCGAGTGCAACGATGGTGCGGTGCTGCACGAATGGGCGCTTGCTGGGCAGGGGCTGGCCTGGCGCTCGCTGTGGGAAGTCGGGCAGGATTTGAAGGAGGGGCGCCTGACCTCCGTGCTCGATGGCTGGCAGGCGCCGCCGATGGGTATCTACGCCGTTTTTCCGCAGCGTCGGCACTTGCCGCTACGGGTACGGCTGTTCATCGACTTGCTGAAGGAAACCTACGGCAGGGCGGGTTACTGGGAACTGCGCTGAGATTTGCCTGGAAATCCGGGTCGACCGCGACGAATGCGGCGCGCCAGATAGCCAGCTTTTGCGCGAAATTCAGCGCGGCGTGCGCCGGGCTGGTCGATGGCAGGCGTGTCAGATGCAGCCGGGCGATGCCCGGGTCAGTCCCGAGATGCTTGCGAAAAAGCTTTTCGGCGGCGCTGCCGTTAAAGAAAATGTGCTCGATCGCGCGGTGACGGACCAGAAATCCGGCCATATCGTTGATCACCAGCGATTCCGCATCGATCAACGAATCGAGGCTGCCCGGGCGGTGGCAGGAATGCAGCACGTCCCAGACGGCGAAGCCGGCGGCAGCCAGGGCCACGGTCCGCGCTGGATAATCGAGTGCGGCGTCGAAGCCGAGCAGTGTCGCCATGATCGGCCAGAAGGCATTGCGCGGATGGGCGTAGTACTGGCCAGCGGCGAGCGATGCCTGGCCAGGCATGCTGCCGAGGATCAGGACGCGGGCGTCGGGGGTGGCGATGGGCGGAAAGCTGCGGGCGCGGTCGGGCATTGTTCGGGTGGCTGGAGGCTAAGGGAGAACAGGTGTGCCAAGCCCGGCCTGAAACTGTTCGATGGTTCCCGGCTTGCCGAAGTAGAAGCCCTGGAAGGCCTTGCAGCCGCAAGTGATCAGCGTATCCCGCTGGGCCGGGGTCTCGACCCCCTCGGCGATGATGGTCAGGTTGAAAAAATGGCCGAGGGCGATGATGGTTTCGGCGATCGCGGCATCGTTGGGGTTGCTGTTGATATCCCGGACAAAACTGCGGTCGATCTTGATCTGGTCGAGCGGGAGCTGTTTCAGGTAGCTCAAGGATGAATAGCCGGTGCCGAAATCGTCCAGCACCAAGCCGACGCCCAGCTTTTCCTTGAGCGGTCGCATGTGTTCGATGGTGCCGCCGATATCCTCGAGGAGCAGCGATTCGGTAATTTCCAGTTTCAAGCGGCTGCCCGGTGCGCCCGATTCAGCGATGGCGCGCGCCACGCTGTTGACGAAATCGCTGTCACGGAATTGCAGCGCGCTGACGTTGACGGCCAGCGTCAGATGCGCAGTATCGGGATTTTTCTGCCAGAGCGCGAGCTGCCGGCAGGCCTGCGTCAGGACCCATTGCCCGATCGGCAGGATCAGTCGGCTTTCTTCGGCAATAGGAATGAATTCGTCAGGTCCGACAAGGCCACGGCTAGGGTGTTGCCAGCGGATCAACGCTTCGGCGCCAAACACCTTGCCGGCGCAGTCGACCTGGGGCTGGAAGTAGAGTTCGAACTGACCCGCCTGCAGCGCATTCCGCAGTTCACGCTCGACGGTGGCTCGCTGTTCGATTTCGGTTTGCATCGACGGGTCGAAGAAACGCAGGGCGTTCTTGCCGGCGGCTTTGGCTTTGTACATGGCCATGTCCGCCGATTTGAGCAGGCTCTCAACGGTTTCACCGGCGTCCATGAAAGGAATGGCTCCGATGCTGGCGGTGCAGTGGTAGGAAACATCGCCAAATTGATAGGGCTTATCCAGCGCTTCCAGCATGTTCTGGGCGATCAACTTGATCTGGGCGATCGCGCCGTGGATGTCCTGGCTCAACTCTTCGAGCAGGATGACGAATTCGTCGCCGCCCTGGCGGGCGACCGTATCGTTGGCGCGGACCGAGTCGCCCAGACGCTGGGCAACTTGGCACAGCAGGAGGTCGCCTATGGCGTGACCCATCGAGTCGTTAAGCATCTTGAAGTTGTCGAGATCGATGAACAGCAGGGCCGCGTAGCGGTGGTGGCGGACCCCCGAGAGCAGCGCCTTTTCCAGGCGTTCATTGAGCAGGCGCCGATTCGGCAAGTGGGTCAGCGGATCGTAGAAGGCGAGGAACTGGATCTGTTCTTCGGCCTCCTTGCGCTGGGTGAGGTCGAGGAAGGAGGCGACAAAATGGGTGATTTCGCCCTGGGCGTTGCGGACGGCGGAAATGCTCAGCCATTCCGGGAAAACCTCGCCGTTTTTCCGGCGATTCCAGATTTCTCCACGCCAGTGTCCATGCGCCTTCAAGGCCGCCCACATTTCCCGGTAAAAGCCATATTCGTGGCGGCCGGATTTGAACAGGGCTGGTGTCTGGCCGATTACCTCCTCGGCCGCATAGCCGGTAATTTCGGAAAAGGCCCGGTTGACCCGGAGGATGCGCGTGGCGGCATCGGTGACGAGCATGGCTTCCTGGGTTTCAAAGGCGATGGCCGAGATGCGCATCAGTTCGTCGGCCTTGCGCGACTCGGAAATGTCGTGGAAGACCACGACCGCGCCCTCGTTGCGCTTGTCGCGCATCGGCGTCACTGAATAGCGGACCGGAAAGCCTTCCCCGTTTTTCCGGAAGAACCATTCCTCGCCGTGCCGCTTTCGGCCGTCGTGCAGGGTCAGATAGATCGGGCATGCGCTGTTCGGATAAGGCGAGCCGTCGGGACGGTGGTGATGGAACAACTGGTGCTGGTCCGTGCCGACGATTTCCTGCCGCGTCAAGCCCAGGATTTCGAGGGCTTTTGGATTGATGAAGCTGCAGTGCCCGCGGCTGTCGATCACGTAGAGCCCTTCACCAAGGCTGTCGAGCAGCGAGGCGCGCTCGCGCAGAGTGGCGGCAACCTGGCGCTTCGAGCGAATCAGGTGAACGACGGCCAGCAGCATCAGAATCAGCAGGAGGCTGAGGCTGGCAACGACCGCGGCTGAATATTTCGCGATAATGTCCCGGAGGCCGAAATATGCCAGGCGATTCGGGTGGGCGTCCAGTTCAAGCAACATCGACTCGAGCGCGCCGTAGTCGGCGGGGGGCGAGAAACCGTAAAATTTGCCGGCAAGCGCCGCCGGATCGTCCGGTTTTATTTGCAGCAGCGCCATGACCACCGCCTTGATCAACGGCTCGGGAACATGCCCTGACGCCAGGAATGGCCACTCGGGATAAAGTTCGGTGGAACGCCGCAAGGGAAAGCCGGGATCGTCTTGCGGGTTGATTACCTTGATGGCGCCGGCGTCCAGCGTGCCTTCATCGATCATCGATTCGATCAGGCCGGTACGGACAAAGCCGACGTCCACCTCATCGCTCACGACCTGCCTGATGACTTCGTCCTGCGACTGGCCGGTGAAAACGATGCTTTTGAGGTCATCCGGCAGGTGGATCCCGGCTTGCAACAAGGCCCACTGCTGGACCCGATAGCCGCCGAGCGAGTTTTGGTGCGGCGCCGCGACTGTCCTTCCCTGAAGGTCGGCAAGTTCGCGGATGTCGCCACGCCCGGCACGGGTCACGATGACGCCGCCGAATCGGGATACCGGGTGCCCTCCGGCGAGTGGCGTCAGGGTGGCCACCGCCGCCAGGCCATGGCGTGTGCGCAGCATCACGTAATGCTCGGGTTGGGTCAGCACAAAGTCGATATTCCCGGCTTCGACGGCGCGGTTCAGGTCGTCCAGGTGGAGCGGAACAAGGACAAAGCGCTTGCCGGGAATCTGCTGGTTCAGGTGCTCGGCAAGGGGCGCCCATTGCTGCCTGGTTGCTTCGATATCGCGAAAGGCAAGAACGCCAATGCGGGCAGTGTGGCCACTGCTCGCGCCAACCGGCACGGCGAACCAGAGCGCCGCGATGAAACAAAGACGCAAAAATGCGAGCAGAGCGCCTGTTGTCCGGGGAAATGCCTGCAATTCCTGCTCCTGATGAAGCTGTTGGTGGCGCCGCAAGGACCAATGGCCAGATACCTTGTCAGCATGGCGATATATTAAGGCATGCTCCCGCCCGTTCCGCCGGAAATGCAGAGGGTATCCAGTGCTTCCGGCCAACAAAAAGGCCGGCGCCTTGTGAGCGCCGGCCTTGTGCTGCTGCCGGGTGAGGCAGCAATCAAAACGGGAATGTTCTTAGTGGAACTGTTCTTCTTCGGTCGAGCCGGTGAGCGCCTTGACCGAGGACGAGCCGCCCTGGATGACGGTGGTCACGTCGTCGAAGTAACCGGCGCCGACTTCCTGCTGGTGCGAAACGAAGGTGTAACCCTGCTCGCGGGCAGCGAATTCCTTTTCCTGCACCATCTCGACGTAATGCTTCATGCCTTCGCCGTTGGCGTAAGCGTGGGCGAACTGGAAGGTGTTGTACCAGTTGATGTGGATACCGGCCAGGGTGATGAACTGGTACTTGTAGCCGAGGGCAGACAGTTCGTCCTGGAACGACGCGATTTGCGAGTTGTTGAGGTTCTTCTTCCAGTTGAACGACGGCGAGCAGTTGTAGGACAGCAGCTTGCCTGGGCAGGCGGCGAGGACGGCCTGGGCGAATTCGCGGGCGAAGCCGATATCCGGCACGCCGGTTTCGCACCAGACGAGGTCGGCGTAAGGAGCGTAGGCGATACCGCGGGAGATGGACTGTTCCAGGCCGTTCTTGACGCGGTAGAAACCTTCCTGGGTGCGCTCGCCGGTGAGGAATGGCTTGTCGTTCTCGTCGTAGTCTGAGGTCAGCAGGTTGGCGGCTTCAGCGTCGGTACGGGCCAGGATCAGGGTCGGAACGCCCATGACGTCGGCGGCGAAACGCGCGGAGATCAGCTTTTCGCAGGCTTCACGGGTCGGCACCAAGACCTTGCCACCCATGTGGCCGCACTTCTTGACGGCCGCTAGCTGGTCTTCGAAGTGCACCCCGGCGGCGCCGGCGGCGATCATGTTCTTCATCAGTTCGAAGGCGTTGAGCACACCGCCGAAACCGGCTTCGGCATCAGCGACGATCGGCAGGAAGTAGTCGATGAATTCCTTGCTGCCCGGCTCGATGCCGCGCGACCACTGGATTTCATCGGCACGCTTGAAGGTGTTGTTGATGCGGCGAACCATGGTCGGCACCGAGTCGTAGGCATACAGCGACTGGTCCGGGTACATGGTTTCCGATGTGTTGCCGTCGGCGGCTACCTGCCAACCGGACAGATAGACGGCTTCCAGGCCGGCCTTGGCCTGTTGCATGGCCTGACCTGCGGTGATCGCACCGAAGGCGTTGACGTAGCCTTTCTTGGCGCCGCCGTTGACCTTGGCCCACAGGGTTTCGGCACCGCGCTTGGCCAGGGTGTAATCGATCGGCAGCGAGCCGCGCAGACGAACGACGTCGGCAGCGGAGTAGCCGCGCTTGACGCCCTTCCAGCGGGGGTTTTCAGCCCAGTCTTTTTCAAGGGCGGTGATTTGCTGTTCGCGAGTGCTCATTATAAATTCCTCAAGAGTTTGGTAATGGGTTGGAAAAACGCGCCGGGGTTTTGGTCCCGGACGATGGAGGAAGTATAGAGAATTTTCCGCATAGCAGCAATAGTCTTATATAAGACATAAGACAAAATTTTAATTAATTAAAACAATATATTAGATTCATCATTTCGCATTGTGAAACGTGATTTGTGTCCGTGAAACTAATTTTCTTGCGTCAGCACAAAGGCTTGCTGCTGACCAGCACGCCATCCTCGTCGGCATTAAGATATTCACCCGGATTGAAGGTGACGCCACCGAAGGTGACGGCGATGTCGCGGTCGCCGACGCCTTTCTTGATGCTTTTCTGCGGATGTGTGTTCAGGGCGCGGACGCCGATGTCGATGCCGTTGATGTCGACCGAATCGCGGATGCAGCCGTAAACGACGACACCTTCCCAGCCATTCTTCTTGGCCAGGATGGCCAGTTGATCGCCGACCAGCGCGCAGCGCAGCGAGCCGCCGCCGTCGATGACCAGCACCTTGCCCGTGCCATCTTCGGCGAAGGCTTCGCGAACCAGCGAGTTGTCCTCGAAAATTTTCAGGGTGACGATCTCGCCGGAAAAGCTGTTGCGGCCGCCGTAGCGCTGGAACATGGGGGCGACGACGCGCAGGCTCTTGCCGAGTTCGGTTTCGAATTGATCGCAAAGATCGGGGGTTTTGAAGGTCATGGAGGGCTCCCTGGCAGAAAAAAAGCCATGCATCGCATGGCTTGTTGGAAAGTGAGTTGAATTCTAAACAACGGCTTCGGTTTTTTCTTCCTCGAAATCGAGCTTGATTTTGCCCTCTTTATCGAGGTCGACCGTGACATGCCCGCCGCTGGCCAAGCGCCCGAACAGAAGCTCGTCGGCGAGCGCCGAGCGGATGACGTCCTGGATAAGGCGGGCCATCGGACGGGCGCCCATCTGCGGATCGAAGCCCTTCTCAGCGAGCATTTCCTTGACCGCATCGGTGAAGTGGGCTTCCACCTTCTTCTCGTGCAACTGTTCTTCGAGTTGCATCAGGAACTTGTCGACGACGCGCAGGATGATGTCGCGGTCGAGCGACGCGAAGGAAATGGTGGCGTCCAGACGGTTGCGGAATTCCGGCGTAAACAGGCGCTTGATTTCGGCCATCTCGTCGCCGGTCTGTTTGGCATTGGTAAAGCCCATGCTCGACTTCTGCAGATCGGCGGCGCCGGCGTTGGTGGTCATGATGATGACCACGTTGCGGAAATCAGCCTTGCGCCCGTTGTTGTCGGTCAGCGTGCCGTGATCCATGACCTGCAGCAGGATGTTGAAGATGTCCGGATGCGCCTTCTCGATTTCGTCGAGCAGCAGGATGCTGTAGGGCTTCTTGGTCACCGCTTCGGTCAGCAGGCCGCCCTGGTCGAAACCGACATAGCCCGGCGGGGCGCCGATCAGCCGCGACACGGCGTGGCGTTCCATGTACTCCGACATGTCGAAGCGGATCAGTTCGATGCCCAGACAGTAGGCCAGTTGCTTGGCGACTTCGGTCTTGCCGACGCCGGTCGGGCCGCTGAACAGGAAGGAACCGATCGGCTTGCCCGGATTGCCGAGGCCGGAACGGGCCATCTTGATCGCCTTGGCCAGTGCGTCGATCGCCTTGTCCTGACCGAAGACGACAGCCTTCAGGTCGCGGTCGAGGTTCTTCAGCGCGCCACGGTCGTCAAGGGTGACATGCTGCGAAGGAATGCGGGCGATCTTGGCGACGATCTCTTCGATGTCAGTCTTGTTTATGACTTTCTTCTGCTTCGATTTCGGCAGAATTCGCTGCGCTGCACCAGCCTCGTCGATAACGTCGATGGCCTTGTCCGGCAGGTGGCGGTCGGTGATGTAGCGGGCAGCCAGTTCGGCCGCCGAAGTGATCGCCGTGGCCGAATATTTAATGCCGTGGTGCGCCTCGAAACGCGCCTTCAGGCCCTTGAGGATTTCGACGGTTTCAGCGACCGACGGTTCGTTGACGTCAATCTTCTGGAAGCGGCGTGAGAGTGCGCTGTCTTTTTCGAAAACGCCCCGGAACTCGGTGTAGGTGGTGGCGCCGATACACTTCAGGCTTCCCGACGACAGCGCCGGCTTGAGCAGGTTGGAGGCATCCAGCGTGCCGCCGGAAGCCGAGCCGGCACCAATCAGCGTGTGGATTTCGTCGATGAACAGGATCGCGTTTGGATTGTCGCCCAACTGCTTGATGACACCCTTCAGGCGCTGCTCGAAGTCGCCGCGGTACTTGGTCCCGGCCAGCAGGGAACCCATGTCCAGCGAGTAAACATTCGCCTTGGCGAGGATCTCGGGAATATCGCCTTCGACGATGCGGCGCGCCAGGCCTTCGGCGATCGCCGTCTTGCCGACGCCGGCCTCGCCGACCAGCAGCGGGTTGTTCTTGCGCCGGCGGCACAGGGTCTGGATGACGCGCTCAAGTTCACGGTCGCGACCGATCAGCGGGTCGATCTTGCCCTGCAGTGCCAGCGCGTTGAGGTTGATCGTGTATTGCTCGAGCGGCCCGGCCTGTTCCTTTTCGCCTTCGGTTTCCACTTCGCCTTCGGTCGGCGACTTCTGCTGCGGCACCTTGCTGATACCGTGCGAGATGTAATTCACCACATCGAGCCGGGTAACGCCCTGTTTCTGCAGGAAATAGACCGCGTGTGAGTCCTTTTCGCCGTAGATGGCGACTAGCACATTGGCGCCATTGACTTCCTTCTTGCCTGAGGACTGGACGTGCAGGATGGCGCGCTGGATGACACGCTGAAAGCCGAGCGTCGGCTGCGTGTCGATATCGTCCTCGCCCGAAACCGTCGGAGTATGTTCGTTGATGAAGTTGGTCAGGTCTTTGCGCAACGCGTCAGTCTTGCCACCGCAGGCGCGCAGAGCTTCAGCCGCCGACGGATTGTCGATCAGCGCGAGGAGCAGATGCTCCACCGTGATGAACTCGTGGCGCTTCTGTCTTGCTTCGACAAAAGCCATGTGCAGGCTGACTTCAAGTTCCTGGGCAATCATCAATTTTCCTCCATGATGCAAGCTAGTGGATGCTGGTACTGGCGGGCAAACGTGCCCACCTGTTCAACCTTGGTCGCGGCGATGTCGCGCGGGAAAACCCCGCACACGCCACGGCCCTCGTTGTGAACTTTGAGCATGATTTGCGTCGCTTGTTCAGTATCCATAGCAAAAAAACGCTGAAGCACGACGATCACGAACTCCATCGGCGTGTAATCGTCGTTCAGCAACAGCACCTTGTACATCTTTGGAGGCATCGCCTTGGCACGTTGTGCTTCGAGCAGACTCCCATCCTGAGACTTTGTAGCCATGAGTCGGATTCTATACAGTCCATTCCATTGTGCAACTACCGGTTGGCGACAAAATCATCCGGAAAATGCTGAAATTTCCTCGACTTATGCTGCGGCGCGTCATTGAAAGTTGTTGACGCAGTTTCGTGACGGGGGTAGAAAGCGCTTGTGTTTGGATTCACGTTGTATCGGGATTGCCGTAGGCACCGGGTCGCTGAGCTCAAACAGGGAGTCGGGGAGACCCGTAAATTTATTCGTTTCTTGTATGAAAGTTGCAAACATGGCACTCGGTACCGTCAAGTGGTTCAATGATTCCAAGGGTTTTGGCTTTATCACGCCGGATGATGGCAGCGAAGATCTCTTCGCGCATTTTTCCGCAATCAACATGAGCGGATTCAAGACCCTCAAAGAAGGTCAAAAAGTTTCCTTCGATGTCGTGCAAGGTCCCAAGGGCAAGCAGGCTTCGAACATCCAGGCTGCCTGAACAACGGACGAGCAGGGTATCAAGAGCCCGCCTGTTTCAGGCGGGTTTTTTTATGTCACCGGCCCCGGCGGCGACCCAGTGTCCGGATTTTCCGCCCGATTTCTCGAGTAAACGAAGGTTTTCGATGCGCATGGCGCGGTCGACCGCCTTGCACATGTCGTAAATGGTCAGC
>Ga0209048_10001148_pt1 | contig 27660 bp, 22 predicted proteins | sample FrelakmetCRP12CR_FD_187146 | JGI IMG/M metagenome (GOLD analysis project Ga0209048, IMG submission 187146) | Freshwater lake sediment microbial communities from the University of Notre Dame, USA, for methane emissions studies - CRP12 CR (SPAdes)... | ecosystem: Environmental > Aquatic >... | reverse complement strand
CCACCCGCAGCCGCCGCGTTGCGCTCAGGCGGTTCGCGACGACAGTCGCTTGACGCCGGCGACAAAGCGCTGCAGCGTCGTCGACAGCACGCCGCGCGGAATCATCGCCTCGATCAGCTGGAAGCGCCCGCGCACACTCCGGGCGCGACGCAGGGCCGCCTGCAGCTCGCGCCGCGTGTGGACGCGGACCCCGTCCCCGCCGAGTCCGGCGGCCATGTCGGCGAAGTGCCAGTCGCCGAGATCGTTGAACTTCGACTCCGGCTGGAAGGTGCGCAACATCTCCCAGCTCGAATTGTTGAGGACCACGACGATCGGGTCCCATCCGTAGCGCGGGCAGTTCCCCAGCTCCCAGCCGGTCATCTGGAACGCGCCGTCGCCGACGAGCACGAGCGGCCGTTCGCCGGTGGCAGCCTGCACCCCGAGTCCGGCCGGCACGCCGAAGCCCATCGTCGCATAGTAAGCGGGGGCGACCAGCGCCGTGTTCTCGATGTCCATCGCGGTGAACAGGCAGTCGCCCACGTCCGCCGCTATCGGGAAGCGCCCGGTCTCCGCCATCAGGTCGTTGATCGCCGTGGCGATGTCGTTCGGCGTGATCGTCTGGTCGTCGGCGACGAGTCCCCTCGGATACGCGGGAACCGCAAGCTGCGGGATCGCGCGTGGCACGGCCGGACGGGCGAGGAGCGCGTCCACGAGTGCCGCCAGCGAAACCCCGGCGTACGTGTGGTAACCGAGCGTCACTCGCTCGTCGAGCGCCTGGATGGTCCTGCGCAGGTCGATCTGCTGTGCGGAGACGCCGAAGTTGGTGTCCGAAATGATCACGCCGAGCAGCAGCAGGGCATCCGAATTCTCGACCAGCGAGGTCAGCTCCGGGGTGCCGGCCACGCCGAGGTAGGTGCCGAACAGCGGTGCCGGCGCGTCGGCCAGCAGTCCCCGGCCGGAGAGACTGGTGACCACCGGCAGGCCGAACCGTCGGGCAAGCTTCGCAACCCGCGACTCGAGGCCGAAGCGGCGCACTTCGACACCGACCATCATCACTGGCGATTTTGCCGTCGCGAGGCGCTCCACGATCTCGTCGACGCAGGCCTCCAGCGCCTCGCGATCCACGGGTGGGGCGGACGCCGGAACGACGCGCTCGCACGGAGCGTCCACCATGTCGCGCGGCAGCTCCAGGTAGACCGGCTGGGAGTGGCGGAGACAGCTCCGCAACACGCGCGCGATGTCCGCCGGCGCGCGTTGCGCGTCATCGAGCTTGGCCTGATCGCAGGTGATCTCGGCGTAGATCCGGTACTGCGAGTCCAGCGATTTCGCCTGATGGTGCAGCAACAGGCCGCGGCTCGCCTCGCCCTTGCCGGGCGCACCCGAAATGACGACGACCGGGGACTTCTCGGCGAACGCGGCGGCGACCGGATTGACCATGTTGAGCGCGCCCGCGCCATAGGTCACCGCCGCCACACCCAGCGCCGAGTGAACGCGCGCTGCGGCGTCTGCGGCGAAGCCGACCGCGGGTTCGTGGCTCAGCGTGTACAGGGGCAGCACGCGCGATTCCTCGATGACGCGAAAGAACGGCAGCGCGAAATCGCCGGGGATGCCGAAGATCTCGTGCGCCCCGTGATCCCTGAGCGCGTGCAGCAGCGCCTGCGACAGATTCAACGGGGTTCCAGCGGCGAGACCGCTAGAGTATCCGGGTCAACGCCTTTTCGAGGTACTGGACGGTGCGATCGATATTGGCAAGCTTGTCCAGCCCGAACAGCCCGAGCCGGAACGTCCGGAAATCCGGCGGCTCGTCGCATTGCAGCGGCACGCCGGCGGCGGTCTGCAAGCCCTGCGTCAGAAATTTCCTGCCGGACTGGATGTCCGTGTCATCGGTATAGCTGACCACGACACCGGGCGCCTGGAAGCCCTCCGCGGCGACACTCCTGATGCCTTTGCGCGCCAGCATCGCGCGTACCTTGTCGCCCAGCTCCTGCTGGGCCGCACGGGCTTTCTCGAATCCGAAGTCCCGGGTCTCTTTCATCGCCTTGCACAGGCTGGTCAAGGCGTCGGTGGGCATCGTTCCGTGGTACCCGTAACCGCCGCCCTCGTAGGCCTCCATGATCTGCAGCCACTTGCGCAGATCGCAGGCGAAACTCGTGCTGGTCGTGGTCTCGATGGCGGTTCGCGCTCGCTCGCTCAGCATGACCAGCGCACAGCAGGGCGAGCTGCTCCAGCCTTTCTGCGGCGCGCTGATCAGAATGTCGACGCCGAGGGCCGGCATGTCGACCCAGATCGCGCCCGACGCGATGCAATCGAGGACGAAGAGGCCGCCCACTGCGTGGACGGCATCGGCAACGGCGCGCACGTAGGCATCGGGCAGAATGATTCCGGACGCCGTTTCGACGTGCGCCGCGAACACCACCTCGGGTCGTTTTTCCCTGATGGTCGCGACCACGTCCTCGACAGGCGGCGGCGCATACGCGGCCTGGGGTCCCGGCGCGATCGAGCGCGCCTTCAGGACGATCGATTCGGAGGGAATCTTCCCCATGTCGAAGATCTGGGTCCAGCGGAAGGTGAACCAGCCGTTCCTGACGACCAGGCATTTCCTGCCGGTGGCGAATTGCCGGGCCACCGCTTCCATGCCGAACGTGCCACTGCCGGGGACCACGATCGCCGCGCGCGCCCCGTAGACCTCCTTGAGAATGCCGGAGATGTCCTTCATGACGCCTTGAAAGGCGCGCGACATGTGATTGAGGGATCGATCCGTGAAGACCACGGAGTACTCGAGGAGCCCCTCCGGGTCGACATTGGGCAGCAGGCCAGGCATGGTCAACTCCAGAACAAGGAAACCGACGTTTCCAAAGCCGGGTAGCTTAACATTCCGCACTCTCGGGAAAGGCCGCACCCCGGTCTGCTCGAGCGCAGCGCGGGGCGTACTGACTTGACTACGTCGCGTTCGCGCCCGCTGCCGGATCCGGAACGGTCTCCTGCGCCGGAGGAGGTGACTTCGTCGTGTTCACCTCCGCTGTCGGGACGAGATCGAGCTGCTGCGCTGGAGGCTCCGACTTCGTCGCGTCGACTTCCGCTGTCGGGCCGGGATCGATCTCCCGTATTGGAGGAGCCGCTTTCGTCGTGCTCCTCGCCGCGGCCGGCACGACATCGACCTGCCGCACAGGAGGCGCCTCCTTTGGCGCCTCGAATTTCGCGAGCGCATCGTCGCGAATGATCGGACGAAACCTGTGTCCCGGCTGCAGGAGGCCGTGCTCCTTCCGGAGAAACGCGAGTACCGTTGCCGCCGAGTGCACCCAGTTGCGTCCGCCGGTTTCGGCGAACCCGGGGCCTCCCGTCGAACCGCGTTCGCCCAAGGGATGGTCCTTCGAGTCCTTTCCCATCCAGAATCCGAGAACCACGCCCTTCTCGGGGTGCTCGGGCGGTCCCGGCACGAAAAGCAGGAGCCAGACGTCGGATGTCTTTCCGTCCGCGTTGGTTGCGGTGCCGGTCTTGCCTGCGATCTCCCCGGCCTCCTCGACGGGAAAAGCCAACATCCGCCTCTTCCGCTCCTCCGGCTTCAGCGTCCACACCTCTTCGCTCAGCGGGTCCATCCCGGGGATGATCCCGGTCCTGAGCGCGGACGCGGTGCCGGTGCGGCCGATATCGAGCGGGCCCTTCAGGAGCTCGATCATGGCGAGCGAGGCCGCCGGATGGATGATCCGTTCCTGCGGCGGGCGATTTTCGCCCTTCGTGTCGCAATCCTTCGGACGGGCTCCGTCACCCTTGTAGAGGAGCGACTTGCCTTCGCGGCAGACGTCGTTCACGAATCGCGGCGTTACCCGGAATCCGCCGTTCACGAAGGCGGCGGTCGACGCCATCGACAACGGATTGACCTCGGAGGCGCCGATCGCGGTCGTCGGGTACGGCTGCAGAATGTGCTTCGCGTCCCTCGGCATTCCCAGGCGGTAGGTGAGATCGATCACGTTGCTGATTCCGGCGCGCGCTCCGGCCCGCATTGCGGCCGTGTTGCGCGATTCGCCGATGGCGATCCGGCAGCTGATGTTTCCGCGGTACTGTGGCTCCGAGCGGGAGTGAAAGTTCTCGATCTTCTTCGCGCCGCGCCCGCGGCCGAGAGACACCTGAATCGGCGCGTCGAGCACCGAACAGCGCTCGAGCACCGCAGCGGAGATCTCCTCGATCTTTTCCGGCGGTGAAGCCGAGGCCAACACCTCGTTGGTGAGCTGCTCGACCAGGCTTCCGTAGGTGAAGATCTTGAAGGTCGATCCCGGCTGGCGCCAGCCGCTCGCGATGACGTCGAACTTCTGTTCGCGGAAGTTGACGTTCCCGACCTCGGCGAGCACGTCGCCCGTGAAGTCGACGGCGAACGCTCCGGCACGCAGCTTGTCGTTGTCGGGGTCGTCCGCGTGCCGGGCGAGATAGGTGCGCAGCGTCAGATCGACGGCCTTTGCGAGAACGTCCTGGAGGGCGTCGTCGCGCGTGATCGAGATCGTCAGCCCGCCCTTGTTGATCGGGAAGCGATCCTTGTACAGGACTCGCACGCGCTCCAGGAAGTGGTCGTGCGCGCCGCAGCCCGCGCCGGGCGCGACGATTTCCATGCGGAGCGAACGGTCGACGAGATTCGCGGCCCGTGCGTGCGCCACATCGGTGATCACGCCCTGATCCAGCATCAGCCCCAGCACGCGGTTGGCGCCGCGCGCGGCTTCTGCCCAATTCGCCTCGCGGATTTCCTCGCGCGCATTGAGCAGCGGATCCGTCGCGAACGAGCGATCGGGGAGCGCCGGCTTGTTGATGAGCGCCACGATGAAGGCGGCCTGATGCAACGCGAGATCCTTCGCGGGCTTGCCGAAGTACGCGCGGCTCGCCGCTTCGATTCCGTATTGCCCGCGCCCGAAGTACGGCATGTTGACGTACTTGAGCAGCAGCTGCTGCCGGGAGAACTCGCGCTCGATTCGCAGCGCCGTCACGATGTCGCCGATCTTTTCCATCTCCGTCGACGGACGGCCCGTGCCATGGCGCAGGTGCTTCGCGATCTGCATCGGCAGCGTCGATGCGCCCGAACGGCTCTCCTGGAGGATCCGCTTGGTCATCGCGCGCACGATCGCGCCCTTGTCGATCCCCTCGTGCGTGAAGAAGTTCTTGTCCTCGGACGCGAGGATCGCGTTGGTGAAGAACGGCGGGATCTCGGCGGGGTCGTTGATGAGGATCCGGTGTTCCGGCGACGATATGCATGCGACCGTCTTCTGGTCCTCGGAAACGATCATCGATTGCTCGGCGAAATACGCCGGGTCGTGCAAGCGCGAGATCGCGTTCCTGTCGGTGCCCAGATGGTTGTCGATCAGCTGCGGATATCGGGTGTCGATCGCCTCGACGATGAACTCGAATCCGACGTACCCGGCGAAGCCCAGCGCGACGAGCACGCCCAGGGCCGTGAAAAAGCGCCGGACGACCCCGCCCACGAAGCGCAGGATCGCCCAGGGCACCGTCAGGAGGAAGAATCGGAGGGTCAGGCGTTCGTTTGCCATTGTCCCGGCATCCTCGGGGAGTGCGCAGCGACGAGATTTCGCCGGTGCCGCGCTGCGGCAGCGCGGGGATCGGGCGCGGGCCGCGCCGCCGTGGAAACCGACAATCCGTACGAATGTTCGAGCATGTTGGTCCCGATGTTCGGGGTCTGCAGGAACGCAAGTCTTGTGCCATCGCGGTGGGCCGTGGCGGCGGCTGGCGTTGCGCGCCGGCCCGCTCGCCTGAGGTCGAGGCTGTCAATGAACGGGGTGCAGATTCCGGCAATCTGGATCCACGTTGATCCGGGTGTGCCGCGAATCGATTAAAATGCGACGAGAAATGCGATTGGCGCAGGGTCGAACGCGAGACCGCAGCCGACCGCTGTCGCTCCAGTCGGGACGTCCCTGTCCCCTGACCGGCCAATTCCCCAACCCTCCCCCCCGCATGCGCGGATCCTGTCATGCAAATCGTCTGTCTTGACCTCGAAGGTGTCCTCGTCCCGGAAATCTGGATCGAGTTCGCCGGGCGCACGGGAATTCCCGAACTGAAGCGCACGACCCGGGACGAACCCGACTACGACAAGCTGATGACCGGACGCCTGCGCATTCTCCGGCAGCACGGGCTGGGCCTTCCCGACATCCAGCAGGCGATTGCCGCCATGGGCCCGATGCCCGGCGCGCGCGACTTTCTGGACGCGCTGCGGGATGCCTACCAGGTGGTGATCCTCTCGGACACTTTCTACGAGTTTGCCCAGCCGCTGATGCGGCAGCTCGGCCGGCCGACGCTCTTCTGCCACTCGCTCGAAGCCGATGGCGAAGGCATGGTGGTCCGTTACCGCCTGCGCATGCCGGACCAGAAACGGGAGGCCGTGAAGCGCTTCAGGGAATTGAACTTCAAGGTTGTCGCCGCCGGAGACAGCTACAACGACACCGCGATGCTTGCCGAAGCGCATCGCGGTGTCCTCTTTCATCCCCCCGAGAACGTCGTTCGCGAGTTCCCGCAGTTCCCGGTGGCGCTCGATTACGACGAATTGCGGCGCCAGATCGACAAGGCGTTCCTGGAGCTGTAGCCGCGCGACCGGACGCGCTATGCCGCCCGCAGCAGGGCGATGTCGCCGTCCGCCGTCGCCTGCGTCGGGAATTGCCGCAGTGCCTCGTCGACGCTCGCCGCTTTGAGCAGCCGCTCCTGCACCTGCGCCGGCGACCAGCGGTTGGCCGGCACCGCATCGGCGAAGCGCACCGCGGCTGCGGAATCATCGAAGAACTTGAGGAACATCCGCTCGAGCTGGCTGCGGTCGCACAGGCCGAGCTCGAGCCGGAAGTCGACCCGTCCGGAACGGATCGCCGCCTCGTCGATCAGCTGCGGGTGATTGGTCGTCAGGAACACGACCGAGCCTTCGTGCGCGGCCACTCCGTCCAATGCATTGATGAAGCCCGAGTACGACACCTTGACGCCGGCGTCGGACTTGCTGCGCTGCTGGAAGAACGCGTCGACGTCCTCGATCAGGATCACCGACCGCCGCGGCACGCTGGCGAGCAGGTTGCCGATCTTCTCGTCCGTGACGTTGGGCGAGGCGAGCGAGAGCACGCAGACGTTGAGCGAGAGCTCGGAGGCGAGCGCCGTGACGAGCGAAGTTTTGCCCGTTCCCGGGGGGCCGTAGAGCAGGTATCCGCGTCGCCACGGGATGCCGAGCGTCTCGTAGCGCTCGCGCGCCACGAAGAAGCGCTCGAGGTCGGCGGTGATCGCTTCCTTCTGTCCTTCCTTCAGCACGACCGAGTCGAGCTTGCGGTTGTTGCCGAGGCGCGCGCGCGTCCACTCGTTGTTGTAGGGGCTGGGGACGTAGATCGCGATCCGGTTCAGCTCGCGCTCGATCCGGTGCCCCATCGCCGCATGAACGAGCGCCTCCAGCGGCGCCTTGTCGCGTCCGAACGTCGACAGGGTGATCTTTTCGACGACGGTCACCCCGACTTGCACTTCGCGCTTCATCCACATGAGCCGCCCGTCGAGCACGAACACATGGAAGCCCTCGCCGGGGGAGAACAGCGGGACCGGCCGGCCGCCCTGCTGCAGCTCGTCGTGCAGGCTCTGGTAGCTCGAGCCCTGCTGGCGCACGGCGCGTACCGTGAAATTGTTGATCCGGCGCAGCGCCTCGCGGCTGTCCATGTACTCGACGAGCGCCGGGAACATCAGCTCGTCGCGGCTGTCCGCCGTGAGCGTCGTCACGAAGAAATGTTTGCCCCACCCGGCAACCTTGCCCGGCAGCTCGCGCAGCCACATCGCGGCGAGCCCGAGCGCGGCGAGCATGACGCCGCCGGACACGAGCTGATTGGACGCGAGGGCGGATTGCAGCGTTTCGAACATGAAACCTCCCCAAAGCCGTCGGCCCCAAGGCGGGCCGCGCGCCATTAACGCGCGAGGGGGTTGATCCGCTGACGTCGCGGCATGGGTGACGCGGCCGCACCACCCGCTACGGACGGCGCGGCCCATGCGCCCGTCGCATCTTGCCGTGGCCCCACGACGGCGCGCTCTGCGCGACCAGCGCAAGTCCGCGAGGGCCGCTGGTCAGGTCTTGCGGCGGCGGCGCACCGCGTCGCTCAGGCCGTGCAGGGCTCCGACCGTCTCCTCCCAGCCGAGGCAGGGATCGGTGATGCTGGTGCCGTAGGCAAGCTTGGCGGGATCGTCGCGGCCCGGGGTGAACTTCTGGGCGCCCGGATGGATGTGGCTCTCGATCATCGCACCGAAAATGCGGCGACTGCCGTGCGCCACCTGGCGTGCGATCTCCTTGACGACGTCGAGTTGTCGCTCGTGCTGCCGACCGCAGTTCGCGTGCGAGCAGTCGACCATCAGCGTGGGCGGAAGGCCGGCCTCGCGCAGTATCTCGCAGGCTGCCACCACGCTGGCCTCGTCGTAATTGGGCGTGGTGCCGCCGCGCAGGATGATGTGACAGTCCTTGTTGCCGCGCGTGCGGATCATCGCGATCTGGCCGCTCTTGTGCACGCCCAGGAAATGGTGCGAGCGCGAGGCCGCCTGGATCGCGTCGCAGGCGATCTTGACGTTGCCGTCGGTGCCGTTCTTGAAGCCGATCGGCGCCGAGGAACCCGATGCCAGCTCGCGATGCACCTGGCTCTCGGTCGTCCGAGCGCCGATCGCCCCCCAGGCGATCAAGTCGCCGATGTACTGCGGCGAGATCGTGTCGAGCAACTCGCTCCCCGACGGCACGCCCAGACGGCCGATGTCGATCAGCAACTGCCGGGCCATGCGCAGGCCCTCGCTGATGCGGCAGCTTTCGTCGAGGTAGGGATCGTTGATCAGTCCTTTCCAGCCCACCGTGGTGCGCGGCTTCTCGAAATAGACGCGCATGACGATCTCGAGCGTATCGGCTGCGCGCTCGCGCTCGGCCACGAGGCGCCGCGCGTAGTCCAGTGCCGCCGCCGGGTCATGGATCGAGCAGGGCCCGACGACGACGAGCAGTCGGTCGTCGTCGCCCTTCAGGATGCTGCGGATCCGGCTGCGGGTGCCCGCGACCAACGTCTCGACGGGCGTGTTCTGGACGGGAAAGAAGCGGATCAGGTGCTCGGGCGGCGGCAGCAGCACCATGTCGACGACGTGCTCGTCGTCGGTGCGTGATGTGCGGTCGTCGTGGCGAACGGTCGTGCCCGGGCTGATCGGATTTTTCGTCATTGCGTGGGTCGTGGGTGCGCCGTTTCCCGAAACCGTCGGGCGGACACGGCCTTCGGACGGAGAGAGAATCGAATTATCGCCTGCTTCGGGCGAACGGTCGCGGAAAGCTGTTCCGAGCTCACGGGCGAGGCAGGTAAGGCCCCGTCGGGTTGCCGAGGGTCGCCCCCCCGCCAACCGAGCCACGGATGACCCAGGGGTCGTCGTCCTTGCCTGCGGTCGTTGTTCCGCCGGAGTCGACGGGCGGCGCGTGGCCGCAGGCAGCGATCGCGGCGATGCCGCCGCTGGCCGCGAGTCGGGCCAACAGGCGCGCGCACTTGCCGATATCGAAGGATGCGTTCATGGTTTGCCTGACACGGAAGCGGGTCCGAAGTCGGAATCGTACAGGTGCCTGGCGTAAGATTCGCATCTTGTTGCGACATCGGGGCGCCGTCCGTCGCCGCCAAGGGGCGAAACGGGGCCTTTCGTCGATCGAATCGCGGAGACAGAATGCTCGAACTTCGCAGAGCCAACGAGCGCGGCTATGCCGACCACGGCTGGCTCAAGTCGTTTCACTCGTTTTCCTTTGCCGACTATCACGATCCGGCCCACATGGGCTTCGGGCCGTTGCGCGTGATCAACGAGGACCGGGTCGCCGCCGGGCAGGGATTCGGAACCCACGGTCATCGGGACATGGAGATCATCAGCTACGTGCTCGAGGGCGAGCTCGCCCACAAGGACAGCATGGGTAATGGCTCGGTGATCCGGCCGGGCGACGTGCAGCGCATGTCGGCCGGGACCGGCGTGCGGCACTCGGAATACAACCATTCGAAAGATGCGGTCACGCATTTCCTGCAGATCTGGATCGAGCCCAATCGCGTGGGCATCACCCCAGGGTACGAAGAGAGGAACTTTCCCGCCGGCGAGAAGCGGGGACGCCTGAGACTGGTCGCGTCGGAGGACGGGCGCGAAGGGTCGGTGGTCATCCACCAGGACGCGAAGCTCTATGTCGGGCTGTTAGATACAGGAGATCGAGCGACCCTCGATCTCTCGGCCGATCGCCTTGGCTATGTTCACGTGGCGCGGGGCAGTCTGAAGGTCAACGGCGTGCGCCTCGTCGCCGGCGATGCGGCGAAGCTGTCGGCCGAGGTGTCGATCGCGTTGACCGAGGGTGAACTGGCGGAGGTGCTGGTGTTCGACCTTCCCCGGTCGCAGTGAACCCGTCGCACCCATGGCGGCCTCGCTCTCTTCCGGTCTGTGGCCGTCGCCTTCGGGGCGCAATGTCCGCGTGAGGGGCGACCGGGTTTCGTTCGGGCCGGTTTGACGCATGTCAATGCCGGCAAAGCCCGTTGGTATAGATAGCTAAGGCGACACGGGGAGGGGGGCGATGGCGGACGACACGGGGAGCGACCACCTGGGAATGCTGCGCGAGATGCGCAGCCGCGCGGTGCTCGGAGGCGGGCAGAAGCGGATCGAGCAGCAGCACGCGCGCGGCAAGCTGACCGCGCGCGAGCGACTCGCCCTGCTTCTGGACGGGGGATCGTTTCAGGAGTTCGGCGCGCTCGCCACGCACAACGTCGTCGAGTTCGGCCTCGACAAGCAGCGCTTCCCGGGAGACGGCATAGTCACGGGATTCGGCAAGATCAGTGGCCGCCGCGTTGCCGTATTCGCGCAGGACTTCACGGTTCTCGGCGGGTCCTTTTCCGAGGTGCAGTCGCACAAGATCTGCCGGATCCAGGATCTGGCGCTGCAGAGCGGAATTCCGCTGATCGGTCTCAACGACTCCGGCGGCGCGCGCATCCAGGAAGGCGTACGCAGCCTCGCCGCCTACGGCGAAGTGTTCGTCCGCAACGTGATGGCCTCCGGCGTCATTCCGCAGATCTCGCTGATCCTGGGGCCGTGCGCGGGCGGCGCCGTCTACTCCCCGGCGCTCACCGACTTCGTGATCATGGCGGCGGATAGCTTCATGTTCCTCACCGGTCCCGACGTGATCAAGGCGATCACCGGCGAGGACGTCAGCGCCCAGGCGCTTGGCGGTGCCGGCGTGCACACGGGCCGCAGCGGCGTCGCCCATCTTGCCGCCGAGACCGAAGTCGCCTCGATCGAGCTGGTGAAGCGGTTGCTGGGATACCTGCCGCAGAACAACACCGAGGATCCGCCGCAGATCACGCCCTACGATCCGACCGACCGGATGGACGAGACGCTGAACGGCCTCATTCCGCGGGTCGAGAACGAGCCCTACGACATGCGCGACGCGATCGAGATGATCTTCGATCGCGGCAGTTTCCTCGAGATCCATCAGGAGTTCGCGGCCAACGCGGTCGTCGGTTTCGCCCGTCTCGACGGCTATTCGGTGGGCATCGTCGCGAACCAGCCGGCGTTCATGTCGGGTGCGCTCGACATCGACGCCAGCGACAAGATCGCGCGCTTCATCCGTACCTGCGACGCGTACAACATCCCGCTCGTGACCTTCGTCGACTGTCCAGGCTTCCTGCCGGGCACCGGCCAGGAGTACGGCGGCGTCATCCGCCACGGGGCGAAGATCATCTACGCGTATTGCGAGTCGACCGTGCCCAAGATCTCGGTCGTCACGCGCAAGGCGATGGGCGGCGCCTACGTCGCGATGTGCTCGAAGCAGATGCGCACCGACCTCGCCTTTGCCTGGCCCACCGCGCAGATCGCCGTTATGGGCGCCGAACCCGCCGTGCGCGTGCTCTACCGTGACGATGTGCAGAAGGCTACGGACCCTGCGGCGAAGGAGCGCGAGCTGATCACCTATTATCGCGACCAGTTCTTCAATCCGTACCGCGCGGCGGACGTCGGCCAGATCGACGAGGTGATCGAGCCGCGCGAGACGCGGCCGCGCCTCGTCCGTGCGCTCGAAGTGCTGCGCACCAAGGTGCAGCAGAATCCGCCCAAGAAGCACGGGCTGTCCCCCACGTGAGCGCGGTGCACCGTCGCGCAATGCCCGCCATGGGCGACGAGGAATGGCGATGAGCAATCTGGAATGGGGTCTGCAGATGACGGCCCTCGGAATGGGACTGGTCTTCGCGTTGCTGGCGCTCCTCTGGGGTGTGCTCCATCTCGTCTTGCGCTTCGACCAATCACCTGCGACCCCCGTGTCGGCCGAAGCTTCGGTGGTCAAGGCCGAGCGGATCGCCAAGGTTGCCGGGGACGCGATCGGTGCGCAGGTTCCGGTGGTGCCGACGGTGAACGGCATGGATGCCGATCTGGTGGCCGCGATCCTGGTCGCGACGCTGACGCACAAGGCCATCCGCCGGCGCGAGGCGGCGCCGGCGATGCGCACCTACTGGCCGGGCAGCCTGCTGTACGTGTCGCGCTGGGTCGCGAGCGGACGGACACGGCAGAACGGCAGCTGGCAGCGGGGAGGACGGTAATGCGACGTTACAGACTCGAGATCCGCGGCCGGGAGTTCGTCATCGACGTGGACGAGCTGGCGGCCAGCCGCTTCGAAGTGATCGTCGGCGACGAGACCTACGAGGTCGAGCTCGCTGGCGACGAGGACCTTCCCGAAGCGACGATCACGCCGGCGTACACCCCCGCACGGGTCGCGGGTGCCCCGCACGCCGGGTCCGACGACGCCGGCACGGCATCTGCGGCGAGCCGCAAGGCGGCCGTGCGCCCCACCCCGCGTGCGTCGACCGCGGCCACCCCGCGCAAGCCGGGCGGTGGGGGCGGCTGGACGTTGAGCGCGCCCATGCCCGGAGTGATCCTCGAAATCAGCGTCAAGTCCGGCGACACGGTCGCGCGCGGCCAGCAGATCGCTGTCCTCGAGGCGATGAAGATGCAGAACAGCATCAAATCGCCGCGCGCCGGGACGATCGCCGAGGTATGCATCAACGCCGGGCAGGCGGTTGGCCACGGCGATGCGATCGTCCGGTTCCAGGAGGGTTGAGCGATGTTCGGCGGTGAAACGACGGACCTGCTGCTGCAGGGCGTGATGAACGTGTCGCCGCAGTCGCTCGTCATGATCGGCGTCGCGCTGGTCCTGTTCTGGCTCGGGATCGTCAAGGACTACGAGCCGCTGCTGCTGCTGCCGATCGGTGCCGGTTGCCTGCTCGCCAATCTGCCGCTGTCGCCGCTGATCGCCGAGGATGGGATGCTGCGCGTGCTCTACGGCATGGGGATCGAAAACGAGCTCTTCCCTCTGCTGATCTTCATCGGCATCGGCGCGCTGACGGACTTCGGGCCGCTGCTCGAGAACCCGAAGATGGTGCTGCTGGGTGCCGCGGGCCAGTTCGGCATCTTCCTCACTCTGATCCTGGCGCTGTTGCTCGGGTTCACGCAGAAGGAAGCCGCCTCGATCGGCATCATCGGTGCGATCGACGGCCCGACGTCGATCTACGTGAGCGGCATTCTCGCACCCCACCTGCTGGGACCCATTACGGTGGCGGCCTACAGCTACATGTCGCTGGTGCCGATCATCATGCCGCCGATCATGCGGCTGTTGACGACGGAGAAGGAGCGGAAGATCCGCATGCCCTACAGCCAGCGGCAGATCAGCCGCCGCACGCGCATCCTTTTCCCGATCATCGTCACGATCCTCGTCGGCACCCTGGTGCCGTTCGCGACGCCGTTGATCGGCATGCTCATGCTCGGGAACCTGATGAAGGAGTCGGGGGTGGTCGAGCGGCTCACCAAGGCATCGGCGCAGGAGATCGCGAACACCGTGACGCTGTTTCTCGGGCTGGCGATCGGATCGACGATGGTGGGCACCGAATTTCTGAAACCCAGCACGCTCGCTATCCTCGTGCTCGGCATCGTCGCCTTCGGTGTCGACACCGCGGCCGGCCTCGTCTTCGCCAAGATCCTGAACGTCCTTTCCGGCGGCCGGATCAATCCGCTGATCGGCGCCGCCGGCATCAGTGCGTTCCCGATGGCCGCGCGTGTCGTCCAGCGGATGGCGGCGGAGGAGGATTTCGAGAATTTCCTGCTGATGCACGCGATGGGCGCGAACGCCGCCGGCCAGGTCGCGAGCGTGGTGGCGGGCGGCGTGCTCCTCGCACTGATGGGCGCCGGGGGACACTGAACAACCGCTACGAGAGGAGTTGCGAAGCATGAGCACCCGACCCTTCCGCATTCTCGGCCTGCAGCAGATCGCCATCGGCGGCGTCGACAAGAGCCGCCTCGCGAAGCTCTGGGTGGACACGCTGGGCGTGCCGGTGACCGGCAACTACCGGAGCGAGCGCGAGAACGTCGACGAGGACATACTCGCGCTCGGTGCGGGTGCGCACAAGGTCGAGGTCGACCTGATGCAGCCGGTCGATCCGGCGAAGAAGCCGGCCGTCCACGAGACGCCGTTGAACCACGTCGGCCTGTGGGTGGACGATCTGCCGAAGGCCGTGGACTGGCTGACCGCGCAGGGTGTGCGCTTCGCGCCGGGTGGCATCCGGCGCGGCGGCGCCGGGTACGACATCTGCTTCATCCACCCGAAGGGCAACGACCAGTTTCCCATCGGCGGCGAGGGCGTGCTGATCGAGCTTGTGCAGGCGCCGCCGGAAGTCGTCGCGGCGCACGATGCCGCGTAGTCCGTTCGCGCAGCCGGGACGGCCGCCTTCCGCTGCGGCTACTCGAACTCGATGATCGGTTGATCGACCGCCAGGCTGTCGCCCGGTTTCGCGAGGACCGCCTTCACGCGCACGTCGCAGTCTGCGCGCAGGACGTTCTCCATCTTCATCGCCTCGATCACGGCGAGTTTCTCGCCCGCCTTGACTTCCTGGCCGACGGCAACCGCCAGTTCGGCGAGGAGGCCGGGCATCGGCGAGAGGAGGAACTTCGACAGATCCGGTGGCGGCTTCTGCGGCATCAGCGCGTAGAGCTCGGCCGCGCGCGCGGTCAGAACCATCACGTCGACCTGCGAGCCCCAGTGAAACAGCCGGTAGTGGAGCTGGCGGCGCTCGACCTGCATGCACAGGTCGCGGCCGTTGATCGTGCCGCGGAAAATCGGATGGCCGAATGCCCAGTCCGACCGGACGACGTACTCGCTGCCGGCGTAGATGACGCACTGCCCGCCGGGAATGCTGGTCACCTGGACGGGGTGCAGCGTACCATTCATGACCACGTTCCAGTCGTTCCCGACCACGTAGCCCTGCCCGTGCATCTGGCCGCTGATCCCGGCCGCGCGCTCCATGTAGCGGCGGTGGATTGCCGCCGCCACGCAAATCAGCAGCGCGGGGTCGTCGTGCGGCACGTCCCGGGGGCTGAATCCCTCCGGGTATTCATCGGCGATGAGACCGGTATTGAAGTTCCCTGCGACGAATCGCGGATGCTGCATCAGCGCGGCCTGGAACGGTATGTTCGTCGACACGCCACGGATCACGAACGCGTTGAGCGCGTCGCGCATGCGCGCAATCGCCTGCTCGCGGTCGACGCCGTGCGTGATCAGCTTGGCGATCATCGAGTCGTAGTACATCGATATCTCGCCGCCTTCAGCGACGCCGGTGTCGACGCGCACCGCACCGCGCTCCTCCGTCGGCGGAATGTACTTCACGAGCCGGCCGATCGAGGGCAGGAAGTTGCGGAACGGATCCTCGGCATTGATCCGGCACTCCATCGCCCAGCCGTCGCATTTCACGTCCTTCTGCTCGAACGCGAGCCGTTCCCCGGCGGCCACCCGGATCATCTGCTCGACCAGGTCGAGCCCGGTGATGAACTCGGTGACCGGATGCTCGACCTGCAGCCGCGTGTTCATCTCCAGGAAGTAGAAGCTCCGGTCCTTGCCGACGACGAACTCGACCGTCCCCGCCGACTGGTACCCGACCGCCTTGGCGAGCGCGACCGCCTGCTCGCCCATCGCCCGGCGCGTGCGGTCGTCGAGAAACGGCGACGGAGCCTCCTCGATCACCTTCTGGTGCCGGCGCTGGATCGAGCACTCGCGCTCGCAGAGATAGACCGTGTTGCCGTGGGCGTCGCCGAGGATCTGGATCTCGATGTGGCGGGGCTCGACGATGAATTTCTCGATGAACACCCGATCGTCGCCGAAGGACGCCTTCGCCTCGTTGCGGCAGGTCTGGAAGCCCTCGCGCGCTTCGGCGTCGGTCCACGCCACGCGCAGGCCCTTGCCGCCGCCGCCCGCACTGGCCTTGATCATCACCGGGTAGCCGACGTCCTTCGCGATCGACACTGCCTGGTCGGCGCTCTCGATGACGTCCGTATAGCCGGGGATCGTGGTGACCTGCGCGGCATTGGCGAGCTTCTTCGAGGCGATCTTGTCGCCCATCGCCTCGATCGAGCGGGTTTTCGGGCCGATGAAGACGATGCCGTTCTTCTCGAGCAGCTCGCAGAAGGCCGCGTTTTCCGACAGGAAGCCGTAGCCCGGATGCACGGCCTCGGCGCCGGTGTCGCGGCATGCCGTCAGAATCCGGTCCATCCGCAGGTAGCTCTCCCGCGACGGCGGCGGGCCGATGAGCACCGCCTCGTCGGCGAGTTCGACGTGCCGCGAATCGCGGTCGGCCTCCGAGTGCACGGCCACCGTCTTGATGCCCATGCGCCGGGCCGTGCGGATGACGCGGCAGGCGATCTCACCGCGATTGGCGATCAGAATTTTCTTGAACATGGCTTTCGCTTCTCCAGGGACGGATGACGAGGCGACCGCCCCGCTCCGCACCTCTCTCCCTGCTCGCGGGAAGGAGGCAGGGCGCGCGTCGCGCGCGCGCCCGTCCGCCTCCCGCCTCCCGTTTTCCCTACAGTGGTATGTTCCCGTGCTTGCGCCAAGGATTCTCGAGCTGCTTTCCGCGCAGCATCGCGAGCGAGCGGCAGATCCGCTTGCGCGTCTCGTGCGGCATGATCACGTCGTCGATGAAGCCGCGGCTGCCGACGCTGAAAGGGTTCGCGAACTTCTGCCGGTATTCCTCCGTCCGCGCGGCGATCGCCTTCGGATCGGCGGCGTCCTTGCGGAAGATGATCTCGACCGCGCCCTTGGGTCCCATCACCGCGATCTCGGCCGACGGCCACGCGATGTTGACGTCGCCGCGAAGGTGCTTGGAACTCATGACGTCGTAGGCGCCGCCGTATGCCTTGCGCGTGATCAGCGTGACCTTGGGCACGGTCGCCTCGGCGTAGGCGTAGAGCAGCTTCGCCCCGTGCTTGATGATCCCGCCGTATTCCTGCGCGGTCCCCGGCATGAAGCCCGGCACATCGACGAACGTGATGATCGGAATGTTGAACGCATCGCAGAAACGCACGAAGCGCGCCGCCTTGATCGCGCTCTTGATGTCGAGGCAGCCGGCGAGCACCAGGGGCTGGTTCGCCACGAACCCGACGGTCGAGCCTTCCATGCGGCCGAATCCGATCAGGATGTTCTTCGCGAAATCGGGCTGCAGCTCGAAGAAGTCGGTGTCGTCCACGACCTTGAGGATCAGCTCCTTCATGTCGTAGGCCTTGTTGGGGTTGTCCGGTACCAGCGTGTCGAGCGAGTAGTCGAGGCGGTTGGCGGTGTCGGTCGTCGGCCGCACGGGCGCCTTTTCGCGGTTGTTGGGCGGCAGGTAATTCACCAGGCGCCGCACCATCACGAGCGCCTCGACGTCGTTCTCGAACGCGCGGTCGGCCACACCCGATTTCGTCGAATGGCTGACGGCGCCGCCCAGTTCCTCGGCCGTGACCTCCTCGTGCGTCACCGTCTTCACCACTTCCGGGCCGGTGACGAACATGTACGAGCTGTCCTTCACCATCACGATGAAGTCGGTCATCGCCGGCGAATAAACGGCGCCGCCGGCGCAGGGACCCATGATCACCGAGATCTGCGGGATCACGCCGGAGGCGATCACGTTGCGCTGGAAGACGTCGGCGTATCCGGCGAGCGACGCCACGCCCTCCTGGATGCGCGCACCGCCGGAGTCGTTGAGACCGATCACCGGCGCGCCGACCTTCACCGCGTGGTCCATGATCTTGCAGATCTTCTCGGCGTGCGCCTCGGAGAGCGCGCCGCCGAACACCGTGAAGTCCTGGCTGAACACGAACACCAGTCGGCCGTTGATCGTGCCGTAGCCGGTGACGACCCCGTCACCAGGTATCTTCTGGTCGCCCATCCCGAAGTCGGTGCAGCGATGCTCGACGAACATGTCCCATTCCTCGAACGTGTCCGGATCGAGCAGCATCTCGATCCGCTCGCGCGCGGTGAGCTTGCCTTTCGCGTGCTGGGCTTCGATCCGTTTGGTGCCGCCTCCGAGGCGGGCCGCGGCGCGCATTTCGTCCAGCTGCTTGATGATGTTCTGCATCGTCGTCTCTTTCTTCCCCGTGAACCGCTTTCTTGTCGGTGCCGGAACGCCGCGGCCGTCCCGCGTGCGCGCCGCGCCGCCCGGTCAGGACGGCTTGGCCAGCGCGAGCAGCCTCGCCGCGGCGCGCGACGGGGTGATCGTCCCGTCGGTCACCGCCTGCCGCAGCGCGGCGATTTCCTCTTTCACCGCCGGTAGCTGGTAGAACCGCGTGCGGATCGCGTGATCGACCAGCGCGGTCATCCACGCGAGCGCCTGCGTCTTGCGCCGTGCCGCGAGCGCGCCGTTCGCGACCGCCGTCGCGCGAAACTGCTCTGCCTTTTCCCAAAAGGCGGGAAGCCCGGCCCCCGTCGTTGCCGCCAGCTTCATCACCGGCGGCGTCCACCACGCGTCGCGCGGCCGTACCATCGAGAATGCATTCGCAATCTGGGTGCGGGCGAGCTCCGCCGCCCGCGGATCGAGGTCTTCCTTGTTGACCAGCACGAGGTCGACCATTTCGACGATGCCGCGCTTGATCGCCTGCAGGTCATCCCCGGCGTTCGGCAACGCAATCAGCACGAAGAAATCGGTCATGCCGGCGACGGCAGTCTCGGATTGGCCTACGCCGACGGTCTCGACGATCACGACGTCGTAGCCGGCGGCTTCGCAAACGGCGAGCGCCTCGCGCGTCCTGTGCGCGACGCCGCCGAGCGTGCCGCCGGAAGGACTGGGTCGGATGAAGGCGTTCGGGTCACGCGCGAGTCGCTCCATCCGCGTCTTGTCGCCGAGGATCGACCCGCCCGAGATCGCGCTCGAGGGGTCGACGGCCAGCACGGCGACCCGATGCCCGCGTGCGGTCAGGTGCAGGCCGAGCGCCTCGATGAACGTGGACTTGCCGGCGCCGGGTGCGCCGCTGATGCCGATCCGAAAGCTGCCGCCAGTGTGCGGCAGCAGCGCCTCGATCAGCGCCTCGGCGCGCCCGTGATGGTCGCGGTGCGAGGACTCGATCAGCGTGATCGCCTTCGCCACGGCGCGCATCTCCCCGCGCAATACGCCGTCGGCGAGCGTGCGTCCGGTCCGATCGGGTACGGTGGGCGTTCGCGCGGCGACAGGCATGTCGAGGTTGTCGGTCGGTCCCGCTGGGGACGATGTCGTGAAGATCGCAGGGGAACGCGCCCCCGTATCGGTTGAAATCAGCTCAGTCGGTTCCGGTTTTCGCGCGCGCCTCGCGAATCGCCTTCAGCACCGTCCGCGCCGCCGTCGATATCACGGTGCCCGGTCCGAACACGGCGGCGACGCCAGCTCTCTGCAGAAAATCGTAGTCCTGCTGCGGGATCACGCCGCCGACAACGATGACGATCTCCGGCGCCCCCTGCGCCCGCAATGCGTGCACGAGCTGCGGCACCAGGGTCTTGTGCCCGGCCGCCAGCGTCGACACGCCGATGGCGTGGACGTCGTTCTCGATCGCCTGCCGCGCCACCTCCTCGGGTGTCTGGAACAGCGGGCCGACGTCGACGTCGAAGCCCAGGTCGGCGAAGGCCGTCGCGATCACCTTCGCTCCGCGATCGTGGCCGTCCTGACCGACCTTGGCGATCATGATCCGCGGCCGGCGACCTTCCTCGCCCTCGAATGCGTCGATGTCGGCCTTGAGTGCCCGCCAACCGGCGTCCTCCCCGAACGCCGCGCCATAGACGCCCGACACCGTCTGCCCGTGCGCCTGGTACCGGCCCCAGATCTTTTCGATGGCGTCGCTGACCTCGCCGACCGTGGCCCGCGCCCGGACCGCGTCGATCGCGAGCTCGAGCAGGTTGCCCCTGCCGCTTTGCGCGGCTTCGGTGATGGCGACAAGCGCCGCTTCGACGGCGTTCGCGTCACGCTTCGCCTTCACCTCGGCGAGCCGTTCGATCTGCGACGCCCGCACCGCCGTGTTGTCGATCTCGCGGATCGTCAGCGGCGCCTCTTCCTTCAGCGCGTACTTGTTGACCCCGACGATCACGTCCTCGCCGCGGTCGATGCGCGCCTGCTTCTCGGCGGCACACGCCTCGATCCGGAGCTTGGCCCAGCCCGACTGGACGGCCTTGGTCATGCCGCCCATTCCCTCGACCTCTTCGATGATCGCCCACGCCTTGTCGGCCATGTCCTGCGTGAGCTTCTCCATCATGTAGGAACCGGCCCACGGATCGACGACACGGGTGACGTGCGTCTCTTCCTGGATGATGAGCTGTGTGTTGCGGGCGATCCGTGCCGAGAAATCCGTCGGCAGCGCGATCGCCTCGTCGAACGAATTCGTGTGCAGCGACTGCGTGCCGCCGAATACGGCGGCCATCGCCTCGATCGTCGTGCGCACGATGTTGTTGTACGGGTCCTGCTCGGTGAGCGACCAGCCGGACGTCTGCACGTGCGTGCGCAGCATCATCGATTTCGGGTTCTTCGGGCTGAACGTCTTCATGATCCGCCACCACAGGAGCCGCGCTGCGCGCAGCTTGGCGATCTCGAGGTAGAAGTTCATTCCCAGGCAGAAGAAGAACGACAGCCGTCCGGCGAACGCGTCGATGTCGAGACCCCGCGCCAGCGCGGCACGCACGTAGTCGCGCCCGTCGGCGAGCGTCAGCGCGAGCTCGAGCGCCTGCGTCGCGCCCGCTTCCTGGATGTGGTAGCCCGAGATCGAGATCGAATTGAACTTCGGCATGTGGCGTGCCGTGTGCTCGATGATGTCGGCCACGATCCGCATCGACGGTTCCGGCGGATAGATGTAGGTGTTGCGGACCATGAACTCCTTGAGGATATCGTTCTGGATCGTCCCCGAGAGCTGGTCCTGCGCAACGCCCTGTTCCTCCGCGGCCACGATGTAGCCGGCGAGCACCGGCAGCACCGCGCCGTTCATCGTCATCGATACCGAGACCTTGTCCAGCGGGATGCCGTTGAACAGGATCTTCATGTCCTCGACGGAATCGATCGCGACCCCGGCCTTGCCGACATCGCCGGTGACGCGCGGATGGTCGGAGTCGTAGCCGCGATGGGTGGCGAGGTCGAAGGCGACCGACACACCCTGCTGGCCGGCGGCGAGGTTGCGCCGGTAGAAGGCGTTCGAATCTTCAGCCGTCGAAAAGCCGGCGTACTGGCGGATCGTCCACGGCCGGACCGTGTACATCGTCGCCTGCGGGCCGCGAACGAACGGCTCGAAGCCAGGCAGCGTGTTCGCGTAGGGCAGCCCCGCGACGTCGGCGGCCGTGTAAAGCGCCTTGACGTCGATGCCCTCGGGGGTGTGCCAGACGAGCCGTTCCGGCGATCCGGCCGCCTTCGCAGCGGACTTCTGCCAGTCTTCGAGCGGAGGCACGCCCGGCGCGCGATCGTTCATGGCGGTTCGCTATCCAGAAGAAGGGGGTCCGGTTCGTTCCGTGCGGCCCGGGAGGTGAGCAAAATGAGGATCTTACTCCAACGACCGTACGACCCGCATCGAGCTCTGCCCGCCCGCGCCTGCGCGGCACCCCACGGAGGTCGGCGTGGCGCTGGCGGGCGATCGCCGGCGGAATCGCCATCGAGAGTCCACGGCCTGCGACAGATTGTCGCGCAAAAAGACCCATCTCGCGTCTGGTGCAACGACGAAGATGGATGTACGTTTACGGGTGCTGCACGACAACGGGGGCGAACGACCCCGACCGGTATCGGGGCGGCCGAGCACGGTCTCGGCCCGACTGCCCGGCGAGTCGAATCTTCGATCGGCCAGCCTGAGCAAAGGAGGAGTGCGATGACACGTGAAGTCGTGGTCTTGAGCGGTGTGCGGACGGCAATCGGAAACTACAATGGCAGCCTCAAGGACATCCCGCCGAGCGAGCTCGCGGCGCGATGCGTGCGCGAGGCGGTAAAGCGTGCGGGTGTGAAGCCCGCCAATGTCGGGCACGTCGTGTTCGGCAACGTCATCCACACCGATGCGCACGATCACTATCTGGCGCGCGTGGCCGGCATCCAGGGCGGGCTGCCGGCCGAGACACCGGCGCTGACGCTCAATCGCCTGTGCGGCAGCGGGCTGCAGGCGATCGTCACCGCGGCGCAGACGATCATGCTGGGCGACGCGGATGTGACGGTCGCGGGCGGCGCGGAAAACATGAGCCGCAGCCCGTACCTCGCGCCGGCGATGCGCTGGGGCGCGCGTATGAACGACACGAAGATGGTCGACATGATGGTCGGCGCGCTCTCCGACCCGTTCGACGATTGCCACATGGGTATCACGGCCGAAAACGTCGCCAAGAAGTGGGCGATCGGGCGCGAGGACCAGGATGCGCTCGCCGCCGAGAGCCACCGGCGTGCCGGGCTCGCCCTCGATCACGGCTACTTTCGGGCGCAGATCGTGCCCGTCGACATTCAGGTCAAGAAGGACAAGGTGCCGTTCGAGGTCGACGAGTCGCCGCGCCCGGGAACGACGGCCGAAAAGCTCGGCAAGCTGCGTCCGGTGTTCGATCCCGCCGGGTCGGTGACCGCCGGCAACGCCTCCAGCATCAATGATGCGGCGGCGGCGGTCGTGCTGATGGAACGGGAGGCCGCCGAAAAGCGCGGTCTCAAACCGATGGGTCGTCTCGTCGCGTACAGCTACGCGGGCGTGGACCCGAAGTACATGGGCATCGGCCCTGTCCCGGCGGTGCAGAAGCTGTTCGCGAAGACCGGCCTCGGACTCGACGACATCGACGTGTTCGAGGTCAACGAGGCCTTCGCCGCACAGGCGCTCGCCGTCTGCCGCGAATTGAAGCTGCCGATGGAGCGCACCAATCCGAATGGCAGCGGCATCTCGCTCGGCCACCCGATCGGCGCGACCGGCGCGATCCTCGTCATCAAGGCGCTCTACGAGCTCGCGCGCACGGGCGGCAAACGTGCGCTGGTGACGATGTGCATCGGCGGCGGCCAGGGCATCGCGGCCATTTTCGAGCACGGCTGATTGCAGTCGCGGACTTGCAGACCCAACGCGCATCCGGCGCGACACCGCGCCAGGCGAACGATACGGAGGTGACAGATGGGACGAGTCGAAGGCAAGACGGCGCTCGTGACGGGTGCTTCCCGGGGGATCGGTCGAGCGATCGCCGTGGAACTGGCGCGCGAGGGCGCCAAGGTCGCCGTGAACTACGCGTCCAACGACGCGAAGGCGCAGGAAGTCGTCCAGGAAATCGAGAGGCTCGGCGGGACGTGCGTCCTGGCGAAGGCGAACCTGGGCGTGGCCAGCGAAGCCAGAGCCATGGTCAAGAACGTCGCCGAGCGATTCGGGCACCTCGACGTGCTGGTGAACAACGCCGGCATCACGCGCGACAGCCTGCTGCCGCGGATGACCGACGAGCAGTGGGTCGACGTGATCCAGACCAACCTCAACGGCTGCTTCTTCTGCACGTCCGCGGCCCTTCCGTTCATGACGGCGCAAAGCTACGGCCGCATCGTCAACATCAGCTCGATGAACGGACAGATTGGCGCGATGGGCCAGGCGAACTACAGTGCGAGCAAGGGCGGCATCATCGCGTTCACGCGAACGGCGGCGCTGGAGCTGGCGCGGTACGGGATCACGGTGAACGTCGTCGCGCCCGGTTACACGGAGACCGACATGTTCGCCGCCGTTCCCCAGGCGATCCAGGCGCAGATCAAGGCCCGGATCCCGGCAGCACGTTTCGCCCACCCGGAAGAGGTCGCCAAGGCGGTCCTGTGGCTGGTGGCCGATGGCGACTACGTCACCGGGCAGCAGATCAACGTCAACGGCGGCGCGCACATGTAGGTCGAAGGGCGCAGATGATGTATCTCCGCCTCGTCGAAATCTCCGGTGACCGAAACAACGAGCGCTCATCGCCTGTGCGCGGCCCCGATGATGGACTGGACCGACCGGCACTGCCGGTACTTCCTGCGCCTCATCTCGCGACGCGCGCGCCTGTACACGGAGATGGTGACGAGCGGTGCGCTGCTCCACGGCGACGTGCCCCACCACCTGGAATTCGATCCGGCCGAACATCCGGTTGCGCTGCAGCTGGGCGGCAGTGATCCGGCGCTGCTCGCCACCTGCGCGAAGCTGGGCGAGCGCCACGGTTACGACGAGATCAACCTCAACTGCGGCTGCCCGTCCGAGCGCGTGCAGACCGGCAGCTTCGGCGCCTGCCTGATGGCGGAGCCCGCGCTCGTCGCCGACTGCATCAAGGCGATGCGCGATGCGGTCGCGGTGCCGGTGACGGTCAAGCACCGGATCGGACTCGATGCCGGCGATGACTACGGCTTTGTCCGCGATTTCGTCGGCACCGTCGCGACTGCAGGCTGCGGCGTGTTCATCGTGCATGCGCGAAACGCGGTGCTGAAGGGGCTGTCGCCGAAGGAGAACCGCGAGGTACCGCCGCTGCGCTACGACGTGGTGCGCCGGTTGAAGGTCGATTTCCCGGCGCTCACGATCGTGCTGAACGGTGGCCTTGCCGACTGGGACACGATCGAGAGCGAGCTCGCGCATGTCGATGGCGTGATGCTCGGCCGTGTCGCCTATCACGATCCGTATTTTCTGGCGCAGGCGGACTGGCGCGTGTTTGGCGAAGACGCACCGGCACGCTCGCGCGCCGAGGTGCTGAAGGCGCTGCTGCCGTATACGGCCGCGCAGATAGCGCGCGGCGTGCCGCTGCGCGCGATCGCGCGGCACGTGCTCGGGCTCTATCACGGCCGCTCGGGGGGCCGGCGCTTTCGGCAGATCCTGTCGGATGCCGGGAAGCTGCGCGGCGCGGGCCCGGAGTTGTTCCTCGAAGCACTGGCGGCGGTCGAGCCGGCGGAGGCGGCTGGCGCCGGTGCGTGACGGGACGCCGCCGCAGAGCGGAAGGGTTCGCAAGTGGGCTTAGGATGCTTCATGCGCCCACTCGCGACCCCTTCCGCTCTGCCGTGTGCCCGGCCCGGCGACGATGCCGCTCCGCGGGTCCTCCCGCGTCCGAGCCATGCGGGTTTGCATGGGTATCCGGAATCTGCTGCTGAATGGCGGCGTTCGTCCAATTGATTCTGGGGACGCGCACCACGGCTGTGCTTGGGATTGCACGTACCAGCCTTCGACTGCTGCATGGTTGTTTCCGGACACCGGATTCAATCACGCGTCGGACTGCTGTCGGCGGCGGGTGAGCGTCGTCCTTGAAATTTCCCGGAAGCGGTCATTCCTACTGACCATTCCTGCCGATAAATTGGAATTCACGCACGACAACTACGTCATCGCAAGCATCGAGCACGCGGAGAAGATTGCCAAGTAGGACAATGCGTGCCGAACTCGCAAATGGCCGTAGTCGACGCACGGCTGCGCGCAGTTGTGGCACCGGCCGCGGAAACAGGGCAAAGACTGAATGGGCATTGCTACCGGGCCAGTGCCGGGTAGAGACGCGCGGCGATGGCCGTGAATACCACAAATACTGCCAGCATCACGCCAAAATCGATGCTGAGGCCGTGCACCGCGGCGCCGCCGACAATCATGGTTCCGCGCAACGCATCGACCAGATATGTCAGCGGATTAAACCGCGCGACCGTCTGCAGCCAGCCAGGCATCAGTTCCAGCGGATAGATCGCACTACTGGCGAAAAAGAGCGGCATGGTCAGCACCTGGCCGATGCCCATGAAGCGCTCGCGCGTCTTGACGATGCAGGCGATGATCAATGAAAACGTCGAGAAGATGGCGGACCCCAGCATCACGGCCATGAGGACGATCACGACTGGAAGGAGTTGCCAGCGGAGTTCGATACCCAGCGCGAGGGCGATCAGAAAGACGATCGCGGCCTGGACCACGCCTCTCAGCCCGGCAGCGATAGCCTTGCCGAGTACGAGCGCGCTCCGTGGCGCGGGCGTGACCAGCAGCTTGTGCACGATGCCGAGATCGCGCTCCCAGATCACCGCGATGCCATAGAAGATCGCGCTGAACAGGACGCTCTGCGCCAGTATCCCGGGTGTCATGAACGCGAGATAGCCGATACCTCCGGTGGGGATCCCCCTCACGTTACTGAACACCTGGCCAAACACCACCAACCACAAAATGGGCTGAACGGCGCGCGAAAGGAGCTCGGTCGGATCGCGCATCAGCTTGTGCAGTTCGGCGGTGGCTACGGCCGAGATTTGTTTGAGGTAAGTGATCATGACAATGCTAGCCGAGGCGTCGCGCGGTGCTGCGCGCCTGGCGAACATCCGTGTAGCGGCCACCTTCCTCGATGGACCCGCCACTGAAATGTGCAAACACCATGTCGAGTGTCGCGTTCGAGCCCAGCGAAGCCTTGAGCTCATCCGGTTTCCCGATGACGGCCACCTGGCCCCTGTGCAGGATGGCGAGTTCGCTGCACAGCGCGTCGGCTTCGTCCATGTCGTGGGTCGTCAGGAGGATCGTCATGCCGAAGCGATCGCGCAGATCGATGAGGCGATCCCACACGCTGTGCCTTGCCGTCGGATCTAGCCCAATCGTGGGTTCATCAAGGAACAGGATTTCCGGCCGATGGAGCATGGCCTGAGCAAGCTCGAGGCGGCGTATCATGCCTCCGGAATAGGTCTTGACGAGCTTGTCGGCGAATTCATCGAGGCCCATGAACGTGAGCGCGTCCGCAATCCGATCGCGCGCTTCGCCGCTGCGCATGCCGTAGAGCGCAGCCGACAGGCGTAGGTTCTCCCGACCGGTTAGGGCTCCGTCAGCGGAGAGCATCTGCGGGACATACCCGATCCGGCCGCGCACCGCCCGGGATTGTGCAACGATGTCGAAGCCGGCGACCGTGGCGCTGCCGGAAGTGGGCGGCAGCAAGGTGGTCAGCATCTTGATGATCGTGCTCTTGCCTGCTCCGTTCGGTCCGAGCAGCCCGAACACGATGCCCCTGCGAATGCACAGGTTGAGTCGATCGACCGCAAGATAATCGCCGAAGCGCCGGGAAAGTTCGGCAGTTTCTATCGCATAACCATCGCCACCAGTGGTGACAGGCTGTTTCATCGGGCGCGTGCTCGATTCGAGGTAGGGCGATCGAGGAAGGTCTGCCGAGAATCAACGGAAATCAGGCGACCGTGGTAACTCTGAGGCCAGGTACTGCAGCCAGGCAACGCATTCTCGTTCCGAAACCAAGATAGTGGTCGATGATCCGGCGAACTCTGTCGAGGTAAGACCTTAGGGCCTCGTGGTGACTGCGGTGAGCCGGTCCGGCGCATCGTGGCCCCAATACGCGTCCTGTGTCGCGACCCCTGGCGTGGACCGATTGCTCAGGGCATCAGATGACTATGAAGCGCCACCCCCGTCGCGGCAGGCGCCCAAGCATGACAATCGCGAGGGCGTCCACTGAAAATCACGAACCCGGCCTGATGCGAG
>Ga0209048_10001147_pt1 | contig 27669 bp, 28 predicted proteins | sample FrelakmetCRP12CR_FD_187146 | JGI IMG/M metagenome (GOLD analysis project Ga0209048, IMG submission 187146) | Freshwater lake sediment microbial communities from the University of Notre Dame, USA, for methane emissions studies - CRP12 CR (SPAdes)... | ecosystem: Environmental > Aquatic >... | reverse complement strand
TAGCTTACCATTTTACAACCAGTTATCGAGTACCGAGGTGATGGTTTAATGCCTTCCGTGAAAGTCAAAGAAAATGAACCGTTTGATATTGCCCTGCGCCGCTTCAAGCGCTCTTGCGAGAAAGCGGGTATTCTTTCCGAAGTTCGCCGCCGCGAGTTCTATGAGAAGCCCACCCAGGAACGCAAACGCAAACAGGCCGCCGCTGTTAAACGTCACCTGAAAAAGCTCTCTCGGGAAGTTTCTCGCCGTATCCGTCTTTACTAAGACATCAGTTATCCCTGCCGATTTTCCGCACCCATGTCTCTCAAAGATCGCATCCAAGACGACATGAAGTTCGCCATGCGCGCTAAGGATAAAGACCGCTTGGGGACCATTCGACTTATCCTTGCTGCTGTCAAGCAACGCGAGGTCGATGAGCGCATCACCTTGGATGACGCACAAGTCATCGGCGTGCTGGAACGCATGTGCAAACAGCGCCGCGAGTCCATTGGCCATTATCAGAACGGGGGTCGCGAAGATCTGGCCGCTAAGGAAGCCTTTGAGATTGAGGTCATCCAGGCCTATATGCCTCAGCCCATCAGCGAGGCCGAACTGGTCGCCCTGATTGCTCAGGCCATCGTCGCCGCTGGCGCCCAATCGGTCCGGGATATGGGGAAGGTCATGGGTCTGCTCAAGAACCAGATTCAGGGGCGCGCCGATATGACGGCGGTCAGCGCCCTCGTTAAGGCCCGGCTCGCCGGTTGAACAGGCGGCCGCTATTTCCCGACGCGTTAACTTAGTCCAGTCCAAATTGGCATCCGCAGGTATTTGGCAAAGATATCCGGCACCACGCTGACAGCATGTCGAGAATCGCCTAAGCTTGCCTCATGGCCAACCGCATTTCCCAGGATTTTCTTGATCAACTGCTCAGCCGAGTGGACCTCGTCGAGGTCGTCGATGCCCGGGTACCCTTACGGAAAACGGGCCGCGAGTACAGCGCCTGCTGCCCGTTTCACGCCGAGAAAACTCCTTCGTTTACCGTCAGCCCGGTCAAGCAGTTTTATCACTGCTTCGGCTGTGGCGCCCATGGCAACGCTATCGGTTTTCTCATGACATACGAGCATCTGGGGTTCATGGATGCCGTTGAGGAACTGGCGCGCTCGGCAGGTTTGGAATTGCCCTGCGCCATGGATACGAAACCTGACCAGCAAAAAGACCTGATTACCCTGGTTGAGCAAGCCGCTCATTTCTTTCGCCGGCAGCTGCGTGAACATCCTGCTCGTCAGAAGGCTATCGATTATCTGCGTGGCCGAGGCTTGAACGGCGAAATCGTCAATACCTTCGGCATCGGTTATGCCCCACCGGGTTGGGACAGCCTGTGCAAGGCCTTTGAAAAAGGCATAGATCCAAAAGATCTAGTCACGGCGGGATTAGCGATTGAGCGCGACAACGGCGAACGCTACGACCGCTTCCGCGACCGCATCGTCTTCCCAATCCGTGACCGGCGCGGGCGCACTATTGCTTTCGGTGGCCGTGCCCTGGGGGACGCCACTCCGAAGTATCTGAACTCGCCCGAAACCCCATTTTTCCACAAGGGCCGGGAACTTTATGGCCTCTATGAGGCGCGCATGAGCGAGCGCCAATTCCAGCATCTGTTGGTGGTAGAAGGTTATATGGACGTGGTAGCCCTGGCCCAATACGGGATCCGTTACGCTGTCGCCACATTGGGAACCGCCACCACCCCGGAGCATTTGGAGCGCCTGTTTCGGGTCAGCAAAGATATTATCTTCTGCTTCGACGGCGATCGGGCTGGCCGTGAGGCTGCTTGGCGCGCATTGGAAAATGGCTTGCCGCTGTTGCGGGACGGCCGTCAGGCCGCTTTTCTGTTCCTGCCCGATGGAGAAGATCCGGATACCCTGGTGCGCAAGGAGGGTCGAGAGGCTTTTGAACGCCGGTTAACCCAGGCGCTCCCGTTATCCGACTATCTGTTCGAGCACCTTACCGCCAAAGTGAACATGCACAGCATCGACGGGCGCGCCCGCCTAGCGGAAAAAGTGCGTCCCCTGCTGGACAGACTGCCCGACAGCGTATACCGAGACATGCTGATACAGCGCCTGGCAGACATGACCGGGGTTGACAAACAACACATTGAAAAACACCTGACCGTCCATGCGGCGTTGCCGACTGGCCATGCTGTCAATCCGATGCGCAGTCCAGTACGTCTCGCCATAGCCCTGTTATTGAATCGCACCGACCTGGCGCAACATGTCGATGTCAGGCGTTTTCAGGGAATTCCCGCAGCCGGGTTGCCACTGTTGCTGGAACTCATTGAGTTACTTCAGACCCATCCCCATATTACTTCGGCAGCGCTCCTTCTGACCCGCTATGAGGATACCGAAACAGGGCACATTCTAGCGCGGCTCGCCCAGTGGAAGCCCGAGTCTGCCGAAGATTGTTATGATTATGAGGCGGAGTTTTTAGCTACCCTGGAACAACTGGAAAAACGCTACAGCCCGGAAAAACAGCTCTTGGATACCGCCATTCAGAAAGGAAGGCTGGAGAAACTGAGCGTGGAGGAAAGAAATTTGTTAAGAACCCTTAGCAGGATGAAATGAAGCTAAGCATCACCGGTCAAATGATTTCGGCGGTATGCTGATTTATATGTTACATTCATCAGTTTGATTTTCCGATTCAAGCTACTATTGTCGGGTACACCACAAGGTCATGAGCGAACAGCAACAGTCGCAGTTGAAAAAGTTGATCGCCCGCGGTAAAGAGCAGGGGTTCTTGACTTATGCCGAGGTGAATGACCACCTGCCGGATGATATCGTCGACCCAGAGCAGATCGAAGACATCATCGCGATGATAAACGATATGGGCATCGAGGTGCATGAATTCGCGCCGGATACCGATACCCTTTTGTTGAGCGACAGCACGGTCAACACCGATGATGATGTGGCCGAGGAAGCTGCAGCGGCCCTGGCGGCGGTAGACAGCGAATTCGGCCGTACCACTGACCCCGTGCGCATGTACATGCGTGAGATGGGTACCGTGGAATTGTTGACTCGGGAAGGCGAGATCCAGATCGCCAAGCGCATCGAGGAAGGCATCGCGCAAGTGTTGTCCGCTCTGGCCAGCTACCCTCCTGTGATCATCGAGTTGTTAAGGGAATATGTTGTTGTCGAGGCAGGTGAATTGCGCCTTGCTGACCTCATCAGCGGATTTAAAGAAACGCTTGCAGATCCGGTCGAAACACCTCCGGTTAGCGATGAAGGCGTGGACCCGCAAGGGAGCGTTGCCCCGGCTAATGACAGCGACCTCGATGTCGAAGGCGAGGATGAGAACGAAGACGACGACGATGCAGGTGCGGTAACGGACAATGGACCGGATCCTGAAGAAGCCGCCCGCCGCTTTGCGGAACTACGCGCTTTGCTTGAGCAGACGCTAGGTAGCATCAATGAGCGCGGCCTACATCATCTGCGGACGCAGGCCCTGCGCCAGCAGATGGCCGAACAATTCATGGAATTCAAGCTGGTGCCGAAGGTGTTGGAGCGATTGGTTAATGCGCTGCGCGACACGGTAGATCGAATTCGCGCCCAGGAAAAAATCGTTATGGCTATCTGCGTTGGCAAGGCGCAAATGCCCCGCAAGGTGTTTATTAACTCCTTTCCTGAACACGAGACTAACCTGGAATGGGTGGATGAGCACATCAAGACCGGGAAGAAGTATTCCGCCGCCCTCTCGGAATACCGCAACGAGATCCGCCAGGCCCAGGGCACGCTGATGGAAATACAGCGAGAAGCCTGCATTCCCATCCATGACATCAAGGATACCAACCGCCACATGTCCATCGGCGAAGCCAAGGCTCGGCGCGCCAAAAAGGAGATGGTGGAGGCCAACCTGCGCCTGGTGATTTCCATCGCCAAGAAATACACCAATCGCGGTTTGCAATTCCTGGATCTGATCCAAGAGGGCAACATCGGCCTGATGAAAGCGGTGGATAAATTCGAATATCGGCGTGGCTACAAGTTTTCCACTTATGCGACGTGGTGGATTCGCCAGGCCATCACCCGCTCCATCGCCGATCAGGCCCGCACCATCCGCATCCCGGTGCATATGATCGAGACCATCAACAAGCTTAATCGAATCTCCCGGCAGATGCTTCAGGAGATGGGGCGTGAGGCGACGCCGGATGAGTTGGCCGCACGCATGGATATGCCGGAAGACAAGGTGCGCAAGGTTCTCAAGATCTCCAAAGAGCCCATTTCCATGGAAACCCCCATCGGCGATGACGAGGATTCTCATCTGGGGGATTTCATCGAGGATGCCAGCGTGCTATCACCGGTGGATTCCGCTACTGGCGAAGGCTTGAAGGAGGCCACGCGCGAGGTACTAGCCAGCCTTACACCGCGGGAGGCCAAGGTGCTGCGCATGCGTTTTGGCATCGATATGAATACCGATCATACCCTGGAAGAAGTCGGCAAACAGTTCGATGTCACCCGCGAGCGCATCCGCCAGATCGAAGCCAAGGCCCTGCGCAAACTGCGTCACCCCAATCGCTCCGAGCAGTTGCGCAGCTTCCTGGATCTGGAATGAGCTGTAGCGGTAGTCGGCTGTCCACATTATACTTCTTCGATATCAGGGCCCTTAGCTCAGTCGGTTAGAGCTGCGGACTCATAATCCGTAGGTCGTAGGTTCAAGTCCTACAGGGCCCACCATTTAAAACAAGGGCTTACTGAGCTCAATTCGGTAAGCCTTTTTCGTTGTAAGCACAGTGTAAGCGGTAGGAGCAAAGTCGCCGCCGTATCCCACTGTAAAACCGTCCTGCGTAGGTCGCCAACATCCCGCGTTGACGGAGTGAGAAAAGTCCGATTCCTCACGCGCGATAGCGTTGCGAAACTTCATCTACTCAACGAACGGGCCTTCACCCAAAAGCCAAAATCACTGTCCGCCGCGCACCAGACGCACAAAGAGGGGGTTTGACTTATGGAAGGCGACATTTCTGCCGTCGAAGAAGTAGACGGCCCACGCAAGGATCTGCTCGTCAGCATCGGGCGAGGAGGACCAGAACCCCGATGCTGGCGTATTCGGAAAGTTCTGTTGATCGATAATCGGGTAGTGTCCAAAGCACTGAGACGGGCCTAGGTAGCAATAGACCAAAGTGTGCAGTTCTTCTATCGTGGGCACCCGCCAGTCGCGGTGACCGGCGTAACCGCCTTGGCGGTTCAATGTCTGGGCCGCGTTCAATGCCGCCTGCCAGTTGTATCTATCCGCCTCACCAGGCGGCACGGTACAAGTGAGGCCCGTCCATGCCTGCCCAAGGGCACAGCGCATCCATTGCAGGCCCGTCTGCACGTCCGTGACCGTGCCGTCGCCTTGGTTGCGATAGCGAACTCTCGCTTGAGCTTCCGCTGCTTCTCGGGCTCGAACTCTGGCTTCTTCTTCTTGACCTCGGGCTTCCACTGCTGCTTGGACGCGTGCTTTCGCTTCTTCTCGTGCTCGAACTTCCGCCTGATCGAACAACACCGCATAGTCAGTAACTCGGGCTTCCACTGCTGCTTGGACGCGTGCTTTCGCTTCTTCTCGTGCTCGAACTTCCGCCTGATCGAACAACACCGCATAGTCAGTCTTAGCGTCCTGAGTCGCGGGGCCATACTTGGCTCGAACTTCCGCTTGTTCTGGGTCCTGAGAAATGGAGAAAGAAAGCGCGGCTATTATAAGAATAAGAACTGCTATAACACTTACCCGGAATTTCTCCCAAGATGACCAGGATGACGATTGGCGTGCGACCCCGGGTGTACTGTTGATATGAGCCTCCGCTGCTTTCCGGGCTCGCGCTTCCGCTGCTTTCCGGACTCGCGCTTCTTTCCAGGCTCGCGCTTCTTTCTGGGCTTGAGCTTTTTTCTGGGCTTGAGCTTCCGCTGCTTCTGGGGCGCGTGTTTCCGCTTTGGACTGTGGGTGGTCCTGAGACGCTAGAAATGCATCGTAGTCTTTGCGCCTGCTGGGGTCAGAAAGCATTTCATAGGCGTGTCGGATCAACTCGAAGCGTTCTTCCGCGTGCGCATCGCCCGGATTCTTATCGGGATGGTATTTCTGAGCCAGCACCCGGTAGCTGGCTTTGATCACTGCTGGCTGGGCTTCAGGAGTGACCTCAAGAATGTCATACAGTGTATTTGCCATGTTCACTCTGCTTTTTAATATTTCTTGCGCTCTCGGCACAATTGGGTGTAGCCGTACGATCCATCAGTGTAGGAATTTCCGAATCGTGCGTTGACCCTTTATTGGGCCAGATCGGGGCGGATGAGGGTCACCACCAGCGCCGCCAGGGTGGCCGCCACCGGCGGCAGCGTCAGTCACTTCAAGGATGCCCGGCACTTCGCCAGCTGGTTCGGTCTCACCCCGAAGGAGTGCTCTTCGGGCAGTACCCGCAAGCTGGGGCGGATAGCCAAGCAGGGCGATCGCTATCTGTTGCTGACTCATGGCGCCCGCGCTTTGCTGCGAGCGGCCGAACTGGCCCGACGAGCCGGCAAGTCACTGGATGACTTGCCCCCTTGGGCGACGGAGGTGCAGGCACGAATGCACCACAACAAGGCCGCTGGTGCCTTGGCCAACAAGTTGATCCTGCCGAATGGCATTAAGGCTCACCACCTATCAGTTTTGAAAATCGCCAGGTTTACTTGTCAGAAGGCGGTATTAACTTTTGTTGATGACAAATGGATTTTATGATCTTAAATAAGGCAAATTATACGGTTTATCGGCTATGCTAGCGGCAAAATCAAATCGAGGTGTGACATGAATCCAGATGTATTTAACATGCAGGTGCGCAAATTCCTTAAGCAGGTGGGTGTAACTTCCCAGCGCGAGATCGAAAACGCTGTCCGCGAGGCTTTGGAGAGTGGCGAGATCAAAGGTGACGAACGCTTGCAGGTCTGTATGACCCTGACCATCGACAAGCTGGAATTTACCCATATCGTCGATGATGAGATCACCCTGGAGTAAGTCGCTGGGAGTTAAGCCAGATGCCGCCAGGGGCGCCCCATTAAGATGCTCTGCGGGGTGCCGGTGTCAGGCTTTTGGATCGTCGAAGTGGTTCAGGGCTTTGTTTTGCGAAGCGTTGCCGGCCCGCCGGCGCAACAAAATACGAGAGCAAAATATCCCCGCTTCAAAAAGCAGCCATATCGGCACCGCCAGCAGGGTTTGGGAAATTACATCGGGCGGGGTAAGCAACATGCCGATAATGAAAGCTCCCACGATGATATAGGGGCGCTTGGTCGTCAGCGCCTCGGGCGTAGTGACCCCCGTGATGACCAAAATAATAGTGGCAATCGGCACCTCGAAGGCAACTCCGAAGGCGAAGAACAAGGTTAACACGAAATCCAGATAATGAGTGATGTCGGTCATCACCGCCACGCCCTGGGGTGCGGTGCTGGTTATGAAGGCAAAGAACAGCGGCATGATGATGTAATAGGCGAAGGCCATCCCGCAATAAAACAATGCGGTGCTGGATACCAGGATGGGCATCGCCAAGCGCTTCTCGCTTTGATACAAGCCAGGAGCGATGAAAGCCCAGGCTTGATAGAGCACCCACGGCATGGCGATGAACAAGGCCAGCACGAGGCTGAGCTTCATGGGCGCCAGGAAAGGCGAAATAACATCGATAGCGATCATGCTGCTCTGGGCCGGCATATGCTTGAGCAGTGGACCGGCCAGCGCGGTGTAGATCTGGTTGGAGAAGGGCGACAGTACCAGAAACACCAGTAGGATGCCGGCAATCATCCGCAGCAGGCGGGTGCGCAACTCCAGAAGATGGCTGAGTAAAGGTTGTTCCTGATCGACGTCGGACACCGGTCACTACTCACACTGCACGGGGGGATTGGGTGGAGAGGTCGGGTCGGCTGGCGGCTGAGTCGAAGACGCCGTTGGAAGCACTGCATCAGGTGGGGAAACAGCCTCGGCTGGTGGCTGAGGCGATGTACTCTTAGTCAGGGAAACAGCCTCAAGAGGTGGAGTTAAGGTTTTGCTCACTTCTGTTTGAATGTCTGTATTGATGGACTTAACTCTGTCGGCTAATCTCCTTATCTCCTCAGCAGCTTCCTGCTGGCTGATAGAGCGTTTCAGCTCATCCACGCGCAATTCCCGCTCCACTTCATCTTTGACATCCGCCACCATGCGCCGCGCCTTGCCTATCCAGAGTCCGGCCGTGCGCGCCAGCCCTGGCAGGCGTTCAGGCCCTACCACCACCAACGCCACCACGAAGACCAGGACGATTTCCCAAAAGCCGATCTCAAACATATTGGTAACCAGCTGCAATGAGCATTAAATTCAGACTTTATCCTTCTCTTTAGGCGTATTTTCCCGCGTGGCCTCGGCATCGATGACCCGGCCTTGGGTGATGTGATCAGGTTTTTTCTCATCCTCTGCTTCCGCCGATTTTTCGCCTTCCTTCATGGAGTCGCGAAAGCCCTTGAACGAGGCGCCTAAATCGGCGCCGAGATTGCGCAGGCGCTTGGTACCGAAGAGGACCAAGACAATAGCCAGGATGAGCAATAGTTCCCAAACACTAAAACGCATGGTGTGACCCTCGCAAGTCGTATCCCAGCAAAGCCGGGGGTTAGGTAGTTTTAGGTGCCCTGGAAGCTTTTTCGGCTAGACCGGATACCTCAGCACGGCGCGCAAGCTCCTGCAGCACCGCCGCAGGCCCCAGCCCCTGATGAGCCAACATCACCAGGGTATGAAACCACAGGTCCGCCGTTTCATGCACGAGCTGCTGGAGATCTCCGTCCTTGGCGGCCAATATCGTTTCCGTGGCCTCTTCGCCCACTTTCTTGAGAATGGCGTCCAGGCCTTTGGCGTAAAGCCGCGCCACATAGGAGCTGTCGGGATCGGCGCCCTTACGGGATTCCATGATAGCCGCCAGTTGTCGCAGGATATCATCACAGTCGCCCTGCGTATGCAATGCCGTTGTTGCAGGTGGCGGTTGGCCCTGCGATTCGGTAGCCGGCCGTTTGGTCATGCAGAACCATACATCGTGTTAGGGTCCTTGAGCACCGCATCCATCGTTACCCAGTCGCCGTCGCGAAGCTGTTGGAAAAAGCAGCTATGGCGGCCGGTATGGCAGGCTACGCCACCACTCTGCTCCACTTCCAGCAACAACACATCATTATCGCAATCTAGGTGGATGCCGCGCACCTTTTGCACATTGCCGGAAGTTTCACCCTTATGCCAGAGACGCCGCCGCGAACGGGACCAGTAGACTGCCTCGCCGCGGGCCACGGTCTGCTGCAAGGCTTCGTGGTTCATCCACGCCAGCATCAACACCCTGCCGCTGCCGGTTTCCTGGGCGATCACCGGTACCAAGCCATCGGCAGTCCACTGGATACGGTCCAGCCATTCTTCATTCATTACCATATATCCTGACGCTGAAAGACATTCAAAGCCGCACCTCGATGCCATGCGCCTGCATATGCCGCTTTGCCTGTTCGATAGTGTATTCGCCAAAGTGAAAGATGCTGGCGGCCAGCACTGCGTCGGCCTTGCCTTTAAGTATCCCGTCGGTTAGGTGATCCAGGGTGCCAACCCCGCCGGAGGCAATCACCGGCACGCTGACGGCCTCGCTGACGGCGCGGGTCAACTCTAGGTCAAAGCCGAGCTTAGTGCCATCCCGGTCCATGCTGGTAAGCAGAATCTCCCCGGCACCATAGTCGACCATTTTGCAGGCCCACTCCACGGCATCGATGCCCGTAGGCCGGCGGCCGCCGTGCGTGAAGACTTCCCAGCGCGGAGCCTGCTCCGAGGCGTGGACCGCTTTGGCATCGATGGCTACCACGATGCATTGATTGCCGAAGCGGCGGGCGGCTTCCCGAACGAATTCGGGATTGAAGACCGCCGCTGTGTTGATGGACACCTTGTCGGCGCCGGCGTTCAGCATGCGGCGCACGTCGGCGACCGTGCGGATGCCACCGCCCACGGTCAGCGGGATGAAGACCTGGCTGGCTACCGCTGCTACGACATGGGCCATAGTCTCCCGATTGTCGGAGCTGGCAGTGATATCCAGGAAGGTGACTTCGTCGGCACCCTGCTCGTCGTAGCGGTGCGCAACCTCGACGGGATCGCCGGCATCGCGAATGGCGACGAAGTTGACGCCTTTGACCACCCGGCCGTTGTCTACGTCGAGACAGGGAATAACGCGTTTTGCCAGACCCATGCGTGCGATTTACCTAGAGGTTTCAAGACAGCTTATTTCAAGCGGCGGCATCCACCAGCTTCTGGGCAACGGCCAGATCGATGCTGCCTTCGTATAAAGCGCGACCGATGATAGTCCCCATGATACCCGCTTCCTGCACGTCGCACAGGGCGCGGATGTCGTCCAGGGTGCTGACGCCACCGGAAGCGATGACGGGAATGGAAATGGCCTGGGCCAGTTTGACGGTAGCTTCCACGTTGACGCCCTGCATCATGCCATCGCGGCCGATATCGGTGTAGACGATAGCCTCCACGCCATCACGCTCGAAGATGCGGGCCATGTCAATCGCGTCGTGCTTGGACAGTTTGGACCACCCGTCTACGGCCACCTTGCCGTCTCTGGCGTCCAGGCCGACGATGATGTGGCCAGGGTACTCCAGGCACAGATCGCTGATAAAGTGGGGCTCCTTAACGGCCTTAGTGCCGATGATGACGAATTGCACGCCGGCATTCAGATAGGTGTCCACCGTTTCTTCATCGCGGATACCGCCGCCCACCTGGATAGGCAGGTCGGGAAAGGCATCGGCGATACGGCGTATCACCTGGGCATTAACCGGCTTGCCGGCGAAGGCGCCGTTGAGGTCCACCACATGCAGGCGGCGGGCGCCAGCATGCACCCAGCGTGCGGCCATGGCGACGGGATCATCGGAGAATACGGTGGAATCCTCCATGCGTCCCTGGCGCAACCGTACACACTGACCGTCTTTCAGATCGATTGCTGGTATTAACAGCATTATTATTTCCTCATCATACCTTTGGGATGGCAAATGATTGACAGGCTAACCAGGGCTCCAGCGGGTGAAATTAGCCAGTAGCCGCAGCCCGGCCTGGGCGCTTTTTTCCGGATGGAATTGCACCGCGAAGATGTTGTCGCGGGCGATGGCCGAGGTGAACATGAAAGCATAATGGGTCTCGCCCGCTTCGACGGTAGCTGTTGCCGGTTGCAAATAATAACTGTGCACGAAATAGAAGCGACTGTCTTGGGGGATGCCCCGCCACAAGGGATGTTCGCTCAGTTGGTGAACCTGATTCCAACCCATGTGAGGAATCTTGAGTCGTTCGCCAGTATCGGGATCGCGGAGCTTATCACCAAACCATACGACCCGACCGGGCAGCACACCCAGGCAGGGAACGCCGCCGTTTTCCTCGCTGAAATCCATGAGCGCCTGAGGGCCTAGGCAAAGCCCCAGAAACGGCTTGCTGGCCGCCGCCTCGCGCACGACCTCCACCAGTTGCAGGCGCTGCAGTTCCTGCATGCAATCACCGATGGCCCCCTGGCCTGGAAAAACCACCCGGTCCGCCCGCAGGATATCGTCTGCTTGCTGGGTCACCAGGATTCGGACCTCTGGGGCTACGTACTCCAGCGCCTTGGCAACGGAACGCAGATTGCCCATTCCGTAATCGATGACTGCAATGCTTGCCATTGGGAGTGTTCCGGGGTGATCAAAGAAATTGTCAGCGAACGTGGATCGCTACAAACTGCCTTTGGTAGATGGCATGATGCCCTGCATGCGCGGATCGCGCTCTACGGCCATGCGCAGGGCGCGGCCGAAAGCCTTGAACACGGTTTCGACGATATGGTGGGCGTTGCGGCCACGCAGATTGTCGATATGCAGGGTAATCTGAGCGTGATTGACGAAGCCTTGGAAAAACTCCCGGAACAGGTCCACATCGAAATTACTGATTATCGCCCTGGGATATTCCACCTGATACTCCAGGCCGGGACGACCGGAGCAATCCAGCACGACTCTGGACAAAGCCTCATCCAGCGGTACGTAGGCATGGCCATAGCGACGGATACCCTTTTTGTCTCCCAATGCCTGCTTAAAGGCTTGACCCAGGGTGATGCCGATGTCTTCCACCGTATGATGAGCGTCGATATGCAAATCGCCATTGGCCTTGATATCCAAGTCTATCATGCCATGGCGGGCGATCTGGTCAAGCATGTGTTCGAGAAAGTGAACGCCGGTGGCGAACTTGGCGTCGCCCACCCCATCCAGGTTTACGAAAGCCCGGATCTGGGTTTCCAGGGTGTCGCGATTCACCGTAGCTGTGCGTGCCGCCATGTAGATGCTGCTCTTGGTAATAATTTAATGATTGAGATGAGTCGAATTTTATAATAGCTCTTATTAAGCTACCGCGACTAGGTCGCGGGTTGAAAGAGACGGCTGAATTCACAAGGAGGTTACCATGTCCATACGCGATTGGCCCGATGCAGAACGTCCTCGGGAAAAATTGCTGTGCCGGGGCGCCAGCGCCCTTTCCGATGCCGAACTATTGGCTATCTTCCTGCGTACCGGTATCCCAGGCCGTAGCGCCGTGGATCTGGCTCGCGACCTGCTGAACCACTATGGGGGGCTGCGGCAGTTGTTGGAAACCGACCAGGCCAGCTTTTGCAAGGAGCCTGGTCTGGGGCCGGCCAAATACGTGCAATTGCAGGCAGTGCTGGAATTGGGGCGGCGTTTCCTGGAAGAACAACTGCAACGCGGTGACCCACTGCAGAGCGTGGCCGATACCCGCCGTTACCTCACTGCCAGATTGCGCCATCAACCTCATGAGGTGTTTGCCTGCCTGTTCCTGGACAATCGCCACCGGGTAATCAGCTTCGAGGAATTATTCTTCGGCACTATCGATGGCGCTTCAGTACATCCGCGTCAGGTGGTCAAGCGCGCGCTCTATCACAACGCCGCCGCCCTGATTTTGGCCCACAATCACCCGTCGGGAATCGCCGAACCCAGCCGCGCCGATGAACAGATCACGCTGCGCCTGAAAGAGGCGCTGGCCTTGATCGATGTGCGGGTACTGGATCATTTCATCATCGGTGATGGTGAGGTCATCTCGTTTGCCGAGCGAGGGTTGCTATAGACCAACTGGTAAATAAGCCAGAAATAAGTTGAACATTATTTATTAATGTTATCACCTATCAGTTTCTCATGACCGTATGGAGAGGCGGCAAGCGTTGCTGGTTTTGTAGTCGTCTCGGCAGCAAATGCAGGTCGCGCTTGAACCAGGACAGCAGGCTTCGCCAGCGCTTCTGAAGCCACGGTGCGGCGCGAAGGATCGCAGCGCTTTGCGAAACGCAGCACCGGTTTCTCCAGATAGCGATAGCTCAGTTCACCCGCGACAAAAGACGCAATGAGGCAAACGGCAAGGAACAGCGCGTGCGCTAGGTGACCTGGCACTCCAATCTGCGCCCACAGCCGCCCGAGTCCCGAGATCACCAGAACATGCCCTAAATAGGTGGAGTAAGACGAATTGCCCATCCACTTCAGACGGCTCAACGGCCCAGGTTGTCCGGACAGTTCGAGCGAGACGAGGCCGTAAACATAAAGGCAGGCCGGCACGCCATAGAGGAGAACCCGATTAAATTCGTCAACAAGAAGATTCCCGGTAACTGATACGTACATCTGGTAGCCGCCGAAAGAAAGGATGAGGCCGATCGCGATAGCCAGTGCCGGGCGCTTGAGCAGGCGCTGCTCTGCCACCAGCGCCACCGCGGCGCCCATCAGAAATTCCAGGTTCAGCGGGCTGCCAAGGAGCTTTAGCCATGGATTAGAAGACTCGATCGCTAATTGCAGCGCGATCATCGCTAGATCGAAGCTCGCCCAGGCGAGCAGCGCATACGGCAAGCGGCGCTCCGGGAGAAACAGGAGCAGCGAGAACCCGGCGCAGAAGTAGATCTCTTGGACCAATGACCAGCCAACCGGGATCAACGGCAAGTGTCGGTCGGGGAGGAGCAGGAAGGAAGTGAATAGGTTGACCTGGTTGCCGTCTGCGCTGTTTACCATGTGCGGATGGAACAGGAAGACCGGCAGCACCAGCAGCGAATAGAACCACCACAGGGGGTAAATGCGTGTGAAGCGGCGGTAGGCAAACGCTAACACGCCGCGCGCGCTGCCAAACCAGCCGCGCGTCGTGTAAACGATGAAAAATCCGCTGATCACGAAGAAGGTATCCACTGCCGCGTGGCCATGAGTCTTGAATGGCAACGGGTAGAGCACTAGCGCGACTTGGCCGTACTTGAGTTCGACAAAGGACAGATGACCAAGCACGACCGCCAACAACGCCAAGCCGCGCAGGCCCTGAACGCTCGCGAGCATCACGCGGTCACTAGGGAGCATCGCAATCTGGATCATCTGTCAACCCCCAGACCTGCATGCGCCGATGCAGTAACTCCGACAGTGCGAATAGCTGGTCGCTTTCGTAATAAAGTAGTAAATTTCTGGATTTCCCAAGCGCCTAGCCGTTGGAAGGAAGAAAAACGGATGCACACGATGTCAGATTCGGCTTCAAGCTGTGCGTGTAAGCGTCGATGACCAAACGCCGCAGGATGCAGATGGTAGGCCAGGCCTGGAGCAATTTCAACCACCGGGCATTCGCTCGGCGGCGCCCCCCGGTTACTCGCATGATATTCGCGATCCGGGCGTCGTGTTCTCCATGGCACCGCGTCATTCTAATCAGTGTTCTTTCAAAGGTCGCGATGTCACTACCCATTAGCCTGTGGCGGTTATTCAATGATTCTGTCGCTAACAGCACGCGAGGCAATCGCAGACCCTTCCAGCTATGCTTGCATTAGGCAATCCTTTCAAGCTGGCAAGCGCCAAAGCTATCTATCCACCCTCCCAAATCCCGTCTAAAATGCTCGACTATTTGAATTTCCAGGTGGATCAGTATTATGCATTATCCAAAGCATTTTGATGTGATTGTGATTGGCGGCGGCCATGCCGGCACCGAGGCCTGCATGGCGGCGGCGCGCATGGGCCTGCGCACCTTGCTGCTGACCCATAATATCGAAACGGTTGGACAGCTGAGCTGCAATCCGGCCATCGGCGGTATCGGCAAGGGGCATCTGGTTAAGGAGATCGATGCCCTGGGTGGGGTGATGGCCGGCGCCGCCGACCGTGGCGGTATCCAGTTCCGCGTTCTTAACGGCCGCAAAGGGCCGGCGGTACGGGCCACCCGCGCCCAGGCCGACCGAGTATTGTACAAAGCCGCGGTGCGTTCCCTGGTGGAGAATCAGCCCAACTTGCAGGTCTTTCAGCAGGCGGCCAACGACTTGATTGTGGAAGGCGAGCGCGTGGTGGGTGTCGTCACGCAAACCGGTATCCGCTTCGCTGCCGGTGCCGTCGTGCTCACGACGGGCACTTTCCTGGCGGGGCGTATCCATGTGGGACTGGATAACTACGAAGGCGGCCGGGCCGGTGATCCACCGGCTAATGCGTTGGCTGCCCGGTTACGGGAACTGCCCTTGCGGGTGGGCCGGCTCAAGACCGGCACCCCCCCGCGTCTCGATGGCCGTTCCATCGACTATAGTCGGCTGACAGAACAACCCGGGGATATCCCCACCCCGGTGTTTTCTTATCTCGGTTCGGCGGCGGAGCATCCGCCACAAATTTCCTGCTGGATCACCCGCACCAACGAACGCACCCATGAAATCATCCGCTCGGGGTTGTCCCGTTCGCCCATGTATAGCGGCATTATCGAGGGGGTGGGGCCGCGCTACTGTCCCTCGGTGGAGGACAAGATCGTTCGCTTTGCCGACAAGGGATCCCACCAGATCTTCCTGGAACCGGAGGGCCTCAACACCTTTGATGTCTATCCCAATGGCATCTCCACCAGCCTGCCCTTCGATATACAATTCGCTCTGGTGCGCTCTATCGAGGGCCTGGAGGACGCCCATATCACCCGGCCCGGCTATGCCATCGAATATGACTTCTTCGATCCCCGCGACCTGCGCTACTCGCTGGAGAGCCGCCACCTGGCTGGCCTGTTTCTGGCCGGCCAGGTCAATGGCACCACCGGTTATGAAGAGGCGGCTGCCCAGGGTCTGCTGGCGGGCATCAACGCCGCCCTCGGCGCGCAGGGCCGTGAATCCTGGTATCCGCGCCGGGATGAAGCCTACCTGGGCGTGCTGATTGACGATCTCATCACCAAAGGCACCAGTGAACCTTACCGCATGTTCACCAGCCGCGCCGAACACCGGCTGTTGCTGCGCGAGGATAATGCCGATTTGCGGCTTACCGAGCTTGGCCGCCACTTAGGAGTGGTGGACGAGGCGCGCTGGCAGGTTTTCGAAGCCAAGCGCGAGGCCATCGAGCGTGAGCGGCAACGGCTGGTGGATACCTGGGTGCGGCCAGCCCAACTGAGCGATGCGGAGGCCCAGCAGCTACTGCAAGGGCCGTTGCTTAGGGAGGCCCGCGCCAGCGAGTTGCTGCGCCGCCCGGCGGTGAGCTATGCGGCGCTGATGAGATTACCTGGCGTTGGCCCCGGCGTCAGCGACCCCACGGTTGCCGAGCAGGTGGATATTCAGAGCAAATACGCCGGTTACATCGACCGCCAGCAGGACGAGATCCAGCGCAGCCGCCGCCATGCAGAACTCGGGGTGCCGGTGGACCTGGATTACGGACAGGTACGCGGCTTGTCCGCCGAGGTAAGAGAGAAGCTCGCTAAACAACGCCCCGCCACGCTCGGGCAGGCGGCGCGTATTCCCGGCGTGACGCCGGCAGCCATTTCCCTATTGCTGGTGCATCTCAAACGCGGGTCACATCGCCGCAGCGCCGGAATGCAGGCTATCCCTCTGTAGCGCCTCTCTGCCAGGAGTTCCGTCCCGCTTGCTGCTCGCTTTCCTGCTTCTGCCGGAGCGGGCTACGGGGCACTGCTCTTTAAGCTGTTGTAGTTAATACTTAGAATACTAACTATATAACACTGTCGGGGAGAAGATACGCCCATACCTTGCTATGATTTATCGTTAGCACTACCCCTACGCAAAATCCTGGCGGGCAACCCGACGATGAGTATGATCCGATGAAAATAAACGTTAACGTTGAAGCTACGGCTCAAGAGATGCGCCAGTTTCTCGGCCTGCCCAATGTACAACCTTTGCAGGATGAGGTTCTGCAAATTATCCGTGACAACATGCAAAAAGGAGTGACTGGTTTCGATGCCATGACCGTGTTGAAACCATTGTTCCCCACGCAGGTTCAGTCCATGGAAATGCTGCAAAAGACCTTTTGGGATGCCTTTGCCAAGGCTGACGGCGCAAGCAAGGAAGCACCGGGAAACCAGCCACCTGAAAAGTAGCGGCATTAACGGGGTGCCTTGATAACCAGGAGTGACGATGGCGAGCAAAATCCTAATAGTCGATGATGAACCGAATATCGTTCTTTCCCTGGAGTTCCTGATGAAGCAGGCGGGATTTCACGTGCGCACCGCCGCGGATGGGGAAGCGGCCCTGGCGGCGGTGGCGGCAGAGTGTCCCGACCTGGTACTGCTGGACGTGATGATGCCGCGCAAGAACGGTTATGAAGTATGTCAGTCCATCCGGGACAATCCGGCCTGCAAGGCTGTGCGCATTATCATGCTGACCGCCAAGGGGCGGGAGGTGGAGAGGGAGAAAGGACTGGCTCTGGGGGCCGATGATTACATAACCAAACCTTTCTCTACGCAGGAAGTAGTGGAAAAAGTGCATGAACTGCTTGCCAGTGCCTCCTAAGGCTGCCAGCCAAGCGGATGCTAACAAAGGTGCGCCATGAGTAATCGGGCGGTATTTTGGTCACTATTGTTAGTCCCCTTGCTGCTGGCGGGGGCATTGCTGGGCATCGCTGTTTGGCAATTGCCAAATTTGGTCCCGGATGCCTATCTGCAATCCCAGACCCTGATCTTTATCCTGAGCGGGGGCTTCCTGCTGATCGCGGGCTTGGCCGCCATCTGGGCTGTCATCGATTGGCATTGCTTGATACCGTTGGGGGCGCTGGCCCACGGTACCCGCATCATCACTCGCAGCAACCCAGGCTATCAACTGGAACTGCCGCGCTCCCACCTGTTGGGGGATTTTCCCAAGATCCTGCATGAATTGGGCGAGGCGCTACACAAGGCGCGCCGCGAGGTGACCTCCGCGATGGCTACCGGCATACGGGAGATCGAGGAGCAAAAATTCCGCCTGGAAGTGGTGTTGCGGGAGATTTCCGAAGGCGTGCTGGTCTGCGACGCCGATGCCCGCATCCTGCTCTATAACCCCGCGGCCATGAAATTGTTGCCGAACCGCGATGCCTTGGGACTGGGGCGCTCCCTGTACCGGTTATGGACTCGGGCACCCATCGAGAGCACCTTGGAATTGTTATGTTACCGGCAGCAGCATTCCACCACCGCTAATGCGTTTGTCAACGACGCCGAATTCATGTGCGCCACGGTGGGTGACGAGTATATGCTGCATTGCCGCATGAGCCTGCTACCCACCACGGCGGAGTTAACGTCCGCTTTCGTCATCACCTTTCGCGATGTCACCAGCCTGGCGGAACAAGCCCGCATCGACCAGCCCCTGCTCAAGACCCGGACCGAGGAATTGCTTCAACCTCTGGCCAATCTGCGGGCGGCGGCGGAAAACATGTCGCGCTTTGCCGATATGGAACCAACCCAACGGCAGATCTTCCAGCAGGTGATCGTCGATGAAAGCGCAATCCTCAGCCAGCGCCTACAGGACCTCGCGCACGATCTGCGCCGCCTGTTCGCCACCCGCTGGCCCATGAATGATCTGTATTCTGCCGACTTGGCGGGCAGTGTGATGCGTTATTTTGAACAGCGCGGTGGTCCTCAAGTAACCATGATCGGTATGCCGCTGTGGCTGAACGTGGACAACCATTCAATCATGCTGCTGCTCAAGTATCTGATCGCTCAGCTTGCCGAGCGCGGGTGCAGTGATCGGTTTGAAATCGAATGCCTATTGGGGAATCGCCGGGTCTATCTGGATATCATCTGGGCGGGTAAGCCGGTGTCGGCGCACTGTATCGAAGGCTGGCTGAGCGACAGCGTGCAGGATATCGTGGGCGCCGCCACGGTAGGCGAGGTGCTGCGCCGTCATAACAGCGATCTATGGAGCCAGCCGCATCGGCAACCGGGATATTCTCTGTTGCGTCTGCCCTTGCCGGCCTCACGGCGGCAGTGGCAGGATCGTGGCACAGTGCTGCCGGAACGCCCGGAATTTTACGACTTTACCTTGGGCCAGGATACGGCGCAGTTAGGAGAACTCGCGGAGCGGCCGCTGACTAGTCTCAACTATGTGGTCTTCGATACCGAAACCACGGGGTTGGGACCCTCCAAAGGCGACGAAATCATTCAAATCGCCGGGGTACGCATCGTGAATAAACGCATTCTGCTCGGCGAGACGTTTAATCAACTGGTCAACCCCGGTAGGACTATTCCCAAGGCATCCATCCGCTTTCACGGTATTACCGACCAACACGTTAAGGATAAACCGTCCATTCAGGTGGTGCTGCCTCAATTCAAGGCGTTTGTCGAGGAGGATGACACGGTGCTAGTTGCTCATAATGCCGCCTTTGACATGAAATTTCTCAAGCTCAAGGAGGCTAGCACCGGCGTGCGTTTCCCCAATCCTGTGCTGGATACCCTGTTATTGTCGGGCTTTCTGCATGACTATACCGAACAACATGACCTGGACGCCATCGCCGACCGTTTAGGCGTGGATGTGCATGACCGTCATAATGCCTTGGGTGATACCCTGGTGACCGCCCAGGTATTTGTCAAATTGTTGGACTTGCTGGAGGCGCAGGGCGTCAAGACCTTGGGGCAGGCTTTGGAGGCTTCGGAGAAGATGGTGGAAGTACGCAAGGAGCAGGCGCGTTTTTGAGCGAAGTGTTCCCCGGCGTGGGAGTAGGCGCAAGTACGATTGATGAGGGTAGGCGTCATGATGTCAGAACAACAGCGCAAGGAATGCCTCGTCGTCCTGTTCGTGGTCGGCGCGCTGGCCCTGACCTATCCCCTGTTATCCCTGGTGGACTGGCTGCTGCTGCCCTTGGGGATTCCCCTGTTGTATCTGTATATATTCGTAGTCTGGCTGGTCATCATCGCGCTGATGGCCCGTCTCGTGGAAGGGTCCGAGTCACGCACCAACGGCAGGGCCGAGCCTTAAATGCTGAAAGACTGGATAATCATCGTCAGCGCGCTGGCTTACTTGGGGTTGCTGTTCGGGGTTGCCTATTACGGCGATAGGCGGGCCGATGCCGGCCGCTCCATCATCGCCAATCCCTACATCTATACCCTGTCGATCGCCGTCTACTGTACCGCCTGGACCTTTTACGGTAGCGTCGGTCGGGCGGCTTCCAGCGGCATCGGGTTTCTGCCCATCTATCTCGGGCCTACCCTCATGGCCGTGCTGTTTTGGTTTGTGCTGCGCCGCATCGTGCGCATTACCAAAGTTCACCGTATCACCTCCATCGCCGATTTCATCGCCTCTCGCTATGGTAAGAGCGGCCGGTTAGGGGGGTTGGTTACGGTAATCGCAGTGATAGGCATCATGCCTTATATCTCCATCCAATTGAAGGCAATCGCCACCAGTTTTAACGTGCTGCGCCAGTATCCCGACGTGCTGACGCCGGTCACCTTCAGTGGGCAGCCCATCTGGGCCGATTCCAGCTTCTATATCGCCCTGGTGCTGATCGCCTTTGCAGTTCTATTTGGCACCCGCCACATCGATAACACCGAGCGCCATGAGGGGTTGGTGGCGGCAGTGGCCTTTGAATCGCTGGTCAAGCTGCTGGCGTTTCTGGCCGTCGGGATTTTCGTGACTTACGGACTGTTCGATGGTTTGGGGGACGTCTTTGCGCGCGCGGCCGCGCATCCAGAGCTCGCCCGGCTGATGCGCTTCGAGGCGGTGCCGGGCGGCTATGCGGGCTGGCTATCGCTGACCTTTCTATCCATGATGGCCATTCTGTTTCTGCCCAGGCAATTCCAAATCCTGGTGGTGGAGAACGTCAATGAGGCACATATCCTTAAGGCGACCTGGCTGTTTCCGCTGTATCTGCTGGTCATCAATCTGTTCGTCTTGCCAATCGCCCTGGGCGGTCTGCTGACATTTGCCGGCCAGTCCGTGGATGCCGATACCTTCGTGCTGGCCCTGCCCATGGCCGAAAAACAACAGGCGTTGGCCCTGCTGGTATTTCTGGGGGGGCTGTCCGCCGCCACCAGCATGATCATCATCGAGACCGTCGTCCTGTCCACCATGATCTGCAATGATCTGGTGATGCCGGTGCTGCTGCGAATCAAGGCGCTGCGGCTCACCGAACGGACCAATCTAAGTGGGCTCCTGCTGGGCATTCGCCGCGGCAGCATCGCCCTGATGATAATCTTGGGCTATCTATATTTCCGCTTCATCGGCGAGTCCTACGCCCTGGTGACCATCGCCTTGGTGTCCTTCGCCGCCGCCGCCCAGTTCGCCCCGGCGATCCTGCTCGGCATCTATTGGAAACGGGCTAGCCGTTTGGGGGCCCTGGTCGGGTTGGGCAGCGGTTTCGTAATCTGGTCGTATACACTGCTGCTGCCCGCCTTCGCCCTGTCCGGCTGGCTTGACATGCAGTTTATCGAGCAGGGTCCGTTCGGCCTGGAACTGCTCAAGCCTTATCAGTTATTGGGATTGAAGGGCCTCGACCCTTACTCCCATACGCTATTTTGGAGCATGCTGGTCAATATCGGCGGCCTCGTGCTGTGTTCCCTGATCGGTCGCCAGGACGCCATCGAACAGGTGCAGGGCAGCCAGTTTGTCAATGTATTCGAGCTTGACCGACACGATGGCGATTCGCTGCTCTGGCGCGGCGTCGCCGAAACCGCGCAACTCTACGATCTGCTGGCCCGCTTTATCGGTCCGCAACAAGCCGACAAGGCCTTCGCCAGCTATGCCCGGGGCCATGGTGGCAATCCGCTGCAGGCCGATTCCAAGCTGATTAACTATACCGAGCGCCTGCTGGCGGGCGCCATTGGCTCCGCCTCGGCACGGGTGATGGTATCTTCCATCGTGATGGGCGAGGTGCTCAGCATTGATGAGGTCATGACTATCCTGGACGAAAGCTCCCAAGCCATCGAATACAGTCGCCGCCTGGAGCAGAAATCCCAGGAACTGGAGTCCGCCACCGCCGAGTTGCGAGAAGCGAACAAACGCTTGCAGGAACTCGATCAGCTAAAGGACGAGTTCATCTCCACCGTCACCCATGAACTGCGCACCCCCTTGACCTCCATCCGCGCCTTTTCGGAGATTCTCCTGTCCAACCCAAATATGGAAGCCGAGCAACACAGCCAGTTTCTAGGCATCATCGTCAAGGAGAGCGAGCGCCTGACCCGCCTCATTAACGAAGTGCTGGATCTGGCCAAGCTGGAATCAGGGCGGGTCGACTGGCGGATCGAGCAGGTGGATTTGCAGGCGCTGGTGCAGGACGCTATTAACGCCAGCAGCCAGTTATTTCGGGACAAGGCCATCGCCATCGAAGAGGAGTTGGGCGATGGGCCGATCGTGGTGGCCGGCGATCATGACCGGCTTACTCAAGTGGTCATCAATCTGCTTTCCAACGCCGTCAAGTTCTGTCCCGATAAGACTGGCCACGTGGCTGTCCGTTTACTACCCGACTACGATCATGTCCGCATCGAAGTTCAGGACAATGGTCCGGGCATTCCCCTCGATCAGCAGCAGTTAATCTTCGAGAAGTTCCACCAAGTCAGCGATCAGCACGCTGGCAAACCCAAGGGCACCGGTCTGGGACTGGCCATCAGCGAACGCATCATGGAGCGCCATGGTGGACGTATATGGGTGGAAAGCGAACCGGGGCAGGGTTCGACCTTCAAGCTGGAACTGCCGGGAGGTGAAGCCGCCTATGTCATTTCGCCTGGCTGAGGGCGGCACGCAAATGCTGCAGCACCGCTTCCGGTTTGATCATCTGTAGGCACACATTATCGGTACAGGGCGTTTTACGGTGGTTTGCTGCGCTTACACAAGGTGAACAGGCAAGACCCGCATAGATCGGCGTGCTGTTGCCGAGCGAGCCATAAAGGTGCGGGGTCTCCGGGCCAAAGATGACGAAGGTGCGCAAATTGGTGACCGCGGAGAAATGCCCTGGTCCCGAGTCATTCGTCAGCATCGCCTCGGCGATTCGGTACAGTGCCGGTAATTCTTCCAGCCGTTGGCAGCCAGCAAAATTAACGCAACGCGGATGCTGCACCTGCTGTTTTAATGTCTCCGCCTCCGCACGCTCCGCCGGAGCCCCCGTTATCATAACCAGCAGATCCTCGTATTCAGCCAGTAAACCGCGCATGACAGCGACAAAGTAGTCGGGCATCCAGCGCCGCTGGGGTAGCAGGTCGCTGGCATTGGGATTGATCAGTACGATGCTATGGCGATGCTCAGCATAGGAGGGATACTCACTACGGATGCGATTACGCATCGCCACGAGCGCGCTGTCGCTCACGTCGGCGCGGGCCAGTTTGATTTCGTTGTCGTCGATCCAGGTTTTTGAAAATGGCCGTTCCTCCCTGTCCGCTAAAGCAGCGTTAACCAGCGCGATAAAATTTTTTGCAATGTGTAGATGTGGGTTATAGGCAACCCGGCGAGTCAACATATCGCCTCGGTATAGCCCTTCGTTGTAAAAACCATGGAAACCAATCCGGTTCACCGCACCGGATAAACCGGTCAGCAATGCGCTGTAGCGAGAGAATAACTCCAGGTCAATGACCGTATCTATTTTTCGCCGACGCGCCCAAAAAAGACAGCGCAGACTATCGACAGCGAGGTTCATAAATCCATCTTCGCGGATGAGAAATACATTCGGCCAAGGTACTGTATTCAAGAGCCGCAAACTTGCGGCATTGGTTTTGAAAATCACAAAAAACAGTTCTGCATTCCCTTCCCGCTGTATTTTTCTCATCGCGGGATCCACCAGAATAGCGCTGCCCATCTCAGATAGCTCAACAAACAATACCTTTTTAGGGGGCTGGGATTTTTGCCCAGCAAACAGTTTGAAAAAGCGGATTAGCAGCGTGGCTAGAAAGCACAGTGGCATCCCAGCGAAGTAATCCACTTTCCGCATGGTGTCAATTTTCATGGCGTCTGCTTAGTATCGGCAATGAATCTGGAAGGGATATCAACAATCTTGGTTCACCTCGGCCTTACTCGCTTATCGAGGATGATCGTTGACGAGCGCTAAGATACATGACAAATCCAGGCAGACTGACAATGATAAGCGTCAGTCCATACAAAATGGACAGGGCCAATACTGCTGCCTTATCAGCGCCGATCATGGCAAATAATGTCACCATAACGCCCTCGCGTATTCCCCAACCGGCCAAGGAAATGGGAATGACTGTCAAGAGAATCGCTGGCGGCACGATGACAAAATAGGTAACCAGATCATAGCGAAGACCCAACGCCCAACCGGTAGCGAACCAGCCCACCATGGCCAGCAAGTGAATCAGCAGCGAGGAGACAATCAGGTGGGCGCGATTGGTCAAAAATGCTTCGTGTAGCTTCACTGATAGTGTCTTTACGACAGTCAGTTTGGGATAGTTATCAAGCCAGGGTAGACGCCTTAACAGCGATACACCTACAAAGCTTATCAGCCCGGCAATCATTAGCCACACAGTAAAGTGATACACCTGTATCGGGAGCAGGCCGGGATTGAAAACATACGCAACGATGTTTAGCAACATTAACGCGGCAAGCCCAACGAGTCGGTCCAGCACCACACCGTACAGAGCATCTCGTTTGCGAAATCCCTGGCGAGCGACTTCCAGCACTCTTAACGCGTCGCCTCCAATGCTGGTGGGCAGGCCCTGGTTAAAAAACATAGCTTTGAAATAACAGCGCCAGTAAAACGAAAATGACTGGCCGAAATGCAGGTTGTGCATGATCAGTTGCCAGCGATAAGCCGCTACTGTGGTGCTGCCAAATTGCATCAATATGGCTATTAGGAGGAGTGCTGGCTTAGCCTGTTCGACTGTCGCCCATATCTGATTGATATCAACCGAACGCAGAATAAGGGTAAAAATCGATACGGTTACCAGGATGCGAATCAATAATTTTATTGAATCGGTTAAGATAAAAGCCATAATTTCTTGTTTGTAAGGAACTCGTGATAGTCGATATAATTAATCAATTGTTTGAATTTCTGGCGCGTTGCCCGCAGGTATTTCGCTTTGATAGCCGCGTACTAAACAGTAGTAATAATGACCTGCTTGTTTGCCATTTTTAAAAATCTTTATCTCTTTAATATCTCCAACGTGCTGCACATGTAAACGGACATTATCGCTGGTTAAGGTGGAAATGTTGCTACTGATGAGCAACATGCTTTTATTATTTTGATCCTTGCTGGGAAACCAATATTTATACATTAGGCTATTCATTCCGAACAGGTGCGGGCCTGAGGTTTGCAGTATGGGATCCTGGGTTACTGCATCAGTTGAACGCTCGATGGTTTTAGTCCAATAAAATGCAAGCCCGCTAGCAATTCTGTTTCTATCCATGCCGACAACAAGTAGTTTTTCACCCGTATCGTGTTCAAATTCATTTACGATTGTTTCGATTTCACGCCCAAAACCTTCCCATCCTAGCAAGTGAAACCGTTGAGGGTAAGGTATACCAGGAAATCCCAGCTCTAAATAGTGCAAAAAGGTGCCGTAACAAAGAAGACAGATGATAATCGTCGCTGGCCATGCACGTTGATTAAATTCAAAGAGTTTATGAGTACTGAGGCGGACGTTATGCATTACGACAACTGCCACGCAAGGTACGATGCCTAGCCAGCAAGGACCTGTCCAATGGAATTTGATCTCTCTGAACAGGCTCAGTCCTGTAAACACTGCTACTGGAAACAGCGTAAGTGTTATCAGTAGTTTGTAGCCGCGTTCCGTACCGTTAACTGAAAGTGAGGCATGCTTGGATAGGAAAGCTTTCTTGTATAACAGGATTACGATGACCGACAAAAATCCTGTTGGCGTTATTAAAAAGATAATACTGCCGATCAACTCGGGAAAGCTAAAGTTAGAATGACCTGCTAATCTACTTGAGCCCTGATATGCAAACGAGGCCCATTCATGCTCGGCGTTCCAGAGGATAACTGGTGAAAACAGGATAACAGCAATGATTGCTGCCAGATAAGGCTCTGGCTTAAGCAGCCATTTTCTGGAATGGCGATCCATAAGAATGAACAGCAGCACGGCTGGCCCTAGAAGAATAATTGTATATTTTGAAAGCAGTCCAAGTCCAATAGTTATTCCCACTCCTAACCAGGCCGCTCGCCGCTCATCGATCAGTGCCCTATACAAAAAGTAAAGCGCTGCCGACCAACAGGCTATCAAAGGAGCGTCGGGGGTCATCACCAGTCCAACAGCGAAATAAAACGGTAGTATTCCAATAAGCAAGATTGCCCTATGGGCTACTGGCTTACCATATATATGGCTTGTCAGTTTATAGGAAAAATAGGCTGCAATCAGCCAGCATGTAAAGGCGCCGAAGCGAACGGCAAACTCTATATTCCCCATTAATTTCGTGAACAGCCATATAATCCAAGCAACCATAGGGGGGTGATCCAAATATCCAATATCTAGATGCTTGGTGTAATTCCAATAATAAGCTTCCTCGAAAAAAAGTTCTGGCGAGCCAAGATAAAATAATCGCAATAATATTGTATATATAATGATTCCAATAGTAAAGTAATACCATTTGGCTTCTGGTTGAATATAGTTTGTTTGCTGCGGGAAAACGTAACCAGCATTACCAATGCAATTGAATACGAAAGATGCAAATACACAAATAACAATTGCCAACCAAGGCGAGGAATCGAAGAACTGCAGCAAAGATGCCAATATTCCACCGCGTAAAAATAATACCAACAGAGTGACGATAATAAACTGCAGGAAACGATATGCTTTATTTTCCGTGAGTGTATTTTTAAATGACCACCTGGAATTTAAAAAAAAGCCGATTCCCGACGCTATCAGAAAGCTTGCGATGTGAACAAGACTCAATGAAAAATCTTGGCTATGGAGAAGACCGAAAACTCCAAGATCTATCGCAAGTCCGGATAGATTGATGAGAAAAAAACGGAATCTTGGCGATAAATTATTGGTCTCTGCCAGAGTTATTATCTGTTTAACTATATTCACAATACTTTAACTACAGGGGTATGAGTTTCAATGCGATTCGGTTTTGAAAAATTGTTGGAAAGCAGATCAACCGATCCTGATCAGTTCACGCAGTCCATCCGCAAAGCCCATCCGTGCCTGGATATCCAGCGCCTCTCGCGGCCAAGCGGGATTGCCCAGCGCGCGGCGGAGGTCTCCCGAGCGCGCAGCGCGGTAGCTGGGCGGCGGCGCCGGTGGCAAGATACGTTTTTTCCCCCATCGTGAGTACCTCTTTGAAACGTGGGCTGTGGGGATAATTGTGATAGAGGCTGGCGATTGGTTGCCGGAAGCGGGTGACGACTGAAAGACAATTCCTAAAAATCGCAAATTGGACTTGCAAGCTGATGGTGTTGCTCTACATCTTGCTATGGTGCCTAGGAGTCTGTCGGACTTAGTAAGTAACCCTTTGTTTATTCAACAGTTTTCATTAGCTCCTAAATATAAAATGATTTTTCAAATCAATCGGTTATGCAATCAAGTCCGACAGACTCCTAG
>Ga0209048_10001146_pt1 | contig 27671 bp, 19 predicted proteins | sample FrelakmetCRP12CR_FD_187146 | JGI IMG/M metagenome (GOLD analysis project Ga0209048, IMG submission 187146) | Freshwater lake sediment microbial communities from the University of Notre Dame, USA, for methane emissions studies - CRP12 CR (SPAdes)... | ecosystem: Environmental > Aquatic >... | reverse complement strand
GCCAGCATGTTCTTTTCCATCAGTATGGGATTGGATTTGCGTGATCTAGATAGCTTGGACTCGACTACCTGGGCAATAGCCTCTACAGGTGGTCCAAATAAGCCAGAAATCGCGCCCAGCATGACCATATTCTTTGTCTGGTAAAGCTGAACTTCTTTGCGGGCTATTTCATTGAATGGAATGGCATAGCTTATGAAATCGCCAGCATCAGGAGAAAAATCAGAGGGATCGTAGATAAGAACGCCGCCATGACGCAGGTCACGGATATTTCGATCATAAGCTTCTTGATTTAAACAAATCAGTACATCAGCATAATCACCCATTGATTTTACAGGTTGGTCACTAATACGAACTTGAAAGAGACAAGGGCCGCCTAAAATTTCGGCGGGAAAGGTACGGAAGGTATAGACATGATACCCCCAGCGGGCAGCGGCTAGAGCGAGAATATCACCACCAGAAATGGTTCCCTCTCCCGATTCGCCGCCAATACGAATCGTTACTTCATTCACCATCGAATGCTCCCCTAAAAATTATTGACCGCGCCACTTCTCAGTATATGGCGCGGCCCTTGCAGCAGCAGATGTTTCTATTATATGAAGCACCTGAATATCATTCCGGTAGTACCGGGCTCGATATTTTTGGAGTCGTCGCTCTACAACATTGCCAGATAGCAGCGAAACTTTGAATGGAAAGTGAAAAACTCTCCTGTTGGATAGAATTTTTTCAATTGTTTCGGTTCTGCTCCTGAGCTACCTCAATCTCACGTCACTGTTTGTTTCCGTAAAAACTTGGGGAAACAGAACTAATACTTAGATGACGCTATTATATCACACTTCCTAAGTTAGGGTATATTGTTTTATATGATTTTTGTAAATTCTCTATAAATTTGTTGGGTTTATAGCTTGCAGCGAATGATATTAAGAAAAAGACGAAAATAAAATTACCCTCTTCCCAAGAAAGTGCGGCTATGGTACAATACAGTTCGCGAGGGCCCATAGCTCAGTGGTTAGAGCAGTCGGCTCATAATGTGCGCCCATGTGTCTTTACAAATCATGCCTACGGTGGTAGGCGGCACTGAGGTTAACGTGTCTAAAGCAGGGTCTTACCTGGATGGGAAACCTGAAGGGGACAATAGCATGACCTGTAAAAGTCTGGCCTTGAGGTCAGGCAGCTACGCTGTATATGGTTAAGGCTGAATTGCTTGAATCCCAATCCGCGTGTCGTGGAGTTAGCAAGTGTGGTTATGAGGCTTGTTAAAAACCTCCTCCGCAGCGATGCCGAACGAAGGCAGTAGGATGAACGGGGAACCTACGTACAGACGTGATGTGTAAGGGAACTTGGGGATCGCCTAAACGTCAACAGGCGCATGGCGACGGAGTGCCCATAGTACTCAAACGACCAGGGTAATGCCTGGTATATGGGGAAGGGGCACAGGGGAAGGTGGGAAATTTGACCACTTCTCTGGAGAGCCGTGTGCATTGAAAGGTGCATGCACGGTTCGGAGAGGGATAATTGGATACAATAATTATCTACTCTACCTGATTGGTCGCTGGTTCGACCCCAGCTGGGCCCATTTATACTTCGTAGTCCCGCGCCCAACGTACGTTCTTTTCCTGTCTGTTCTTCGACGGTTCCAGTCGAAGATGCGCCCTGGTAGTGCCTACATCATCGACTGGAACCAGGTAGACCTTACCAAGCTCTGTACTATAAATGGCAAAGTAATCGCAATGTCCGCAATAGTGACGCCAGTCTCTCTTCTTTCCCGTAACATTGTGGTTAGCCGTATCGAACTTGAGAACTGTTCCATCTTCATCAATCCAGGCTGACTTACACTGAATTCGCCAGAACTGCGCATCGGCATCTTCAATTACCAGGTCGTATCGCTGGTTTCCACCATAAGGCATCAGCACCACATATCCGCATTGCAGGAACCTCGTGACGATTGCTGACTCACTGATCTCGCCCTTGTTGTTCGAGTCGTATCTTCCTTTTCCAATTAGTCCCACCAACTTCTCCTTTTGCTTGTCGATAATAAAATGATGGCGAATACCTCGCAATAGTAACCACTTATTCGTATCCTCAACTGCCAATTCACATCTCTCGCCTCCTGCTATAGCCACCAAGAAGGCCACACGATCCTGATCATGAAGAAGAGTTGCAGATGTTGCATCGGGGTCTGGACGTACCTCGTTAATGAGGACACGCATGTAGAGTGGTAGTCTCCCAGATTCATCCAGCAAATACGGTCGAGCGCGTGGGTAGAGAGCGATGATTCTTTCCAAAACCTCTCCTAATGTGACTGAAGGAGAATCGAACGCTATATCAATTTGTTGTTGGCCGATGACGACCCGTGCAGCGCCATATAGCGCAATACCTACTTGCAAGTAATTGCACTCCTTTAAACAAGCTAAGTTGTTCTATCCAGGCTGTTCATACCTGGGTAAAACAACTTAGCTTGTTTGACATTCTCTAAGAGACTACAAGCCGTATTGCTGACGGACATAAGTGCCAATACCCGCTGAGTCGAGTTTGTCCAAAGGCACAAGCATAGTTAACTGCACAACGCCAGGTAGGTGGCCAATCTCAACTCCTCCGCTTGATCTACTCCACCAAGATCTTACTCAAATAAAAGACTGACAGCAACGATAGTTATTAGCTCGAACGCTCAACACGAGATGGGAGCGATGATATTTAGAGAAGTTTGTTAGGTACTAATAAATGCTAAAACTAATACATAAATCGCAATGGCTTCAGCAAAAGCCATTCCAACTAACATTGCCGGCAAAATTTTGTCTGATGCCTCAGGATTTCGACCCATTGCCTCCATTGCTTTTGCTCCAATAAGCCCAATAGCTAATGCGGGTAATGCACCTCCTAAAGCCATCATTAACCCTCCTGAAACAGTAAGGTGCATGTTTAATTTCCCCCTTTGATATGTGATTGAGGCTCATCTCGTCTAACCTGTCTATATTCCTCATTAATTTGGATTATAAGCATTCAAATCACATTATGATCACAATTTATTGCGTTATTCCCACAAAACGATCACAGCTAGTATACGGCCATAAAACAGGGCGTTGCTTATCAAATTTGATAGATTTTTGAATGAACCCATGATATAATTCTATTGCTTGTTCTACGATTAGATTTACTAAGTCGGTTTTAGTCCTTTTGTGGCACCTATCAAGGGAATGGTTAAATGAGCATGGCAATAGCAGCTGGCTTTTTAGTAGCCATCATTCTATTTTTGGCCGGATTGAGTCTCGAAACTTTAAGACGGTTCACCAAACAAAGTAACTCTCAAGAATTATTTGAAGAACGTAGTGTATCAGAGAATAATCCAGGTTAGTTGATCAAGATATTGTAGCGCTTCATCTAGGGGAAGGGTAAGTCTGACTTTGAAAACGTGTCTTTTTTTTGTTTCAATTCTCTAACTAATTTCCTGCTTTTTCACTCACTTCTTACTACCTCCAGATCAAACTTATATTGCACAATGTATTTACCTGGTTTCTGATCATTTGTTTTAATCAAGAATATAGAAGTTAAAAATTGTGACAATCAGAGAAATCAAAACACACATCCGTGCGACCAAAGAAATTGTCAGGCTCACTAACGTGATGTACCTTCTTGCAGCCAGTAGACTTTCGAAAGAAAGGGTACGCATTAAACACGGGCACTGGTACTTCGGTGAGATTCTGCGTCTCGTGACAATTGCTTATACTCGCGCGAAAAAAAAAGACTCCAATTTGTTAGTACAGCGTCCTGTCCGAAATATGTTATATATCGTAGTTACCCCTAATCAGGGGTTTTGCGGGGGCTTACCAAGTCTTTTAAACCGTTTAGCGGTGATCTCTGCGGAAGAGCAGCAGAACCACATCACAAAAGAAACAGGTGGAATATCTCCAGCCGTCAGGTATCTTACAATAGGGAAGAAAGGACGTGAGTATTTTACAAGAACCAACCGTAATCTAATGAAAGCGTTTACAAGCACGGAACCAACATGGTCATTAGCCATAGAGATCGCCCAGATAGTGGTGGAACTATTCCAAAGGGAAGAAATTGATACTGCGTTCTTAGTTTATGCTCAATCTGAATTGACGATGCCAAAGCCGGTTGTTGAGAAGCTTTTGCCGATAGATCTATCATTGGTTGCAGAGCAAGTACCTATGAGGGCATCAGCAGATGTAGATAAATACTCAAAAGAATACATGCTCTATTTCTTTGCCCCCAAAGTTGAACTCATCTTCCCTGATTTAGTCCTCCAATATCTAGTTTGCCAGATCTATATAGCACTACTAGAAGGGTTAAAAAGTGAGCACATTGCTCGTATGATAGCTATGAAACATGCTACCGAGAGAGCAAAGGAGATGCTTAACCAACTCGCTGCTGTTTATAACGTTGCACGCCAGGCCCAGATTACTGAAGATCTTCTGGAAATCATGTCTACGGCCGAAGCGTTACGAGAGGAACATTTTCTCTAACACTTTTGAGGATTATGATACTATGACTAGTATATTTCGACCTCACCTAAATTTTTCCCACAGCAGCTTTTTCAACTCCTCTTCCTCCATTGTTGACAGGTTAAGTTTCAACAGTGTATCTCGAAAATGTGCTATCTCATCGGGGAACGTAGCGTCACGAAGGCCCTTCATTGAAGCCTTGACCAACTTCTTGTGATGTTCTTCCGCTTCATGAGCGAGAGTATCCGATACACGCTTCTCCTCATGCTCTCTTTTACTGGCAACTGCTCCACCTCCAGCTAAAAAGCTGAGAGGGCCTTCCTTATGAGCAGCAGCATGCTTTGCTTCTTGCTGGGTCTCCCAGTCCTCCAAATTACTTGACATAGTATGTACCTGCCTTTCAGCTAACATATGATGGCTACTCACTCCCGCAAGGTAAACATATCTCATCCTTAAGAAAGAGTATCTCTACTTGCATGGCTTACTCATTCATGTAGGAATTGTAGGGGAAAGACTTCACAATATGCTCACAAACGAGGGCTTCATTCTCCCGATATCGTCACAATATGTTTCTCCTATCTCGTTTGGTTTGGTGTCTACCTTTGTCATCACTGGCGAAACTTCTGTTAAGCCAGTTATACTAAGCATAGTGATTACATGGTGCCTTCATAACCAGATAAAGGCAAAGCATTGCAACGAAAGCAAAAAAGTACGTTTAATCGACCTTCGGCTGCAGGCCGTTAAAGGAGATACACATCTATGTCTGAACAGCATCGGGCTTCCAAAGACCCTTCGCAGAAACACACCCTTATTTATGACTGGAATCGGTTGTCTCCATTCACGTGTCAGTTTAATCCACCAAAACTCATTGAACTTAACGATGAGACACTGCGCGATGGTCTTCAATGCCCTTCGGTATTACAACCAACGTTGGAACAGAAGCTAGCGTTTCTACGCCTCATGCCCAAACTGGGTATCGACTCTGCTGATATTGGCTATGCAGGAGCTAGCAAGGCAGCTCTAGATGATGTAATAGTCCTGGCAAAGACCATTAAGGATGAACACTTACCTGTAAAGCCTAATTGTGCTGGAAGAACACACGAAGCCGATATTAACCCGATTCTTGAAGCTCAACAGATCTCTGGCCAGGCGATCGAAGCTGCACTTTTCATAGGTTCCAGCCCTATTCGCCAATTTGTTGAGGGTTGGGATTTATCCTTCCTTCTCAAAACGATCGAAAAAGCAGTTTTGTATGCACGTAGCCACGACCTTTCAGTCATGTTTGTTACTGAAGATACAACGCGTGCATTGCCAGAACATATTGCAGCCATGTATCTGACTGCGGCAGAAGCTGGAGCTTCGCGACTCTGTATTTCTGATACTGTAGGACATGCGACCCCAACAGGTGTACAGCATCTCGTTGGGTTTCTAAGCGATCAGCTTCAAAGAGCAGGTTTCGCTGATCTTATGCTTGATTGGCACGGTCATCGTGATCGCGGTTTAGATGTTGTGAATAGTATGGCGGCTCTTTCTGCAGGTGCAAGCCGAGTGCATGGGTGTGCGCTAGGCATTGGCGAGCGTGTTGGAAACACTGCCCTGGATACTCTACTTGTAAACCTGGTGCTCCAGGGTTGGATGGAACAGGACTTGAGCGCGCTTGATGAATATTGCAAGCTAGCGAGCCAGATGACCGGCGTACCCATCCCTCGTAATTATCCTATTATAGGTGACGATGCTTTTGTCACCAGTACAGGTGTTCACGCGGCAGCAATACTCAAAGCTCAAGCCAAAGGTGATACATGGTTGGAGGATCGAGTCTATAGCGCGATTCCTGCTGCGCTGGTTGGACGACATCAGACAATTACAGTTGGGCCAATGAGCGGACAAGCAAATGTTGTGGCATGGTTGAAAGACCATCAAATGGAACCAACACCCTCACTGATCACCTTGATCTTGAATGCAGCCAAACAAACGACACATATCTTGAGTGACGAGGAGATTATAACCCTTATGCAGGTATCCTCGATCGAAAAGAACTAAGAAAAACAGATCGGGACTGGCACGAGGCAAATGAGCGTCAGACCCGATCTGTTTTTCTTCTGGTCACCTATACACAACGTATGGATCAACCCCAGCGAATCAACCCCATCTGATGTTTACTTATAAGTGCTGGATGATTGGGGAGTACTCGCACGCCATAAGCAATACTACCGCTTGTTGGTGGTGTCAGATGAAGCTGATACGAGTACGAACTGTCAAGTTCTTTCTTTACATACTCCATAGGCAGTGCGTTCTGAATAACGATGTTTTCATTTGTAGCCTCACCAAAAACTAGTTCGACTGCCAGATCTTCGGGTTGAAGTTTATTTGAACGCACCCACGCTCTCACTTTGATACCCTGTCCCAGGCTCAGTTGTCCTTCGCGCTGGCCTTCTACATACAGTTGTATTTCAGGCCACGCTTGCTTTACCTTGTCTTTCCAGGAAGCTAAGGTGCGAGCTGCAACATAATTGCTCTTTTCAATTTCAACACTCTGCTGAATCTGTGGCACATAAAAACGGTTTGTATATTCTTTTACCATCCGTCGCATGCTGAATGCTGGTGCGCAGGTTCGGATTGCCTCCTTCATAACAGCGACCCAGGCGTGAGGAATGCCATCAGCTCCTCGATCATAATACGATGGAACGATCTCTTCCTCGATTATCGAATACAGTGAGAGGCTGTCAGCCTCATCCTGGACATCTGGGTCGTGATATTCACGTTCCTCGCCAATCGCCCAACCATTTTTGCCATCGAAGCCCTCAGCCCACCAGCCGTCTAGTATACTACAATTTGGCTGACCATTGAGCGCGGCTTTTTGGCCACTGGTACCACTTGCCTCGTGGGGGCGAATTGGATTATTTAGCCAGAGGTCCGTGCCTGAAACCAGGTAGCGTGACATATCTATGTCGTAATTTTCCAGGAAAACAACCTTACCCCTGAATGCATCACTTCGAGAGAAACGGTATACTTGCTCGATGAGAGATTTGCCTGGTCCATCAGCAGGATGAGCTTTACCCGCAAAGATGATTTGTACGGGCCGGTCAGGATTATTGAGAATTCGTCTTAAGCGTTCCGGGTCGCGGAAGATAAGCGTAGCTCGTTTATATGTCGCGAAGCGCCGTGCAAAACCAATGATCAAAGCATCGGGACGTAGTATTTGCTCGAACTCAGCAATCTGGACAGATCCCTCTCCCAGGCGCAGGTGATGGCTTTTTAATTTGCGACGAGCATAATTGACGAGTGCCTCTTTCCGCTGCATGTGAATATTCCATAGTTCGTCATCAGGAATATCCATAATTGCATCCCATAGATCAAGTTCATCTACATGCTCCTCCCAATCTTCACCCAGGTAACGTTTGAAGAGAGTGTTCATCTCTGGAGCGATCCACGAAGGAGAATGCACACCATTAGTAACAAAATCAATTGGTACCTCATCTGCATCTACCTCTGGCCATAAAAACTGCCACATATCCCTAGAGACTGCTCCGTGAAGGGCACTTACACCATTATGCTGGCCGGTCAGGCGCATCGCAAGTACAGTCATCCCATAAGAAGGTCCCCAGCCGTGATCCTCGCGTGCCACGTCCATAAATTGATCACGAGTTAATCCAAGTTGAACCCAGTAAGAACTGAAATACTTGTCGACGAGATCATAGGAAAAAGTATCGTTACCTGCCGGTACTGGAGTGTGCGTAGTAAAAAGCGAATTTGCAGCAACCACTTCACATGCTTCGTTAAAAGTTAACCCTGAGGCAACCAATTCTCTACAACGTTCCAAGTTAAGAAATGCAGCGTGGCCTTCGTTGATATGCCAGGCAGCGGGTGAGATCCCCAGTGCGCGCAAAGCGCGCACGCCACCAATGCCCAGTACGATTTCCTGAGAAATGCGGATCTCTCGATCTCCACCATATAAGCGTGCTGAAAGTTCTCGGTCATGTGGAGCATTAGGAGCAACATCTGTATCCATCAAATATAACGTTATGCGTCCAACCTGCAATTTCCAAATTTTGGCATGAATTCGTCTTCCCGGCAATTCGACTTGAATCATTATTTCTTTACCATCAGGATCGCAGGCTGGGATGGCGGGAGCTTCAGAGAATAGTAACTTGTCATAAAATGCCTCTTGTATACCTTCACGGGTCACGCTTTGCCTGAAATACCCTTGAGGATATAAGAAGCCAACACCGATAAATGGAAGGCCCAGGTCGCTAGCTTCTTTGCAGTGGTCGCCTGAAAGAATGCCGAGACCTCCCGAGTAAATAGGTAACGCTTCATGTAATCCGAATTCTGCTGAGAAATATGCTATCGTCTTGTTTACCAATTCGGGATAATTTTGTGAGAACCACGTTTCTGTACGGGGATTCATATAGTGGTCAAAATCACTGAGTACACTATCATAGTGATCAAGGTATGAAGCATTACTAACCGCTTGTTGAAGATTTTCGGGTTGAACTTCGGTAAGAAAACGAACTGGGTTGTGCCCAACTTCTTCCCACAGTTTTGAATCAAGCTCTTTATACAAAGCAAGTGCTTCAGGGTGCCAACTCCACCAAAGATTGTAGGCCAGTTCGTAGAGCCGACTAATGCGGGAGGGCATGGTAGGGAAGACAGTCACGCGGCCAAATACTTTCACAGAATCAGGTTCCTTTACTTTAACTATCGTGCATCTGAATCCAGCCATGACGGAGCGCGTGTACAACAGCAGCGGTTCGATCATTGACAGAGAGCTTTTTAAGAATAGATGTGATGTGATTCTTCACCGTTTGGTCACTTATCTTCAGCGATTTAGCGATTTCTTTGTTGCTGTTACCTCGCGCAATATAGTCCAGGATTTCAACTTCACGGGTTGACAACGGGGAGTAGGTATCTTTGCCGGGCGCTTCTTCCTCTTCCACCGATAGTTCTCGAAACGATTTAAGGACACGGCTGGCAAGTTGTGGTTTTGACAACACGTCATCATTGATTAAATACTCGCCATGGCTTACCCTGCGAACTGCATCGGTTAATTCTTCTGGTGTGATGTTGCGTGTATAATAGGCAGCGGCTCCCACTTTGATCGATTGGAACAGGCGCTCCTCATCTTCTGAAGGAGTGAGGATCATAATGGCCATTTGAGGAACAAGATGGCGCATTTGCCTGGCTATTTCTAATGGATCAGCCGAGGTAAGACCCGCATCGATCAGTGCAACATCGGGGTTTCCAGTGCGGGATAGCTCGAGAATCTCTTCAGCATCGGTAGATTTACCGATGATCTCACAATCGCCCATTTGTTCGAGCGTAGAGCAAATACCCTGCCGGAACAAAGGTTGCTCATCAACTACTATCACTCTTATCGTTTCCATCACATTCCTCGCAGCAGAGCAGCTAGAGCGGAATTGCCGCTGTACTGCCTACACTTCTAGCATTATATTTCCAAATTTAGGTGAGAGAATTCACTCCTCAAGTTTAAAGGGGGGGAGTGTAGTCAGGATAGTGATGCATTCAGCACATTCCCAACTATTGCATCATTATACACACAAATCATGCGTAGAACAATTGTTAGATAGCCAATCTGGTGATATTTCAGGGCATTGGAGAAAAACGTAGAATAAATATTTCTTCTTGCAACTAAATGCGTTCGAGCCGTTTTAGGGTTGAATTGATGCCAACACGCAAACACTCGATCACACCTTTCCCTGTGACGGCGACGGACTCGAAGCTTGGTACATGGTAAGGGTTGAGGTATTGCTCAAGTACAGAAACAGGAAGTATGTCTTGTAAGTCCCTTTTGTTCCACTGCATAACCAGGGGAAAATCGTTAATATCTTTGTTCATTCGCCTTAGCTGTTCCTGAAGCTCATTCCAGCTCTCGATGTTCTCCTGCAATTTACTGGCCTGAGAATCAGCGACAAAAATGACGCAGTCAGCTCCTTTGAGGACAGAAATACGCGTCTGTTGATAGAGTACCTGACCAGGCACTGTATAAAGTTGGAAGCGAATTTGGAAGCCGTGAACCTTCCCGAGTTCAAGTGGAAGCAAATCGAAATAGAGAGTACGTTCGGTCTCAGTGTCAATCGAGACCATGTCTCCTACATCTTTAGGGTTGACTGCCTGGTGTATGTAATGCAGGTTAGTGGTTTTGCCACACAGACCAATGCCATAATAGACTATCTTGCAGTTAATTTCTCTTTTTGCCATGTTTATTAGGGACATTCGTGGTTATTCTCCTACCCGCTGAAACGTGTCTCTTCCAGAACGCACTCATCACGATTGATAGATAAACTGTAGAGGCGACCTGTGATTCGGTCGCCTTGTTTCGGTCATCTTTGTTACGCAACAGTATACAGCATATCGTCGAAATTGCCAACTTGCTAAATTTGCTATCAAATGTCTTCATTCGTTACACTATATTAACTAAACGCACGACACAGACTTTCAGGAGTAGCAGATGTATTGTAATTGGGGAATTCTTGGCCCGGGATTCATTGCAACTCGCGCTGTTATACCTGCCATACAACAGGTTCCAAACTCGCGTATATTGGCTGTTGCTAGCAGCAATGAACAGCGTGCGAGAGAAGTCGCTCTCCGCTTTGGCATAAATCGGTTCTATTTTGATTACCAGGCGTTGCTCGATGATTCTGACATTGATGTAGTCTATATTGCTTTACCGAATCACCTGCATCGCGAATGGACAATCCGCGCGGCAGCAGCTGGGAAGCATGTACTTTGCGAGAAACCACTCGCGATGCATGCTGATGAGTGCAATGAAATGATTGCTGCATGCCAACAAGCTCATGTACTTTTAATGGAAGCTGTGATGTATCGCTTCCATCCTCGCATGATCTACCTGAAACAGATGCTGTTGGCTCACGAACTTGGTGATGTACGTTTTTTACACGCCGCATTTTCTTTCAATTTTAACGCACCTGACAATTATCGTGCATATAAACAATTTGGAGGTGGCGCTTTACTCGATATAGGTAGTTACTGTGTAAATGCCGCTCGCTGGCTTATTGGCACCGAACCAGTATCATCACAGGTAGTCACTTCCTATAACCAGCAATCTATTGACTTGAACACAAGTGCTATTCTTCGTTTTAGCGAAGATACATCCGCGCATATTCAATCCAGCTTTGTGGCGGCAGAACATCAGGTAATCGAGGTAGTGGGTACAACTGGCGCAGCCACGGCGCCGCTTGCCTTTACAGCCTGGCGTGACGATACAACCATGCTGCTCATCCAGCATGGCACAGTCTTTGAGCAAAGGGAGTTCGCGCCATCTGACCCCTATCAACTCATGGTTGAGCATTTTACGACTTGTGTAATGGAAAAAACTCCCTTACTTTATCGAGCAGAGGATGGGTGGGCGAATCTGCGAGTCTTGGATATGTTAAGAGGCAATGATAATGCTCAGTAAAAGTGTGATGTACCCTTGACTTCTAACCATTGACGAATGGCCTGGAAAGGGCTAGACTTACAATCAATTGAACTCGCTAAGTATAAAAACTGATATAAAAGGTCAGGTAGGAAAAAATGGCTATTGATACAGTAATTGCTGCTGATTATGAGGTTGTCATTGGACTTGAAGTACATTCACAACTTCTAACCAAAAGCAAAATGTTTTGCTCGTGTAGTACGGATTATGCCTATGCTGCTCCAAACACCCATGTCTGTCCAATATGTATGGGTCTGCCGGGTGTTTTACCTGTTATAAATCAACAGGCCATTGCTTATACAATCATGACGGCTTTGGCACTCAACTGTGAGATTCCTCAATATTCGAAGTTTGATCGCAAAAACTATCCATATCCTGATCTCATGAAAGGTTACCAAATCTCGCAATATGACATACCGTTGAGTAAAAATGGATACCTGACCATTGATCACAATGGCCAGGTAAAACGTATCGGTATTACTCGCGTTCATCTTGAAGAAGATACCGCACGTTTACTACACCATGACGGCTATAGCCTGGTGGATATTAACCGTTCTGGGACTCCATTAATGGAGATTGTCAGCGAGCCTGATTTGCGTTCACCAGAAGAAGCACGGCTCTATATGCAGAAACTTCGTGAAATTCTAGTATATCTTGGTGTTTCTTCAGGACGAATGGAGGAAGGAAGCCTGCGTTGTGATGCTAACATTTCTATTCGACCTAAAGGGCAGCGGGATTTGGGTGTCAAGACAGAGATCAAAAATATGAATAGTTTTCGTTCGGTGGAGCGAGCGTTGGTATATGAAGCACAGCGCCAGATTGAGTTGCGACGAACTGGACAGGTTATTCATCAGGAAACACGTGGTTGGGTTGAAACAAAGGGTATTACTGTCTCACAACGCAGCAAGGAATATGCGCATGATTATCGCTACTTTCCTGAGCCTGACCTCCCACCGTTATTAATTAGCAGCGATTGGGTTGAAGAATTACGCGCGCAACTTCCAGAATTACCTGATGCCAGGCGCATGCGATACATTGACGAATATGGGCTTTCAGCCCAGGATGCAAATGTATTAACTGAAGATAAATCGCTAGGAGATTACTTTGAAGCGGTTTTAGCAGTTTCTAAAACAAGCGTTATGAAAGACCGAGCAAAAGCTGTCGCAAATCTGGTGCTCAACGATGTAGTGCGATTACTGAAATCGAACTCTATATCCGTATCCGAAAATCCCCTATCTCCATCAGCATCAGCTAACTTGCTTGATCTGCTCGAGAAGGAGCGCATAACAGGCAAACAAGCTAAAGAAGTATTGGAGGAAGCATTTGCATCAGGCAAAATGCCCGATGCGATTGTGAAAGAAAAGGGGATTGAACCACCCATAAGTGATCAAAGTGCGTTGGAGCGAATTGTAGAGGAGGTGATAACCAACAATTCCAAAGCAGCTAATGACTATAGGGCTGGCAAAACAAATGCTTTGCAAGCTTTGATTGGTCAGGTAATGAAGCAGACCCGAGGCCAGGCGAAGGCCGATAGTGTTCGAAAGATACTTATAGAAAAACTGGACGAGACAACAATGAACTAGATGATGTTTCGTATCTTTGAAAAGGAGAAATGCAGACCATGCACGATGAAGTGAAGTCTGCCGCACTGAATCCCTATCATATGGCTGTTCAACAATTCGAAGCAGCCGCTGACAAAATCAACCTCTCAGAGGATATGCGAGAGATTCTGCGACAACCCAAACGTGAACTTACAGTCAATTTTCCGGTTCGACTTGATAATGGACGTGTTAGAACCTTTACAGGTTATCGCGTTCAGCATAACGTCAATCGTGGCCCTGCCAAAGGTGGCATTCGGTATAGCCCTGAGGTTACTCTTGACGAAGTCAAAGCACTAGCCATGTGGATGACATGGAAGTGTGCAGTCGTGGGTATACCTTATGGAGGCGCGAAGGGCGGAGTTATTTGTGATCCCAAACAGATGAATCCGAGTGAACTAGAACGTCTTACTCGCCGCTATGCGACTGAGATTTCAATTGTAATAGGCCCCCACAGCGACATTCCAGCACCTGATGTTAACACGAATGCTCAAGTGATGGCGTGGATCATGGACACCTATTCCATGCATGAAGGCTACTCTATACCCGCTGTGGTCACCGGCAAACCTCTTTCTATCGGTGGTAGTGAGGGTCGTAACGATGCCACTGCTACAGGTGTTTTATTTGTTACTCGTCAGGCCGCTAAACATATTGGTATGCCATTAAAAGGCGCTAGCGTGAGTGTTCAGGGCTTTGGAAATGCTGGCTCTATCGCTGCACGACTTTTCCATCATGAAGGATGTAAAATCGTCTCAGTGAGCGATACTAAGGGTGGTATTTATAACGAAGCTGGCCTAGATCCTGCCGCTGTGTTGCGCTTCAAGCAAGAGCAAGGCAGCGTTATCAATTTTCCTCATGCGCAGAACGTAAGTGTGCAGGATGTGCTGGAGCTTCCCTGTGATATTCTGATACCTGCTGCTACCGAAGGTGTCATTACTTCAGCAAATGCTGACCGTGTTCAAGCTAAGATTATTTCAGAAGCTGCTAACGGCCCGACAACTCCTGAAGCGGATGCCATACTGTTCGAAAAGGGAGCACTTGTCATTCCTGACATCCTTGCAAATGCTGGTGGTGTGACTGTTAGTTATTTTGAATGGGTGCAAGACCTGCAAAGCTTCTTCTGGGGTGTCGAAGAGATAACACAGAAGCTTGAAATGATCATGAATCGCGCCTATGCAGCCGTCGCTGAGAAAGCCGATCAGTTCTCTTGTGATATGCGTTTAGCTGCTAACATGCTTGCTATATCCCGTGTTGCCGAAGCGACACAGGTCCGTGGAATTTACCCTTAGACGTACCATGCTTTGGAATGAAAGGAGAGGTTGAAAGTTTCAAAGTCTATCAACCTCTCCTTTCATTCCATCTACATGCGATGATTAAAAACCTCGGCGCGGTTCCCGCTTTGGTTTCTTAGTAGGTTTTGGGGTTTTCACCTGTCTACCGGGCTTTGGCTTTTTGCGACCACGAGAGCCCCAACCATCTTCATCCTCCTCTTCCTCTTCCTCTTCTATCTCTTCATCAAAGAAGAGTTCATCTTCATCCTCTTCCATTTCCACCTCATCCGTCGTAATTTCAGCTTCGGGGATAATCACTTCCTCTTCAGGTTCATCTAAAACATTATCCGGAAGCTCTAAGTCGACTACCTCATCTGGCAGATCAAATTCACTCTCATCACTCTCTACGAACTCCTCCGGCTCAAACGCTGGCTCAACCACAGTTTGCGCTCTGGATGCCGTATAGCCATCAGTGGCTGCGGGCGCGTGATTACGCCCGGCTCTTCGTAGAGGTGTTGGTTCTAACTCTGGTTCAGACATTTCAGTATCGTCTTCGACAAGATCAATCTCATCTTCGTCCTTGGCGGCGCCAATGACCGTGCGTCCTGCTGCTACGTCTAACCAGAACTGGGAGTAGTAATGTGGCCTGTCTGTTTCTTTCTCGCTATCTTTCCTTGTCATTCTTCACCTTCTCATGCAAGAGAGGTTCACACAGGCAACTAGAAACCTGATTGGATACCTGGAGCGTCCCTGGCTCCGTTGCCATGTGCAGATTATCCTTGCAAGAATCGCATTTCTTACCACTGCACAGATAGTGGTAATTCTTCTGCCATCATATGAAGAAAGTGTAAACCTGTCAAGATGCTATTTGATATTGCTCGGGCCGCTTGAGAAGCGGGATGAGATGCCGTCAATACCCCAAGTGCATGAATTTTCAGGTCAAGGTATTTGCAGAGATAAGTTTTCAACCATATAATGTACTGTAAATGATATGTAATAGACCCTCTTCGTTTGAAGAAAGCGTCATACTTGTAATAACATTCCGATACAAGTAAATGTAGTACCCACCGCTTCTCAATCACAAGAGATTCATGATCATCGACCCTAGCTTTGATTCGGCATAACCATACTAACTAATAAGTAGATTTGCCAGAGGTACCTATGAACGGTATACCAACAATTGGAGGAAATACTTGGCCAGAATTCTCGATAGTATTGATAGTCCGATACAATTACGCGCATTAAAACCAGCGCAAATGATCCAATTAGCCGAAGAAATTCGGCGCGAAATCGTCGAAAAAGTTGCGGAAAAAGGCGGTCATCTGGCTCCTAATCTTGGTGTAGTAGAGTTAACGATGGCTCTACATTATGTCTTCAATACACCAGACGACTTATTAGTTTGGGATATAGGACATCAAGCATATGTACATAAACTTTTGACAGGACGGCGCGAGCGTTTTCATACGATTCGTCAATTCGGAGGTCTTTCGGGCTATCTCAGACGCGAAGAAAGTGAATACGATGTTTTTGGAGCAAGTCATGCAAGCACTTCGATATCAGCGGCGCTAGGGCTAGCTGTTGCTCGTGATTTGCAAGACCAGAATTTTAAAGTAATTGCTGTAATTGGCGATGGTGCATTGACTGGTGGTATGGCCTTGGAGGCCATCAATAATGCTGGCAGCTTGAAGAAAAATCTGATCATTGTATTGAATGATAATGAAAAATCAATTTCTGATAATGTTGGCGCACTCCACCATTATCTGAGCAATGTACGGCGTATGGAAACCTCGCCAAGTTATCGCCGCTTGCGCGAGATGGCTAAAGGTTCAATCGAGAAACTGCCCAAAGTGGGGGATAGGGCGCGTGAAGCTGCTGGACGAGCTGAGATGAGTTTCAAAAATTTTGTCTTGCACAATAAAAATGGAATGATTTTTGAAGAGCTAGGTATAAAATTCTTTGGACCATTTGATGGTCATGATTTGCCTCACTTACTCGATGTTTTTGAGAATATTAAATATGTTGAAGGGCCGGTAATTGTACAGGTCGTTACGAAAAAAGGCAAAGGTTGGGAATACGCCGAGAACGATTCGACCAAGTGGCATGGGCCGGGTGCCTATGATTATGCTACAGGCGTCATTAAGAAAAATCTCAATGACCCACCAACGTACACGGAAGTTTTTGCCAATACTCTTGTGGAAATAGCTGAGAAAGATAAAACTGTCGTTGGTATTACGGCTGCCATGGCCGAGGGTACAGGCTTGAAGAAGATGCACCAACGTTTTCCAGAACGCTACTTCGATGTTGGCATCGCTGAACAACATGCTGTTACCTTCGCTGCTGGACTTGCGGTTGGTGGCCTACGCCCCGTAGTTGCCATTTATTCGACTTTCTTACAGCGAGCCTACGACCAGGTTATACACGATGTTTGTATGCAAGATTTACATGTTGTGTTTGCAATGGATCGAGCAGGTGTTGTTGGTGAAGATGGTCCTACTCAACACGGTATATTCGATATTGCGTTTATGCGAACTATCCCAAATATGAAGCTCATGGCGCCTAAAGACGAAAATGAACTGCGTCACATGCTCTATACGGCTGTATATATGGATGGCCCCGTGGGTTTGCGTTATGCGCGAGGTAAGGCTGTAGGTGTTTCTCAAGATCGCGATCTACACATGTTAGAGATCGGTAAGGCAGAACTCCTGAGACCATCCACACTTGAGGAAGCTGAGCAGCAAGAATGTGTCATTCTTGCATATGGCAGCACAGTTGCTCAGGCTGAACAGGCAGCAAAAGAGTTGAGTGAAAACGGAATCCACGTTGCCGTAGTCAATGCGCGTTGGGCTAAACCACTTGACGAAGAGTTGATTTTACGTTTGGCAGCAGGAACGCGTCGCGTTGTCACCGTTGAGGATCACATGGTTGCTGGTGGTTTTGGGAGTGCAGTCCTTGAACTTTTAGAGTCACATGGTCTCCTACAGGCTGTTGAAGTACGGCTCGTTGGTTTCCCCGATCGGTTGATCGAGCATGGCGCTCCATCTATTCTGAAAGAATTGTACGGGCTGACTTCTTCACATATTAAGAACGTGGTACGGGAATTGGTAGAGGCCGAATCAAAAGGCTATGAGCTAGCACATTAAAGTGTTCAGCTTATACGATATTCCCGTCTTGCATGCGAATAATACGATTTGCTCGTTGCCCTACTTCTAAGGCATGTGTCACAATAACCAGTGTTTGACCGTGTTCGCGATTAAAAAGTGCGAGCAAATCCATTACATCGTTAGCAGACTCGCTGTCAAGATTTCCCGTGGGTTCATCTGCCCAAACAATAGCGGGATCATTTGTCAACGCGCGTGCAATGGTAACCCGTTGGCGTTGTCCTCCTGAAAGTTCAGCCGGTCGGTGGCGCGCTCTATCTGCAAGACCTACACGATCCAGCAATTCTAACGCTCGGCTGCGGGCTTTTCTACTAGAAGTTTTAGAAACCAACATAGGGAGTTCTACGTTTTCTACAGCACTAAGCATAGGCAAAAGGTTGAAATCTTGAAAGACAAATCCCATATGTTTGGCACGGTAAGTTGTTCGCTGGTTATCAGTCAAATCACGTAAGTTATCACCCTGAATAAATACGTTACCATCATCGATAGTATCAAGCCCGGCAAGGCAGTTAAGCAACGTTGTCTTACCACAGCCGCTCGGGCCCATAATGGCTACCATTTCTCCCTTAGCCACTACCATATCGATTTTGCGCAATGCCTCCACACGTAATTGCCCGCTACGATAAATTTTATGTACTTTTTGTGCTTCAATAATTGGTTGTTCTAGCATTTAATCTTCCTACTACGACCGCAACGCCTCTGAAGGTGCAACTCTCCCGGCCTGCCATGCAGGAAGCAGAGCAGCTATAAGCGAAGCCAATAGCGCAATACCCACAATCAGACCCAGTTCTTCCCAGGGAACTGAAAAGGTTAGACCTGTATGGAATTGCTCGAAGAAATTTACCGCAAAAATGTTGCGTGAGAGAATGAGTCCGAGAGCTACACCTATCAGACTACCAACGCATCCTACGAAGAATGATTCGCACAGGAAGGCCCCCTGCAACAAGCGTCTCTTAGATCCGAGTGCGCGCAGCATTCCAATCTGCTGGCGGCGTTCGACCACAGCTCGAGTGCCCGTAATCGCAAGCGCAGCTACTCCAAGTAACAATGTCAAACCTACTACACCTAATAAAACATTACTCAGCAGAATGCGTGGCCCTCGAACTGTCCAGATTGCGTCTTCCAAAACAGTTGTCTCCAGGCCATTATCCAGAAAGGCTGATCCAAGTGCTAAGGCTAGAGCCCGTTTATCCTGACCTGGTGATACCTTAAAGTAGTATGTTTCGGCTTCGGGTGTCGATGGATCAGTTTGGAAATTACGATAAGCTTTTTGGGAGATGTAAAGTCCGAAATGAGCACTATCGCTATTTTCTACAACACCGATAATGGTCAGTTTTAATGCTGATCGTTGCTCAAAACCTGCTACCCAGACCTGTGTAGGTGCGAAGCTTGCATCACCTTGGTAAACCCCGTTCATCGAGTAGGTGAAGTATGGATCAAAGCCTGGGGGGATAGTGGGTGAACCGGCAGAGGAAGGTGATGGCGCGTTAGGATCATACACTGGTGAATTGACCAGACTAAAGGGCCGGTAGGGTAATGCTGTATTGTCAATGAGGGCATAATTGGGATGTGATTGCAAAGCTTGCCATACAGCGTTATCGTTATTGAAACCCTGAGCTCGCGCGGTAAGGTGTAAGCCATAACCTTGCAAGAACCCCCCGCTGACAACTTGCGCTGGATAAATATGCCAGGCAGGGGTATCAGCATTTGGTTGAATCACTCCTACTGCAGTTGAATCCTGGGTGCCTATCGCGCTAAAAGCATTGGGATCTATACCGTGGCTAACCAGGGCAGCACGTATGTCAGGGACTGGCTTAAAATATGCCACAGCCTGAATATCATAGCCGCCAGTCTGGTAGTTGATATTGGTATAGTTGTTCTGCATTGCATTCGTAATAACTGCCATGGTCGTCATAGCGAAAACGACAAGGCTAAACATTACAATACTTAAACCGGTTCGGAAACGGTGGTGCAGGGGATATGCTGAGGCTAGCCTGGTCATGATTAGTAATCCTGGCAACCACGAGCAGAGCGCCAACAATGGGCGGATGAGTAAATCAGCGTTAGCAATGAGTGCCCACACAACTCCAAATACCATCATTAAGCTTGCTACAAAAAAAACTTCAACTCCCCCCTGAAAACGTGGCAAACCCAACACTGCTAAAGCATCAAAGGGTAGCGCCCAGTATGCGAAGATCGTAAGCCCTACAACAGCGGCGAATATTCTTTGAACTGATTTCTTCCAATTATTTTTCCCCAACTTTCCTAAGATCCAGTCAATGCACGATACAAATATCAAACCGATGCCAATCACAAGCAACGAAAGGCCAAGAGAAAAAGGTAAAATTTGTGATCTCTTTAACCCAAACTCAAATAACAGAAAGCCTGCCAGGAGCGGTAAGATGCCCAATCGAGACAATTTACCTATCAACCCGATCAATATATCAGGAATTTGTTCTCTTAAGATACGTCTAATGTTGTGTGTCGAAACAATACGCTTGATTAAATCAAGAAACTGTTTTGAGATCTCAGCGAGAGATGCAGATGGCCGTTCTGACTCAGGAAGGTTACGCAATGCATCTACTATAGTCATGCGACTTACTGCCCATGCAGAAAATCCTATTGAACAGAATGTGCAGATCACTCCCAGACAATAAGCAATCACAAGACTGCGCGGCTGGATGACGAGTTTGAGTGGAAAATTAAAACGTGCAAGGATGGGTTCTAGAATGAGGAAAAGTATTGCCCCAATGCCTAAGCCGATAAACAGGCCAATAAATGAAGAGATTAAGTCGTAGACTGTTCCCTCAAAGACGTACATCAAAACGAGGTGTCTCCGCTGTACACCTATCGCACGTGCCATACCCATCTCTGCTCGACGTTCAGCGGCTAATAGCACAAATATAAGGAATATTAAGAGTAAACTTATAGCCAGGGCAAAGAGTGCGAAAAGCGAAAAGATGCGGGAAAAAATATCATCAGCAAGTTGCGCAAACTGCGCACCCTGTTCTTTGACCTCATTGACATGAAGGTAGGAGGGAATTCCTCGGCTCAGTGTTTGTTTAACAGCTTCTGAAATATTAAACCCGATTGAATCTGTTCCATGAATTGACACAAAAATTTGGGTGATATCATCAAAGCGATGTTCGATATCGCGAAAGGTTTTAACCTGGCTGATTATATATGGTTGCTCTCCGACAAGCCCTCCATCTGCAATGATAGCCTGCACATGCATCGAATATCGTTTTCCGGGCCAACGTTTAGAATATAAAAGGATGGTATCACCAGCATGAGCGTTCAATAGTAGTGCCAATGTGTGATTAACATAGACCTGGTTAGTTTGAAGATCTGCAATATGATATGCTGCTTTACTGTTATCATCCTGAATTGTGCCAAAACCTTGCTCGCTTCCAGGTATGACCCCAAGGGCTGTAACTTTGGAGCGAACCTGGCGAGAAGATACATCAGCTACCAACACCCCTTGTTCAATCAATGCGGCTCCAATTGCTGCAACATTGGAATCATTTCGTACCCGATTGCGTAGTTCGAAATAGATTCTATCGTCGAAGAATCCAGGTGAGCTGGAGCTTTGAATAGTCTCATCCACTTTTCCAAGGTTGGAGACTGCAACTGTTTGCACTGCTGCCGTAACCACATCACCAGTTGCCAGCACGCTTGAGAGAAGTGTAGTTGAAAGCATGAGGGCGAATACAATTAACAGCATTTGCGAGCGGCGACGGGGAATATTTCGAATGCCAATTTTGAAAAAAATAGCATTTGTGATTGCCAGCAACCCCACACCTACTACGATACTGATAGCTATCGCAAGTAAAATTATTGTGAGCGTATCTAGTGATATTCCAAAAAGTTGTGTCATGTATGAATGTTCATCCCTGAGATTGTTGTAAGGTTTTGTAGAATAACTGTGCGATCTGTAAATACCCGAGATCAGTAGGATGCAAACCATCATTGCTGATATATTCAGGGTGTTCTCTCAGGTTGTAATTTTGCTGAGACAGGTTTACTAATATCACATGATGTTGTTGTGCTTCGTGAGCGATCTTCGCGTTATATTCTTCGATTATGGTATTCAATCCCTGCTGGTTATAGGAAGCGAAATACGGTAAAAGTGTTAGATCTGGAATATTTGCTATCAAGATATGTGCTGAAGGCGCATCAGACTCGAGGCGCGTCAACATGAGATCCAGGTCACGAGAATAGCTACTCACAGGTACTTTATTAGCAATGTCATTAACACCTAACCAGATAGTTACCAGTTCAGGTCGCGAGTCGAGTGCAACAGGAAGTTCCAGGCTAAGCGCATCGTGGAGAGTAATTCCCGGTATACCGAGATTGACGAGATGGACCCTTTGATTGAGTTTATCAGCCAGATCTGTTGGCCAGTTCTCCATGTAAGGATCCGATGTGCCGATCCCGAAGGTATCGGAAGCTCCAATTGCTACATATGTAATCTGGGAACTAGATCCCTGGTTTATCTGATTTGGGTTGCCAGTATTACGACCTTGCCCTACAGGCGACTGGCCACAACTTATGGAAAAAAGCATGAGGAAACAGAGCGAAGTAATCGAAAGAACAACTTTCACCCATGTACCTGATCTTGGGTTGCGATGTTTATGGCAAGGCAGAGGATAATCTGGGCTATATAGTCTGCCAGAGTTCATGGTTGTACCAAGTTATCTTCCTGGCTATAGTTTTCAATGTAGCGACTTACTGATTATAGCATACTGTTTCCAGAACGCTCTAAAATGCAAACCTCGTTGTAGATGCCGCTATACTCATTGAACACGTGTTGATCCAGGATTTTTTTCTACCTTTCTGAAAATAAGCTGGTTATGATACACTGTTGTAGCTTATCTTAATGAGCGTTTTTCCTAGATTTGTTTATCGTTTGTGCTGGTGGATGTTTGACTTGTGCCTCGTACATCAGCAATAGTAAAGGTATATATGTGTAATGGGAAACGAGAATGGTTCAGTAAATCCTCAAGCAAAATCCTCTACCAACGCTGAGTTTTCCAAACATCAATCTTTGATCGATCCTTCCTTACTTCATTCACTTGAATGGCGTCTTATTGGCCCATTTCGCGGTGGACGGGTTGTCGCGGTTGCGGGGGATCTTGTGCATTCCCTGGTATTTTATTTTGGCTCGACGGGTGGGGGCGTCTGGAAAACAACCGATGGGGGATTACTATGGGAAAATGTGTCGGACGGTTTCTTTAAACGTGCATCAGTTGGTGCGATTGCAGTCTCAGACTCCGATCCTAACGTTGTTTATGTTGGTATGGGCGAGACTACCATTCGCGGCAATGTTTCTCATGGCGATGGTGTATACAAATCTACTGATGGAGGTGGAACCTGGACTCATCTGGGTCTGGAGAATACCAGGAATATTGCTAAAGTGCGCATTCATCCCCAGAATCCTGATCTTGTATATGTCGCAGCACTTGGACATGCACATGGACCAAATCCTGAAAGGGGTCTCTATCGTTCATCTGATGGAGGAAAGACATGGCAACTGATACTATTCCAAAGTGATAAGTCAGGGGCAATTGATCTCACGTTAGATCCAAATAATCCTCGCATAATGTATGTGTCATTTTGGGAGGCTCAACGTAAGCCATATACACTCATTAGTGGTGGTGAAGGATGCAGTATCTACAAATCAATTGATGGTGGCGACACATGGAACGAGATTACACGCAAATCAGGTTTGCCGAAAGGAATGCTGGGTAAGATTGGACTTGCTGTTTCGCCTGCAAAGGAAAACCGCATTTGGGCTGTTATTGATGCGGAGGATGGGGCAATTTTCCGCTCTGATGATGGAGGTGAGAACTGGGAGCGGCTCAGTGAGGATCGTAATCTGCGCGCCCGCCCGTGGTATTACCAGCATATCTTTGCTGATCCGCAGGACCCGGAAACCGTCTGGGTTTTGAATGTCCAGGCATGGAAATCGGTTGATGGTGGGCGAACCTTTTTCGAGATATATATTCCTCATGGGGATCACCACGATCTATGGATTGACCCGCGAAATCCCCAACGCATGATTCAGGGGAATGATGGTGGTGCCTGCGTCTCATTCAACGGAGGGAATAGCTGGTCAACGATCTATAATCAACCTACAGCGGAATTCTACCATGTTACAACCGATACTCAGGTTCCTTACAGGGTCTATGCCGCGCAACAGGATAACACGACTATCAGTTTGCCCAGTCGCTCGGCTCTTGCTGGCATTACGCAATCGGACTCTTACGAGGTTGGAGGTGGCGAGAGCAGCTATATTGCTGTTCGTCCTGATAATCCGAACATTGTGTTTGCAGGAAATTATCAAGGCTATCTCACTCGTTACGACCATCGATCTCGGCAAGAACAAAATATCACTGTCTGGCCCGAAGCTGCAACAGGTTGGGGTGCGAAGGACGTGAAATATCGTTTTCAATGGACATTTCCCACCATGCTTTCACCTCATAACCCCAATGTGTTGTATGTGGCTGGTAATCACGTCTTTCGTTCAACCAACGAGGGCAGCAGTTGGGAAATTATTAGCCCTGATCTCACTCGTAACGATATCACGAAGATGGAACCTTCTGGTGGCCCGGTCACCAGGGATAACACTGGCACTGAGTTCTACTGTACCATCTTCGCTTTTGCTGAGTCACCTATACAGCAGGGACTTCTCTGGGCCGGCTCCGATGATGGTTTGATACATATTTCACAAGATGATGGAAAGAACTGGAAGAACGTCACTCCAGCAGATTTACCAGAATGGTCACTCATCAGTATCATTGAGCCTTCGCCACATGACCCTGCGACTGCCTATGTGGCTGCAAACTGCTATAAATGGGACGATTTCCAACCATACCTCTATAAGACGAATGATTATGGTGCAACCTGGACGAAAATTACTACGGATATTGCAGAAAATGAATTTACACGAGTGATCCGCGAAGATACCGTTCGACGAGGACTTTTATTTGCTGGAACAGAAGCCGGCATACTCGTTTCGTTTGATGATGGAGAGCATTGGCAATCTCTACGGCTGAATTTGCCCATAGTACCCATTCATGATCTTGTTGTTAAAGACACTGACCTCATTGTAGCGACTCACGGTCGCTCGCTATGGATTCTGGATGACTTGGCACCCTTGCGTACTATCAGTCAAGAACTGCAAAATACTCCAATGTATCTGTTCAAGCCACGACCTACAATACGATTTATGACAAGTTGGGGATTTTCACACGCTTCAGCGCCGGGGACTTTTTATCGGATGACTGGTGATAGAATGATTACGGCTCGTCGTCAACTGAAGCCCGGTGGGGGTACGGTTGATCGCAATTTGGATGCGGGGGAAAATCCACCTGATGGTGTGATCGTCTACTATTATCTAAAGCAGAAACCTGAAGGAGAAGTGAAGCTCACCTTCCGAACTATGCAGGGTGAAGAGATCAAATCGTTTACAAGTGAGGCTAATCGAAACCTATCGCTAGAAGTAGACGGGGCTGTGGATCCGACAGACGAAGAGGAAGAAAAAGAGAAAAAAGATCCGAATGTTCCCAAAGAAGCAGGAACAAACCGTTTTATCTGGAACATGCGCTTTCCGGACCCAAAGAAAATAGATGGCTATGTGGCATCCGAGGCTGTAATGACAGGCCCTGCCGCCGCTCCTGGTAACTATCAGGTGGAATTAAAGGTGGGAGATCAAACCTTGACCGAAATTTTCGAAATCCAGAAGGACCCGAGAGTGACGGCTTCAAAAAAAGATCTGGAGGCTCAGTTTGAACTGCTTCGCAGAGTGAGGGATAAACTTACAGAAACCCACGATGCTATCAACATGCTCAGAAATATCCGCCAGCAAGCAGAAGATTGGGCGAGACGTTCGAGCGAACGGCAAGACCACGAGGCTATAGTCGCATCTGCCCTGTCAATAAAAGAGAAATTAGCTCCAATCGAAGACGAATTGACTCAGTCAAAAGCCAAAACTCGGCAGGATACGATGAACTGGCCAGTCAAGCTCAACGGTAAACTGGCATGGCTTGCTGCTGTTATTTCCAGCGCTCAGGCTGCTCCCACAAGACAGACGTACGAGCTTTATGAAGACCTATCACAACGTATTGATTTACAACTTGAGCGACTCAAGGGGATCATCGATACTGATGTGGCTGCTTTTAATCACATGATGAGTGTTTCTGGAGTTCCAGCGATTATTCCCATTGCGATAATCCCAGTTAAACGCTGAGTGTGGGCAGACAACACAATCTATGGTATCATACTCCAAAACTTGAAGAAGGAAATTCATGAAGCAAGATGCAACTAGCCATATAGAAAGATGGATAAACGAACAAGGGCTTGACGCCTTTCTCGTTATTCAACCACAAAACCGTTCGTATCTGAGTGGATGGTTCAATGATGATACCGAAGGTGCCGGTTTGCTGCTTGTAGGAGAGAAGCAACACATTGTATTGACCAATCCACTTTATAAGGAGATAGCCGAGAAAGAAGCTACAGGTTGGACAGTAATTGTGCCGTTAGCGCGTGGTTATGCTTCAGCTATTGCTGAACTTGCAAGTGAATATGGTTGGAAAAAAATCGGCTTCGAATCTGCTGCCATCACTTATGCGGAATATGAGAAGATAAGCGATGCTGGTAAAGACTTCTTTACTCTCCGGTCATTCGAACAAAGCCCTGTGGAACAATTACGACTTGTGAAGCAGCCACATGAACTGGAACTACTCAAGCATGCAATTTCCATTACAGATCAAACCTTTGCTCATATCTGCGATTGGATACAACCAGGTATGACCGAAAAAGAAGTGCAATGGGAAATTTTGCGCAAAATGGTAGAATTAGGAGCTGAAGGCACATCTTTTGAGTCGATTGTCGCTTCTGGTCCAAATAGTTCAATGCCACATGCTCATGCGGGCGAACGCCAAATACAGGCGGGTGAACTGATCACGATAGATATGGGAGCTCGCTACAAAGGCTATTGTGCAGATATGACTCGTACTATTTGCCTGGGTGAGCCTGCTGATCCACGCGCGCATGAAGTCTACCAGGCTGTGCTTCGCGCTATGAAAACATGTGAGTCGGGAATTTATGGAGGCATCTCAGGAAAAGATGCCGATGCTTTAGCGCGCAATTCCCTTGAAGACCTGGCAGAGTTCTACGTTCATGGCACAGGCCATGGTGTAGGCTTACAGATTCATGAAGGCCCTTCACTGTCACCGCGCGCCTCGGATGATATGCAACTGCCTGTTGGCTCCGTTGTTACTGTTGAACCCGGCGTCTATATCCCAGGCTGGGGTGGAGTGCGTATCGAGGATTGCGTGCTGGTAACTGAGAACGGTTCTGAAGTGTTAACAAAATCACCGATCGGACTGGTGATTTCGCGATAAATGTAAGGAGATTTGAAAATGATATCAACAGGTGACCTGAGAAAGGGAGTAACCATTGAATTTGAAGGACAACCGTGTAGCATACTTGATTGGCAACATGTAAAAATGGGCCGCGGTGGCGCAATCGTTCGTATGAAACTACGTAATTTGCGTACTGGCTCAACAATCGATCGCACATGTGACGCAGGAGATAAGTTCAAACGAGTCTATCTGGACCGCAGCTCAGTTATCTATCAATATCAAGACGGTGACCAGTATCATTTTATGGATACAAGTACCTATGACGATGTGGTATTAACTGGCGAACAACTCGGCGATACC
>Ga0209048_10001145_pt1 | contig 27699 bp, 24 predicted proteins | sample FrelakmetCRP12CR_FD_187146 | JGI IMG/M metagenome (GOLD analysis project Ga0209048, IMG submission 187146) | Freshwater lake sediment microbial communities from the University of Notre Dame, USA, for methane emissions studies - CRP12 CR (SPAdes)... | ecosystem: Environmental > Aquatic >... | reverse complement strand
CCAGCAGCGCAGATGGAGATCTGACACTGAACACGGGATCTTCGCCAGCTCCCGCCAAACCCCGCCTTGGTGCAGTGATGACATTAACCCCGGCTCCTGACTGGCCAGCGGGACAAAAGCGTATTCTTGTTGTTGGTTCATATAATGATGGTCAACAGCAGATTATCTCGGACACCTACATCTGATTCCCTTTTTCCGGGTATCCATTTGGAAGAAAAAATCCCTGGGCTTTTTTTGCAGACTATAATCTTGAAATTCTGCAAGGAGAATAAAAGGAAAATGGTTCCATCGTTAAAAACGTATCCATAATGATTGCACGAACTATTCATACACTATAAAACCATTTGGAACGAACAATCAACTGATTAGGTATCCTATGCCAGAAAAATCTCATGAAAACTTAGCCAGAAAAATCCTGGATCCAAAAGACCTCATTGCGTACCAGGAGGGGTCTGTAGTCAGCCGGATGATTGTGTACAAAAAGAGTGGCACACTTACCCTCTTTGCCTTTGATGCCGGTGAAGACCTGTCAGAGCATACGGCACCGTTTGATGCCATTGCAACTATCATCGACGGTGAAGCAGAGATAACTATCGAAAAGGAACAGTTCCAGCTCAAAGAAAGCCAGATGATCATCATGCCGGCCAACAAACCCCATGCCCTTCATGCACGCCAACGGTTCAAAATGCTACTTACGATGATTCATGAATGAATGAAGTTACCCCTCCTGAAACTATCTGAATATAAACGGACCTGAAAAATATTCACACCTACCTCCATCTTTATCAGCCATCAGGATTGCAGGCAGATCATAAAATAACCATTCCAAAAGAGAGAATGCGTGGAGCAGGAGTTGAACCTGCGAACGCCTGCGCGACGGGACCCTAAATCCCGCTCCTTTGACCAGACTCGGATATCCACGCCCTACAAGAACAATTCCCGGACGATTTTTACTGGAATTTCAAATATAATTCCAAAACCCTGATTCCCGGAAGATGATTCCCGCGTATCCGGTATATAGGAGCGGTGAAAATATGAGCATATCGTCAGTTCCGTGGGGCATGTACATATCTTTTCAAAGATTATAGCTCAACCCGGGTTACGACCCCATGGATCTTATCCGACGGCAGCTTGTAGAACTGGACCATGGAGGGTGTGAGCCGTTTGATTGCTCCAAAAATCCGCCAGATGGGATGGCGGCTCACAATATCTTCCATGCCATAGAAGATGGTCTTTTCATCGATCTCTGCCTCTTTTAAGATCGCCCCGATATCCACAATCTCCATATAGCCTAAATATATTTCGAAAATGGAGAGACCTTTAGCAATCTCGCGGGTGACACCCCATGTGACGCCGAAGGGTTGTTCTGTCCGGATGATCGAAACGATAATATTATCGTCGTAAATGATGTTATTCGTGAACATAATCCGGGGAATATACTGGGGCAGTCTCCGGAAGTCACGGGCAAAGAAGAGGGCTGAACCTGAAATCCGGTTCATAGATTTGTACATTTCGTTATACTGTTGTAAGAAATCATCAATTGCAACAGGTTGCAGGGAGGTGGCAAGTTTTCTCTGGCCGTTGATAAAGATAATAATGATGGAGAACGGGATGAACGCGATAAGTAACGATATGTATCCACCGTAGGGAATTTTGTTTAAATTGGCGATCAAAAAAACAATATTCACCGATAACACTCCCACAGCAAGCAGGGTCTTTACGATCTCGCCACGAAGGATGAGGATCCAGAGGATCATGAAACCCGTGATCGCCATCGTGCCACTTACGGCAAGACCATACGCATGCGTGAGGTTGTTTGAAGTTTTAAATATGACAATCATGAGAAGAACCGCAAAGAGCAAGGCCCAGTTAACAATATCAATATATATCTGGGACCGCAGTTGCGGTGAAGTATAATCAATATGCAGCAGGGGCATGATGCGGGTAGTTATCCCCTGGTATACAATGGAAAAAATGCCGGAGATCATCGACTGGGAAGCAATCACGGAAGCAATGATGCTGAGAATCAAAAATGGAATATACAATAGTCGCATCTCGCTATACATCATTTCAAAAAGAATATTCTGCGCTCCGGGATGGGTAATCAGGAATGCACCCTGCCCGAAATAATTAATGGCAAGGGCGATAAAGACCAGATACCATGCCCGTACGATAGGCTCCCTGCCCAGATGACCCATATCAGCGTATAATGCCTCGCCGCCGGTTGCACAGAGGATCACCGATGAAAGAATAAGAAATCCTGCAAGGCCGTTGTGTAGCAGGTAATTGATTCCATACATCGGGTTAAGGGCAAGGAGTACCTGCGGTGCGGCAAGAAGCGCCATGAGTCCTCCTGAAGCAAGCGCCAAAAACCAGATTACCATAACCGGACCAAATGCCCATGCGACTTTCTCAGAACCCCGTGCCTGGAAAGAAAAAAGAATTATGGCAATAATACCGGCAATGACCATAAGGGTTACCTGCGACGTATTTTCAAGACCCGGGATCAGGAGTGAACCTTCAACGGCGGAAAGGATGGTGATCGCCGGTGTGATTACGCAGTCACCAATAAACAGAGCGATACCAACAATTGTGAGGAATGAAACAAATGCAACCTGATTACCCGTTTTCAATAAGGGTAACAGGATCTCCTTGAGCACAATCGTGCCGCCTTCACCTTTCTTACCAAGGTGCATTGCCAGGTAGGTATATTCCAGGGTAACAAGGATGGTAAGCGTCCAGATAATCAGCGAAAGGATCCCCATCACGTTCTGGGGCGTTGGAGGGATGAGGAGAAAAATTGCCGTGAAGGTATATATGGGACTTGTACCGATATCTCCAAAGACAAGCCCCATCGATTTAACGATTCCCGGCATTGCGAAATAGTTTTTAAGCATTCTTTACTACCAGTCGTTGAAAATAACGTATAATCCTTTCTCTTTTAAGTCAGAAAAAGATGAACATTTTTCATTGCTACGGGGACACCAACCCGGGTTTGGCACATTCCTTTTTTTCCTTTACATACATCCGGTAGGTGGTTATGAGGAGGACGACAATAACAGGGCCGAGCACAAAACCGGCAAGCCCCAGGGTAAGCATACCCCCGAATATACCGATGAACATAATTACCGGATGAATTTTTACGCGCCTGCCCACAAGCACCGGACGGACATACAATTCCGGGATACAGGAAACAATCAGGTACCCGAAAAAAAACATAATGATCAATCCACGCGTATCGCCCAGGGCAAGTGAGTATGTTCCTACCAGGATGAATACTACCGATGACCCAAGAACGGGAATAAGTTCACAGAATGCAGCGAGGAAGGAAAAAAAGAGCACGTCCCCGTACCCCAGCAGGTAAAAAACCGGTATTGAAATAACAAAGGTAAGGGCTGCAATAGCGATCTGAACGATATAAATCGCATAGAGGGTATCCACCGTCACTTCAGATAATCTTGTGACATACCCGGATAAAGCTGCGGGCACGTGACACAGGAAGGTCTTGTAGATCTCTTCTCCCCACCTGAGAAGGTAAAATAAGGATGTTAAAAAAACAAACAGTTTGAACGCGATAAGCGTCAGGTTACTCAGAAGGGTATCCTGGTACTCCACAAAAAGGGACATTCCCTGATTAAGCAGGCCTGTCAGGTTTGCCCTGGTGATCGGGATACCAAAACTCAAAGGATTGGCGGCAGGGTTATCCAGCCATATCCCGACCGTACCAAAGAGTTTTGTGAGTATGGCAACATTGGAGGTGAGTATCGAGAAGGTGAAAAGTGCCATGATGCACACCATAAAAAAAATCAGAAATGTCACGATCCCAGCAGAGATTTCCGGCAGGGTATGACGCGAAATACGGTGATGAAGCGGCATGAGGACGACAGCAAGCGATGCCCCGATAATTACCACATCCATTACCGACCAGAAAATAATGAATGCTGCAAGGGTAAAAACAATCAGCAGAATGAACGGGAAAAGGTCGGCATTGAGCTGTTTCATGGATGAATACCTATTGTGACGCCCTTGAAATTAATAGATGCGCATGTTTTTTTATATGTTCAAGCACTAAAAACGATACCGATAACAATATAAAAGCCCCACTCAGCATGATTATCAGATGAAGCGCATCGACCATATCGCCATGATAGCGCACGATATTGGTCTTATTTTTGAGTTCCTTGGCATCGTTTCACTCCTGCCATTTCTGGTGCTCGTCATTTTCGGCGAATGGAATATGTTCCTTCCCATGGCTTCAGTACCGCTCGTGTTTATCGTATGTGGCGGCCTGATCTCACGTATATCCTATACGGATGTCGAACCTTCCTTTTCCGGTACACTCGTCGCTGTCGCGTTTTCGTGGTTTGCAATTGCCCTTATTGGTGCGCTGCCCTTTGTTTTTGGCCTGCATATGAGTTACACAGATAGTATTTTTGAAGCGATGTCCGGTTGGACAGGCACGGGTTTTTCCATGATCACGTCCCTTGACACAACGCCAAAGACGCTCCTGTTCTGGCGGTCCTTTACCCAGTGGATTGGAGGTATCGGGATCATCGCATTTGGAATATCCCTGCAGAGAAAAACACGGGTGTCATTGTTCCGTCTCTACCGTGCAGAAGGTCGCGAGGAAGAACTGATCTCTCCGGTCGCCTCAACCAGCCGGAGGATGTGGATGATCTACCTAGTTCTGACCTTTGCATTTACGGGCCTCATCATGCTCGTGGGGATACCGCTCTGGGACTCATTGAACCTTGTCATGGTTGCGATTGCCACCGGAGGGTTCATGGTTCATTCCGGCGGGCTTGCTTACTACAACAACCCGCTCCTTGAGATCCTGATCATACCCGTAATGCTTGCCGGTGCGGTCCCGTTCAAGATCTTTTTCCTCTTGTATTACGGCAAAGTCCGCCACATGTTTCGTGACAGGACCGTTAAAGTGTTGCTCCTTATTGCACTTGCAGGATCCCTTCTGACATCCTGGGACCTCTACATTTTTGGCAACATTCCCATCACCACCGCTTTCCGCCAGGGTTTCTTCACAGCCATATCAGGTCTGACGACCAGCGGCCTGCAGAACTCTGACCCTCATTACTGGGCGGTTATCCCGATTGCTGTTGTCGGGATGATGATGTTTATTGGTGGGGCAATGGGAAGTGCAGCGGGTGGGATCAAGGTGAACCGGCTGATGCTCGCTTATGATGGGGTAAAGTGGTGGTTCCGGCGTTTCTTTGTGAGCAGTAACGTGCTCGTGCCATTCCGTTTCGGGGGTAAGACCCTTTCAAAGGAGATTTCAGAACTGGCGATCTCAAGGAACCTGCTGGTTATTGTAGTCTACGTCCTGACCATATTTGTTGCCACGATTGTAACCCTGCATATCTATATTACCTCATACCCTCTCGAAGAGGTCATCTTTGAACTGGTCTCTGCTCTGAGCAATAGCGGTATTTCCGCCGGGTTCATTACCGCTGCAAGTCCGCTCTCCATGAAATGGATCTTCATCTTCCTGATGTGGCTTGGGAGGCTTGAGATCGTCCCGGTGATCATTCTTGGAATGGGGATTGTAAAAGGGATCGAGGATGATGTGACGCAACAGAAACCTGCACCACAGGTATATAATCACAAAGAAGGGTATTAGAGCAGTTACTCTGCCCGGTCACGCCTGATCCTCCTGCCAAAGAGCAATAATGCAATAAGAAGGATTACGATACCTGCTGCAATAAGTGCATTTCTTGTCACCATTCCCGTGACCCACTCGATCATTCCAAGGAACCTGGATAAAGGACTGGGGGCTAGTTTTTCAACGACAGGGACAGGTGTAGGTGTGGAGACTGGCATCATTGTTACAGAAGGTGTGGGAGCAACTGCTTTCGTGAAAAGCGCAATATAACAGAAATGCGATATCTCTGCACTGACTACTCCCGTATCCGGGTTGTATGTAGCAGGGACATCATGCCAGGTACCGGATGTGGAATCAAACGTTTTTATAAAATACTCATGTTCCCATCGTGCCTGCCGGATAGTGAAACTGATTGCTATTGGAGGAGCGAATGTCGCTCCATCCGGCTGCAGTTCATACGCCATACCATCAAATGCATAAGCAGAACCGGCAGACAATGCCGGCAGGCTGTCTTTGGGAATTGCCTTGATGGTAATTGATGAGAGCGGTTCACCAGCACTATCTTTTACAACAATACCTTCATGAATTATTACGGCTGAAAGCCTATCCGTTGATTGCAGTGTAGTTTCCTGTGTGACAACACCATCATTATTTGCATAGATTTTAGCAGTTTTTCCAGCATCAGGAGGTGCCGGGGGTTTGATTGCCGGTGATTGTGTATTCTGAACCGCAATTGGTACACTTCCTCCCCCACTTCCTCCTCCATGGACTGAAACTGGAGTGGTTCCCCCAGTTGAAGGAATAATACGGCTCCCGACCGAGATGGTGAAGAGCTGGAAGACGTTACCGGAACCTGATACCTGCGTAAGCCCGAAGTTCGTAAGATAAACGGGAGTATCTGCAACAAAATAGTCGATTCCACCTGACCGGTAACGAGCGGGTTTCAGACCAGCACCAATAGTATTGCCCGAAGAATCTTTACCGGTTCCGATTATAATTACCGGGGTGGTTGGTGTTACTGTATCCTGAATTGAATCGTACCACGAGGAACTGATACTTAAATTAATTGTTGCATTCCCAGCACCAAAGGATGGATTTTTCGTAACGTGTGCTGTGAACGGGATAGCACGAACGGTGGTAAATCCTGTCGGAGGAACCATGGAGGCAAAATACTCAAATTCTGCTTTATCGGCAGGTAGTGCACCTTCCCATAGTTCACTGGTTGTGACGGACTGAACCGGGTAGTTCGAATCGCTGAACTGATAATTCATCCCAATCTGGTAACTGTTGTTGGTCGCTGTCAGATCCTTGGTGTGAAAATACACTCTCGAAAAGTTGCCCGTGATAGTATGGGTTGCATCTTCGCTGAACCCTGTTCCGTCTGAAGAAGCAAAGGTAATATTCTGCCAGCCATACTGTTCAGCAGGGACTAACATGACGCGGGACTTATCTGCTTCCACCGAAGAGGAAGTCATGAGTGACCCATTCACCGCAAGGACTGACTTCTGATTCGATTGATCAGAAGTAATCCCCCCGACGGGGGTTATTGACTTCCCTGTTGCCCCAATCAGCGTCCTGATATAATCGGTTATCAGTTTTGTGCTTGTTAAAGCGTTTCCAAAGGTATTGTTTACCGTAAGTGAAACCGAATACGCAGTTCCCGGTGTCAGGTAGGTGTATGGAGGATTCTGCAGAGTTGAGGTGTTTCCATCCCCAAAGTCCCATAACCAGGTTTTAGGTGAACCGCCAGACGTATCCCTGAATTGAACCGTAAGCGGTGTGAATCCATATACCGGGGATCCAGAAAAATCGGCTTCCGGAGGCGAATCAACATAGATTTTCGAGTTGCGGGTAGCCGGTGTTACATTTCTGCAGCGATCATTTCCCACGGTCAACGTCACAAGATATATTCCGGCACTGGAAAAGGTATGGGTAACCGGGCTGGAAGGATTTACAAGAACCGGTGATCCATCGCCAAAATTCCATGTACGATGGAGGATGGGAGCCCCCTGAGAAGTATCGGTAAAGGTCACCGATTGTCCAGCTGGTATTACCGGTGTAGTTGAGGAGAAACCTGCTACCGGACAAACGACAACAGGACCAAGGGTGAGGAGGTAGATATCCCACACATTCCCGTTACCAGCCCGGGTATCCGCCCAAATAATCCGGTTTTCGTAGATATCGGGGGTCAGCTGCGAATAAGCAAAGGATTTTTGAGAGAGCCGTGTCTCGCTCCCTGCCACGAGATCATAGACATACACATCGTGCAGTGCGCTTTCGCGAGCATCTTCCACAACAACACGATTACCGTAGATTGCGGGGTTATATTGGTCAAAGGTTGCCAAGCGCGTAATAACACCCTTATCGTAGATATAAACGTAGTTTCCGACACCAGAACCATTGTAAGCTTCCCAGACAATTTTTTCACCGTAAATATGGGGACGGGTTTCCTGGTAGAATACTTCGGAGACGGGAACTGCAGTATTATTACTGAGATTATACAGCCATATGTGTGAAGGTGAGTTATACGCAGTACCAGTCCAGTTTTCATAGACGATATTATCCTGGAAGATTTCCGGATGCTTCTGGTCTCCGTCTCCGTAAATAATGAGTTCGGGTCGTGATCCGGTATTTCTCATAACAGTAATGTCCCAATTAAAGTTGGTTACATTATAATCCTGCCAGACAATCGTGGTTCCAGAAACCTTTGGAAAATTGTATTCATTCCCATCAAAGTTGCATGAATATTCGTCCCTTGTCCGGTTAACAAGGTCATATCTTATAATTGTAAAATTCCCATCAGTACTGTTAAACTCAGTCCATACTACGGAATTCCCATAAATTTCCGGTTGAAACTGATAATTCTGGGATGAATTGACCGGATTTTCCTTACCCGTGGTCAGATTATACTGATAAATCTGAATTGTATTGGGGTCTCTATAGTCCTCCCAGACGATAGTATCTCCATAGAGTGCCGGACTTGAAAGAGAGTTTAATGTAGAAGTGATGGGGGTCTCGGTACCAACCGGGAGAGCAGAAACGATACCGGTTAAGAAAACAATTATAAAAAATGAAAAAAGGGCGATGTTCAATATTTGTTTTTTCTTCTCATTCCTTTTAGTGTAGTCTGGATTCTGGTGCACCTTCTTCACCTCCTGATTTTTTACCCCCTTACTGAACATTGTTAGTCAAGATCCCTGATCATTGTGTAACCCAACCGAATCCCTTGAAGTATTTCTTGAAAACATCTGCTTTGAGGGCAAAGACTGCATCGTTCGGATCACTAAGTTCTGGTACCTGGTACCATGCTCCTGAAGCCAGTGCGCCTAAAGGCAATTTTGTTGGATCCGGATCGCCAAACCCCGGTCCCGCACCTTTCTGCCCCCATGGGTTCCGCATCACTATGTATTTATTTCCCCCTAGAGTAAGGACTCCAAGGACTGAATATGAATGGTTGGCGACAATCGTTGCGTCCTCATAGGTAATACCAGATGGAGGAGTCTCGATTCTTGGATCATATGTATATGCGACCATCGCCTTTTGCGTAATCCTATAAATGGGTGGCAGGGTATTTTTACACACCAAATTAATTTTATCATAAATTAGATCTCCATTTGCAAAACTCTGTGTCGAGAATGTCGTTGTCGTATCATATTTCAGCCCGGAAATGTTCATCAGAGCTAGGACGGGATCACCGGTACAAATTAAGCTATAATCAGGAGTATCCCCCAATGATCGTTTTTTCCAGGCTGCAAACGCTTTTTCATACATTGCAACCCAAATCTCCCCTGCGGTAAATGATTTTGAGTAGCGATATGTTCCGGTTGAATCCAACGGGAGTTTATTGGTAATAGTTACCGGTTGTGGATCTTTAATTGGTGCGCCTGAAGGAGGATTATAGAAATAGTAGGTATAATCAGGTCCCGTTTGATCGTAAATGAGATTGGGTGCTGCAAAAGCAATTGATGATAGAGCAGCAATGAAGTAGCAGTCAGGAAGATCGCCCTGTACTGGATCATTGTATGCCCGGGTCTTATCGGTATATTTACTACCTGGAACAGCTGCCCATGTGGGATAAGATACTGTCTTGCATGGCCTTATATCGCCTGTCTGCACGAAAAGAGAAGAAGAATCATTTCTCGGATCGAAGAGTTCTTGATAGGATTTGCCAAAAGTTTCTGCAAGTTGTTGTCGTTTTTGTCCCGGGTTTAATTTTTCCCAATCAATTTTTTTACCTGATTTGTGTGCGGCGTGAACAAAAGGATTCCTTACTCCAACAGAGAGAGATGGTTCGTCAGTCATAACATATCACAGTAATTGACTTGATACATTAAGAATTAATAAAGATTATTAAATCGTCTTGATTTAATTCATTTATATCAAATTATTTCAAATAAAAGCAAAAATATTGCACGATTTCAAAGTTAAAATTCGAATAACGAAATTTTTCAAAAAACAGGTAAATTTTTTCGATTTTCAAGACATCAATTAGATTTTTTTGTGCTCCATCCTCTCCTTCACTCAATGAGTATCGCAACCGGGTTATGTGCCAAGTGTCAGTTTCAGTGCCCTGGAGTACAAACCAACTTAGATGGTTTCTCTAAGAGATCCTCCTGCACCACATCATCCTTAATCTGGGTGCAGAGCAAATATTTGTGGAATAACGGAGTTCAATGGCAGAGATCAGGATCATTGGTACGGCGCATGTTTCGCAACAGAGTGTCGATGAAGTCAGGACAGCCATCGAGGAGTTCAAACCCGATGTCGTTGCAATTGAACTCGATACCGCACGCTATACTGCGGTCAAAAAACAGGCACGCGACCCATCCGTCGATGATGTGCTGGAAGTCAAGAACTTCAACTCGCTGCTCGTCCAGTGGCTGCTTGCGTACCTCCAGCGCAAGATCGGCATCGATGTCGGCGTGGAGCCCGGCGCTGAAATGAAGATTGCCATAACGGAAGCAGAGCAACGGGGTATTCCGCTCGCACTGGTTGACCGGGATATCCGTCTTACTCTTCTGCGCTTCTGGAGCTCACTTGGATTTTTTGAGAAGATCAAGATGTTCTGGGCGTTGATAACATCGATCGCCGAAGTTGATAACGGGCAGGAGATAGATATCGAGTCATTAAAGGAGCAGAATGTTATCGACGCAGTGATGCAGGAGTTCCGGAAGTTCTCTCCCAATGGCGCCCGGGCACTCATCGATGAACGGGATGCGTTCATCGCACACCAGCTCCTCATGTTAAAAGAACAAAAACCGGAAGGGTGTATCCTCGCAGTGGTAGGTGCCGGGCACCGGCAGGGCATTTCCGCGTACCTGGATAATCCAACAACTCTTCCCCCGTTCGAACCGCTTACGCAGGAACCCAAATCGTTTCCCTGGGGAAAAGTGTTCGGATTCGGCGTTACGGCAATTTTTATCCTGCTTCTTCTGGCAATCGCGTTTTCCGGCGTAGGCCTCGATGTCTTACTCGAAGCGTTCCTCTTCTGGGTCCTTATTCACGGAGTACTTGCAGCAGTCTTTGTGCTCCTCGCGGGGGGACACCCGTATACGGCGTTCACCTGTTTCTGTGTCGCATGGTTTACCTCGTTAAACCCGATGCTTCATGCCGGCTGGATTGGTGCATATGTTGAGGCAAAAGTAAGAAAACCACCGGTAACGGACTTCCGCAGGATATATGAAGCTGACTCCCTGACAGCCATGTCAAAAGTCCCGCTTTTCAAAGTTGTACTGGTGGCAGCCCTTGCTAACCTCGGCAGTCTCCTTGGCACCGTGCTCTATTTCATTTTCGTCTTCCCGGTCCTAGGAATTGATCCCCGTGTTGTCATTTCTACGGGACTCCAGAATATGTGGGTATTTTTCACAGCGTGGATTTAAAGAAGGGAACTGGAAAAAATCCTGTCGATCTCCATTTTTTAGGTGATGCTATGAATGTGACCATCGCTTGCATACGATACAAAAACGTAGGAATTTGATGATCCACTTGATTCCATGAAAATATTCATATCCACAAGATGATTTCATAACGAGAGTTCCCCGCCTCAGGGCCTCTCCGAGGAACGGCGGGGAAAAGAGGTTCTCTTTTTACTCATTGATCCGCCGCGGGGGCGCCCTGTTTTGGGGCGGAGGCGTTCATCGCAACTGAACTGGTAGAAATACCCTTCATCGTATCATCTCTGAATAAACATCTCTGAATAAAAAAATTCCTTGAACCGACAAGGAAATTAAGGTCATCTTTTTTTTGCAGCAAAGAAACAACCTTCACTTTTTTTTACGTTTGCGTTCAGCGATCTCTTCATCAATCCAATCCTGGATAACCAGTTTCATTTCCTTTTGGGTCATGTCGGGGTAGGAGCGGATCCTGATCTCAAATTCCAATAGATCCAGAACCGGCTGCACCATGGAAAAATATGAATCCGTAGTGGTAAATCCCCCTTCTTTTTCAATATGGAGCAGCACCAGTTCGTTCAAATGTTCCATCTCCCCGGTAAGATCGACAATGGCTTCCAGTGTCATACCCTGGGGGATGCAGGATTCAGGAGACATTTTTATCGCCGGCGTTTCTCTGTCAATCAAGTTTTCATTATCTTCAGGATCCTGATCCGGCGTCACATTATCCACCTCTAAACCATTTCTTAACAATTGTACTGGTTATTCTACGCTTAAATTCGGGCAAATAGAGATTCTCTCCCCTGAAAGAATGTATATTTTCCGTTACAATATGAGACCAAAAAACGTTTATCTCTTTTCCCGTATACTCATCTTTTAAGGCTGGATACATTCCAATCCCGTATTCAACAGGTTTGAGTGATCTCATGTCAAGCACAGCACTCCTCGTTATTGAAGGACTCTGGTGGACTCCTGAACAAAAGCCCAAACGCCCATCAGTGTTGCTATTTTTGGAAGGCCTGGAAAGTTACCGGGGTGATTTCAACATATATTATGCGAACTTTTATGAAAAAACCGGGTTCCGCCGGGCACTTGAGGACGATTTGACAAATACCCGCGAAGACCGTCTTTTCCTGTATGTCGCAGCGCACGGGACTGGTAAACGCATTGGCGGGTTAAAGGCAAAGACCGGCATGAAACTTCCTGCGATGTTCAAAGCGGTGAGAAGTGCTGCCAACTACTCAAATATCGAAGGTGTGCTCATCGGATCGTGCAGCGTCGGCAACAATATCAGCGACTTCATTTCCACGACAAAAAACTCCCATATCGCATGGATCTTCGGCTATACCTGTGAGATCAGCTGGATGGCAAGTACGCTTGTCGATGTGTCTATTTTTGAGCACTTAATGAAACTAAAAAAGAGCGATCTCAAAAGCAGGAAAAAGATCCTTGATGCGTTTGTTAAAGGACTCGGGCGGTTCAACGGAGATTACGTGTTATGCAAGGAAAAAGGGAAAAATATCCCGTTAAAGGATGCAATAACCCTCGTTATCCAGCCCCGCAGCGAGGGTTGCAGAGCACAGGACGAGACAAAAATCCTGCTTGAAAATCTCGGGTGGAAGAAAAAAGAGAAGTAATTACTATTTCCGGTATACTTTCAGGCAAACATTTCGCCTTCAACATCAACCGGGCCACGGGCAAAGTCAAGACGTATTTTGGTGATTGCGGCACGGAAATCTTCCTGGGTTATCGCCGGGCGTTCCTTGCGGATCGCAAACATACCGGCTTCCATGCAGATTGCCCGGAGGTCAGCACCGTTCTTTCCTTCGGTCTGTCGTGCAACTTCCCTGAGGTCTACAGTTTCATCAACCATAAGCGCCCGGCAATGAACCTTCAGGATCGAAAGCCGACCTGTCTCGTCCGGCAGCGGGATCTCAATGATACGGTCAAACCGCCCGGGCCGGAGCAGTGCCCTGTCAAGGATATCAATCCGGTTTGTCGCCCCGATGATCTTGACGTCCCCCCGGTTCTCAAACCCGTCCATGCCTGCCAGGAGCTGCATCAGCGTACGCTGCACCTCGCGGTCGCCGGAAGTATTTGTTTCCGTGCGGGAAGCCCCGACTGCATCGATCTCATCGATAAAAATAATCGTCGGAGCCTTCTTTTTGGCAAGATCGAAGAGCTCGCGGACGAGCCGGGCACCTTCCCCGATATATTTCTGGACCAGTTCGGATCCAACCACCCGCATGAAATGAGCGTTTGTTTCGTGGGCAACAGCCTTTGCGAGCAGCGTCTTTCCCGTGCCCGGTGGTCCGTGCAGAAGGACACCTTTTGGCGGCTCAATACCGATCCTTAAGAATAGTTCAGGTCTTTTTAAGGGGAGTTCAACTGCTTCTTTGATCTCGTTGATCTGGATGTCAAGTCCCCCGATATCCGCATAGGTTTCCTGCGGGGAGTCCACCAGTTCCATGCCATAGACCTGGGCATCAAAGCTGGTTGGGAGCAGCTCAACAATCGCAAGCGACTGCTGGTTGAGCGTACATCTCACGCCCGGCTTGAGTTCCTCGGCAGCGATGGAAGGAGAACTCCGTACCAGGAAACGCGGGCCGGCACTACTCCTGACAATTACCCGGGATGTGTCGACAACATCCGTAATCGTACCGATAATCAGGGGTGGGCTGCGGAGCTGTTCGCTCTCACTTTTAAGTTTGCGGACTTCCCGTTCGTAGCGGATCTTCTGGGTTTCGATATACCGCTTGTCCGCCTCAACCTGCCGTAACTGCTCGCGGAGTTCAAGGTTGCGGGATTCAAGATTTCCTACCCGCTCCATCATCTGGATCTCGAGCTCGTGCTTGTCGTTCTCGATCTGGCTCAGTTGCCCGCGAAGCTGTTCTGATAGTGAACGATATAAGCGGTAGAGATCTTCTGGGGTCTGAGGGTCCTGTGACTGACGGATGATATCTGACATCTCGTTTCTCAATTAGCTATATAGGGAAACTGCATATAAAGTGTTTGTGAGATTATGCAGTGCGAAATGTGTGGCGAAACGGTTCGTGGTACCCCCAAATTAGTCCGGGTTGAGGGGGCCGAACTCCAGGTATGCACCAAGTGCGAGAAATTCGGCACGGAAGTGCAGCAGGTGCGGCGTACAGACCTGGTACGGCCAGCTGCTCCAACCCAGCGGTCAGCAGCAACCGCGGGAGCAAAGGCAGCAGTACCAACGACATGGAGAAAACGCGATCTCTTCGATTATATGGAAGGAGAGATCACCGAAGATTACGGTCAGAAAATCCGAAAAGCCAGGATGCAAAAGGGGCTCTCAACAAAAGAACTGGCCCTGCAGATAAAAGAACGTGAACACTTGATCAAAAAAATTGAGAACGGTGAACTTATTCCAGAAGAACTCGTGAGGAAAAAACTTGAAAAAGTGCTTGAGATCAGGCTGATTGATTCACCCATCACTGAAGAAGAAAAAAAGGTGCAGAGCAAACTTACTCCTACCCTCGGTGATCTTACCACAATAAAGAAAGTGAAAAAATAACCTCATAAAATATTTTTTTATCCATTTTTTGACTTTGTTGAAACCCGTATAAAAAAATAAACAATCGCTCTTGGGGGCTCCAGCTTTTCATGCTTCCACCCCCGCCGTTCGGACACCCCCCTATTGCGATATCTCCTGATAAGGTTGAAATATACCCTTAAAAAAAGAGGGGGTTAAGGGGATGCTCCCCTTAGGCTGCTTCCCCCTCTGGGGGAGATAGGGGATCATTCTCCAAACTTTAACAGAGAATAAACGAATTTAGAAAAAAAGAGGATTTCAACAGAGCCCTTTTTTTATCTTTTTTAAGCCAGGTCAATAACCGCATTATGTAAGACATCCAAGGTATCCCGCATCGCCCGTCCTGCATCCCTGAGATGATGATATATCTCCCGTGTCCGCAAGGCACACATCGCATCATTTGTTTTTAATAGCTCGGTCATTCCGGAGATATACGCCTCTTCCATGACGTTATAGCTATCACGGGCATGGCGGATCTCTTCTTCCACGGCACCTTTGTCAGTCTTGATGTTCCTGATCCCCCGTGAGATACATTCCGTGCCGCTGAGCAGGTATTTTGCCATAGCAAGGATTGTCGTATCCGGTTGAACGCCAAAGGCGTACATCTCTTTTGCGGTCTCTTTTGAGAAGTTGAGAATATAATCCATCTGCCGGGAGATGCTGTAAATATCCTGGCGGTCAAACGGTGTCGAGAAAGAGCGGATCAGTTTATCCTCCATGTCATGGCGCAGAGTATCCGCTTCATTTTCAATGCTCTCAAGTTCAAGGGGATTTACCAGAGGTTGTATCTCCAGCCAGACTATGAACGCTTTTACTCCGGCAACGGTCCGGTCTGACTGGTGGGCAAGCATAAACTCGAAATTATACTCACGGGGAAAAAATGCAGAAAACAGGTTCTGTTTTTTCTCCGGCTGAGGTTTCTCCGGCTGTGGATTGTTGTCCTTGTTGTGTTGTTCATTGACCATAGAATATCAAACTCCGGTTATTGAAGAAGCGATCAGGTAAAGAACAGCGGAGATGAGCATTGTTGCGGGTATAGTTACTATCATAGCAATCAGGATATGCGTTCCAACTGACCATGTTACTTTCCTTGGATTCTCAGCCGCTCCCACCCCAAGCACCGACATCGTTATGACCTGGGTCGATGATACCGGCGCTCCTGCCAGGGTTGATATTGCAATGGAGGAAGATGAGAAAAACTGCGAGTCAAAGGAGTGGATGGGTTCGATTTTGAAAATCCTGCGTCCAAGGGTATTCATGATACGCCAGCCGCCACTCATAGTCCCGAGAGCAAGCAGGATTGCGCAGGTGACTCTTGCCCAGAGCGGCACTTCCGCTGCGGTAATGAGCCCTGCAGAAAAGAGTGCAAGCGCAATGATGCCCAGCTGTTTCTGGGAATCGTTTGCCCCGTTTGAAAATGCCATGACTCCTGCAGCTCCCCAGTTCAGGAATACAATGGGTTTATTGACAGTTCTTTTTGCGTTGCGCAGGAGTACTCCCGTGCACTTGTGCATCAGGTAACTCCCGAAAAATCCAAGCAGGATTGAGAATACAAAAAAGAACAGGATTTTTACCAGACCAGCGAGTTCATGAGGCGGATTTATGAGTTCTTCAAGACCCCAGAAAATGCTGCTGATGCCGGCCGCAGCGATACCACCTCCGATCAGACCGCCAATCAGGGAGTGGGTTGAGGATGAGGGCAGACCGAATTTCCAAGTAACGATATTCCAGATTGTCGCCGTGAGGAGCGCGATCAGGAGCACCAGCAACATCTGTTCTTCCGAAGGCAGACGGACCAGTCCTGAAATGGTAAAAGCAACGGCGCTTCCCCCAAGGATCGCCCCCAGCAATGATACTCCTGCAATAAAAATGATACCGCTTTTTGGTGCTGCTGAACGTGATGCAATAAACGTTGCCGCAATCGAACTTGCATCCTGAAACCCATTAGTGAAGGTAAACGCAAAAGCCAATATTACCGTGATAATTGCGATCTCAATCATGAATCAGTGGGGTTTTGACTAACTTCCGGACATGTGCTGAAAAGATATTAAAACATCTCCTGGTGCGAGATAGATTTGTGGTGCCGTTAGAATTTCGCTCATCTTGCGCAAAGGTTCCCTGTATGTATAGGGAAATGGTGTGCCAAACCGGGGAAATTGTACCTGTTTTAAATAGGGGCGCAAATAAACCATTCATTATGCAAGGTGAGTGTTTGCGCACCCGTGAGTGTTTTTTCGCTCGTGAATGTCTTTATAACTGACAGCGCAGCACCCGTCCGAAGCATAACCATTTCTGAAAAGCTTTCTGACAACGCTACGTTTGCGTATCGCTGTTTTGGCTATTATTTCGGGTATTGAGTAATTCCCCTTTCATCATTTTGCTGTGCTGCGATGGAAGGGGGGGGTTGTTATGAGAGGAAAGGATATTCGTCTGGAAAGGATCATGAACCGGAATACGAAAAAGACCATCATCGTACCGATGGATCACGGGGTATCGAACGGGCCTATTGCAGGACTCATCGATATGGCAGAAGCCGTGAACCTCGTTGCTGAGGGGGGGGCAAATGCGGTGATCGGGCATCTCGGACTTGCCCTCTACGGGCACCGGCAGGGGGGAAGGGATGTGGGGCTGATCCTCCACCTTTCGGCCAGCACGTCGATTGGCCCCGATCCCAACGAAAAGGTGCTGGTCAACTCGGTGACCAATGCGCTGAAGATGGGGGCAGACGCCGTTTCGATACATGTCAATATCGGGGCAGACTCTGAAGCACGGATGCTGCAGGACCTTGGCCTTGTCGCCGTGGAATGTATGGAATGGGGTATGCCGCTCCTCGCGATGATGTACCCGCGGGGCAAGAAGATCACCCAGGAAAATGATGTTGACCAGGTGAAACTTGCGGCACGGGTGGCAGCAGAGCTGGGTGCAGACATTGTCAAGACCGTTTATACCGGTGATCCGGAAAGTTTCCGTGAAGTGACCCGGGGATGCCCGGTACCAGTCGTTGTAGCCGGAGGTTCAAAGACGGATGACCGCACAACACTGGAACTTATAGAAGGTGCCATGGCTGGCGGAGCGGCTGGGATTTCAATCGGGAGAAATGCATTCCAGCACCGCACACCTGCCCGGTTTGTCCGGGCAGCGGCGTGTATCGTGCATGCAGACAAGAGCGTGGAAGAAGCACTGAAGATTCTGGAGGGAACACCATGATAGGAAAAGACATACGCATTGAACGGATTATAGACCGTAACACGGGGCGGGCGGTTATCGTCCCGATGGACCACGGGTTTTCCATGGGACAGATTGAAGGCCTGATGGACATGACAAAAACGATCACAGCGGTTAGTGACGGGGGAGCCAATGCGATCGTGCTCCATAAAGGGATGGTCAAACGCGGGCACCGGCGCCATGGGCGCGATATCGGGCTCATCATCCACCTCTCGGGAAGCACTTCGCTGAATACCGATCCGAATGACAAAGTGATTGTATGTACGGTTGAAGAAGCGGTTGCCTTGGGCGCAGATGCAGTATCCATCCACATCAATCTGGGGGCACCCAACGAATCAGGGATGCTGGAGAGTGCCGGGCTGATTGTAAAAGACTGCAACCGCTGGGGGATGCCACTCCTCGTCATGATATACCCGCGGGGCAAGGGCATCGATCCCTACTCCCCGCAGGCAATCGGTCATTGTGTACGAGTCGCAGAAGAGCTCGGGGCTGATTTGATCAAGACCAATTACCCAGGCAACCCGGAAGCTTTCAAAAAAATTGTCAATGCCTGTTCAGTACCGATTTTTATCGCAGGCGGCGAAAAGACCGGGGATCTTGAATCCCTTGAAATCATCAGGGATTCTGTTGAAGCCGGCGGTGCGGGAGTCTGTGTCGGAAGAAATGCATTCCAGCGCGATGACACGACAAGTTTTGTAAAAGCTCTCTGTAAAGTGGTGCATGAAAAGATGGATCCGGCAGAGGCGCTGGGGAAAAAGGGATGAAACAGTTCTGGGTGGATATCCGTCCCTTCAATAAAGAGATTGCCACGACGGCGATTGAGAGCGGGGCGGATGCCGTTGTAGTGGACCGGTCAGAAGATATAAAAAACCTGGGCAGGATCACTACGATCGCGCCGGACGGGGATATCAGGCCGGGCAAGGATGTTATCGAATGTACCATAACGGATAAAGAAAGTGAAAATACGGCAGCAGCACAGGGAAAAATGCAGTATGTCATTGTTACAACAAGTGACTGGACAGTGATCCCGCTCGAAAACCTCGTCGCTCAGTCAGACCGCATTATTGCACGGGTGAAAAATATTGAGGAAGCTGAGATGGCCCTCCATGTGCTGGAGAAAGGTGTTTATGGGATCCTCCTGACTACTCACGATCCGGCTACGGTCAGGGCTGTAGCCATGCTCATGAAAGCAGCGACCGGAAAGATCAGCCTGATCCCGTTTAAAGTAACCAGGATCCACCCGGTAGGAATGGGTGATCGCGTCTGCGTGGATACCTGCTCAATGCTTTCCGATGGTGAAGGTATGCTGATGGGCAATACTTCGTCTGCCATGCTGCTTGTCCATGCAGAGACCCTGGCCAACCCCTATGTTGCACCCCGCCCGTTCCGGGTGAACGCCGGGGCGGTTCACGCGTATATCCTCCTGCCTGATGGAAAAACGGCCTACCTGTCAGACCTTGCGATTGGCGGGCAGGTGCTGGTGACCAATGAAAACGGTATAACGCATCCGGTCATCATCGGGCGCACGAAGATTGAACGCCGTCCACTGCTGCTTGTTGAAGCAGAGTCAGGAAAGACCAACGTCAGCCTCGTGCTCCAGAATGCCGAGACGATACGGCTGGTACGTAAAGACGGTTCAGCAGTATCGGTAGCCAGCCTTGCTGTCGGCGATGAAGTCATGGGATTTGGTCTTGAAGGCGGCAGGCATTTTGGGATGGCTATAAAAGAAACCATTCGTGAGAAGTGATATCATGAAGGCAGGTATTATCGGTGGAACCGGAAAGATGGGCAGGCTCTTTGTCCCGCTCTTTGAGCGGGCAGGGTATGAAGTGCTGGTCTCCGGGCGGTCAACCCCGTTGACAAATACCCGGCTGGCTGAACGTTGCGATATCGTGATTGTATCCGTGCCGATCCATGATACTGTCAGGGTCATCGGAGAGATCGCACCGGTCCTGACAAAAGACCAGCTTGTCTGTGATTTCACCTCGCTTAAAGCGCTGCCGGTAGCCGCAATGCTGGAATCAGAAGCGATGGTGATCGGACTGCACCCCCTGTTCGGGCCAACCGTACCATCACTCCGTCACCAGACTATCATCGTTTGTCCGGCACGGGCACCGGAACAAACAATCAACTCGCTTGTTTCTCTCTTTACCCGTGAAGGTGCGTACTGCACGATGGCAACTCCCGAGCAACACGATCGGATGATGGCAGTCGTGCAGGGGCTTACCCATTTTGTGACCCTCTGCATGGCAGATTCCGTCCGGCGGCTGGGGCTGGATATAGAAACAACCCTGGCGTTTACGAGCCCGGTCTACCAGATTGAACTTTCGCTTATCGGACGATTACTCTCTCAGGACCCTTCCCTGTATGCAGATATCCTCCAGCAGAACCCTTATGTGCCCGATGTGCTTTCGGTATGCACTTCATCGGCAGGAGATCTCGTCGATATCGTGAATTCAAAAGACCCTGAACAGTTCCGGGAATTTTTCCAGCGCAACAGCCGGCATCTTGGCAAGTATTGTGACGAGGGTATGAAAACCACCGATGCCCTGATCGAATCCATGGTGAACCGATGACTATCATCACTCTGGGGCCTGAAGGTACCTTTTCCCACGAACTTGCCCTGAAAATGGGATGTACATCCATCCATTTTGCCTCCACGATCCATGGAATATTTTCAGCGGTTTCTCGCGGTGAGGGAGATGGCATTGTCCCTATTGAGAATTCAGAAGCCGGTGGTGTGGGTGAGACCCTTGACGGGTTGTTGCGGTTCCCCTTGTTTATCACCGCGGAAATGTACATGCCCATCCGTCATCACCTCGCTTCACAGGTCCCGCTTGCACAATTACGGGTTATCTATGCACATCCACAGACCCACGAGCAGTGCAGCGATCGTCTGTTTGCATGGGATATTCCGGTCATCCACACGAGCAGCAATTCGTTCAGTGCCCTGGAAGCCAGAAAAACCCCCAATGCGGGTGCGATCCTCTCTGCATCGGCTGCATCGATCTACAAAATACCCATAATTGTTCCGGATATCGAAAATAACAGTTTCAACACGACGCGATTTGTCCGTATATCCAAAACGCCGGTGCAGAGCGGCGTGATACAGAAATGCAGTATTGTCATTGATCCCAGCACCGACCGTGCCGGTCTCCTGCACGACCTGCTGGAGGTCTTTGCAGAGCGCAGCATCAATCTCACCCGGATTGAATCGAGGCCATCAAAACGCGGCATGGGAAATTATGTGTTCTTTCTGGATTATGCCTGGTTACCGGATACCTGCGACGCGCTGGATGAACTCAAAAAAATTACAACAGTAAAAGAACTGGGCTGCTACCGGAATATCGGGGTCCCGCCATGATTATCACCCTGCCAAAAAAGGAACCGGGGAATAGAGAAGTCACTGCACCGCCTTCCAAAAGTTACACGCACCGTGCCCTTATCATGGCAGCACTCGGCTCTGGCAAGTCAACGATTCTCAATCCCCTGTATGCAGAAGACACCCTGCTAACGATGACCGCACTCAGGATGCTGGGAATTTCAATAGAGGTGAAACCTGACAGGGTCGTTGTCAACGGGTGCAACGGCACATTCAATGACCGTGAAAATACCGTCCTTGACCTTAACAACTCCGGGACCAGCCTTCGCCTGATCGCCCCGCTGGCCCTGCTCTGCAGGTATCCCATAACCTTCACCGGAAGCCCAAGGATGCAGGAGCGGCCCATCGGCCCCCTTGCACAAGCACTTCAAGCCCTTGGGGGATCCATACAATTCCTGAAAAACGAGGGGTATCCTCCTCTTCGTGTGAGCGGTCATCTTCACGGAGGAACAGCAGTTATTGAAGGTTCGATCAGCAGTCAGTTCATCTCCTCAATCCTCATCGCTGCTCCCTATGCGGTGACTGAAACAGAAGTGATTATTCCCTCCCCTCCAGTTTCAGGGTCTTACCTCGATATTACGCTCGAGGTCATGCAGGCATTTGGAGTTGGGGTAAAAAGAGAAGGGTACACCCGGTTTTTCGTGAGCAATTCCCGGCGATATATGGGCAGGACCTATGCCATTGAAGGGGATTATTCTTCCTCCTCATATTTTTTTGCCATCGCGGCAATCTGTGGCGGTCATATGACGGTAAAAAATCTCGAGCCGGTTTCTGTCCAGGGGGATCGCAGGTTTCCCGATATCCTTGCATCGATGGGATGTACGGTTAGGTATTCAGGACATGATGTGACTGTCGAGAGGACCGGAGAACTTCATGGGATCACAGTGGATATGTCGTCCTCTCCTGATACCGTCCAGACACTCAGCATGGTTGCCGCAATGGCTGATACTCCGACAACGATCACTGGTATCAGCCATTTAAAGTTTAAGGAGAGCGACCGCATCACCAGCACCGCAGAACGATTGAAGTCCCTTGGAGGAGATGTACAGCTTGGAGAAGACCGGATAACGATCAATCCCGCCCCTCTTCACGGGGGTGTGATCGACCCGGAAAACGACCACCGCACTGCGATGAGCTTTGCCGTGCTGGGTCTCTGTGTCGGGGGGGTTACAATAACAAACGCAGAATGTGTGGACAAATCGTTCCCGGGATTCTGGGATACCATCAGGGGACTCTGAAAAAGATGAAACGAATTGTTCTGACAGGATTTCGCGGGACCGGGAAGACCGAGATTGGAAAAATCCTCTCATCAAGACTGAATGTTCCCTTTTTTGATACCGATGACCTGGTTGAGACAAGTACAGGACGATCTATTCCGGATATCTTCCATTATAACGGTGAGGAGCGGTTCCGGAGTATTGAACGTGAAGTTGTGGCAACTCTACCCCCGGCTGATGGTGTCGTGAGTACGGGAGGGGGTGTCGTTACCGATCCTACAAACATGGAACATCTCCGCCGTGACAGCACTCTGGTGCTCCTGTACGCTGATATTGATACGATTGAAAAAAGGTTACTGCAAAAACCCAGGCCGCCACTGACAAATCTTCCTCTCTCTGAAGAGATTGCCGCGATGCTTGACAGTCGCCGCCAGAATTATTATGCATCGGCCGACTTCTGCCTGGATACCAGTGAAACATCACCGGTTGTAGCTGCCGAGAGGGTCCAGGCTCTCTTAAAAAACGGTGTTTCTTCACTACAACAACGAAAGACCGCGTTGGCATTTTTCAAAACCGGGAGGATACCCCCTGTGCCCTTAAAAAAACTTGAAGAGATCCTGGTTGGTGATACCCGCAGTCCCACGACCCGTATCATGGGGGTGGCCGGTTACCCGTGCGCCCACAGCCTGAGCCCCAAACTCTTCAATGCACTTATCAAACAGTATCATCTAGATTATCATTACACCTGGTTTGAGGACCCTGAACTCGAGGAGATCATGAATGTTGCACGAGCGGTTGATGCAAAAGGGCTGTCTGTCACCATACCGTTCAAGCAGGACGTTCTGGCGTATCTGGACGAGATCGATGAACATTCTGCCGAACAGATCGGTGCCGTGAATACCGTCGTGTTTTCCTGCGGAACCGCGATCGGGTATAACACAGACTGGCTTGGCATTCGTAAACCCCTCGTTTCTATGAAAGGTGCAAAAGCTGTTCTCCTTGGGGCCGGGGGTGTCGCTGCAGCAGCTGCCTATGCGCTGACTGATCTCGCAATGGATGTTACAATCCTGAACCGCACGCCGGAGAATGCCCATGCACTTGCTGAACGCTTCGCGTGCAGGTGGGGCAACTGGGAAGATTTTGACCGGATCAAGCCGGACCTTGTCGTGAATGCAACACCACTTGGCATGCAGCCGGATACCCGGACACCCTTGCGGGAGGACCAGCTGCACAAGGACATGACCGTATTTGACCTTGTTTACACGCCGCCGGTCACACCATTGATAGAAGCGGCACGGGCAAAAGGGTGTACTACCATTACCGGCAGTGAGATGTTTATCGAACAGGCACGGGAGCAGTTTTACCTGAATTTCGGTATTGACGTCCCGATAAAAAAGATGAGGGAACTTTTAGCATGAATACCTTTGGCAGGAATTTCCGGATTACGACATTTGGTGAAAGCCATGGCGTGGCTGTTGGCGTAGTAATTGATGGGTGCCCGGCGGGCATCAGGCTGGAAGAAAAAGATATCCAGCCGTTCCTGGACCGACGGCGCCCGGGAACATCCCCGCTCACATCGCCACGGCAGGAAAAGGACCGGATCGAAATCCTTTCCGGCATCTTTGAAGATGTTACTACCGGAACACCAATTGCGATGATCGTGCGCAATGAAGATACCCGGTCGGGTGATTATGATGACCAAAAAGAAGTATTCCGCCCGGGTCATGCAGATTTCACGTACCAGGAAAAATATGGTATCCGGGATCACCGGGGTGGCGGGCGGAGTTCCGGTCGCGAAACACTCGGGCGGGTGGCTGCCGGAGCAGTGGCAATGCAAATCCTTGCGAAAAACGGGATCAAAATCATCGGCACGATCCTTGAAGTGCATGGTAAAAAAACAGATGACGCGATCACCCAGGAAATACTTTCAGCAAAAGAACGAGGTGACTCTGTTGGAGGGATTGTAGAAATTGTTGCATCCGGGTGTCCGACAGGACTTGGTGATCCCGTCTTTGGGAAACTGGATGCACTCGTTGCCGGAGCGATGATGGGCATAGGTGCGGTGAAGGGGGTTGAGATTGGTGATGGGTTTGTGGCAGCACAAAAATGCGGCAGTGAAAATAATGACCAGATGACAGCTGACGGGTTCAAAAGCAATCATGCCGGTGGCATCATGGGCGGTATATCGACCGGGCAGGATATCGTGGTGCGTATTGCGGTAAAACCAACGCCGTCAATCATCAAAGTCCAGCAGACCCGTACGAGGGATGGCGAAATAATCGATATTTCTGTGGGGGGCCGTCATGATCCCTGCATCGTACCCCGTATTGTGCCCGTAGCTGAAGCGATGCTGGCGCTGGTACTGGTGGATTGCCTGCTTGAACAGGCGAAGTACCACAACTAGGTTAACGGGAACAGTGTCGTTGATCAGATGCCAATGTTGCTGCGAAGACTAAATTTACGGCTAATAGCCTGTCTTGCATTCGAATTAGTTATGAGTGTGACCCCCTCTCTCCCTCAGAGGGGGAGGCATCCCAAGGGGAGCACCTCCTTGACCCCCTTCAAAATATTTCTGTTTTTTTAGGAGAATTTTACATTCAAATAATATCATTGCGAGGGTTCCCCGCATTATGGTCTCTCAGAGTCATAACGGGGCAGAAAGATGTTGCATAAATTTTTAGTAATTGATCCGCCGCGGGGGCGTCCCTTCGGGGGCGGTGGTGTTCATCACTCGTGGGAGTACAGATTTTCGGCCCGATTTTGATATCAGAATCGTCTAATTTTCATGAATCAAGGACCGACTCTATCTCACGCTCATATTTCCTTGTTCCTAAAATTTTCTCAAAAAACCAAACTCAAAAATTACTGTCAAATCAAAAAACAAGTAAAAAAATTGCGGGGAGATTATTCTGCTTTCTTTTCCGGCCGCTTGAAGGTTTCAACGAGTATGATTTCAGAAATACCCTCGATTGACTCGAAACCTTCATGGATGATCCGGCTTCGCCAGAGGAGCCAGCGCCGGTCATAGTTAATACCCGGGGGAAGCGTAATGGTTGCCTTGCCATCATCCATTGCAATCTCCATTTCCCTGCCGGCATAGAGCCGTACCAGGCCTTTCAACTGCTCGAGGGGGTCGGTGACCTCCTCTTCGATGGTATAGTGGTAGGTCAGTGTCTGTCCGGCAAGCGGGGCGTTGAAATCGACAATGACTTTGGAACCAATCACATCAACGACTGTACCTTCACCCATCTCGTCCATCTTCACAGCCATGCCGCGTACCGGCTTTTCCTTAAACTGGTTTTTGGGAAACGACTGGATACGTTTGGGGTCGCGGTCGCCAAATGCCTTCTCAGGCCCGACAACAACCTCCCCGGAATACCCGACGTCCCTACCGACAAGGTCCTCGTCAAGGCCAAGGATTACATGTTTCTGCCCGACACAGATCGTGACCGGCCCGTATATTGCGTTCGGGCTGTGGATACCTGCAGATTTTGCTTCTTTTTCGTCGGTTGTGTCAAAAATATTTTCGTTAACCGTGCCTGAATAACTCAGCTTTATATAATCTCCATCTTTTATTGCCATGATTCACCTGACTATATTAAATTGCAACGAAAACAGATAAACGTGTGGCAGGATTCATGCTTGAAATTGAATTGAAGGTCAGGATTTCGTCGCTCGAACCGGTCCGCCGGCAATTGCACAGGCTCAACGCACAATTCTGCGGCAGGATACATGAACATGATGTTTATTACAACGCCCCCCATCGCGATTTTGCAGTAACTGATGAGGCAATACGGGTCAGGTATACAAACGATCATGCGGTTGTCACCTATAAGGGAGCAAAAATACCATCATCTGGTTTTAAGGCACGCGAAGAACTCAACACTGCTGTTGAATCCGGCGAGATTTTTGAACTGGTGCTGGACCGGCTGGGATTTAAAAAAACTGCCGAAGTGAACAAGTGGCGGGAGAATTATAAACTTGGCACCATTGCAATCTCACTTGATAGTGTCGATGAACTCGGCACGTTTGCAGAGATTGAGATCATGACAGAAGAGGATGATTCGGTAACCTCTGCAAAGATAGAAAAGATTGCAAAAGAGTTGGGGATACAGGGCGAGCCGATCCTCGCTTCGTACCTGGAACTGCTGCTCTCTAAACGGTCAGCAGTTCAACCTTGATATCCCGTGCGTCTGTCCCGAAGTGGAGCATGGCACAATGACCGTCCATTGCGGCACCGGGGTTGACAATTTTTACCCCTTCAATATCCATGATACCCCGCTGCTCGTGGATATGAGCACAGCAGACAAGGTCAAACGACCCCATGTGGCGCCGGATACTTTTACTTCCCACATGTTCGCCGTTGATTTTATCGAGCGTTTCGAAGGGTGGGGCGTGGGTAAGGAGCACGTTATGGACGGTTTTTTCCATCTTTGACATTGCACGATGTAATACATCATCGATCTGCTTATCGGTCATCTCAAACGGTGTACCGAACGGCGTGGGGTTTGAACCGCCAAGACCAACAATGGTTATCCTGCCCAGGTTAATCTGGGAGCCATGAAGACACACGGTATCCGAGTGTTCAAGTGTTTCGATGATCTCACGCGGGTCACAGTTGCCGGGAACTGCAAAACACGGAACTTCGATGCGTGAAAGCACATCATCGACCGCGTCAACCGGACCCATATTGGTGATATCGCCTGCAATAAATACCGCTTCCGGATTCAAATCCAGAAATGAATCAATTTTACCGAATTGACCATGGAGATCTGCTATCAATAGCACATCTTTCATGGTATATCATT
>Ga0209048_10001144_pt1 | contig 27710 bp, 27 predicted proteins | sample FrelakmetCRP12CR_FD_187146 | JGI IMG/M metagenome (GOLD analysis project Ga0209048, IMG submission 187146) | Freshwater lake sediment microbial communities from the University of Notre Dame, USA, for methane emissions studies - CRP12 CR (SPAdes)... | ecosystem: Environmental > Aquatic >... | reverse complement strand
CGGACGATTGGACGTTCGGTGCACCGGATGCTCGCGCTGTTCCCGTTCGAGCCGGCACTGTACGAAGAGGCCGGGGTTCCGGTCACCTACGTCGGCCACCCGCTGGCGGGGCAGGCTGCCGTGCTCGGTTCGCGACGCGAAGCGCGCGAGCAGCTGAAGCTCGGGATCGCGCAACCGGTGTTCGCGCTGCTGCCGGGCAGTCGCGCCTCGGAGCTCGACATGCACGGCGACCTCGTCCTGCACACGGCCGCCGCGCTGCACGCGACGCGGCCGGACGCGCGTTTCCTCGTCCCGCTCGCCACGCGGCCGACCCGCGACCGTTTCGAAGCGGCGATCTACCGTCTCGGTCTCGAAGCGCTGCCGCTGACGCTCCTCTACGGGCACGCGACCGATGCGCTCCGCGCGGCCGACGTCGCCCTCGTGGCCTCCGGAACCGCGACCCTGGAGGCGGCGCTCGCCCGATGTCCGCACGTTATCTTCTACCGGGTCCACGACCTGACGGCGGCGATCGTCCGGCGCAAGCTCCTGCTGCCCTGGGTCGGATTGCCGAACGTGCTGGCCGGGAGGTTCGTCGTGCCCGAGCTGCTGCAGGAGAACGCCACCGTGGAAAACCTCGCCCAGGCCGCGGGGAACCTCTACGACGACACGGTGACGCGGCGCCGGCAGGAAGCGCTGTTCGCGGGCTTTGCGGCGACGCTCGCGGCGGACACCGGCGGGCTGGCCGCGGACGCGGTCGCGGCGGAGTTGCGCGCGGCGGGGATCGCGTGCTGACGACCGGACGGTTGCGGCTGATCGCGGGGATCGACGAGGCAGGTCGCGGGCCGCTCGCCGGACCGGTCGTCGCGGCGGCCGTGATCCTCGATCCGGCGCGGCCCGTCGCCGGCCTCAGGGATTCGAAGGCGCTGTCGGCGCCCGCGCGGGCGCGGCTCGCGGCCGAGATCCGCGCGAACGCGCTGGCGTGGGCGATCGGCGAGGCCGCCGTCGCCGAGATCGACGCGCTCAACATCCTGCAGGCGACGATGCTCGCGATGCAGCGCGCGGTCGGCGCGCTGGCGATCGCACCCTTCGAAGCTTGGATCGACGGAAACCGCTGCCCGCAGCTCGCGTGCGCGGCGCGGGCGATCGTCAAGGGCGACCGCGACGTCGCGGTGATTTCCGCGGCGTCGATCCTGGCGAAGACCGCGCGTGACGCGATGCTGGTCGACCTCGACGGCGATTTTCCGCACTACGGCTTCGCCAGGAACAAGGGATACGGGACGCCGGACCACCTCGCGGCGCTGGCTCGGCACGGGCCGTGCCCCGCGCACCGCAGAACGTTCGCGCCGGTCGCGCAGACGGCCTTCGGGTTCTGATTGTGCGCCGCGGAGGTGGTGCTGCAGTTGGCCTGACGCGCGGTCCGGGTTACGATTCGGTCGACCTCGACGTGATCGACCGCGCAGGCGGGGTCGGCCGCGCAGGCCGCGTCGCACCGCACCAAGCAAGGAGTCCGAAATGATCCATTGCGTGCTGCACGATCCGAACGACTCGGTCGCGGTTGTCGTGGTCGAGGGCGTGAAGGCGGGCGCGACGCTCACCGGCCTCGTCCTCGACGAGGACCGCACGATCACGCTGCCCTGCGTCGAGGATATCCCGCTCGGCCACAAGGTTGCGCTGAGGGACATGGCCCCCGGCGATACCGTGGTCAAGTACGGCGTCGACATCGGCAAGGTCGTGCAGCCGATCCGGACCGGCCAGCACGCGCACGTGCACAACATCAAGACGAAGCGCTGGTGAGATGACCATGCAGAAGACCTTCTGGGGTTACCGCCGCGAGAACCGTCGCGTCGGCGTCCGCAACCACGTCATCGTCCTGCCGGTCGACGACCTGTCCAACGCGGCCTGCGAGGCGGTCGCGCACAACGTCAAGGGGGCGATGGCGATCCCGCACCCGTATGGGCGGCTGCAGTTCGGTGCCGACCTCGACCTGCATTTCCGGACCCTGATCGGCGCCGGTGCAAACCCCAACGTCGCGGCGGTCGTCGTCATCGGCATCGAGGACCAGTGGACGAAGAAGGTCGCCGACGGGATCGCGGCCACCGGCAAGCCGGTCACTGGCGTCGGCATCGAGCTGCACGGGGACCACGACACGATCATGCGGGCGTCGAAGGCGGCCAAGGAGTACGTGCAGTGGGCGAGCGAACGCCGGCGCGTCGAATGCGACCTCCGGGACCTGTGGATTTCGACCAAATGCGGCGAGTCCGACACGACGTCGGGATGCGGCGCGAACCCGACTGTCGGCGACGCCTTCGACAAGCTCTACGAGGCGGGCTGCACGCTCGTGTTCGGCGAGACGACCGAGTTGACCGGCGGCGAGCAGATCGTCGCGGCCCGCTGCCGCGACGACCGGGTGCGCGCGCAGTTCATGGCGATGTTCGACCGCTACCAGGACGTCGTCAACCGGCACAAGACTTCCGATCTCTCGGACTCGCAGCCGACGAAGGGAAACATCGCCGGCGGGCTGACGACCATCGAGGAGAAGGCGCTGGGGAACATCCAGAAGATCGGCCGGAAGTGTGTGATCGATGGCGTCCTCGACAAGGCCGAGGTGCCGACGGGACCCGGCCTCTGGTTCATGGACAGCTCGTCCGCGGCCGCCGAGATGGTCACGCTGTGCGCGGCGTCCGGCTTCGCGGTCCACTTCTTCCCGACCGGCCAGGGCAACGTGATCGGCAACCCTATCCTCCCGGTGATCAAGATCTGCGCCAACCCGCGCACCGTGCGCACGATGAGCGAGCACATCGACGTCGACACGTCGGGGCTGCTGCAGCGGGAGATCACGATGGGCGAGGCCGGCGACAAGCTGCTCGACATGATGTTCCGCACCGTCAACGGCCGGCTCACCGCCGCGGAGGCGCTCGGCCACCGCGAGTTCGTGCTGACGCGGCTCTACGAGAGCGCCTGACCGGCGCCTCCCGTGCCGGGCGGGCCGTTTCGCGCGGGCGTGGCGCGGCCTATACTGCGCACGATCCCGCCGCCCGCCCGCCCGCCGGCGCGCGGGCCAGGAGTTCCGGAGGAATCCCGATGCAAAGATCCCTGATGCGCGCCGCGCTGCTGGTGGCGCTTGCGCTGCTCGCGCCTCACGCGCGGGCCGAGATGAGCGAAATCAAGGTCGCGCAGCAGTACGGCATCAGCTACCTGCCGCTGATGCTGATGGAGGAGCAGAAGCTGATCGAGAAGCACGCGAAGGCCGCCGGCCTCGACGTCAAGGTGGGCTGGGCGAAGTTCGCCGGCGGCAACGTGATGAACGACGCGCTGCTCTCGAGCAGCCTGCAGTTCGCCTCCGGCGGCGTCGCGCCCTTCGTCACGCTGTGGGCCCGGACGAGGGGCAATCTCGACGTGAAGGCGGTCTCCGCGATCAACTCGATGCCGCTCTATCTCAACACGCGCAATCCGGGCGTCAAGTCGCTGAAGGACTTCACGGAGAAGGACAGGATCGCGCTGCCGGCGGTCAAGGTATCGATCCAGGCGGTGACGCTGCAGATGGCGACCGAGAAGGCGTTCGGCGACGGCCAGCACGGCCGCCTCGATCCGCTCACCGTCTCGCTGTCGCACCCCGACGCGCAGGTCGCCTTGCTCTCCGGCTCCTCCGAGATCACCGCGCACTTCAGCTCGCCGCCGTTCCAGTACCAGCAGCTGGAGAAGCCCGGGATCCGGACGGTGCTGAACTCGTACGACGTGCTCGGCGGTCCGGCGACCTTCAACGTCGTCTGGACGACGTCGAAATTCCGAACCGAGAACCCGAAGCTCTACGACGCGTTCGTGAAGGCGCTGGACGAGGCCACGGCGCAGATCAACAGGGACCGGAAGGCGGCGGCCGAGGCCTATCTGCGCATCTCGAAGGACAAGGATACCGTCGCCGATATCCTCGCGATGCTGAACGACCCGCTCATCGTCTACACGACCACACCCCAGAACGTGATGAAGTACGTCGACTTCATGGCCAAGGTGGGCGCGATCAAGGTGAAGCCCGATTCGTGGAAGGACCTGTTCTTCCCGAACATCCACGGTGCTTCGGGCAGCTGATGGCGGGCGCGTCCGCCGGCGTGACTCGGGGGCTGCCGGACCTCGCGGCGATCCGCGCAGCGGGCGGCCGGATCGCGGCCTACGTGCACCGCACGCCGGTGCTCACCTGCCGGTCGCTCGACGTCGAGACGGGCGCGCGGCTCGCCTTCAAGTGCGAGAATTTCCAGAAGGTCGGCGCCTTCAAGGCGCGCGGCGCGACGAACGCCGTGTTCTCGCTGCCCGAGGAGACGGCGGGGCGCGGCGTGGTCACGCATTCGTCGGGCAACCACGGCGCGGCGCTCGCCTACGCGGCCGGGGTGCGCGGGATCCCGGCCTGGGTCGTGATGCCCGAGAATGCGCCGAAGGTGAAGCAGGAGAACGTGCGCCGCTTGGGCGCGACGATCCGCTTCTGCGCGCCCAATGTCGAAGCCCGCGAGGCCGCCTGCGCCGCCGTCCAGGCCGAGACCGGCGCGACGCTGATCCATCCGTTCGACGACGAGCGCGTGATCGCGGGGCAGGGGACGGCGGCGCTGGAGCTGCTCGAAGCGGTTCCGGACCTCGAAGTCGTTATTGCCCCGGTGGGCGGGGGCGGGCTGCTCTCGGGAACCGCGATCGCCGCGCGCTCGCTGCGGCCCCAGATTCGCGTCTTCGGCGCCGAGCCCGCGAACGCCGACGATGCGGCGCGAAGCTTCCGCTCGGGCCGCGTGGAGCCGCTGGCCGCGACGACGACGATCGCCGACGGGCTGCGCACGACGCTGTCGGTGCGGACGCTCGCGGCGATTCGCGAGCACGTCGCGGCGATCGGCACCGCGAGCGAGGGCGCGATCGTGCGCGCGATGCGGATGACCTGGGAGCGGATGAAGATCGTCGTCGAGCCGTCGGCGGCCGTTCCGCTCGCGTGCATGCTCGAGCGGACGCTGGACGTCGCCGGCGCGAAGGTCGGCGTGATCGTCTCCGGCGGCAACGTCGATCTCGACCGCTTGCCATGGCAGCCCTGACGGCTGCGTCCACGGCGGCTTCGCCGCTGCTCGACGTCCGCGGCGTGACACTGCGGTACAAGACGCGGGATCACCTCGTCACGGCGACGTATCGCGTCGATTTCCAGGTGTTCCGGTCGGACCGCTTCATTCTGCTCGGGCCTTCCGGATGCGGCAAGTCCACGCTGCTGAAGGCGGTCGGCGGCTACATGAACCCGGTCGAGGGCGAGATCCGGCTGAAGGGCGAGATCGTGACGCGGCCCGGGCCCGACCGGATGATGGTGTTCCAGGAGTTCGACCAGCTGCTGCCGTGGAAGACGGTGACCGAGAACGTGATGTTCGCGCTGGTGGCGAGCGGCCGGCTCGCCGGCCGCGCGGCCGCCGAGAAGGCGCGCGAGGTCATCGCCAAGGTGAACCTGACCAAATTCGCCGACAGCCTGCCGCACACGCTGTCGGGCGGGATGAAGCAGCGCGTCGCCATCGCCCGCGGGATGGCGATGGAGCCCGATGTCCTGCTGATGGACGAGCCCTTCGCTGCGCTTGACGCGCTGACACGGCGCAAGATGCAGGACGAGCTGCTGCAGCTCTGGGACGAGACGCGCTTCACGGTGCTGTTCGTCACGCACTCGATCCCGGAAGCGATCCGGATCGGCAGCCGCATCCTGCTGCTGTCGCCGCATCCGGGGCAGGTCAAGGCGGAGTTGAACAGCCTGCCGCGCCGCGCAATCGAGAGCGACGCGGGGGCATTGCAGGCGCTCGAGAAGAAGATCCATTCGATGCTGTTCGCCGACGCCGTGGAGGCCCAGGAGGTGCCGCATGACTGAAACCGCGTCGGGTGCGCGATCGGAGCGCTACTGCCAGCCGGTGGAGACCGCGGCCTTCGGCATCGTGGAGAAGCCGCTGTCCACGTGGGAACGGCTCGGCAACGTCGGTTCACTGCGCAAGCTGGCGCTCCTGGTCGCGCTCGCGCTGGTCTGGGAGGGCTACGCGCGCTGGCTGAACAACCCGCTGCTGTTCCCGACCTTCTCGGCGACGATCGCGGCGTTCGGCGACGCCATCGCGAGCGGCGACCTCCCGGGCAAGGCATGGACCTCCATCAAGGTGCTGCTCGCGGGTTACGCGGCGGGGATCCTGTGCGCCGCCACGCTGACCGTCGTGGCCATCTCGACGCGCATCGGCACCGATCTGCTGGAACTCCTGACGTCGATGTTCAATCCGCTGCCGGCGATCGCACTCCTGCCTCTCGCGCTGATCTGGTTCGGGCTGGGCTATGGCAGCATCGTCTTCGTCATCATCCACTCGGTGCTGTGGGCGGTCGCGCTCAACACGCACTCGGGCTTTCTATCCGTGTCGAACACGCTGCGGATGGTCGGGCGCAACTACGGGCTCTCGGGGCTCCGTTACATCGGCGGGATCCTGATCCCGGCGGCGTTCCCGAGCATCCTCACCGGCCTCAAGATCGGGTGGGCGTTCGCGTGGCGGACGCTGATCGCCGCCGAGCTCGTCTTCGGCGTGTCGTCGGGATCCGGCGGCCTGGGCTGGTTCATCTACGAGAACAAGAACCAGCTCGAGATTCCTTCGGTCTTCGCCGGGCTCCTGACGGTTATCCTGATCGGGCTCCTCGTCGAAAACGTCATTTTCCGGACTGTCGAAGCCCGCACGGTCCGTCGCTGGGGGATGCAGAGTTGATGACCACGCACACGCCGACGCCGAATTACCCGCGATTCCACCTCGCGTTTCCGGTCACCGACCTCGAGCGCGCCCGGCATTTCTACGGCGGCACCCTCGGTTGCGCCGAGGGGCGCTCGTCGGACGAATGGGTGGATTTCGATTTCTTCGGGCACCAGATCGTCGCGCACAAGGTCGGCACGGCCGGAATGGCGGACGCGACCAGCCTGGTCGACGGCAAGTACGTGCCGGTGCGCCATTTCGGCGTGATCCTCGACCTGCCGGCATGGGAGGCTCTGGCCGCGAAGCTCGCCGCGGCGCGGACGACGTTCATCATCGAGCCGTACGTCCGCTTCAAGGGACTGCCTGGCGAGCAGGCGACGATGTTCCTTCTCGACCCCTTCGGCAACGCGCTCGAGTTCAAGGCCTTCGCCGACATCGATCTTCTCTTCGCCAGGAACGTCTAGCTCGATGCGCATCGTCATCAGCGAGTTCATGGACGAGGGCGCGGTCGCGCGGCTGGCCGCGCGCCATGACACCGTCTATGACGCCGGGCTCGTCGACCGTCCCGAGGATCTCCGGCGGCGGCTCGCGGCGGCCGATGCACTGATCGTGCGCAACCGCACGCAGGTGAATGCGGATCTGCTGGCCGCGGCGCCGCGCCTGCGGGTTGTCGGGCGCCTGGGCGTCGGCCTCGACAACATCGACACCGACGCGTGCGGCGCGAGGCGCGTGGCGGTGATCCCCGCGACGGGCGCCAACGCGCGCGCAGTCGCGGAGTATGTGATCTGCGCTGCGATGCTGCTGCTGCGCGGCGCCTACGCGTCGGCGGCGGACGTGGCGAACGGCGGCTGGCCGCGCGCCGCGCTTTCGGGCGGCCGGGAGATCGGCGGCAAGACGCTCGGCGTCGTGGGCTTCGGCAGCATCGGTCGGCTCGTTGCGCGCCTCGGCGGCGCGCTCGGAATGCGCGTCGTCGGCTTCGACACGCAGATCGCCGCCACGGACCCCGCCTGGAAGGACGAAGGCGTGGAGCCCGCGAGCCTCGACGCGCTGCTTGCCGGCGCCGAGGTCGTGACGCTGCACGTGCCGCTGTGCGACGCGACGCGCCATCTGATCGACGCGGGGCGGCTCGCGCAGATGAAGCGCGGCGCGGTCCTGATCAACACGGCGCGCGGAGGCGTCGTCGACGAGGCCGCGCTCGCCGCGGCGCTCGGATCCGGGCATCTGGGGGGCGCGGCGCTCGACGTGTTCGAGCGCGAGCCGCTCCCGGCCGCGTCGCCGCTCGCAGGCTGCCCGAACTTGCTGCTCACCCCGCACGTGGCAGGCATCACGCTGGAGTCGAATGCCCGCGTGTCGGCGCTCGTCGCCGAAGGAGTAGAGGCGGTGCTGGGGGGCGCGCACGCGGCCGGCTGAAGCCCGCGCGACACGCCCGCGCCGCGGGCCGGAGGGCCCCGGCCGCCCTGCCTCCGGCCTCGACGACGGATGACGATCATGCCCAGAATGACCCTCGAAGCGCTGTACGAACTCGCGCTGTGCGCGCTGACCCGCGCCGGCGCCAATCCGGCAATGGCGGAGGCGACCGCCCGCGCCCTCGTCGATGCCGACGCGCGCGGACTGGCGTCGCACGGGGTGTCGCGCGTTTCCCAGTACGCGACGCACCTGCGCAATGGCCGCGCCGACGGCAGCGCGCAGCCGGAAGTCGTCCACGCCAGGGGCGGCGCCGCGCTGATCGACGCGAAGTGCGGTCTCGCCTTTCCCGCGTGCGCGCTCGCGGTCGCCGAAGCGCTGCGGCGCGCCCGTGAATTCGGCGTCGCATTCTCGGGCGTCACCAACAGCCACCATTTCGGCGCGGCCGCCTATCACCTCGCGCCCGTGGGCGGCGCCGGGATGGTCGGCATGGCGTTCGGCAATTCGCCGGCGGCGATGGCCGCGGCCGGCGGCCGCCGGCCGCTCTTCGGGACGAATCCGATCGCCGCGATTTTTCCGCGCCGGGACGGCGCGCCGCTCATCGTCGACCTGTCGCTGTCGGAAGCCGCGCGCGGAAAGCTGATGGTCGCGGCGAAGGAAGGAAAGGCCGTCCCGCTCGGCTGGGCGCTCGACCGCGAAGGCAACCCGACGACCGACCCGCGCGCCGGACTCGAAGGGTCGATGCTGCCGGTGGGCGGGACCAAGGGAGCGATGCTCGCGCTCGTCGTCGAGCTCATGGTCACCGCGCTCACCGGTGCCGCGATGGGCTTCGAGGCGAGCTCGCTCTTCGTCGACGAGGGCAACCGCCCGCGCATCGGACAGGCGTTCCTCGTCATCGATCCGGAGGCGCTGGCCGGCCGCGACGTCTACCTCGCGCGCGTGGAGACGCTGATCGCGGCGATGTGCAGCGATCCGGGCGTGCGCGTGCCCGGCCACCGACGCGACGCCCTGGTCGCCCGGGCGGCGGTGGAAGGCGTCGAGATCCCCGCGATGCTCGCCGACGAGCTCGCGCGGCTGGCGGGACGGCCGGCGCCCGCCGCGAGCGCGCGATGACGGACACGGCTTCCCGCGGCACCGCGCTGCTGCTCAACACGGGGCACGCGCTCGACCACATGTTCCTGCTGATCTTCGCGACGGCGGTCGTCCCGATCGCTGCCGAGTTCGGTTTCGTCCGCTGGGAAGACCTGATGCCCTACAGTGTCGGCGCGTTTGCGCTTTTCGGCCTGGGGGCGCTGCCGTCGGGGCGCCTCGGCGACCTGTGGGGTCGGCGCCGGATGATGCTGATCTTCTTCTTCGGGATGGGCACGTCGGCTCTGCTGGTCGCGCTGACGCGCAGCGGATGGCAGCTCGCCTGCGCGCTGACGCTGCTGGGTGCGTTCTCGTCGATCTACCATCCCGTCGGCATTCCGATGCTGGTGCGCGGCGCGCGCCGCCCGGGCCTCACGATCGGCATCAGCGGCCTCTCGGGCAATCTCGGAGTCGCGCTCGCGGCGGTTACGACCGGCCTGCTCGTGAAATATGCAGGCTGGCGCGCCGCGTTCGCGTTGCCGGGCCTCGCCGCCTTCGCCTGCGGGATCGCGTTCGCGCGCATCGCGCCCGAGGAGACCGCGCCGCCGGCGCGGGGCGCTCGTAGCGGCCCCGTCCACGATCCGCGCATCGTCGCGCGGGCGCTGCTGGTGATGACGGTCGCCGCGATCTCGTCGTCGCTGCTGTTCAACTTCACGACGAACGGCAACGGCCAGCTGCTGCGCGAGCGTTTCGAAGGCATCGTCGAGGACCCGGCGCTGCTCGGCGCGATGCTCGCGGGGGTCTACGTGATCGCGTCGCTGGCGCAGGTCGCGGTCGGCCTCCTGATCGACCGCTATCCGCTCAAGAATCTCTACCTGGGTGTCGTCGCGCTGCAGGCCCCGCTGTTCGCGGCGGCCGCCGGCGCATCCGGCTGGACGCTGTTCGCGCTGCAGACGGCGTTCATGGTCGCTGTGTTCGGCGCGATTCCGTTCACCGACGCGATGATCGTCCGCTACGTCGACGACCGGATGCGCTCCCGGGTGAGCGGTATGCGGCTCGCGGTGTCGTTCGGCGTGAGCTCGGCCGCCGTGTGGCTGCTGGGCCCGGTGGTGAAGACCGAAGGTTTCGCCACCCTCCTCATCGCGATGGCAGCCATCGCCTGCGTGACGCTCGCGGCCGTCGCGCTGCTTCCGCGGCCGCCTGCGCGCACCGGGGCCGGCACGCGCGGCGCTATCGCTGCGCCGCCGCGATTGCCTCCCGCAGCGCGTTGAACACGCCCGGCGCGGCGGCGATCACTTCGTTCGTGCGCAGGAAATCGTTGCCGCCGGCGAAGTCGCCGACGCGGCCGCCGGCCTCCTTCACGATCAGCGTGCCCGCCGCGATGTCCCAGGGCTTCTCGCTCACCACCCAGAATCCGTCGAGGCGCCCGGACGCCACGTAGGCGAGGTCGAGCGCGCACGCGCCGGCGCGGCGGATCCCGGCGCACTGAGTCAACATCCTGCCGAACACCGGCAGGTAGCCGGGGATCTTCGGGCTGCTGCGCGACGGGAACACCGTGCCGATCAGCGCCTCGTCGAGGCGCACGCAGGCCGACGTGCGGATCGGCGTGCCGTTCTGCTGCGCGCCCTTGCCCTTGATCGCGGTGAAGAGCTCGTCGTGGGCGGGATCGAGGACCACCGCGTGCGTGACCTCGCCCCCGTGGGTGAGCGCGATCGAGACCGCATAGTAGGGGAATCCGTGGGTGAAATTGGCCGTGCCGTCGATCGGGTCGACGATCCACTTGAAGGTGTTCCTGCCGGTGCCGCCGCCGTCGAGCTGGCTCACGATCTCGCCCGCCTCTTCGCCCACGATCGCGTGGCCGGGAAAGGCGGCGCGCAGCGTCGCGATGATCGCGTTCTCGGCCTCCGTGTCCGCGTTGGCGGCGATGTCGCCGTGGTCCTTGGCGTGGGAGGGCAGCCGCCGCAGGTCGCGCGCGGCGTCGACGATCACGGAGGCGGCGCGACGGGCGGCGCGGACGGCGACGGCGAGGACAGGGTCGTTGATCATCGATCTTCCTGATTCTTGGCGTCCTGGAGCTCTTCGTTCTCCATCAGCAGGTAGGTGCCGTACGCGTTGACCCCGCCTTTCTTGGCAAAGGCGGGGAGCGCGGCGGGCGAAGGGGCGGGCAGACCGGTTGACATCGGATGAAGTCGAGGACGGACGGAAGGCGCTTCGCGAGACGATCCCGCGGGCCGGCGCGCCGGGCCGAGGGCAATTCTACCGCGCGCTGCGGTCCGGGCGGGTCGCCGCCGGGGAGGCTCGCGGCCGGCCGTCCCGCGGTGCGGCATCGATTCCGCAGGAACGACCGCCCGGCCGCGTTGACCACGCTGGCGTTTTCATTTCGCGTTGTGTACTCTTTCCGGCAACGCGCGCGGAGCGCCGCCGTCCGCCGCGCGAACCTTCGCCGCACGGCCGACACCTTCCCGCAACGCCCAGGAGGCCCCATGCAGAAATCGCTACACCTCGATCCCGGCAAGTGCACGGGCTGTCTCCAGTGCGAGATGGCATGCTCGTACGAGAACTACGGCGTGTTCAATCCGTCCAAGTCGCGCATCAAGGTCTTCGATTTTCACGAGACCGGGCGCAAGGTCCCCTACACTTGCACGCAGTGCGACGAGGCGTGGTGCCTGCACGCGTGCCCGGTCGAGGCGATCAAGGTGGACGCGGCCACCGGCGCGAAGGTGGTGCTGGAGAACGTCTGCGTCGGCTGCAAGGTCTGCACCGTCGCGTGCCCCTTCGGCACCATCAATTACGTCCAGGACACGGGCAAGGTGCAGAAATGCGACCTCTGCGGCGACCACCCCGCGTGCGTCGACGCCTGCCCGACCGGAGCGATCACCTACGTCGATGCCGACTGGACGGGCCTCGCGCGCATGCGCCAGTGGGCCGCCAAGCTCGACACGCAACCGCAAGCCTGAGGAGGACACCATGGCCTGGCAACGCAAGATCCTGCGGGTGAACCTCACGAAGGGCACCTGCACCGCGGAACCGCTGAACATGCAATGGGCGCAGGACTACCTGGGCCAGCGCGGGCTCGCGACGAAGTATTTCTGCACGGAGGTCGACCCGAAGGTCGATCCGCTCTCGCCTTCGAACAAGCTGATCTTCGCCACCGGTCCGCTGACGGGCACGATGGCGTCGACCGGCGCCCGCTACTCCGTGATCACCAAGGGGCCGCTGACGGGCGCGATCGCCTGCTCGAACTCCGGCGGCTATTTCGGCGCGGAGCTGCGCTTCGCCGGCTGGGACATGATCGTCTTCGAAGGCAAGGCGCCGAAGCCCGTCTACCTGCACATCGAGAACGACAAGGCCGAGCTGCTCCCGGCCGACGACGTGTGGGGCAGGAGCACCTGGGACACCGAGGCGATCCTGAAGAAGAAGCACCAGGATCCCGCCATCCGCGTCTCGAGCATCGGGCGCGCAGGCGAGGCGCAGGTGCTGTTCGCCGCCGTCGTCAACGATCTGCACCGCGCGGCCGGCCGCTCCGGCGTCGGCGCGGTGATGGGCTCGAAGAACCTGAAGGCGATCGCCGTGCGCGGCACGCTGGGCGTGGGCAAGGTCGCCGATCCGGCCGCGTTCATGAAGGCGACCGTCGTCGCGAAGAAGGCGCTCGCGGACAACGCGGTCACCGGCCAGGGCCTGCCGAAATTCGGTACGCAGGTGCTGATGAACGTGATCAACGAGATGGGGGCGCTGCCGACGCGCAATCATCGCGACGTGCAGTTCGAGAAGGCCGGCAGGATCTCCGCGGAAGCGATGCACGAGAAGCGCCCGACCGACGGCAAGGCGAACCTGGTGACGAACCAGGCCTGCTTCGGTTGCACGATCGCCTGCGGGCGCATCTCCAAGATCGACGAGACCCATTTCAGCGTCGTCAACAAGCCGCAGTACTGGGGCGCCTCCGGCGGTCTCGAGTACGAGGCCGCATGGGCGCTGGGCGCGGCGACGGGCGTCGGCGATCTCGAGGCGCTGACCTACGCCAACTTCGTATGCAACGAAGACGGCATCGATCCGATCTCGTTCGGCGCGACGGTGGGGGCGGCGATGGAGCTCTACGACCTCGGGCTCATCAAGGAATCCGACGTGGGATTCCCGCTGACGTTCGGCTCGGCGGAGGTGCTCACGAAGCTGACCGAGATGACGTGCCGCGGCGAGGGCTTCGGCAAGGAAATCGGGCAGGGGTCGAAGCGCCTGTGCGCCAAGTACGGCCGGCCGGAGCTTTCGATGTCGGTGAAGGGGCAGGAATTCCCGGCCTACGATTCGCGCGGCATCCAGGGCATGGGCCTCGCCTACGCGACGTCCAACCGCGGCGCGTGCCACCTGCGCGGCTACACGGTCGCCTCCGAGGTCCTCGGCATTCCGGTGAAGACGGATCCGCACGTGACCGAGGGCAAGGCGGGACTCGTCAAGGCGTTCCAGGACGCCACCGCCGTGTTCGATTCGTCGGGGCTGTGCGTGTTCACGACGTTCGCGTGGACGCTGGCCGACATCCAGCCGCAGCTGCAGGCGGCGTGCGAGGGTGACTGGTCGATGGAGAAGCTGGCGCTGCTCGGCGAGCGGATCTGGAACATGGAGCGGCAGTTCAACAACGCGGCGGGCTTCACCGGCAAGGACGACAACCTGCCGAAGCGCCTCACCACCGAACCGGCGAAGACCGGCCCCGCGAAGGGCCTCGTCAACGGGCTCGACAAGATGCTGCCCGAGTACTACGAGCTCCGCGGCTGGTCGAAGGACGGCGTCCCGACGAAGGAGACGCTCTCGCGCCTGGGACTTTCGGCCTGAGCGGCGGGCGCGGCGCGGGTCCGCGGCAACGGCCGCGGGCCGCCCGCGCGGCGCGTGGAGTCCACGGATGAGGCATATGATCATCGGCAACGGTCCGGCGGGCGTCGTCGCCGCCGAGACGCTGCGCAAGAGCGACGCCGGCGCGACGATCACGCTGATCGGCGACGAGCCCGAGCCGCCGTACTCGCGGATGGCGCTGCCATACCTGATGATGGGCGACATCGACGAGGCCGGCACCTACCTGCGTAAGGACGCGGGTCACTTCGAGAAGCTCCGGATCGATCTCGTGCGCGATCGCGTCGAAGCCGTCGACGCGCGCGCGCGCAACCTCCGGCTGAAGAGCGGCGCGAAGTTGGCCTATGACCGGCTGCTGATCGCGACCGGATCGCATCCGGTCAAGCCCACGATTCCCGGCATCGATCTGCCGGGCGTGCATGCCTGCTGGACGATGGCGGACGCGCGGCACATCATCGCCCGCGCGGTGCCCGGGGCGCGGGTGCTCCAGATCGGTGCCGGGTTCATCGGCTGCATCATCATGGAAGCGCTGAAGAGCCGCGGCGTCGCGCTCACGGTGGTCGAGATGGGCGACCGGATGGTCCCGCGGATGATGACGCCCGCTGCGGGAACCATGATTCGCCGCTGGTGCGAGCGGCAGGGCGTGCGCGTGCACGTGGGAGCGCGCGTGACGGCGATCCGGCGTGCCGCCGGCGGGCGCGGCGCGCTGGTCGCGACGCTCGACTCGGGCGAGGAGCACGAGGCGGAAACGCTGATCGTCGCGGCCGGCATCAGCCCCAACGTCGATTTCCTGCGCGGGAGCGGCGTTGGCTGCGAGACGGGCGTCGCCGTCGACGCGACGATGCAGACGAACGTGGCGGGCGTCTACGCCGCCGGCGACGTCGCCGCGGCCATCGATTTTTCCACGGGCGTGCGCGGCATCAACGCGATCCAGCCGAGCGCGGTCGACCAGGCCCGGGTGGCCGCCCTCAACATGGCCGGCCGGCCCGCCCGCTCGCATGGCAACCTTGCGCTCAACGTGCTCGACACGCTCGGTCTGGTCTCGTCGTCTTTCGGGCAGTGGTGGGGCGAGGCGGGCGAAGCCACGGCCGAGCTCGTCGACGAGAATGCGTTCCGGTACCTCTGCCTCCAGTTCAGGAAGGACGTGCTCATCGGCGCAACAGCGATCGGCCTGACCGAGAACGTCGGCGCGCTGCGCGGATTGGTCGAAGGCCGCGTCGCGCTCGGACCGTGGAAGGAGCGCCTGCTGCGCGACCCGCTCCGCTTCGCCGAGGCTTATCTCGCGCGGGCGCAGGCCGTGGCGTGAGCGCCGGCACTCCGGTGCAGGTCACGCTGAAGCTCTACGCGTCGCTGGCCGACCACCTTCCCTCCGATGCCCGCCGCACGCACCGGCTTCCGCTAGCGCTGCCGGCGGGGACGACGATTTCGGACGTGATCGAGCGGCAGCACCTGCCGCCGAAGCTCTGTCATCTGGTCCTCGTCAACGGCCTCTACGTTCCTCCGGACCAGCGCGCCACGCGGGCGCTGCAGGAGGACGACGAGCTCGCGATCTGGCCGCCGATCGCCGGTGGCTGACGGCGAGGTCCTGGCGCTTGCCCAGGACATGACGCTCTCCCGCGACGAATTCCTGCGCAGCCTGCCCGCCGCCGTCGGCCATGCGGCGTTCCGGGTTCACGACGGCGACATCCGGCCGCTCGATCCGGCGCAGCCGTGGCGCATCGTGCTGGCGCCGCTTCCCGACCTGCGCCTCGGCATGATCACGCTGCCCCGCCAGCGGGTCGAGATCTTTCTCGCGGACTGCAGCGACGAGGAGGCGAAGCGTTTCCTCGCGCGCTTCGAGCTGTACTTCCGGCGCGCCGGCGGCTGACCGGGCGCCGTTCTTGGTATGCTGTGACGGGGCGTTGCCCGACGTTCCGCCAACCTCTCGTGCCCGGCGTCCATGCTCCCGATCCCGCCTCCCGCCTCGGTCGACGACGTCGTTGCGCTGCTCGACCGTCACGATTATTTCGCCGACCGGCGACTGGCCACCAGTGTCTTCCTTGCGTTGAAGATGGCACGGCCGCTGTTCCTGGAGGGCGAGGCGGGGACGGGCAAGACCGAGGTCGCCAAGGTGCTGGCGGCGGCTCTATCGAGGCGCCTCGTCCGGCTGCAGTGCTACGAGGGCCTCGACGTCGCCTCGGCGGTCTACGAATGGAACTATCCGCGGCAGATGATCGAGATCAGGCTCGCGGAGTCGGGCGGTCACCTCGACCGCGACCAGCTCGCGCACGACATCTTCACGACCCGCTTCCTGCTCAAGCGGCCGATACTGGAAGCGCTCGCGCCGGCGGACGGCGTCCCGCCGGTGCTCCTGATCGACGAGCTCGACCGCGCCGACGAGCCGTTCGAGGCGTACCTGCTCGAAGTGCTGGCCGAGTACCAGGTGACGATTCCCGAACTGGGGCCGATCGTCGCGAAGGCGCCGCCGGTGGTCGTCATCACTTCGAACCGCACGCGCGAGATCCACGACGCGATCAAGCGCCGGTGCCTCTACCACTGGCTCGGCTATCCCGACGCCGGCCGCGAGCTCGCGATCGTCCGCCGGAAGTGCCCGCGCGCCCCGGAATCGCTCGCCCGCGAAATCGTCGCCTTCACACAGCGGTTGCGCGGAATGGAGCTCTTCAAGCCGCCCGGGATCGCGGAGACGCTCGACTGGGCCGAGGCGCTCGTCGCGCTCGACCGGCTCGCGCTCGACCCGCAGACCGTCGCCGACACGGCGGGTGTGCTGCTCAAGTACCAGGACGACATCGGGGTGCTCGTGCCGGGGCTCGTCGCGGAGCTTGTCGGCGGTGCCCGCCCGGCGGACCCCGGCGATGCCCCCGGGTAGCGCGAGCGCGCCGGCGGTCATGGGCGGGGCCGGGCGCGGCAGGCTCGCGGACAATGTCGTCCACTTCGTGCGCGTGCTGCGCGCCGCGGGACTTCCCGTCGGCCCCGCGCGCACGCTCGCCGCGCTCGAGGCCGTCGCCGCGGTCGGCATCGCAAACCGCGAGGATTTCCGCGGCGCTCTGGGCGCAGTCCTCGTCTCACGCCAGGATGAGCTGCCGTTGTTCGACCAGGCGTTCGACCTTTTCTGGCGGCACCCCGGGCTGCTGGAACGGTTGACCGCGGCGCTTTCGGCCGAAGGGGCCGCGGGCGCCGAGGGCGAGCCCGACGCCGCGATCGCCGCGCGGATCGCCCAGGCGATGCTGCCGGCGGCCCTGCTCCCGGTGCGGCCCCCGGACCCCGGCACGACGGGTGTCGAGACGGCGCTGCGATCCTCGTCGCACGAAGCCCTGCGGCGCAGGGACTTCGAGACGATGAGTGCCGAAGAGCTCATCGCGGTCCGGGCGATGCTCGCGCGGCTGCGCCTGCCCCTGCCCGAGCTGCCGGCGCGGCGCACGGCGGCGGCGGCGCGCGGGCATCGCGTGGACCTCCGCGCGACGCTGCGGCGGGCGACCGGCGCAGCCGGCGCGCTCGCGCCGCTGCGCTGGCGGCAGCGCCTCCGGCGGACGCCGCCGCTCGTGGTCCTCTGCGACATCTCGGGATCGATGGACCGCTATGCGCGGATGCTCCTGCACTTCCTGCACGCGATCACCAACGACCGCGACCGCGTCCACGTGCTGCTGTTCGGGACGCAGCTGACGAACATCACGCGCCAGCTCAGGCATCGCGACGTCGACGTCGCGCTCGCCCGGGTGCAGCGTGCCGTCCCGGATTGGGCGGGCGGCACGCGGATCGGCCGGTGCCTCGTCGATTTCAACCGGCGCTGGTCGCGGCGGCTGCTCGGGCAGAATGCCGTCGTCCTTCTCATCAGCGACGGCCTCGACGCGGAGGCGGGCGAGGGACTCGCCGCGCAGATGGAGCGGCTGTCGAAGTCGTGCCGGCGCCTGGTGTGGCTCAACCCGCTGCTGCGCTACGAGGGATTCGAGCCGCGGCCGGCCGGAATCCGGGCGATGCTGCCCCACGTCGACGACTTCCTGCCCGTGCACAACCTCGAGAGCCTGACGGACCTCGCGGCGGCGCTGGAACGGCCGTCCGTCCGTGGCAGAATGGGGTGGCGCCGGGCCCCGGAGCGCGGGTCGCGGTGAACGGCTTGGGGAAATCATGGACAGCGTCGATCTGGAGGTGCTGAAGCGCAGCGCGGACTGGCTGGAGGCGGGCCGGCGCGTGCTGCTCGTCACGGTCGTGAAGACCTGGGGCAGCTCGCCACGGCCGCCGGGAGCCATGCTGGCGGTGCGCGACGACGGTCTGGTCGAGGGCTCCGTGTCGGGCGGGTGCATCGAGGACGACCTCGTCGGCCGCGTGCGCGCGGACGGAATCACCGCGATGAAATGCGACGTCGTCATCTACGGTGTGTCCGCCGACGAGGCGCGGCGTTTCGGCCTGCCCTGCGGCGGCACGATCCAGCTGGTGGTCGAGCCGCTGACCGGCGAATCCGGCATCCGGGCCCTGCTCGACGAGATCGGGGCGGGTCATCTCGTCGCGCGTCGACTCGATCTCGCGACGGGCACGAGCACGCTCGGGCGGGCGCGCGCGACCGACGCCCTCGCGTTCGACGGCAAGGTCATGACGACGATCCACGGTCCGCGCTACCGGATGCTCGTGATCGGCGCGTCGCAGCTGTCGAAGTACCTCGCGCAGATGGCGCTGGGGCTCGACTACCAGGTGACGGTCTGCGATCCGCGGTCGGAATACCGGGAGACGTGGGACGTCGCCGGCGCATCGCTGGTGACGACGATGCCGGACGACACCGTCGTCGCGATGCATCTCGACGAACGGTGCGCGGTCGTCGCGCTCACGCACGACCCGAAGCTCGACGACCTCGCGTTGCTCGAGGCGCTGAAGTCGCCCGCCTTCTATGTGGGCGCGCTGGGCTCGCGCGCCAACAACGCGAAGCGGCGCCGGCGGCTGAAGGCGTTCGACCTCACGGACGAGCAGATCGCCCGGCTGCACGGGCCGATCGGGCTCTACATCGGGAGCCGCACGCCGCCCGAGATCGCCGTGTCGATCCTGGCCGAGATCACCGCCGTGAAGAACGGCGTCGCGCTGCCGGACGGTACGTCGATCACGGCGGCCAAGGAACGGCAGGGACCGTCGGTCGCCTGCGCGACGACCTGAGCGCGACGCAGGCGCGAGCGGTCGGGCGCCACTCGCCGCGCTCGCCCCGGCCGCAACACCCGATGGGTGCGGGTCCCGGCGTATGGCCGCCGGCCCCGCGGATGCAACCGCCGACCGGCGGCTTCAGGCCGGCGGCGTCCCGTCCTTGAACGCCTGCCTGATCTGCGCGCGGAACTCCGGCGTGTCCTTGTGACCGTGGACCGCGACCGCATGCTGGACTGCGGCGTCGAGCAGTTCCTGTTCGCTGCTCGCCGACAGCGCGACCGTGCAGTTCATCTCGCTCGGAAACTCGCGGCAATCGATGTACTTGCGCATGGACGTCCTCCGTGAAGATCGCGCGCCGCTGCTCGTCGCGGGACGCGCGGGGCCGTCAGTGTACCGCCTCGCGCATCGTCATGCACGTGGTCCTGCCGCCGCGAGCGTCTGCCAGCGGGCGAGATCGGACGGGACGTCGACATCCCAGAGCATCGGCAGCTCCCGCCAGGTCGCGTGCTGCGCGGCGAGCCGGGCGCGCGTCGCGGCCATGGTGTCCGTGGAGCTCCACGGGATCCCCGTGAACGCGTCGACGGCACGGGCAAGGCCGACCAGAACGTAGCCGCCGTCTGCGACCGGACCGAAGACGGCATCGTGATCGTCGAGCGCGGCGGCTGCCCGCGCAAGGTAGTCGACGTCGAGCGCCGGACAGTCCGTCCCGACGAGGACGGCGCGCGACCCGCGCTCGAGCGCGGTGCCGAGCGCGTGGCGCATGCGTCCCCCGAGATCGGCGCCGGCCTGCCCCCGGAGCTCGACGTCGAAACGGTCGCGCCACGCGGCAAAGGCGGGCGCGTCGGCGTCGGGGGCGCACCACAGCTCGACGCGGTCGACGATGCCGGCGGCCCGCGCGGCGGCGGCGGTGGCCAGCGTCCGTTCGACGAACCGCGCGTAGAGCGCCGCGGCGGCGGCGTCGCCGATCGCGCGGGTGAGCCGTGTCTTCACGTGGCCGGGGACGGGGTCCTTGGCGAAGATCTGCAGCGTTACCGAGGCGCCGCGACGCACGTTGCCGTACTCGGCAGCCAGCCGGGCAGGGGGCGCGCCGGTCCGGTAGGCGAGCCGCCACCGCCACATCGCGACGACCGTCCGCCAGGGTCCCCGGCCTTCCCAGCGTCGCGCCGATGTCACGACACGCTCGCGCAGACAGAGCGGAGGTCCGCCGGCGCGCTTCAGGCGTCGCGACAGCTCGACGTCTTCCATCAGCGGCTGGTCCGGATAGCCGCCGACCGCGTCGAAGAGCGCACGCTCGACGAAGATGCCCTGGTCGCCCGTCGCGATGCCCGTCAGCCGGGACCGCGCGTTCATCATGGACCCGACCAGGTTCAGGACACGGCGACGGCTCGCGATCGCCACGTCGAAGCGTCCCCAACGCCGCCTGGATCGCGGCAGCTCACGGAGCAGCGCCGCGAAGCCGGCGGCAGGCAGGCGCGAATCGGCGTGGAGGAAGAGCAGGACGTCGCCCGTCGCCGCGGCCGCACCGGCGTTCATCTGCGAAGCGCGTCCCGTCGGCGCGATGAACGCACGGTCGGCGAACGGCGCGGCCAGCGCCATCGTCGTGTCCGCGCTGCCGCCGTCGACGACGATCACCTCGTGCCCGGCCGCGCGCAGCGGCTGCAGCGGCGCGAGCGTCGCGACGATCTCGCGCGCCTCGTCCAATGCGGGGATGACGATCGAGACCCGCACGTGTCGTTCCCCGTTCATCCCAGCGCGCCGCCGCAGCTCGATCCCTGGCCGGCCGTGCAGCCGTAGCAGTGATCGGCGACGGCAATGGCCGTGCCGTCGAGTTCGGCGCTCATGAGGTCGGTGACGTGAAGCCGCGGCTTGCCGGCGGAAACAAGGGGGATGCCCAGCATCTGGTTGAAGTCGCAATCGTGGAGGTAGCCGCGCCAGTCGACCGAGACCAGCGATCGGCACATGACGCCGTCGAGGTTGTCCGGGTTGTGCGCCGAGCGCAGCAGCCGCATGTAGTCGGCGAACTTCCCCTGCGAGACGAGCGTCGAGCCGAAGCGCGCGATCGGCATGTTGGCGAGCGTGTAGAGGCGGTCGAACACGATGCCGAAATTCGACGCGAGCTCGCGCCTGTACGTCGCCTCGAGCCGCTCCTGCATGGGTGGCAGGCTCGGACCGAGCGGGTTGTAGACGAGGTTCAGCACCCGCTCGGGGTCGTTCCGGCCGTACCCCAGTGCGTTCAGCTTCTTGAGCGCCAGGATCGACGACTCGAACACATGGTCGCCGCGCTGGCGGTCGACGTTCTCCTTCGTGTAGCAGGGCAGCGACGCGGTCACCTCGACCTTCTCCTGCGCGAGGAACTCGGCGAGGTCCTCGAATCCCGGCTCGTTCAGGATCGTGAGGTTGCAGCGGTCGATCACGCGCGTGCCGCCCGCCCGCGCCGCCCGGACCAGGTGCCGGAAATGCGGGTTGAGCTCCGGCGCGCCGCCCGTGACGTCCAGCGTGCCGATCCGGCGCGCCGCGAGCACGCGCAGCACGTCGTCGACGGTCTCGCGCGCCATCATCTCCCTGCGGTCCGGGCTCGCGTTGACGTGGCAGTGCAGGCAAGCCTGGTTGCACCGGTAGCCGAGGTTCACCTGCAGCGTGTCGAGCGCACGCCGGACGACGCGGGGGAAGTCAGTCGCCTTGAGCAGCGGCAGCGTGGCGTGCATGCGGCACCGACGATGGTGGAGTGGATGGCATCGAAGGCGCAGCGTGGCACAAGACGGTCACGGAGGGAAATCCCTCGACCGCGCGCAGGTTGCCGGGCGGACCGCCGCCGAGCGCGACTGCGCGGCGGCCGACGACGACCTCGGCGATGCGGTTCATGGCGCCCTCCACACCGGTTCCCGCCGGGAAACGGTCGAGCGTCGGGCGCAGGCAATCGCGCAACCACGCGCCCTTCGGGCCTCGGCTCTGCCCGTCGCGCTCATGCCCTTTCCGCACGCGCCGACCGATGCTTCTTGAGGAGCACGGGCAGCAGCGCGAGGAGACCGAGCAGCACGAAGGCGCCGATCGTTTCCGGCGACACGAGCCCCGACAGCGAATCGATCCGGCCGAGCGTCTGGCCCAGATTCGCGTAGACGAACGAGCCGGGAACGATCCCGATCGACGTCGCCAGCAGGTACGTGCGCAGGCGGATGCCCGTGAACGCCGGCGCGAGATTCACGAGGAAGAAAGGGAACACCGGGACGAGGCGGAGAAACAGCAGGTAATTGAACGCGTTCGCGGTGAATCCCCGGCTGATCTTCTCGCCGAGCGCACCCATGCGCCTGCGCGCGGCGTCGGCGAACAGGTAACGCGCCGCCAGGAAGACGAGCGCCGCGCCTGCCGTCGCCGCAAGCACGATGAGGCCGGTGCCCACCCAGCGTCCGAAGAGGAAGCCCATCGTCAGCGAGAGAACGAGTCCGCCCGGCAGGCTGAACGCGGTCGCTGCGGCGTAGACGACGAACGCGAGTAGCAGCGCAGCGACGAAATGCTCGCTCGTGAACGCGAGCAGCGCGTCGCGGTTCGCCTTGACGGCGTCGAGGCTCAGGTAGTGCTGCCCGCCCAGCGCGAAGAAGGCCGCTATGACCGCGACGAACGCCGCCAGCAGCGCGAGCTTGCGCCAGGCGGCGCTCATCCGCGTGCTCCCCGCAGGCCGAAGATCCGCTGGAGCCAGCGTTTCGACGACGGCGTCAGGTCCTCCTTCAGCCGCTGGTCGGCGACACGGCGGTTGATCTGCGCGAGCGTCGGGTAGGCGTGGATGACGCCGGTCAGGTCCTGCGCCTTCATGCCGCGGGACAGCGCGAGCACGTATTCCGCGATGAGTTCGCCGGCGTGGGCACCGACGATCGCGGCGCCGAGCAGCTTTCCTCCCGGATCGGTGACGATCTTGGCGAACCCCGTGGTTTCACCGTCTGCGCAAGCGCGATCGATCCCGTCGAACGCGAACCGGTAGACGCGGTGCGCGACGCCCCGTTGCTTCGCCTCGGTCTCGGAGAGGCCGACGCGCGCGAGTTCCGGGTCGGTGTAGGTGCACCACGGCACGACGGGCGAGGGCTTCGCCCATCGCATCCGGAAGAGCGCCTGTCGGAGCACGACGCCGGCGTGGTGCTCGGCCAGATGCGTGAACTGGCTGCCGCCGGCTGCATCGCCGATCGCGTAGATGTTGCGGTTGGTGGTGCGCAGCCGGTCGTCGACGACGAGGCGATCGCCCTCGAGCCGGACTCCCGCCGCGTCGAGGCCCAGGGAATCCACGTTCGCGCTGCGGCCGGCGGCGACGAGCAGGTGCGATCCGGCGAGCGCCACGGACGTCCCGTCGGCCGCCCGCACGGACACGCGCACGTCGCCCGCGCGACCCGCGCAGGCCAGGACTGCGGCCCCGAGGTGATGGCGGATGCCTTCGTCCGCGAGCTGCCGGAACACGACGGCGGCAAGATCGGCGTCCTCGCGCGGGAGGATCTGCGGCGCGACATCGACGACCGTGACGTCGCTGCCGAGCCGGCCGAAGGCCTGCGCCATCTCGGTGCCGATCGGCCCGGCGCCGATCACGATCAGCGACCGGACCGCCTCGCGCAGGTCGAACAGGGTCTCGTTGGTGAGGTACGGCGTCGTTTCGATGCCGGGAATCTTCGGCACCGCGGGCCGCGCGCCGGTCGCGATCACGAACGTCTTCGCGCCGAGCCGCCGGCCGTCCACTGCGAAGGCATCCGGCGCGACGAATGTGCCGCTGCCGAAGATGACGTCGACGCCGAGCCCGCGGAATCTTTCCGGGCTGTCGTTGGGCTCGATGCCGCGGATCACCGCAGCGACGCGCTCCATCACCCGCGCGAGGTCCGGCTGCGGGTGGCCCGGCGCGAGTGCCCAGCGGTCGGCGTGACGGATTTCGTGCGCGATGCGCGCCGACTTGAGCAGCGCCTTGGACGGCACGCAGCCGGTCCAGAGGCAGTCGCCTCCCAACCGGTGCTTCTCGACCAGCGCCACCCGGGCGCCGAGCGAGGCGCCGCCCGCGGCGACCACCAGCCCGCCCGAGCCGCCGCCGATCACCACGATGTCGAATTCGGGCTTCGCCATGTCTCTTTGAGGTCGCGCCAGCCGGGCTGATCTTACACATGGCGGAGCCCGCTCAGTGAAAATCGCGGGAGCGGGTCTCGAGCTTGCCCAGCAGCGGCGTGAGGTCGGCGAGCCGCCCGGCGAGCACGTGGACGACCTGCCCCTCACGCTCGACCTTGCCGAAGACGGCGAGAAGCTTCGCGCCGAGCAGCTCGTGGCGCTGGCGATCGCCGACGTCGCGCCAGACGATCACGTTGGTCGCGCCGGTTTCGTCCTCGAGCGTGACGAAGACCACGCCGCTGGCGGTGTCGGGCCGCTGCCGGCCGATCACGATGCCGGCCGTGCGGAGAATGCGGCCCTGCGGCGCCTGCGCGACCTCGGCCGCCGTGACGAGCCGCCGCCGCAGGAGCCGGTCGCGCAGCAGCGCGAGCGGGTGGCGCCGCAGCGTGAGCGAGAGCGTCCGGTAGTCGGCGACGATGTCCTGCCCCTCGGTCGGCGGCGGCAGGGCGGGGTCCGCTTCGTCGAAGGTGCTGCCCGCCACGAGGGGCGGCAACCGTTCGATGCCGGCGACGTCCCACGCCGCGTCGTGGCGATGGCCGGCGAGCGCCGCGAGCGCGCCCGCCTCGGCGAGGCAGGCGAGGTCGCGCCTGTCGAGCCGGGCACGATGCGCGAGATCGGCGACGCTCGCGAACGGCCGTGCCCGCCGCGCGTCGACGAGCCGTTGCGCGCCGGCCTCGGAGAGTCCGGCGACGAGGCGGAAGCCGAGCCGGAGGGCGTGTGGAAACGGGGTCGTGTCCGAATGCCCGCCCTGCCGACGGAAATGCGCCCGATCCCGGCCGGGAATCGAATCCGATCCCGTTTCCGACATCTCCAGCGTGCACTCCCACCCGCTCGCCATCACATCCACGGGGCGCACGTCGACGCCGTGCCGGCGCGCGTCGGCCACGAGCTGCGACGGTCCGTAGAAGCCCATCGGCAGCGAGTTGAGCAGGGCGCCGCAGAACGCCGCCGGCTCGTAGCGCTTCAGCCACGCCGACACGTAGACGAGCAGCGCGAAGGATGCCGAGTGCGATTCCGGAAAGCCGTATTCGCCGAAGCCCAGGATCTGCTGGTAGATCTGCCGCGCGAACGCCTCGCCGTAGCCGCGCGCGCCCATGCCGTCGATCAGCCGCTGCTCGAATTTCTCGAGGCCACCCTTGCGCCGCCATGCCGCCATCGACCGCCGCAGGTGGTCCGCTTCGCCCGGCGTGAAGCCCGCCGCGACGATCGCGAGCTGCATCACCTGCTCCTGGAAGATCGGCACGCCGAGCGTGCGGGCGAGCACGCTCTTCACCACCTCGCTGGGATAGGTGACCGGTTCCAGACCCTGCCGCCGGCGCAGGTACGGGTGCACCATCCCGCCCTGGATCGGCCCCGGCCGGACGATCGCAACCTCGATCACGAGATCGTAGAAGCACGCGGGCTTGAGCCGTGGCAGCATCGCCTGCTGCGCGCGCGACTCGATCTGGAAAACGCCGACGGTGTCGGCGCGCTGGCACATCGCGTAGACCTCCGGGTCCTCGGCCGGGATGTCCTGCATCGAAAATGGAGCCGCGTCCGCTTTTTCGTCCGGGTTGCCGGCGCATCTCGCCTGGCGCAGGCGATAAAGCGCGCCCGACCCCATGTTCAACGCCATCGCGAGGGCACGCCGGATCGCCGACAGCATCCCGAGCGCCAGGCAATCGACCTTCAGCAATCCCAGCGCGTCGAGGTCGTCCTTGTCCCACTGGAGCACGGTGCGCTCCGGCATCGCCGCGTTCTCGATCGGCACCATGCGCTCGAGCAGGTCGCGCGCGATGACGAAGCCGCCAACGTGCTGCGACAGGTGGCGCGGAAAGCCCATCAGCTCGTTGGTGAGCGCGACGAGCCGGGCGATGGCCGGGCTGTCGGGCTCGAAGCCCGCTTCGCGGATCCGTTCGGGCAGGACCTCGCGGCCGTCCCACCACGCGAACACGCCGGCGAGGCGGTCGACCTGCGCGAGGTCGAGCCCCAGCGCGCGGCCGACGTCGCGCACGGCGCTCTTCGGCCGGTAGGTGATGAGCGTCGCCGCGAGCGCCGCGCGGTCGCGGCCGTATTTCGCGTAGATGTACTGGATGACCTCCTCGCGCCGCTGGTGCTCGAAGTCGACGTCGATGTCGGGGGGCTCGTTGCGCTCCTTCGAGATGAAGCGCTCGAACAGCATGCTCATCCGCGCCGGGTCGACCTCGGTGATGCCGAGTGCATAGCAGACGGCCGAGTTGGCCGCCGACCCGCGGCCCTGGCAGAGGATCCCCTTCGAGCGCGCGAACGCGACGATGTCGTGGACGGTGAGGAAGTAGGGTTCGTACTGGAGCTCGGCGATCAGCGCGAGCTCGTGCTCGATGAGCTCGAGTACGTCGGAAGGAACCGATGTCGGCCCCCCTTTCCCATACCGCCTCGCCAGTCCCCGCTCGACCAGATTGCGCAGGTGCGACGCCGGCGTCTGGCCCTCCGGCACGATCTCCTCCGGGTACTCGTAGCGCAGCTCGCCGAGCGAAAACGTGCAGCGCTGCGCGACGGCGACGGTCTCCGCGAGCAGCTCGGGCGGATAGATCGCCGCGAGCCGCGCGCGCGAGCGCAGGTGCCGCTCGCCGTTCGGATGGAGCGCGTAGCCGCATTCGGCGAGCGGCTTTTTCACGCGGATCGCCGTGAGCGTGTCCTGCAGCGCGCGCCGGGCGCGGGCGTGCATGTGGACGTCGCCCGCGGCGACCTGCGGCAGGCCGGCCTCGCGCGCCAGCGCGGCGCAGTGCGCGAGCCGGGCGCGATCGCCGGCGCGGGCGAACAGCTCGACGGCAATCCACGCGCGGCCGGGAAAGACGGCGGCGACCCAGCGCGCGGTGGAAAGTAGGGTCAGACTCGACTTTTCGTCAAACGTATTGGCTGGCAGGGGCTTTGCATGAAAAGTCGAGTCTGACCCTACTTTCTCTTCCGGCGGAACCCAGAGCGCGAGGAGGCCTTCCGCGAACGCCGCGACGTCGTCGCGGGAGAGCGCATAGCGGCCCTTCGCCGCACCGCGCCGCCCGCGCGTGATCAGTTGCGACAGGTTGCCGTAGCTCGCGCGGTCGGTGGCGAGCAGCACGATCTTCACTCCATCGACGAGCACGATCTCGCTGCCGACGACGAGCGGGAGGCCGGCGTCCTTCGCGGCGAGATGCGCGCGGACGATGCCCGAGACCGAGCACTCGTCGGTGATCGCGAGCGCCGCGTAGCCCAGCGCCTGCGCGCGCAGCACGAGCTCGTCCGGATGCGATGCGCTGCGCAGGAACGAGAAGTTCGACAGGCAGTGCAGTTCGGCGTAAGCGGGAAGCATCGGCGGCGGCCGTCGTTCGTGCGGGGGCGGGACACGGCCGGCCGGGTCGGCCCGGTCGACAAGGCTCGACGGAACCACGCATCCCCCGGCGGGCGGTAGGACAAAGACCGCACAAATATACGGTATTCGACGATCCCGGGCAAGAGGGGAAAGCGCCG
>Ga0209048_10001143_pt1 | contig 27712 bp, 27 predicted proteins | sample FrelakmetCRP12CR_FD_187146 | JGI IMG/M metagenome (GOLD analysis project Ga0209048, IMG submission 187146) | Freshwater lake sediment microbial communities from the University of Notre Dame, USA, for methane emissions studies - CRP12 CR (SPAdes)... | ecosystem: Environmental > Aquatic >... | reverse complement strand
CACCGAGATGAGCAGGGCCGGGATCTGCGCGACGAGCGCGTCGCCCACCGCGAGCAGGATGTAGCTGTCGGCCGCCTGCGCGGCGGAGAGGTCGTGCTGCGCGACGCCGATCACGAAGCCGCCGACGATGTTGATGACGAGGATCAGCAAACCCGCCATCGCGTCGCCGCGCACGTACTTGCTCGCGCCGTCCATCGAGCCGTAGAACTCGGCCTCCTCGCCGACCTCGGCGCGACGGCGCTTGGCTTCCTTCTCGTCGATCAGGCCGGCGTTCATGTCGGCGTCGATCGCCATCTGCTTGCCCGGCATCGCGTCGAGCGTGAAGCGCGCGCCGACCTCGGCGATGCGCTCGGCGCCCTTGGTGACCACGATGAAGTTGATGACGACGAGGATCGAGAACACGATCAGCCCGACGGCGAAGTTGCCGCCGATCAGGAAGTGCCCGAACGACTCGATCACCTTGCCCGCGGCGCCGGTACCGGTGTGGCCCTCGAGCAGCACGACGCGCGTCGAGGCGACGTTGAGCGACAGGCGCAGCAGCGTGGTCAACAGGATCACCGCCGGGAAGGCCGAGAAGTCGAGCGGCCTGACCATGTAGGCGGCCATCAGCATCACCATCAGCGCCATCGCGATGTTGAAGGTGAACAGCATGTCCAGCGCGAACGGTGGCAGCGGCAACACCATCATCGACAGCACGAGGATGATGAAGACCGGCGCCATCAGCGCCTTGATCGCCGTCGCGTTCGGGCCGAGCCAGGCCTGCAGGCGCTGCATCACTGCATTCATGCAATCGCCTCTTCAGGTGCGGCGTCACGCTGCGGATCGAGCTCCGCCGGCACGGCCAGAGGGGGCAGGTCCTGCGGCATCGGCGCCATGCCCCGCATCGCGGCGCGCAGCTGGTACACGTAGGCCAGCACCTGCGCCACCGCGGCGAACAGCGCGGCCGGAACCTCGCGGTCGATCTCGGCGTGGGCGTACAGCGCACGCGCCAGCACCGGCGCCTCGAGAACGGGCACCTGCGCATCCCGGGCGGTATCGCGGATGCGCAGTGCCATCAGGTCGGCCCCCTTGGCGACGACTCTCGGTGCGTTCATCTTCGCCTCGTCGTACTTCAGCGCGACCGCATAGTGGGTCGGGTTCATCACCACCAGGTCGGCCCTGGGCACAGCCGAAAGCATGCGGCGATTGGCCATTTCACGCATGCGCGCCTTGACCTTGGACTTGACTTCCACGTTGCCCTCGGTCTCCTTGTGCTCCTGCCTGAGTTCCTGCCGGCTCATCTTCAGCCTGGTGCGGTGCAGGTGGCGCTGCAACGGCACGTCGACCAGCGCGAACGCGGCCAGCAGCAGCAGCAGCAGCGACAGCCCGGCGAGCAGCGTGCGGCCGGCCTGCGACAGCGCGGCCGGCAGCGGCAGCGCGAGCACGCCGCCGAACTCGTCGAGGTGGGCGCGCAGGTAGAACGCGCCGGCGGCGCCGAGCAGCAGCGCAAGCAAGCTGGCCTTGAGCGTGTCGACGAGTTGCTGCTTCGAAGCCATGCGCGCCAGGCCGGAGAGCGGGTTGAACTTGTCGAACTTCGGTCCGAGCGCCTTCCAGCTCCAGACCCAGCCTCCCGCGGCGACACCGCTCGCCACGGCGACGGCGGCCATCAATGCGCCGATCGGAAGCGCGACCCACAGCAGCGTCTGCGCCAACTCGGCCAGGCGCTCGCCCATCAGGCCCGGTTCGGCGATCGAGTGCACGTTGAAGTGCAGCGCGCGCCGCAGCATGTGCGCCAGCGAGTCGGTCAGCGTCGGCGCCAGCAGCACCATCACGGCGCCGCCGGCCGCGACCGCGGCGAAGTGGCCGAGGTCGCGCGAGCGCGCGGCCTGGCCTTCCTTGCGCGCTTTCTCCAGCCTGCGCTGCGAGGCAGGCAGGTTGCGGTCTTGTGCGTCTTGGTCGGCCATGGGTGCTGCGTTGAGCCCGAATTGCGGGTGCAGCCATTGTTCCCGTGAGGCGTGCGAACTTGAGCCCGAAAAGAGGGCACTTGCGGGGTCTGTTCGCAGCTGCGGCAACGCGCCCGGTCCACGCCGAGCGCGTCGATCTCCGCGCGGATGTGCGCGACGAGAGGCCGCGCCGCAGCGCGGCCTCAGGGCCTAGGGCGCGTCGCCGACGATGCCCATCTCCATCGGCAGCTTGACGTAGAAGATCTGCAGCTTCTCCCCGGCCAGATGCGCGAGGAGGCGCTGCGCCTCTTCCTCGCCCAGCGCGAAGCCGACCTCGACCGAGAGGTCGCCCGCCAGTTCGAAGAAGTGCTCTTCGTGCAGCCTGCCGTGACGGCCGAAGCCGGCAATGGCCCGAAAAGCCGAGCCGCCGTGGATGCCGAGCTTCCTTGCCTCCTCGAGCAGCCACTCGTAGGCCAGGATGCCGTGGTGACGGCGCTTCTCGGACACATAGAACTTGAGGTAGACGCCTTGCATGTCGGGCCTCCTTCGCAGCGTGGGGCGGGCTATGACCTGACGAACAGCGCGTTGGCGATCAGGACGCCCAGCGCGGTAAGCATCAGCGAGCCGAACAGATGCAGGCTCGCCGTCCCGAGCGCCCATCCGTATTGCTGGCGGGCGACCAGCTCGACGACTTCGGCCGAGAAGGTCGAGAAGGTCGTCAGCCCGCCGAGGAAGCCGGTAATCACCAGCAACCTCCATTCTGGCGCCAGGCCGCCCTGATGGCTGAAGAAGGCACCAGCCAGACCGACCAGCAAGCCGCCGATCAGATTGGCAGCCAGCGTGCCCAGAGGCATCGTCGGAAACACCGGATTGAGCCAGCCGCCCAGCCCCCAGCGCAGCAAGGCGCCGAACCCGGCGCCGCCGAAGATCGCAAGCATCGCAAGGCCGCTCATGTCGCTCCTTCGTCAAGCGGAGAGACCGGGTCGGCGACGCCGCCTCCGGTTTGCGCGCCCGCGGGCGACGGCTCCATCGTCGAAGAGTGTATCGGTCGCCTCAGGCGGCGCCCGCCGCGGGCTCGTCAGGCGGTGGCGCCGATGCGTTGCAGGATCCGGGTCACCTTTTCCTCGAGCGTGGCCTTGGTGAAGGGCTTGACGATGTAGCCGGCCGCGCCCTCCTGCGCCGCACGCACGATGTCTTCCCGGCGTGCCTCGGCGGTGACCATCAGCACCGGCAGATGCATGAGCGTCTCGTCCTTCTTGATCTGCGCGAGCAGCTCGAAACCGTCCATGTTGGGCATGTTGATGTCGGTGATGACGAAGTCGCAGTTCACGTTGCGCAGCATGTTCAGCGCCGCCACGCCGTCAGCGGCCTCCTCGGCGTTCTGGTAGCCGATCTCCTTGAGCAGCCCGCGAATGATGCGGCGCATGGTCTCGAAGTCATCGACGATCAGGAACTTCATGCTTGCGGCGATGCTCATGCCGTTCTCGTCGGACGTTGCGCTCGCGGCCGGTTCATCGCGCGGCGTCGCTGGCGGCCGCGCCTGGCTCGACCGCGGCCTCGACCAGCGGCGCGCCGGCGCGCAGCAGCCGGTCTTCGGCCTCGCGGTTCATCACGATGATGCTGATGCGCCGGTTCACCGGGCTCAGTGGATCGGCCTGCTCGTAGAGCGAACTCGACGCCAGGCCCTGCACGCGCAGCACGCGGCTTTCGGGCAGGCCGCCGGCCAGCAGTTCGCGCCGCGACGCGTTGGCGCGGTCGCTCGACAGTTCCCAGTTGCTGTAGCCGCGCTCGCCCGCGCTGAAGGTCGACGCATCGGTATGGCCCTCGAGCGTCAATCTGTTCGGCACCTCCGACAGCACCTGGGCGATCTCGCGCAGCAACTCGCGCATATAGGGTTTGACGGCCGCACTGCCGCTGTCGAACATGGCGCGGCTCTGCTCGTCGACGATCTGGATGCGCAGCCCGTCGGGCGTCATGTCGAGCCGGATCTGCGAGCGCAGCGCAGCGAGCCGCGGGTTCGCCGCCAGCACGTCCTGCATCTTCTCCTTCAGCGCCTGCAGGCGGGAGGCCTCTGCACGCTTGACGTCTTCCTTCAGCGCCTGCAGGTTGATCGTGCTGTGCTTGGCCTCGACGTCGCCCTTCTTCACCTGGCCTTCGGTGCGCGACAATTCCTTGCCACCGCCGCGAACGACGCTCGACGAATCGCCGGAGCCGCTGCCCGAGTTGAGCAGCGCCACCTTCAGCGGCGACTGGAAATAGTCGGCGATGCCGTTGCGGTCGCCCTCGGACGTGGAGCCGAGCAGCCACATCAGCAGGAAGAACGCCATCATCGCCGTCACGAAGTCGGCGTAGGCGATCTTCCAGGCCCCGCCGTGCCCGCCATGCCCGCCGCGGCGCACGCGCTTGACGATGATCGGCTGCAGTTTCTTCGCGTCACCGGCCATCGCTCACTTCCTTCCCTTGACGTGACTCTCGAGCTCGATGAAGGTCGGCCGCTCGGTCGAGTACAGCACCTTGCGCCCGAACTCGACGGCCACCTGCGGTGCATAGCCCTGCATGCTGGCCAGCAGCGTGACCTTGATGCACTGCAGTTCCTTCGATCCTTCGTCCACCTTCTGCTCCATCAGCCCGGCCAGCGGCTCGACGAGCGCGTAGGCGAGCAGGATGCCGAGAAAGGTGCCGACCAGGGCGGAGCCGATCATCGCGCCGAGAATCGCCGGCGGCTGGCCGACGGAGCCCATCGTGTTGACGACACCCAGCACGGCCGCGACGATGCCGAACGCGGGCAGGGCGCCGGCCAGGCGCTGGATCGCCGCCGCCGGCGCGTGCGCCTCGCTGTGGTGGGTGTCGATCTCGTTGTCCATCAGGCTTTCGATCTCGTGCGCGTTCAGGTTGCCGGAGACCATCATCCGAAGGTAGTCGGTGATGAACTCGACCACGTGGTGATCCTTGCCGATGTTGGGGTACTTCGTGAACAGCGGCGACTCTTCGGGCGCCTCGACGTCCTTCTCGATCGACATCAGCCCTTCCTTGCGCGCCTTCTGCAGGATGTCGTAGAGCAGCGCCATCATTTCCATGTAGCGCGCCTTGGTGTACTTCGACGCCTTCAGCAGCTTGGGCAGCGCGGCGAGCGTCGCCTTGAGCACCCGCGGCTGGTTGGTGACGACGAATGCCCCCAGCGAACCGCCGGCGATCGCCATCATCTCGGTCGGGATCGCATGCAGGATCACCTGAATGTTGCCGCCGTGGATGACGTACGCGCCGAAGATGCACCCGAAGGCGATCGCGTATCCGATGAGAACGAGCATGTCGCGGGATTCCGTTGCTTTCGAGCCGCCACGCCGGACGATCTCGTCAGCGGATTTATCGGCCCCTCGCGCAGGTGCTTGAGTGCCGGCCATCGCTGGAACTGGCCCGTCTTGCATGGCCAGAACGGAGCGCACAGGCAAAAGAGCGGGTCCCGAGGGACCCGCTTCAAGAGCACAGTGATGTGCTAGGAGGAGACACGCAAGAAATCGATGCGCTGCTGGATCCCTTTTCGGCCGATCCGCGAGCGACTTGAGGACTTTCGTGCAGCGCCCTGTGGCCCGCTCGGCCTCAGTGCGTCTGGATCGCGCCAGCCGCCCTGCCCTTGCCGGCGCGCGCCGGCGGCGAGCACAGGCCGCACACGTAGTGCTTGGCTATCTCGTGCGGATGAGTCACGAAATGGCCCCCGCACCTGGAGCACTTGGTCATCGTCAGCATGCCGTTGTCGATGAACTTCACGAGCCGCCAGGCGCGCGTGACCGACAGCAGCGCCTCCAGGCCCTGCGCTGTGGTCTGCTCGGTGTAGAGCTGGTAGGCCTTGATGACGTTGTCGATCTCGTCCATCTCGGCGACCTTGTTCAGGTACTCGTGAATGTTGAGGAACAGCGAGGCGTGGATGTTCGGCTGCCAGGTCATGAACCAGTCGGTCGAGAACGGCAACTGGCCCTTGCTCGGCGACTTGCCAGCGACCTCCTTGTACAGCCGCAGCAGGCGCTCGTAGGACATGTCGGTCTCCGACTCGAGTACCTGCAGGCGGGCCCCGAGGTGGATCAGGGTGACCGCACGGTCGATCTGCTTGGCTTCGGTCAGGATGCTCTTGCTGCGCATGGTGGTCGTCTCGGTAAGGGCTGGAACACCCCCTCTCCCGTTAGCGGGAGAGGGCTGGGTGAGGGTGGGTGGGCGGCGAGCCTGGCGCTACGCGGCTTCCTGGTGGCGGCCGGCCATCAGGATGCTGGCATGCAGGCGCGTCGTCACGTCGTTCGCGGCCGACTTGCCATGGTTTGTCAGCAGGCCCCAGACCATGTCGTCGTCCATCCGGAAGCGGCACAGCAGCGTGTTGCCGGAGGCGATCTTCATCATCTGCGACGGTGCGAGCAGCGCGATCATCGCCGCCGACTCCTCCGAGATGCCCAGGCGATAGAGCGCCTGTTCGCGGTCGCTGCGAATCAGGCTCTGCGCCAGCATCAGGTAGGAGAGATTGGCTTCGCGGATTTCACTCAGGATCTGGTCGGCGTTCATGTCGGTTTCCTCGGTTTGTGTTCAGGTTCGCTGGGCCGCCTTGGCGTCGGCTCGGGTCTCAACGTGAAACCGATTGTGAAGATCGCCCGTGGGCCGGAATATCAGGCCAGTTCTGTCGCTTGAGTCCTGTTTCTTCCACTGGCCTTGTCAGGCAAATCCCTACACGCGGAACGTCGCCCGAGGGGAAGTGAGGGGTCAACCGGGCGCTCTTCGCCGCTTGCGGCGCGGTGACGGTCGGGACAATTCAGGCATCGCAATCCCCGTTGCCGGTCCCCACCATGACCCAGCCGCTCGTCAGCTTCTGCATCCCGACCTTCAACCGCAGCCGCTACCTCGAGTCGCTGTTCGCCAGCCTGGTCGTCCAGCTCGACGCGTTCCCCTACCCGTTCGAGATCGTGGTCGCCGACAACGCCTCGCCCGATGCGACGCAGGCCGTGGTGCAAAGCTTCGCAGATCGCCTGCCGCTCCGCTACCTGCGCCACGAAACCAACATCGGGGGCTACCCGAACTGGCAGTTCGTGATGTCCAAGGCGCTCGGCCGGTATCTCGTGTACCTGTCCGACGACGACAGCATCCTCGGCAACCAGGTCGCGGCCACGATTGCCAAGTTGGAGGCCGACCCCGAACTCGTCGTGGTCTATGCGCCGTGGCTGATGTTCGATCTGGTCGCGCAGCAGGAGCAGGGACAGTTCTACACCGTGCCGCGCGACCTGCGCATCGAGCGTGGGCAGCACGGTCAGCTGCTCGACCATGTCCTGCGCCACCACATCTTCCCCGAGATCCAGATCACGCGGCGCGACGCCTTCCAGGCGACGATGCCGCGTATCAACGACCATGCCTTCCTCGCCTTCATGCATGCGTCGGACTACCTCGAGAAGGGCGCGGTGCTGATCCAGCAGCAGCCCTTCTACGTGGCGATCACGCGCTACTTCGAGGACGACACGCGCGAGCAGCTGGGCACCGACGAAGTCGAGCATGCCTGGGACCGCTACCGCGGCGGCCTCGAGTACATGCTGGCGCGCAGCGGCACGCCGATCGCGACCGAGGAGCGCACGGGCTTCCACCTGCGCGTGCAGCAGATGATCGCCGTCCGCATGTCCGTGGCCATCCGGCTGCGCCACCTCAAGAAGCGCAATCCCATCGACACCTACTACATCGCGATGCGCCTGAAAGGCATGGGCTACGAGCAATTGCTGCCGGTGCCGCTCGCGACGCTGGCCTCGGAGGCGATGCTCGAGTTCCTGCTGCGCGACCCCGAGATCAACCGCGGCGCGCGCCAGATGATCTGCGTCGGCTCCACCGGCCGCGAGGAGCGCGACTACCTGACGCGCGAAGCCGGCATGCCGGTGGAAGTCGTCTCCGACCTGCAGCGCTGCGAGCACCTTTCAGACACCGTGCTGTTCGTTCGCGACGACGCCGTGGCGGCCCAGAAGCTCGACAGCGCGCGTGCCGCCCAGCGCAACGTTCGCGTCCTGCACGAGCGAGATCTGGCAAGCAAGTTCGGGCTTTGATGCGACGCACCGCGGCACTGTCGCTCCCGACAGCCGGGGCGAGGCAAGTCAGTGGCGGAAGACCTCGTCGAGCACCGGCCTTCGAACGGGCTTGAACGCGAGCCGGCCGCCTCCCCCGCCAAACACCAGGGAGTCGCCCGGCGTGTCCTGGTTGATGACGCTCGTGCCTTGCGCCACCACCGTTCCGGCGCGCACCCTGCAGCGGCCGATGATCGCCGTGTTGGGGTACATCACGACCCCCGCCTCGAGGACCGGTGCAACGCCGTGGTTCTTGCCGACGGTGGAGTTCTGGTACAGCACGAGATGCTCGCCGTAGCTGGCCTTGGCCAGCACGATGCCCACCGAATGGCCGATGAAGAAGACCTCGGGCAACTCGATCTCGTAGAAGCAGTCGATCCCGTTCAACGCCTTGTTGAGCAGGAAGAGCTTGGTCGGCACCTCGGTCTCGCCGGTGTTGCGCCAGATCGTGTTCGCGAGGTAGTAGAGGAACTGGCAGTACTGCGTCGAATGCAGGTGGTCGAAGCGCTCGGCAGGCCAGGGTCGCACGCCATTGATGCAGTGGCGCAGGCGTGCGAGCGCAGCGTCCAGGTGCGCGTCGATCACTGAGCCGCACTCCCGCTCGTCGGGCACGACATGGTCAAGCTGGCGCTGCAGATAGCGCAGCAGGCCTGCGCGGCCGATACGGGCGATCTCCATTCAGGTCGACTCGTAGCGCATGTGAACGAGGCTGGCCGCGCTGCATGCGAGCGATGCGTCCTCGAACCACTCGGTGAAACCGGAATCCCGCCGCACGGCCAGCGGCACGCGCTTGACTTCTCGGAACCCAACCTTCTCGTAGAACGCAACCGCCGGGTTGTCGGAGCGCACGCGCACCGCGAGCGTCTGCAGGCCAAGCTGCTCCTGTGCCCAGCGCAGCAGCGTCTGCAGGGCCAGCTTCATCAGCCCCGGCGGCGACGCGCCTCCACTGACGATGGCATCGGCCTCGCCGTAGCGCGCGCCCCAGTCGATGAAGCCGAGACCGAGGTGACCAAGTCGCTGGCCCGCGAGGTCGTCCAGCATGAACAGCAGCTTGCCGCCGTTGTCGTGGATCGGCCCTTCCAACCACGCGGCGGTGCGCGCATCGGTGGCGTCGAACTCGGTCAGGAACGACTTGACATGGCGGTTGCGCCAAACGCTCAGCAGGTGCACATCGGTCGGATCGGTTGCTCCCGCCGCGGTGGCGATCGGCCGCAGCAGCGCGCGCACCGGCGTGCCGACTGGCAACACCAGCGTCGCCGCACCGGCACGCGTGCCTTCCTTCACCGCACGTAGCAGTGCCTGGCCGGTCGACACGCTCATGTCCGCTTCGCGAAGTAGGTGTGCACCTTGTCGGCAACCTGGTGCACCGTGGCGAGCGGCATCCTCGAGTGCAGCGGCAGCGACAGGATCTCCCTGCCGACGCTGTCGGTCACGCTCAGGTCACCGCGGCGGCACTCCTTCCAGAGCGTGAACCAGTGACCCGGCTGCCAGTGGATGCCCGTGTCGACGCCTTCGGCCTTCAGGAAATCACGCAGGCCGTCGCGGTGCTCGGCCGGCACCCGGATGTAGTACAGGAACGGGTTGACGCCGTCGAAGTCCGTCTGCGGCGTGCGCACGTGGTCGATACCGGCCAGCGCCGTGTTGTAGGCCCGCGATGCATCGCGGCGAGTCTGCGCGATCACGTCGAGCTTGCCGAGCTGCGCCAGGCCGATCGCCGCGTGCATGTTGAGCATGTGGTAGCGAAAGCCCACCCGCTCGACGTCGAAGGTCCAGGCGCGCTGGTTCTTGTACATCACGGCCGCCGGCTGCTGCATGCCGAGCAGGCGCAGCTCGTGCACCTGCCGCAGCTCCTCTTCGGTGCGCACGACGATCGTGCCGCCGTCGAGGCAGGTGACCGTCTTCACCGGATCGTGGCTGAACACGCAGATGTCGGAGAAGCTACCGACCATCCGGCCCTTGTACTTCGATCCGAACGAGTGCGCAGCGTCGTGGATGACGCGGATGGCGTGCCGCTCGGCAAAACGCGCGATGCCGTCGTGATCGCACATGATGCAGTCGTAGTCCATCACGATCATCGCCTTCGTGCGCGGCGTGACGAGCACGTGCGCCTTCTCGAGATCGATCGCCAGCGTTTCGTCGTCGCAGTCGCAGAACACGATGTCGGCGCCGACCCAGCTGATCGCCTGGAAGTCCGCCGAGCAATTGAACGACGAGACGATGACTTCGTCGCCCGGGCCGACGCCGGCCACCAGCAACGCGAGGTGCAGGCCCGCGGTGCCGGTGCTGACAGCGGCGACGTGACGGTCGGGGGCGCCGATGATTTCCTTGACCTTGTTCTCGAAGGCCGACACATAGCTGCCCATGCCAAGCCAGCCGAGTTCGAGCGACTCGCGGCTGGCGTCGATCTCTTCCTGCTCGATAAGGGGCTTGAATACCGGAATCATGGGATCCTCCCGACGGTGGCGTGGCTGCCAGCCACTCTAGGCGCCGACGGCCCTGCCGACGACCGGATTAGCGGCCGCAAAGCTGCCCTGCAATGTCGATCATCCGATGCGCAGCGCAGGGACAGCCGTCACCAGGCGTCCTCCCCACTCACGCACATAGCCGAGCTGCGCGCTGATCTCGTCGCGCAGGTTCCACGGCAGGACCAGGATGTAGTCGGGTCGCGTGTCGCGCAAGCGGGCCTCGGCCAAGACTGGAATACGCGACCCGGGCAGGAACCGTCCCTGCTTGTGCGGCGACGCGTCGACAACGTAGGGCAACAGGTCCGGCCGCACACCGGCAAAGTTCAGCAGCGTGTTGCCCTTGGCCGCGGCGCCGTAGGCGGCAACTGTCTTGCCGGTGCGCTTGGCTTCGATCAGGAACGTCAGGAGATCGTCCTTGATTCGCTCGGCCTGACGCTGCAGGCCGCGATAGAAGGCGGGCTCGAGCATGCCTGCGGCCGCTTCGGCGCGCAGCATCGCGTCGACGCTCGCCTGCGCTGGCCTCGGGTTGGCCGCGTGCTGGGCCCAGACGCGCAGCGACCCGCCGTGCGTTGGCAGCACCTGCACGTCCCACACCGCAAGGCCTCGCATGGCGAAGATGCGCTGCACGGTATGCAACGACAAGTAGCTGAAATGCTCGTGGTAGACGGTGTCGAACTGGCACTGCTGCACGAGTTGCATCAGGTGTGGAAACTCCACCGTCACCGTGCCGCCAGGTGCCAGCGCCTCGCGCAGCCCGGCAACGAAATCATTGATGTCGGGCACGTGCGCCAGCACGTTGTTGCCGAGAACCAGGTCGGCCTGTCGCCGCTCGCCGGCAAAGCGGCGCGCGAAGGCTTCGCCGAAGAACGCCTCCAGGCTCTCGATTCCCTTCTCGCGGGCAACTCGCGCCGTGGAGGCCGTCGGCTCGACGCCGACGCACGGAATGCCGCGCTGCTGCACGTACTGCAGCAGGTAGCCATCGTTCGACGCGACTTCCATGACCAGCGACTCCGCACCGAGCGCGAGGCGCGCGGCGACCTCGGCCACGTAGCGCCGCGCATGCGCCAGCCACGAGGCCGAGAACGACGAGAAATACACGTAGTCGTCGCTGAAGAGCGCGTCGTGGCGCTGCACTTCGTCGACCTGCACGAGACGACAGTCGCGGCAGGTGTAGACCTTGAGCGGGAAGTGCAACTCGGGCCGCGTCAGGTCCTGATCGCGGAGGAACGCATTCGACGGCGGAGCCGCGCCGAGGTCGATGAACACGTCGGCAAGCGCCGCGTGACAGTGGCGGCATTTCACGCCGGCTCTCCCTCGATGAACTCGTGCAGCAGCGGGTGCCGGCGATCCCGATCCGATACCAGCGCGACCGCGAGCGGCCACGCGATCGCGAGCTGCGGATCGTCGTGGCGCAGCCCCGCCTCGCACGCGGGCGAGTAAGGCGCGGTGTGCTGGTAGAGGAGCTGCGCGTCGTCGCACAACGTCTGGAAGCCGTGCGCGCAGCCTTCGGGAATGAAGACCTCGCGCTCGTTGACCTCCGACAGTTCGACGCCGTGCCATCGGCCGAAGGTCGGGGAGCCCGGTCTCAGGTCGACTGCCACGTCGAACACGCTGCCGCGCAGGCAGCGGATCAGCTTGGCTTCGGCCCGCGGCGCGCGCTGCAGGTGCAGCCCGCGAACCGTGCCGCGCAGTGCGGTCACGCTGTGGTTGACCTGCACGAAGCGCAGGCCCGGGTGCACCGGCGCGAACGCCTCGGCGCAGAAGAGCCGCGTCAGCCGTCCGCGCGCGTCGCCGCGTGGCATCGTCTCGACGACCCACATGCCCTCGAGCGGCGTCGGGATCAGCTTCATGCGGCCACCTCCGGCGCTGCCGCACGTGCCTGGGGCGCATTTGCGTCGGTGGCTCTGACGCATTGCGCTGGTCGATCCCCGTGAACGGGGCCCCTCGCCCTTCGCTTCATGCGGCCCAAACCATCCCCGCGGTACGGGCATCGGCGACGTAGCACGACAGATCGTCCTTGCTCAGCAGCTCGCCGCGCTCGTGCTGCGCGCGGTACCAGCGGGCGGTTCGCGCCAGCGTCGTCGCGCAGCGCCACACCGGGCGCCACTGCAGCAGGTCTCGCGCCCGCGTGCAGTCGAGGTGCAGCAGCGCCGCCTCGTGCGGGTGATCCGTAGCGTCCACTTCGTGACGCACGGCCGGCCAATGCGACGCGAACGAACGCATGACCTCACCGACAGTGGCGTGGTCGTCGGCGTCGGGGCCGAAATTCCACGCCTGCGCGCAGGCCGAGGGATCGGCGAGCAGCCGCTGGCCGAGCAGCAGGTAACCGGCCAGCGGCTCCAGCACATGCTGCCAGGGTCGCGTCGCCTGCGGGCTGCGAATCGCCGTCACGCGGCCTGCGACGGCCGCGCGAACGAGATCCGGCACGAGGCGATCTTCCGACCAGTCGCCGCCACCGATCACGTTGCCGGCCCGTGCCGTCGCCAACGCGACGACCCGTCCGCCTTCGCCCGCCGCGAGGAAGCTCGCGCGATAGCTCGCCGAGACGATCTCGGCGCAGGCCTTGGAGGCGCTGTACGGGTCGTGCCCGCCGAGCGCGTCGCCTTCCCGGTAGCCAGCGCTCGTGCGGCGATTCGCGTAGCACTTGTCGCTCGTGGCGTTGACGACGACACGCACGCTGGGCGCGCCGCGCACCGCATCGAGCAGGTGCACCAGGCCCATCACATTGGTGTCGAACGTCGCGGTCGGCTCGCGGTAGCTGCGTCGCACCAGCGGCTGCGCCGCGAGGTGGAACACGACCTCCGGCTCGAAGCGGCGCAGCGCGCCGGCGACGGCCGGCGCGTCGCGCAGATCGACCAGCGCTTCTTCGCTGCGCACGCCAAGCAGCCCGTGGTGATTCGGCTCGGTCGAGGCCGGAAGCGCGAGGCCGAAAACGCGCGCTCCGAGCGCGCGCAGCCACAAGGTGAGCCAGGAGCCCTTGAAGCCGGTGTGGCCGGTCACGAGCACGCGCCGGCCGTCATACGCGCCGCCGAAGAGCGTTCTCAATTCCAGGTCTTCCATGGCGCGCGGCCGGTCTCCCAGAGCTCCTCGAGTTTCATCTTGTCGCGCAGCGTGTCCATCGGCTGCCAGAATCCGCGGTGCGTGAAGGCCGACAGCTGGCCATCGACGGCGAGTTGCTCGAGCGGCTCGCGCTCCCACACCGTGCTGTCGCCTTCGATGTACTTCGTCGCTTGAGGCTCGAGCACGAAGAAGCCGCCGTTGATCCAGCTGCCGTCGCCGTGCGGCTTTTCCTCGAAACGCGTGATGCGCTGGTCGCGGATGTCGATCGCCCCGAAGCGCCCGGCCGGCTGCACCGCGGTCAGCGTGGCGAGGCGCTTCTGCTGCCGGTGAAACGCCACCAGCGCGCCGATGTCCACGTTCGCCAGCCCGTCGCCGTAGGTGAAGCAGAACGCTCCGTCGTCGAGGTAATCGCGCACGCGCCTCAGCCGCCCCCCGGTCTGGGTTTGCTCGCCGGTGTCCACGAGCGTCACCCGCCACGGCTCGCAATGACGGTGGCAGACCTCCATCCGGTTCTCGGCGAGGTCGAAGGTCACGTCCGACATGTGCAGGAAGTAGTTCGCGAAGTACTCCTTGATCACGTAGCCGCGGTAGCCGAGGCAGATGATGAAGTCGTTGATGCCGTGCTGCGAATAGCTCTTCAGGATGTGCCACAGCACCGGTTTGCCCCCGACCTCGACCATCGGTTTCGGCCGCACCGAGGTCTCCTCGGAGAGCCGGGTGCCGAGGCCACCGGCCAGGATGACGGCCTTCACGCGGTCACCATGGCAGGCAGGTGGGTGGGCGCAGCGCCGCTCGTCGCGCGCTCCCACATGCGCAGGTAGAGCCGCTCCAGGTCACGCGCGAAGTGCGCGCCGTCGAAGAGCACACTCTGGCCGCGCTGCGAATGAAGGTGCTGGCGGATCGAAGCGCGGCGGTCCGGGTCCGCCGCGAGCTCGAGAACGCGCTGCCGGTAGCTGTCGCGGTCGCTGCAGACCCATTCGTCCTGGTCCACGTTGTGCAACAGGCTCGCCGCCACGCGCTGGGCGAAGGTCTCGCCCTTCAGCGTGACGACCGGCACGCCGGCCCACAGCGCCTCGCCCGCCGTCGTGTGCGCGTTGCATGGCCAGGCATCGAGGTAGAGGTCGGCGCAGGCGAGGCGGCTCAGGTGGTCTGCCAGCGGCGCGATTGGCGCGAACAGCAGTCGCTGCGGGGCAATGCCACGTGCGAGAGCCGCTGCCGTCAGCGTGCTCTGGACGTTCACGTTCCAGCGCAGCAGCCATAGCACGGCGTCGCTGCGCTCGCGCAGCAACTCGCACCAGAGGTCGAACACTTCTTCGGAAATCTTGTACGACTGGTGGAAAGCGCACAGCAGCAGTGCGCCTTGCGGTGCGCCCCACTCGGCCCGGGTCGATGCGCGCGGCAATGCCCGCGCAGCGTCGTTCGGCTGGTAGCAATGCGGGAGCTGGGCGATCTTCTCGCTGAAGTGGTCTGCAGCCGCCAGCGGTGTCACGATGCGGTCGCCGACGATGTAGTCGATGAAGGGCGCGCCGGTCGAGCCCGGGAAGCCGAGCCACGTCACCTGCAGCGGCGCCGGGCGGTGCGCCAACACCGGCAGCAGCGTGTCGTGCGTGGCACCCTTCAAGTCGACCAGGATGTCGATGTCGAGCGCGCGCGCGCGCCGCGCGATGGCCTCGAAGCTCTGCCCTCGCAGGTTCTCGAAGTGCTCGCAGGCTCCGGCGATGCGCCGGCGCATCTCGCTGCCGTCATCGGGACCGGTGGACAGCAGCGTCACCTCGAACGCCTGGCGATCGTGGCACTCGAGCATCTGCGCCATCAGCTGGCTCGTCGCATGCTGGTGGAAGTCGGCCGACAGGTAGGCCAGGCGCAGCCGCCCGTCGTGCGCGTGCGCCTCGCGCCGCGGCAATGCCCTGACGTTGCGCAGCACATGCATTGCATAGTGGCGCGCCACCTTCAGTTGCTCTAGCGGATCGTCGACCAGCACGGCGTGCGTGAACGGACTCGTCTCGACCGGCTTGGCGTCGGGCGTCGCTTGAAGCGTCTGCCGCAGCGACGCCAGCGTCGCTGCGGCGGCGCGCCAGTCGCCGGCTTCACGCTCCATGAACGCAAGTTGCCCGCGGGCCGCGCAGTCGCTGGCTCCCAGGCCGAGCAGCACGGCGGTTCGCAGGCATTCGGCAGCCTGCGACTTGAGTCCCAGGTCCTTGAACGACTGACCCAGATGGAAGTGGAGGACGGCGTTGTCGAGCGCCCCTGCCAGCGCGTTCATGAACGCCGGGATCGCGTCGCCGTGTCGCTGACAGCGCTGCAGCGCCATCGCCAGCGACACCCAGTAGGCGTGATCGCGCGCGAGGTCCGCCGGCAGCTCGTCGAGGCAGCGCACGGCCTCCTCCGCCCGCCCGAGAGCGAGCAGCGCCTGTGCCTCGAGCGTGTAGGCCAGCCTCTCGCGCGGATGTCGCAGGCGCAGCTGCCCTGCGCGCCGTTGCGCATCCGTGGCGCGTCCGGCCTTGATCAGCGCGTGCGCGGCAGTCAGCGCGTAGGAGGTATCGGCGTCGAGCGAGCTGGCCTGCTCGAACGCGCTTGCAGCATGCTGCCACTGCTCGCGCCGGGCATGATCCTGGCCCTTCTGCCACTGGCGATAGGCGCGGCCGCGCGGCGACGAGGGCGGCACCGAACGCGGAATCACGGGCTGGGGCAGGACGAAGGCCATGGTGGTCGAAGAGGAAGATCGCGCAGGCGAGCCGGGACTCCGTGGTGATGGATGACTAGCGTAGCGAGCGTGCCCTCGAACGAGGCGCGGAAATGCCCCCCAAGAACCCGCCAGTTCGCCGCGAACGCGCGTCAGCTCACGAGTGCAGGCGCCAGCGCCGCGGCCTCTTCGCGCAGCTGCTGCGCCCGCGCCGACCAGACCTTCGCCTGGTCCGCATGACCGAGGCTGGCGTGGAAGACCGCCAGGTTGTGGGCAGCGAGGAAGCTGCCACGGCCGCGCACCGCGTCGTTCAACGCGGGCTGCTCGCCGATCTCAAGGGCCCTCAACCAGCTCGACTCGATCATCGGCAGCAGCTCGCCCGCGCGCTCGGGTTCGTGTGCCGCCCAGGCCAGCAGCAGGTCGCCGACGGCAAAGAAGAAGTCGGGCGAATGCGACCATTGCGCCATTTGCGCCTCGGCCAGCTCGACGGCCTGCTCGAACGCGCCCACATTCTTCAGCGTGAAGAGCCGCCGCAGTACCAAGTCGTGGTGCCACGCGGCCCGCGCTTCGACGCCGGCGGCCGCCTGCGCGTAGTGCGGCGCCGCCGCGTCGAAGCGACCGCGCAGCTCGAGGTCCTTCGCGAGCTGGTAGTGAAGGTAGGCATCGCCGGGTTGATCGGCCAGGGCCCTGCGAAGCAGCCGCTCGTTGCGGTCGCCCTTCGCCCCGCGCTGGGCCGTCAGGTATCCGTCGTGGCCAATCACGAGGTCGAGGCGATGCCGCGGCAGGCCCGGCTCGGGTTGTTCGTGGATGCGTCCCGCGTAGCGCACGCGGCGCGGCAGCAGGCGCGGCAACCAACTCGGCGTCTCGCTGCCGGATGGGCCGTCGATCAGGCTCGCGACACGCACCAGGCCGACGAAGCGCGCCTCCTGCGAGCGCAGCGAATGCAGCGCCTGCATCCCGCTGGCAAGCCATTCGTCGCCATCGAGCACGAGGCGCCAATCGGCGTCGGTGAGCGCCAGCGCCATGTTGCGGGCGGCGGCGAAATCGTCGGTCCAGGCAGCGTGATGCACCTGGGCGCCCAGCTGCGCGGCGAGCCGCGGCGTGTCGTCGCTGGAGCCGGTATCGAGCACGAGCATTTCGTCGACCCAAGGGCGCGCACTCTCCAGGCAGCGTGCAATGCAACGCGCCTCGTCGCGCACGATCATCACCAGGGCGAGTCTGGACATCGCGCCATTGTGCCGGCGGCGCGCGGCCAGGTCAGCGCGCCGAACTGCCGAATAGCAGCGTTGCACCGGCGTTGTTTCGGCGAGTGCTTTTCGCGCAAGCTGCCGGACCCGGCGCAAATTGCAACTTTTTCTCTCAAGTCACGCCGGGACCGCTCCGATATGCCAACCAACGTACCCGAAGTTTGGGGTCGTGGTCCGGTTGGCCGGCCGATGCTGGAGCAGTCCTTGTGCTGCGAAACACACCGGTTGACTTGCGCGGGCGGAGCCGGTGGATGTGACCGTGGTCGCGTCTGCTGGCGAGCAAAGGTGCCTGGCGGGCTCGCCTTCCGGTCACCGTGTTCAACGTCGGCAATTAGGCCGGGAGTCTTTTCAACCGCAAGGAGCTTTTTCACCATGCCACAAACGATCAATACCAACGTCGTCTCGCTGAATGCGCAGCGCAACCTCAGCACGTCGCAATCATCGCTCGCGACCTCGATGCAGCGCCTGTCCTCGGGCCTGCGCATCAACTCGGCCAAGGACGATGCCGCTGGCCTCGCGATCGCCGACCGCATGAATACGCAGATCCGCGGCATCAACGTCGCAATCCGCAACGCCAACGACGGCATCTCGCTCGCCCAGACCGCCGACGGTGCGCTGGCCACCGTCACCGACGCGCTGCAGCGCATGCGCGAACTCGCCGTGCAGGCGCAGAACGGCTCCAACGGCACCAGCGACCGCGCCAACCTGGACACGGAATACCAGCAGCTGTCGCAGGAAATCACCCGCATCGCTGCCCAGACCAAGTTCAACGGCACGGCCATCATCGGCGCCAGCGCCGGCGCGCAGGTCTTCCAGGTCGGCGCCAACAACGGCGACACGCTGACGATCACGACGTCCACCGTCACGACCGTCGCTGGCGACCTGACGACCGCGGGGAACGCCTCGACCGCGCTCGCCGCGATCGACACCGCGCTGACGACGATCGACACCAGTCGTGCCACCTACGGCGCAGCGATGAGCCGCTTCTCGTACGCGATCTCGAACCTGCAGACCTCGGGCGAGAACCAGACGGCGGCGCGCGGGCGCATCATGGACGCCGACTTCGCGGCCGAGACGGCCAACCTGTCGCGCGCGCAGATCCTGCAGCAGGCCGGCACCGCGATGGTGGCGCAGGCGAACCAGCTTCCCAACATCGTGATGAAGCTGCTGCAATGACCTGAGGTCCGCGCTGCACGCGGCCCTGCCGCACAAATGCCGCCCTCAGAGGCGGCATTTTCTTGTCCGGCGCAGGATCGGCGGAGAACTGGTCGCCCAAAGGCGGTCTTTTCGTTGGAACCCGCGGTGCGCATCCGCTGAAGAATTCGACCCACAGGCAGCATCTGAAATGCGCCTGAAGTGACTGGCTCTGATGCCGGTTGTCGCCAAATCCTTCAGGAGCGCACTCCATGCCGCAAACGATCAATACCAACGTCGCCTCGCTGAATGCGCAGCGCAACCTCAACACGTCGCAGGCGTCGCTCGCGACCTCGATGCAGCGCCTGTCCTCGGGCCTGCGCATCAACTCGGCGAAGGACGATGCCGCGGGCCTGGCGATCGCCGACCGCATGAATACGCAGGTACGGGGCATCAACGTCGCGATCCGCAACGCCAACGACGGCATCTCGCTGGCGCAGACCGCCGACGGCGCGCTGGCCACCATCACCGACGCGCTGCAGCGCATGCGCGAACTCGCCGTGCAGGCGCAGAACGGCTCCAACGGCACCGGCGACCGCGCCAACCTGGACACCGAGTATCAGCAACTGTCGCAGGAAATCACCCGCATCTCCAGCCAGACCAAGTTCAACGGCGTGGCCATTGTCGGCGCGGGCGCGACCACGAACACGTTCCAGGTCGGCGCCAACAACGGCGACACGCTGACGATCACGACCTCCGCCGTCACGACCGTCGCAGGCGACCTCACGACCGCTGCGAACGCGTCGACCGCGCTCGCTGCAATTGATACCCAGCTGACCGCCATCGACACCGACCGCGCCTCGTACGGCGCAGCGATGAGCCGCTTCTCGTACGCGATATCGAACCTCCAGATCTCGGGCGAGAACCAGACGGCGGCGCGCGGCCGCATCATGGACGCCGACTTCGCGGCCGAGACGGCCAACCTATCGCGGGCGCAGATCCTGCAGCAGGCCGGCACCGCGATGGTGGCGCAGGCGAACCAGTTGCCCAACACCGTGATGACGCTGCTGAAGTGAACGGCTGACGCGATAGCCGCTCAAGTTCGCGCGACTCGCGCCGAAGCCCGATGAGCGTGGTTCAGCAATGAGCCCGCTGCATCGGGCATGTCGTTTGTTGCACCCCTTCTAACCACCCACCGAAGGCGCCTTCATGGCCATCAGCTCACCCGGCATCGGCAGCGGCCTGGACGTCAACTCGATCGTCTCGAAACTGATGTCGATCGAGCGGCAGCCGATCACGGACCTGCAAACCAAGAGTGCGAAGCTCGACGCCCAGATCTCCGAATACGGCAAGCTCAAGAGCGCCATCTCGACCTTCCGCGACGCGGCACTGAAGCTGACCAACAGCGACACCCTGGGCATGACGGTCGGCAACTCGTCCGACAGCGCCAGCGTCGGCGTCACGGTGAAGAGCGGCGCCACGGTGGGCAGCTACTCGCTGCAGGTGACGGCGCTGGCGAAAGCGCAATCGCTCGCGACCGGCGTGTTTGCGTCCGCCGCCGCGACGCCAGGGGCCGGCACGTTGCACATCGAGCTCGGCGCCTGGGGCGCCGGGCAGACCTCGTTCACGCCGAAGAACGGTGCCACGGCGGTGGACATCGCGGTCAACGCGACCGACACGCTCACCCAGGTGCGCGACAAGATCAACGCCGCCAACGCCGGCGTGACGGCACTCATCTTCACCGACGCCAGCGGCTCGCGCTTGCTGATGCGCTCGACCGCCACGGGTGTCGCCAACGCATTTGAGGTCAGCGGCATCCCAGCACTGTCATATCCTCCGGCCGGTGGCGCTGGAATGACGCAGACCGAGGCCGCGGCGGACGCCGCGGCGACGCTGAACGGCCTGCCGATCACCTCCCCCAGCAACACGCTCGCCAACGTGGTCGATGGCGTGACGCTCACCCTCGCCAAGGTGACGACCGGTCCGGTCGACATTGGCGTGACCCAGGACAACGCCTCGCTGAAGGCGGCGGTGCAAAGCTTTGCCGATGCCTACAACGCGCTCAATACGCTCATCGCCGGCGAGGTGAAGTACGACCCCACGAGCAAGACCGGCGGCCCGCTGCAGGGCGACAGCACCGCGGTCGGTTTGCAGCGCCAGTTGCGCAGCCTGATGGGTTCGAGTTCGGGCGCGTCGAGCGTGTTCACGCGCCTCTCCGACGTGGGGCTGGAGATGCAGAAGGACGGCACCGTGAGCGTGAATGCCACCAAGCTCGACAGTGCGCTGACCAACCTGCCCGAACTGAAGAAGCTGCTCGCCAACACCGCTCTCCTGGTGCCCGGCAACAACGGCATCGCGCGCCAGTTCAGCGCGATGGGCGATTCGCTGCTCAGCATCGACGGCGCGATCACGACCCGCACCGACGGTCTGAGCAAGCGCAAGGACCTGAACCAGGCCCAGCAGGACGCGCTCGACCAGCGGGCGACGCAGACCGAGGCACGCCTGCGTGCCCAGTACACCGCGCTCGACGTGACGATCGGCCAGATGAGCAGCCTGAGCCAGTACGTCACGCAGCAGATGGCGATCTTCACCAACAGCTCGAAGAACTGATCGCGCGGTCGAAGCCACGGCCCGGATCGCCTCCCGCGTTCGGCGCATTCGCGGCGCCGATGGCCACACCGCTTTCCCGAGAAGGCCCCACCCTGCCGCACGCTGGCGGGCCACGCCTGCCCTCGCGAATCGAGTTGCATCCAGGGGTCCGCGGCGTTGATCCGCTGCCTGCTCCATGCCTCAAGTCGAACGGGACGCCGCCGATATTCAGGGCACTCCCGAAGACAACAAGGCAGCGCCACCCATGTTCGCCACAGCCACCTTCCGCAACGCCTCCAATGCCTATCGCGAGGTGGGCGTCGAGACCGGTGTCTCCACCGCCTCCTCGCACAAGCTGGTCGCGATGCTCTTCGACGGCTTCTTCGACGCCGTCGCGCAGGCTCGCGGCGCACTGCTCGCCGGTCGCAACGCGGACAAGGGTCGCGCCATCGGACGCGCGGTGCGCATCATTGAGGAAGGCCTGAAGGCCGGACTCGACCGCCAGCATGGCGGCGAACTCGCCGCCAACCTGAACGGGCTCTACGGCTTCGTCGCGCTGCGGCTGACCGAGGCCAACCTGCACAACGACGACGCGGCGCTGCTGGAATGTGCCCGCCTGCTCGAGCCGGTGCGCTCGGCCTGGCTGGCGATCGATCCGGTGAGCCTGCCCAAAGCGCAGTGAGCGACGCCGTCACGCCGCCCCAACCCTTCACCGTGGAGCCTGCATGAATTCCGCGTTACTGAACTACTACGAGGCCATCGAGCAGGCCAGTCACGACATGCTCGAAGCCGCCCGTGTCGGCAACTGGGATCACGTGGTCAAGCTCGAGGGTGCGTGCGCACTGCTGATCTCGCAGCTCAAGCATGCCGCCGGAACCGAGGAGCTGGGCCCCGAAGAGGCCCAGCTGAAATCGCGCATCATGCAGCGCATCCTGCTCAACGACGCCGAGTTGCGCCAGCTCGCCGAGCCCTGGCTGGAAGACCTGGACGACCTGCTTGCAGGCCGACCCAAGACGCTGCACTGAGCGCCCGGTCCCGGAGCCCGCCGCATGGAAACGCGCCCGATGGCGCTCGACGCGATGACCGCGGCTCACGGCGGCCTCGAAGCCTATCGGTTGAGCGCGCCGTCCGAGGTGGCGGACATGCTGCGCCGGCTGCAGGAGGCCAACGTGCTGCTCAATATGAACACGCCGCACGGCGCCGTCTACACGACCACGCTGTGGGCGACCGACGCCGCGCGCGGCGTGCTGAGCTTCGCCGCCGAGCCGAACGATCCGCAGGTGCAGGCGCTGCTCGCCGGCGACGAGGCCGTCGTGGTCGGCTATTTCGAGAACATCAAGGTTCAGTTCGACGTGCACAGCCTGCTGCTGGTGCACGGTGCGCGGGCGAGCGCGCTCAACACCGCATACCCTCGCGAGCTGTACCGCTTCCAGCGGCGCGACAGCTTTCGCGTGCGGCCCATCCTGCGCGACGCGCCGATGGCGCGCCTGCGCCACCCGATGCTCCCGGACATGGAGATCACGTTGCGCGTGCTCGACGTGAGCATCGGAGGCTGTGCGCTGCTGCTGCCCGCCGACATTCCGGTACTCTCCCCCGGAGTGCTGATCAACCGGGTGCGGATCGAACTCAACCTCGACGCGCGCTTCGACACCGCGCTGCGCCTGCAGCACGTGACGGCCATCCAGCCCGATGCGCGCGGCGCGCGCCTGGGCTGCGAGCTGGTGAACCTGGGGCAGGACGCGGAGCGCGTGCTTCAGCGCTACATCGACCAGACGCAGAAGCGCCGAAGGGTCATGGCACTCGAGTGAGCCGCTGTCAGACCTGCGTGTTCATGATCACCCAGAGCGATGCGGGCTGCCGTTTGCTTGGCTCCGGGTATCGAATCGGGTATCGATCGCCCCTCGCGGCGCAGGCGCAGCCGTCGGCGGCCTCTGCGGCAGCTTGCCGCCGATCACGATCTGCGCGCCGCGCGCGAGCGGGTTGCCAGGTGGGAACGGCGTGCCGGGCGGGTAGACGATGACCATGCGCCTATCGTAGCGCCGCAAGCCCGACCACAGAACGACACACCGCTTGCCGAAGACCCCGCTGCGGGGGTGACGCAGCGCGCCTCGAGCCACGCGGTCACCGCGGTGGAATTGTGTGCCTGCTACGTAGGGCGGAGCGGCCGTTCGGGGTCGACCAGTGACGGGCTGGTCCCGGCCAGGTGCAGTCGTTCGGGTCGGCAGACCGAACGACTGCTGACAATTGGTACCGACTGGTTAAGGTCATTCGGCGTGGTGGGGCGCATGCTCTTAGTCGTCGCGATCCGCCTGGCCGGCCGTATGCAAACTCGCCCCGCCTTGCCAGTCCGAACCGCCCAAGGAGGCGCAGCCCCGCGTGGCCGGGCTGCCGACACGGGGAACCAGGAAGTTCCGCATGCTGCTGGTCTTGCTCGGCGCCTTCGCCTTCGGCCTGCGGGACGGGGTGGCCGCCTCGTGCATTAACTTCTCGCTCGACGTCTTCGTCGGCAGGCGTGGCGCCAACCAAATGCAGACGCCCTTCGCCTCGGAGACAGGCCTGAGCGGCATGGGTGTGCTGATGCAGGCCATGGTCTGGAAGGGGCTCGCCGCAACCTCTCGTGTAGCATCTCGTGCCCTACACGCGGTGCATCGACATGGTTGACCGACGAGGTTCGTTGACCTTTGCTGCAGGCGTGGGCGACGCAGCTCGCTGCCAGCCGCGAAGTCCGCAATGATGTCTGCCAACGACGTTGCCTTCGCAATGATCGTGGCCATGCAGACCGTGCTCGCCGTGGTCTGGCTGTTTGGGGCACGCGTGGTCGGAGATCAGCGCCCCGCCGCGCTTTACTGGACTGCGTATGCCGCGTCGAGCGCCTTGAGTTTCGTGCTGCTGATCGTGGCGCGACATGGAAGCGCGCCGCAGGAGATCGAGGTTCTGCGGGCCTGCGGCAACATCGTCGGGGTCATTGCGTTCATCGCGCTGCGGCGTGGCGTCGGGCACTTCGTGGGTCGGCCGCCGAAGGCACGCTGGGACACTCTCCTGCTCGGTATCGTCCTCGGCGCCTCTGCCATCGGGCTGTTGCCCGATGGCAGCAGGATGCGCGTCGGCATCATCTCTGGTGCGCTCGGGTTTGTCTTCGTTGAGATGGCGCGGTCTCTGCACGCCCATGCGCGCGATCGTCTGCACTTCCGCCGCCCCTGGCTCCTGGCGTTGCCGCCTTTGTGCGCCACGGTGGGCTTCTGGTACCGTGGACTGAACGGACTACTGTCATCCACAGCGGTCGCCAACGAGGCGGCCGCGAACGTCGGCTTGAACGTGCGTGCGGCTGTCGTTTACATGATCCTTGCGCTCGCATTTCACGCCGCGCTGGTGTCGTTGGTGGTCGGCAGGCTGATGGCGGAGCTTCGGCACGAGGCCCGGCACGATGCACTCACGGGCCTGCTGAACCGGCGCACAGTAGAAGAAGCGATCAGCGCGCAAATGCAGCTCGGCCGCCGCACTGGCGAGACCCTTTCGCTACTGATGCTCGATATCGATCACTTCAAGTTGATCAACGATCGCTTCGGCCACCCGGTGGGCGATCTGGCGCTCCAGCACGTGGCGAGGACCCTGCGATTGAATGTGCGTGAGGTCGACCACTTGGCGCGGGTTGGTGGGGAGGAATTCCTGGTGCTGATGCCTGGGGCATCGTTGGACACAGCGAGGCCGGTTGCCGAGCGCCTGCGCGAACAACTGGCGGCCAATCCGCTGCGCTTGGAGGGGATGAGCGTAGCCCTGTCGGTCAGCATCGGTATTGCCCAGTGGGCGGACCCTTCCGAGGAAATATCACGGCTTCTAGTGCGTGTCGACACCGTGCTGTATCAAGCCAAGGCCCAGGGGAGGAATCGCGTCATTGTGTCCGACTCGGAGAACACGGCGGGTGCATGGCCGGCAGGGCTAGAGGCCCTAGGCTGAGGCTCGATGCTGAGCGCCCATCGTCCGTTGCCGTACGAGTGACCAGGTCTTGGCGCGGCACAAAGCATCCAGGCTGACCTTGACTGTGTATTTGCGCGGGTGTCCACGTCAGAACTGAAGACCGTGACGCTCGGGTCCGGCCACATGGAACTGGTCGGCTGTGTCAGCTTCGAGGGCTACAAGACATCAATTCGTCCAGGGGAATAGGAAGTCTGGTCGCTGACTTCTCTGCCCCCGGCCGCGGCCAGACACGGCACTCGACGCTCTCGGTGCGGCGTTTGGGGATGGCAGCGGCAGCTGAGCGGGGGCAGTTGACCGGGACTGTGAGTTGCCGGAGCGGCCGCGAACGGCCGCTGCTGCAATGCTGTCGCACAAGGGCCGGGGCGGACTGGCAGCTGAGGGTCGATTAGGAGCTCTGACAGCTCCGTTTGAGGAGTGCGGCCTATGAACTCATCGGGAACGCCGTCCGTGACCGGACACTGACCGCGCGAGTCCGGCCATCTGCGGTCACACCGCACAGCGCGCCAAAGATGCTATGCAGGACTACCCGATCAACACCCGTTGAGCTAGAACGGGATTTCCAAACTTCTGTTGCGAAGGAGAACGGAAATGACGACGACCCAGACAGTCCTGCAAGGCAAGGATACGGCGACCCAGGGTGAGCTGTACATGAGCTTCGAGCTCGGCGACAAGTCGTGGAAACTGACGATGAGTGACGGTCGGCGCGGCCCAGGGCGGTACAACGTCGACGCCGGCGACACGGCCGCGGTCCTGGATTGCATTTCCAAGGCACGAGCACGCTGTGGCCTGAGCGCCGAGGCCAAGGTGCACTCTTGCTACGAGGCGGGTCGCGACGGTTGGTGGTTGCACCGGTGGCTGAGCGAGCAAGGCATCGACAACCTCGTGGTCGACGCCGCGAGCATCGAGGTGAACCGGCGCGCCAGGCGTGCCAAGACCGACAGGCTCGATGGCGACAAGCTGCTGGCGATGCTGCTGCGCCACCACGCTGGGGAGCGCGTCTGGTCGGTGTTGCACGAGCCGACACCCGAGGACGAAGACGCGCGCCGCACGCACCGCGAACTGGCGCGGCTGATGCATGAGCGCACGGCGCACACCAACCGCATCAGCTCGCTGCTGGTGCTGCACAACCTGCGTCCGCGAATCATCATCGGCGGGCGCGACTGGGCTGGCTGGTGGGAGGCCCACGGCACGCAGGTACCCCCGCAGCTGCGCGCCGAGCTCGAGCGCGAGAGCGCGCGGCTGGCGCTGGTCAAGCAGCAGATCAAGGCGCTGGAAGCCGCGCAGCGCGACGCGTTGGAGGACGGCAAGCAGCCGCTGGTGGTGCAGCTGACGCGCCTGCGCGCGATCGGGCCCAAGGGCGCCTGGGTGCTGGTCAAGGAGCTGTTCGGCTGGCGGCGCTTCGCCAACCGGCGCGAGCTGGCTGGCTGCCTGGGGTTGGCGCCCACGCCCTACGACAGCGGCGGCAGCCAGGTCGAGCAAGGCATCAGCAAGGCTGGCAACAAGCGAGCGCGGGCGTTGCTGGTTGAGCTCGCGTGGGGCTGGCTGCGATTGCAGCCCGACAGCGAGCTGACCCAGTGGTTCAACCGGCGCTTCGCGGCAGGCGGCAAGCGCATGCGGCGCATAGGTATCGTGGCCCTGGCACGGCGCCTGGCGATCGCGCTGTGGCGCTACCTGGAGCACGGCGAGATCCCGGCCAGGGCCACGCTCAAGCCCGCCACCGCGTAACGCCGAACAAGCGGGTCCCGATGAACGGCTTGACGACGAACGCAACATCATGATCAAAGGTCGACGCGCCCGTAGTGACTGCGGGTCCCAACATGGGGACCGTCCTCAAAGAAGGGGCGCGTCGGTAACTGGGGTTTGTCCAGGCGCCTTGCGCGCATTGAGCATCGGGTGCAGGGTGAGCACACCCTGCACGGATAGAAGTTCGTCCGAGCACTGGCTCGAACGCTCGTCACACCCCGACCTCGGATCAGGATGCAGCGCTGGCGCGAGTCGCCCCATGCCACGTACCCCCCATGCCTTCGTGCGGGGCCCATGAAGTGCCACCTATGAACGCCGCGATCAATAGCGGCTTGACAAACAAGTCCTCATAGAAGCAGTCATAGAGCGCACTCGCCGGACCATCCTCGGCATTCCCTGCCAACCGCATCGTTCATAAGGCGGGACGGCTCCTCATTCGACCACTGATCCACTCATGGCGCTCTGACAAAGGCGGACTCCCGGCAACGCTGTCGACAAGGAGACGGCTACCGCGGTGACGACAAGCACTCATGCCCTCCGTAGGTCGTGGAGCTTCAGCGGCAGCGCGCGGATTCGCTTGCCGGTGGCGCGGGATACCGCGTTGCACACGGCAGGTGCCAGCGGAAGTATGGCCGGTTCGCCGTGCCCACCCCAGAAGCCCCCAGTGGGCACGAGCACGGTCTCGACCTTCGGCATCTCGGCAATCGTAAGAAGCGGGAAATCGTGGAAGTTCGATTCGACGATGCGCCCGTTCTTCAGGTTGTTCTCCTGGTAGAGGACGGCGCCCAGGCCGAACACAACACTGCTTTCGGCCTGCGCG
>Ga0209048_10001142_pt1 | contig 27718 bp, 18 predicted proteins | sample FrelakmetCRP12CR_FD_187146 | JGI IMG/M metagenome (GOLD analysis project Ga0209048, IMG submission 187146) | Freshwater lake sediment microbial communities from the University of Notre Dame, USA, for methane emissions studies - CRP12 CR (SPAdes)... | ecosystem: Environmental > Aquatic >... | reverse complement strand
CGGAAGGCAAGCTCGACCTGCTCGTCACGCTCGACTTCCGGATGTCGACGACCTGCATGTACTCGGACATTGTGCTGCCGACGGCAACCTGGTACGAGAAGAACGACCTCAACACTTCCGACATGCACCCGTTCATCCATCCGCTGTCCGCGGCGGTGGATCCGGTGTGGGAGGCGAAGAGCGACTGGGAGATCTACAAGGCGATCGCGAAGAAGTTCTCGGAGGTCTGCGTGGGCCACCTCGGCGTCGAAAAGGACCTGGTGCTGACGCCGACGCTGCACGACACGCCGTCCGAGCTCGCGCAGGCCGTGGACGTCAAGGACTGGAAGAAGGGCCAGTGCGAGCTCATCCCCGGCAAGACGGCGCCGCAGATGACGGTGATCGAGCGCGACTACCCCAATACCTACAAGAAGTTCACGGCGCTGGGGCCGCTCATGGCCAAGGTCGGCAACGGCGGCAAGGGCATCGCCTGGAACACCGAGCGCGAGGTCAGGAACCTCGCCGCGCTCAATTACCCGGTCACGGCCGAAGGCGTCACCAAGGGACTGCCGCGGATCGAATCGGACATCGACGCCGCCGAGGTCGTGCTGATGCTGGCGCCGGAGACCAACGGCGAGGTGGCGGTGAAGGCGTGGGAGGCGTTGTCGGTCATCACCGGTCGCGAACACAGGCATCTCGCGCTGCCGAAGGAAGACGAGAAGATCCGCTTCCGCGACATCCAGGCGCAGCCGCGCAAGATCATCTCCAGCCCCACGTGGAGCGGCATCGAGTCCGAGCACGTGAGCTACAACGCCGGCTACACCAACGTCCACGAGCTGATCCCGTGGCGCACGCTCACCGGCCGCCAGCAGTTCTACCAGGACCACAAGTGGATGCTCGCGTTCGGCGAGGGACTGTGCGTCTACCGTCCGCCGGTGGACCTGAAGACGATCCATCCGATGCGCGACAAGAAACCCAACGGCAACCCGGAGGTGGTGCTCAACTTCATCACCCCGCACCAGAAATGGGGGATCCACTCGACCTACACCGACAACCTGATGATGCTGACGCTGTCGCGCGGCGGGCCGATCGTCTGGCTCTCCGAGGTCGACGCCAAACGTGCGGGCATCGTGGACAACGACTGGATCGAGCTCTTCAACGTCAACGGCGCGATCGCGGCGCGGGCGGTGGTTAGCCAGCGCGTGAGCCTCGGGATGTGCCTCATGTACCACGCGCAGGAAAAGATCGTGAACACGCCCGGCTCCGAGATCACCGGCAACCGCGGCGGCATCCACAACTCCGTCACGCGGATCATCGTCAAGCCGACCCACATGATCGGCGGCTATGCCCAGCAGTCGTACGGGTTCAACTACTACGGCACCATCGGCACCAACCGCGACGAGTTCGTCGTCGTGCGCAAGATGCAGAAGGTGGACTGGCTCGACACGCCCGCGGCGCAGACGGCCTGACCCCCCAGGAGACTAAGATGAAAAGACCCCCACGCTCACTACGTTCGCTGCCCCCCGAGGGGGCGCAGTCAGTACCCTTCGGTCGGCCGGGCGGGTACTGACATGAAAATTCGCGCGCAAATCGGCATGGTGCTCAATCTCGACAAATGCATCGGCTGCCACACCTGCTCGGTTACCTGCAAGAACGTCTGGACCAGCCGCGAAGGCATGGAATACGCGTGGTTCAACAACGTCGAGACCAAGCCCGGCATCGGCTACCCGAAGCAATGGGAGAACCAGGACAAGTGGAACGGCGGCTGGGTCAGGAAGGGCGGCGGCGCGATCCAGCCGCGCCAGGGCAGCAAGCTCGCGATCCTGATGAAGATCTTCGCCAACCCCAACCTGCCGCAGATCGACGACTACTACGAGCCGTTCACGTTCGACTACGAGCACCTGCAGACCGCCCCCGAAATGAAGGCGATGCCGGTCGCCCGTCCGCGCAGTCTGATCACGGGTCAGCGGATGGAAAAGATCGAATGGGGGCCGAACTGGGAGGAAATCCTCGGCGGCGAATTCGCGAAGCGCGGCAAGGACTCGAACTTCCGCGACATCGAGAAGGAGATCTACGGTCAGTTCGAGAACACCTTCATGATGTACCTGCCGCGACTGTGCGAGCACTGCCTCAATCCGACCTGCGTCGCCTCGTGCCCGTCGGGCTCGATCTACAAGCGCGAGGAGGACGGCATCGTCCTCATCGACCAGGACAAGTGCCGCGGCTGGCGGATGTGCGTCTCCGGCTGCCCGTACAAGAAGATCTACTACAACTGGTCGACCGGCAAGGCCGAGAAGTGCATCTTCTGCTATCCGCGCATCGAAGCCGGCCAGCCCACCGTCTGCTCGGAGACCTGCGTCGGCCGCATCCGTTACCTCGGCGTGCTGCTCTATGACGCCGACAGGATCGGGGCCGCGGCGGCGGTCGAGGACCCGAAGGCGTTGTACGAGGCGCAGCTCGGCGTGTTCCTCGACCCGAACGACCCGGCGGTGATCGCGCAGGCGCGCCGCGACGGCGTGCCCGACGCGTGGCTCGCGGCCGCGACCGAGTCGCCCGTCTACAAGATGGCGATGGACTGGAAGGTCGCGCTGCCGCTGCACCCCGAGTACAGGACGCTGCCGATGGTGTGGTACGTGCCGCCCCTCTCGCCGATCTCGGCCGCGGCGAACGCGGGCCAGGTCGGCACGTTCGGCGAATTGCCCGACGTGCGCTCGCTGCGCATCCCGGTGCAGTACCTCGCCAACCTGCTGACGGCGGGGGACGAAGCGCCCGTCGTCGCCGCGCTCGAGCGGATGCTGGCGATGCGCGCCTACATGCGCGACCGCCACGTCGAGCAGCGCGAGAACGCGGCGGTGCTGAAGCAGGTCGGCCTCACGGCGCTGCAGGTGGAGGAGATGTACCGGTACATGGCGATCGCCAACTACGAGGACCGCTTCGTGATCCCGACAGGGCACCGCGAGTACGCGGAGAACGCATTCGACGTGCGCGGCGGCTGCGGCTTCTCGTTCGGCAACGGCTGCTCCGACGGGCAGAGCGAGGCCGGGCTCTTCGGCGGGAAGAAGAAGAGGACCATCCCCATCAAGCTCGCGGCGAGGGCATGACCATGACGATCACCTACAAGGCGCTGTCCGCGCTGCTCGTCTACCCCTCTGCGGACCTGGTCGCAGCGCTGCCGGAGATCACGACGATCATCGCGCGCGAGCCGCGGTTTTCGCGCGCGCACAAGGCTGCGCTGCATGCGCTCGCGGCTCGGCTCGGGACGGCCGACCTCCTCGACGCGCAGGAAGCCTACGTCGCGCTGTTCGACCGCGGCCGGACGACATCGCTGCATCTCTTCGAGCATGTCCACGGCGACTCGCGCGAGCGCGGCCAGGCGATGGTGGACCTGAAGCAGGTTTACGCCGGCAACGGGTTCTTCCTGTCCGCCAACGAGCTCCCCGATTTTCTTCCTGCGGTGCTCGAATACCTTGCGCAGCGGCCCGAAGCCGAGGCGAAAGAGATGCTCGGCGACTGCGCGCACATCCTGCGCGCCGTCGGCGAGGCGCTGCAGGCCCGCGACAGCGATTACAGCGCGGTACTCGCCGGAGCGCTGGCGATGGTGGGCGAGCCGGGCCTTGCCGCGAAGCGCCCCGAGAGGCCGGCTGTCAAGGAGAAAGCGATCGACGAGGAGTGGGTCGACGAACCCGTGATCTTCGGTCCCGCCGGCGGGGGAAGCTGCGGCGCCTCCGCGCCACAGACCGCCGTGATGCAGTTCATGCCCCGCCGGGCCTGAAGCGAAATAGGAGCGACGACATGTCCTACCTCAACCAGTTCCTGTTCGGAATCTTTCCCTATATCGCCCTGGTGGTGTTCTTCGTGGGAAGCCTGGTGCGATTCGACCGCGACCAGTACACGTGGAAGAGCGACTCCTCGCAGATGCTGAAGGCCGGCCAGCTGCGCTGGGGATCGAACCTGTTCCACATCGGCATCCTCGGCATCTTCTTCGGCCACCTCGTCGGCCTGCTGACGCCGCTGGCGATCTGGCATGCGCTCGGAGTCACGCCCGGTGCCAAGCAGCTGCTGGCGGTCGTCGCCGGCGGCGGCGCGGGCGCGCTGTGCCTGATCGGCCTCGTACTGCTCGTCCACCGCCGCCTGACCGAGCCGCGCATCCGCGCCACCAGCCGGCCGATGGACATGGCTGTGCTGTTGCTGCTGCTCGCGCAGCTGCTGCTGGGCTTGTTCAGCATCGGGGTTTCCGTGCAGCACCTCGACGGCGAGGAAATGATCAAGCTGATGATGTGGGCGCAGCACATCGTGACGTTCCGCGGCGACGCTGCCGGCTACGTCGCCGACGTCGCGCTCGTGTTCAAGCTGCACCTGCTCCTCGGCATGACGATCTTCCTGATCTTCCCGTTCTCCCGGCTCGTTCACATCTGGAGCGGATTCGCCGCCGTGGGTTACCTGGTCCGTGCCTACCAGGTGGTGCGCTCGCGTTGAGCTGGCGCGTGGCGACCACGCACCCGAAGCGCACCGCGCGCTCCGACGGCCGAAGCCCTGACATTGCCCGGAGGACAGGAACGTGATGCTGATCGTGAATGGCGCGGCGGTCCCGGCGGAAGCAATTGCGCGGGAAACGGGCCTGCATTCCGATGCCCCGGACCCGGAGGCCGCAGCGCGACGCACGCTTGCCATCCGCGAGCTGATGCTGCAGCGCGCTGGCGAGCTCGGGTTGCTCGAGAATGGTCTCCCGCGCGAGCGGGTGACCTTCTCCGGGCGCGACGACGAGGATGACGTCATCGCGAAGGTGCTCGAAGCAGAAGTGATCACGCCGAAACCCTCCGCCGACGAGTGCCGCCGCTATTACGAAACGCATCCCGAGCGCTTCACCTCGGGCGATCTCGTCCTGGCCCGTCACATCCTGTTCGCGATCACGCCCGGGACGCCGGTGATGGCATTGCGCGAGCATGCAGAACGCGTGCTGGCCGACATCAAGGCAGCGCCCGGCGAGTTTGCGGCGCGCGCACAGGCGCTCTCGAACTGTCCCTCCGGACAGCATGGCGGCAAACTCGGGCAGTTCGGCCGCGGCGACATGGTGCCGGAGTTCGACCGGGCGATCTTCGGTACGCAAGGCACGGGCGTGCTGCCGACGCTGGTCACGACGCGCTACGGCTTCCACATCGTCGCCGTGGAACGCCGGATCCCCGGGCAGCGGCTGCCGTTCGAAGTCGTCGCCGGTCGGGTGGCCGACTACCTCGCCGCCCTGGTCGAGGAGCGCGCGCTGAAGCAATACGTCGAAGTGCTGGCAGGCCGCGCCGAGGTCGTCGGCGCCGAGCTCACCGGGACCGCAAGCCCGCTCGTCCAGTAGCCCGGGCGGCAAGGACGTGAATCTGCGGGTGCCCGACGTGGTGTCCGGCAGAAGCCCTTGCTCGCGCTCGGCCGGAATACCCCGTCAGTCCGGCAGCCATATCGTTATCTCCCGCTGCGAGACCGTGCCCGGTTCGGTGCGATGCCCGTAGCCGTTGCGATCGAGGATCCTGTACAACGGCAGCGGCTCGCAGTCGATGATGAGCTTCAGGCGATCGCCCGGCACGAAATCACCTATCGTTTCGAGCACGCGTTCGAGCGGCTCGGGCGGCTCCATGCCGCGCACGTCAAGCGTCAGATCGCGGGCCATCAGGGCTCTCCTTGCGAGGTCGCCGAATGTCGGCGCTCGGCATGGCGGAATTGTTCGATCCGCCGGGCCGCGTTGCCTTGACCCGCATCAAGCGAAATCGCAGGCGCTTCCGCTTCGGTCACTGGAGTACCTTCGCGCCTCGCGCTCCGGTATTCGCCGTTGGGGCGCCCCCGCGGCCTCATGCGCGCCCCCGGCGCAATTACCGCAACGCGTGGGCCACGTTCAGCGCCGCTGCAAGAACGAGCACCGCGCCCGCTTGATGGGCGGCGGCGAGCGGAATCGGAACGACGAGGAGCACCGTCGCGATTCCCAGCACGATCTGCAGCGCGAGAGCGAGCAGGAGCAGATGACCACCGAAGCGCGCCCGCGACGGCATGCCATCGGTGGTACGGAGCTTCCACCACAGCAAGGGTACGAGCACGGCGAGCAGCCATGCGATCGCGCGGTGGTCGAACTGCACGGTCGCCATGTTCCAGAAGAAGTTCCGCCACCAAGGCTCGAGCATGAAGAGCTCGGGCGGGATCAGGTGGCCGTTCATCAGCGGGAAGGTGTTGTACGCGAAACCGGCACGAAGGCCGGCGACGAAGCCCCCCGTGAGCGCCATGAAGAAAACCAGCGCCGCGAGCGTCATCGCCCGCGCTCGCACCGAGCGCTGCGCCGCCGCGCCCAGCGTCGCGCGCCGCGGGTAAACGAGCGAGAGCCCGAGCCAGAACATGGCCGCGAAGATCGCGAGCGCAAGGCCCAGGTGCGCGGTGAGCCGGAACTGCGACACCCGCGGATCGTCCACGAGGCCACTCGTCACCATGTACCAGCCCAGCGCCCCCTGCAGACTGCCCAGCACGAAGATGCCGAAGAGGTTCCGCGCGTAGTCGGAAGGAATGTCGCGCCGCGCGACGAACCAGACCAGCGGGACGAGGAACGCGACACCGATCAGGCGCCCGAGCAGCCGGTGGAAGTACTCCCACCAGAAGATGCCCTTGAACCCGGCGAGCGTCATTCCCGGGTTGACCTGCCGGTACTCCGGCGTCTGCTGGTACTTCGCGAACGTCTGCTGCCAGTCGGCCTCCGACAGCGGGGGCACCACGCCGACGATCGGCTGCCACTCGACGATCGACAGGCCCGAATGCGTGAGGCGCGTGACACCGCCGACGACGACCATCGCGAAGACCAGTGCGCAGCACACGAACAGCCACGCGGCGACCCGGCGATTCGCGGTGTGCCGCGCGGGCGTGGACGGGGACGCGGCATCGGCAGACATGGCGTGCATTCTGCCACGGCGCGTCCGAAAGGCGCCCGACGCCGCATCCTTCAACCGGCTGCCGCTGATCGCGGCGGCCCAAGCCGCAGAGCTATCACCTAAGAAACCCGAAAAACTGTCCAGCAGCGCGGAGCCACCTCTTTCACCCCACCGCGCAGACCAATTGGATCGCTCTGTTCGTACCTGCCGATCGTGGGATCGTAACCCCTCAAGTGGTTGTAGTGCGTCCCCGTTTCCAATTGACGGAATGTGACGCCTATACGCGACCGCGTTTCCCACTTAACGCAATCACGCTCGCGAAGAGAAAGAGCCCCATAAGTGCGGGGCCGATCCAGCCGCCAGGTTCGCTGAGTAGCTCTCGCAGAGGAACGTTGGATTCGGTAAGCATTAAGTATTCACGAAAGGCAAGTAAGACTCCGAGAATGACTCCAACAAGCCTAATCGCGCGAACCTGAACTACACAAGCCAATGCAAGCAATGCGATCATCGCGGAAAGAATCGTACCTGCAAGGAGACCGCGAAAATCCCATTCGGGAACTAGTGAATGCCAAACTGCTTGGAACAGCCAGACAATGGCCAAGGCCAATAAGCATGCCATGCAGATCCTCTGCAGCGCCGGACGTAACATTGTCATTTCCTCCAGCACGAGTTGCATGACTGGAATCTGCCGTCGTTTGGCGCAGCTAGCGGTGCCATTTGTATGCTGCGAATGCAGTCATCCGCGGTATTTTGGCAATCGTTGATGCCGGGGAAATATTTCCAGGGGTTGGACTTTGCGTCGCAACAACGGAGCAATTTCTCGGCATCGGAGTCGCTCGAGGAGATGAGCGTGCAGACATCCTTCCCCGGGCCACCCTCCTTACACTTCGCCCGTGGGTTTCGAACGTCCCGTCCCCACCCGGGATTCCCACAGCACTGGGCAGTTTTGTCGTCGTAAAAATATGCGTGATTGCCGATCGGCACACCGTTGAGAGCGCGATAGCACAGCCATACAGCCTGTCCGGTCGCGTCGGACTCGCTAATTGGTCGGTCGAGGGCGTAGGCGTACGTGTTCAATCCGCCCCCCAATCCTATCGGATCGCTCTCCACATACCTCCCCACACTCGGATCGTAATCCCGAAAGTAGTTGTAGTGCAGCCCCGTCTCGGCGTCGTAGTACTGGCCGGGGAAGCGCAGGTTGAAGAAGAACACGCCGAGCCCGGCCGGATTCTCGTTCGCCGCGGTGGCGCCGAAGGTGTCAAGCGGCCACTCCCACACCTTCTGGTTCGCCTGGTTCGTGATGAGTCGCGGCGTATTGAGGTGGTCGGTGTAGATGGGATAGATGTCGACGCCGCCGCCCGCTGCCGATCGCACGCTCGCCACCGGCGTGTCGCCGAGATAGAGCAGCTCCTGCCGCACCGCCCCGCTGGCGTCGTACTCGCCGATCAGGTGCCCCTGCTCGTCGTACACGAAGTAGTGGGTTCCACTCGCCACCCCCGGCCCGGACTTCGCGACCCGCTGCCCCAATCCGTTCACCAGGTACCGGTGGCCGCTGCTCGACTGACTCAGCCGGCCACGGCCGTCGTAGGTCAGCGTGACGCTGCCGTTGCCCGTCAGGTTGCCCGTCGCGTCGTAGGCGAAGCTCTTCGCCGCCGCGCCGGACAGCGCCTGCAGCCGGTTCGACCCCGCCGCGTACGTGTAATTGGTGACCGCACCCGTGCGCGTCTCCTGTTTGCGGTTGCCGTTGCCGTCGTACGCGTAGCCCAGCGTCGCGCCCTGCGGCAGCGTCGCGGTGGTCAGCCGATTCAAGGCGTCGTAGCCGAACATCCAGCTCTCGCTGCCGTAGGTCGCCGTATCGGGGCCGAGCGACAGCGCCGCGACGCGGCCGTCGGTGTCGAGCCGGCGCCGGTACAGCTGCCCGTTGGCCAACGTCCAGCGGCGCGCCACCCCGAACGGAAAATACACGACCTCGCTCAGCACCGGCTGGCCCGCCACCGTCACCCCGCTGACCCGCCCCTGCGCATCGAAAGCGTAACTCACGCCACGCCCCGACGGATAGGTGATTCCCGTCATCCGGCCGGCGGCGTACTGGTAGCCCACCGTGAACGTCTTCGCCGCCGCGTCGGTGCCCACCGTCTGCCGCTTGCTCAGCACCCGGCCCCAGGCGTCGTAGGTGTAGGTCGTGCTGCCCGACGGGTCGGTGACCTTGGTAAGCCGGCCTTTCGCGTACGCGCCGCCAGTCGCGGTGTTGTCGTACTCCAGCGCGACCGAACCGTCGACAAACGATGCTAGCGTCTGGCGGTCGAGCGCGTCGTACGTATAGCTCGTCGCCAGGCCACGCGCGTCGGTCGATCCGACGACGTTGCCGGCCGCGTCCGGCACATAGGTCGCGACACCCGTATCGGGGCTCGCGAGCCGCGTGAGGTTGCCGAACCCGTCGTACCGGTACTCGGTCGTGAGACTGGTCGGGTCGCGCACCGAAACCAGACGATCCTTCGCGTCGTAACCGAATTGCGTCACGCCGCCGGTTGAATCCGTTGTGTTCATCAGGCGGTTCAGCGCATCGTAGCTTTGCAGCGTACTGCGGTTCAGCGGATCGGTGCTCGTCGTGAGGTTTCCGTTGCCGTCGTGCAGGTACACCGACGTCTGGCCCGCCGCGCCGATGTCGTTGTACAGGCGATTGAGCGCGTCATAGATCCGCCGCTGCGTCTTCATCAGTTGATCCGATGGATCGAAGAGATCCTCCTTGATCCGGTTGCCCATCGCGTCGAGCGTGTACTGCATGACGTTGCCGAGCCCGTCGGCGACTTCCGTCAGCCGATGCGCGGCATCGTACTGATACCGGACGAAACTGGCGTCGGGCAGCGTGACCTTGAGGAGCTGGCCGACATTGTCGTAGTCGAACGTCGTCGTCTCCGCCGCCGGGCTGTCGGCGTGGATCGTGCGCGTCCGCAGGCGCCCCCGCAAATCGTACGTCAATGCGGTCACTACCCCGTTGGGATCGGTGATCCGCGTGGGCTGGCCGTCGACATCGTAGGCGTCGAAGGTCGTCACGTGACCCAGCGCATTCGTCATCGTCAACATGTTGCCGCGGCACGCAACGCACACATTGGGAGGGCCGTAATACGAGTACTGGACAACGTCGGCGACGTCGGCCCGCGGCCCGTCGATGGTGCGGACCTGGCTCCGCGCGTTGTACGTTTGGGTCCATTGGCGCGTCGTCGCGCCGACGGTGATCGTCTTCTGCAGCAGGTTGCCCTGCGCGTCGTAGGCGAGCTCGGTGACCTCGTCAACCCCGGGAACCCCGGACGGCGCCGTGATCCGGGTCGGCAATCGGTATACGGGATGCCATTGCGTCGCGATCGTCCGCGCCAGCGTGGTCCCGAACGCTTCCGTGCGCGACATCTCGAGGTTGCGCGTCAGGTCGTAGGTGTAGCTCGTCTGGTTGCCGTTGAAGTCGCGCAGGGTGGCGACGTTCCCGTTGGCGTCGTAGGTGTAGACGGTGTCACCGCCGTTGCAGCCTGGACATGGCTGGCTGATGCGCGTCACGCGCAGCGCGTTGCCCACGACCTGGTAGGAGTACGTGCGGCTGGTGCCGAAGGCATCCACGACTGTCGTGGTGCCGTTGTTGGTCGCGGCAGAAAGCCCGGCGTGATTGAGCGTGTAGGTCTCGGCTCCGCCGGCGTGCTGCGAGAACGTCGCCAGGCCCGTCGCATCGTAGCGCCACGTCGCGAAGCGCTGGCCGTTCTCGTCGGTGATGCCGGTCAGCGCATGCAGGAACACTGGATCCTCGTAGTGATACGTGCGCACCGTATTGTCGGGATAGGTGACCGTCGTGAGTCGAGCCATCGCATCGTAGCCGTAGGCAAACGTGCGGTTGCCGGGAGCCACGAAGCCACCGAGGCGTCCCGCTGCGTCATAGGTTAAGCCGAGCGAGACTCCATAGACATCGGTCACGCTTGCAAGCCTGCCGTTCGCGTCATAGGCGAGCGTGAACGCTTGCCCCGTCCGCAGCGTGACCGACTGCATGCGACCCGCCGCGTCGTAGACCTCGACGTCCCGATCCGCCGTAGTGAGTCGCCAGCCCGTCGTGACGCCCGCGGAATCGGTCAGGCGCTGGAGCACCGCGGAGCCGCCCCCCCGCAGGTTGTGCATCTCGCGCCCGTCAGGCAGGAAGACCTGCACCGAGCCATCGGCCCGCTGCGCGTAGGCGAGAACGTTGCCCGCCGTGGGCGGCGTCAGGATGCGCCGGTCCCAGGTCGTGCGCCACACGTCGGTCGCCTGTTCGGGCGCGGCGTTGAAACGGAAGTAACCGGCGCTGTTGTAGAAGCGCTCGAGCTCGACCCCGCCGGGTGTGCGGGTCCGGTAATCGGCCTCGCGCTGCAGCTTGCAGCCATCGAGGAGATTGATCGGGTTCGCGATCATCGAGCACTCGGCGGGCAGGCGCCAGCACTCGAGGTCGCCGTTGGGGCGGAGCCGTGAGTTGTGTCCCCGAGGGCACGCCAGCGCACGCCACCTTCCTGCCTGCACGACATTCCGCCATGGCGCGTTGCAGCCGGTCGGGCTCGGCGCCAGGCCGCTGAAGTTCAGCGTCCGGAAGTCGCGGACCAGAACGCCGTTCTGCGCGATCGGCCCGCCATACCAGCACAGGATGTTGTACGGCAGCGACTGGCCCCAGCCCGTGTCGGCAAGATCCAGCGTGCACGCGTTGGTGACGATCCGCTCGAACGTCGTCGACACCGGTGCGATGTCGGCGTCGTAGATCGGCTTCCCGCAGCCGCCCAGCGCCGCGCACCAGGCCTGCTGGCGATTCGGGAAGGTCCCGGCCATATCGCAGACGTTGTAAGTCCACATCTGCCAATCGACGGCCGCTCCGGTCGGCGAAGGAACGATAACCGGCTCCGTACAGAGCGCGATGCCGCCATCGCTGATGCAGCGCGTGTCGACGGCCTGCGCAACCGCCTCTTCGCAGAAAGCGGCGCCCGCCAGCAGCGCAACCATAAGGCAACGAAGCATTCCCGCAGTCATGGCGTCCCCTTGTGATGCGTTCGATCGGCGTCAGCGGGCGCTGAGCGTCAGCGTCGCGCTCATCGTCGCGCCCTGTGCGGGATCGACGAACAGCGTGTAGGTTCCCGTTGCGGGCAACGCCGGCAGGTCGTAGCCGCCGGCAACTCCGCTCGTGAGCTGCGGTGCCACCGGCGTCGCTCCGGTCGGATCGCGGACGCTGACCGTCGCCGTGACGGCCGTGCCGGTAATCGCGACCGCTGACCAGTTGAGGCGCAGCTTCTGGCCGGCAGTCCCCGCAAACGTGAGGCGCGCGTTGGACCCCGGCCGTGTGAGGTTGACCGACAACGGGATGCCGACAGCCAACGTTCCCGGAAGATCCGTCGACAGCGTCGCGCCGAAGCTGCCGGTTCCTCCGTTGGCCGGACGCACCACGATGCCGTACGTGCCGGCGACGGACAGACTGGTGAGGTTGACCCCGCAGCTGCCGGCGGCCACCGTGCAACCGACGGCGGTCAGCGGCGAGCCGTCGGGGCTGTAGATGGTCACGGTTGCCTCCGACGCAGCCGTCAGCGCCAGCGCGCTGATGCCCAGACCGAGGCTCTGTCCCACAGAGGCCGCAAACGTGTAGCGCGCGCTGCCGCCGGCAACGACGATCGTCGACGCGATCGTCGGGCCATCGACGCCGAGGTTCTGGCCGGCATCGAGCAGAACCTCCATCTGCACGCGCGACGATCCTTTGGCCGCGGATTCGGGCTCCAGGAATACCGTGTATGTTCCGGTCACCGGCAGCCGCGGCAGGACGAGCGTCTCGCCGGAGCCGGTCAGGTGCATGAGTGTGAGCGGGGAACCGTCGGGCGCATTGACGAGCACGAGGACGCCCTGGCCCGCTGTCGGCACGGTCGTCACGCCGCGCACCTGGAGGGCGGGCGCTGTTCCGGCTGCTCCGGCAAACGTCAGTCTCACGTTCTGGCCCGGGCGTGTCAGCGCGACCGGAAAAGGCACTCCGCTCACCAGGGCTCCCGTGACATCGTGCGAGAGCCACACGCGCAGGGTTCCCGTTGCGCCGTCCACCGGCTGCACGATGACCCCGTAGTTGCCGGTGACGGGCAGGTTCGTCAGATTTGCCGCGCACTCCGTTTCGTCGATGTAGCAACGGCCTGCCGCGAGTAGCGTGGCGTCCGGCTTGTACACGGCGAAGTTGGCGTACGTAGCCGACGCCGGATTCAGGACAGGGCGCTTGATGCCGAGGCCCAGATTCTCCCCTGCGATCCCGGCGATGTTGAGCCGGGCACCCTCACCGGGATTGACGATGCCGACATCGACCAGCAGGTCGTCGGCCGGCAGCGCGACGCCGGCAAGAAGCCCGATCTGGAAAGCGGTCTGTGTCGTCGCCGCGGTCGGTGCGAACGTGAGCGCGTGCGTGCCCGTAACCGTGAACGGCGGCAGCATCGACGTCGTGCCGAGGCCGAAGGCGGTCCCTCTCCGGAAGATCGCGCCATTCGGCAGCCCGATCGTGTAGTCGAGACTGACCCCGGCGGGTAAGGTCGTCATTCCGGAGACCATCAGCGCCTTCTGGTCACCCGCCACAGCAGCGAAGAGCGCGCGGGTGGTCTGCCCCGCGGTTCGCGCGAAGGCGACCGTCGTGCCGTCGGCTGGAAGCATGCGGTTGGTCTCGAGCCGCGCGTCCAGCGAGACCTGCGCAATACCGGTACCCAGAAGCACGGCGTAGGTGCCCGTCGCGGGCAGCTGTGGCACGTGGATCGACAGGCTCGTCGCCGACAGCGTGCCGGTTGCGAGCGCAGTGTTATCCGGCTTGTAGATCGTGTACGCGATTGTTCCGCTCGCAGGATTGACCACGAAGCTCGAAAACTGGAGGCTCAGCCAGTCGCTGGCGTTGCCGTCGAACAGCAGCGCTGCGTATTTCGCGGTTGCGAACAGGCCAAGACTTTGCGCGGGTCCGTCCGCCGCGAGCCGCGCCACCGCAACGATGTCGGCCGCGGCGATCGCGCCCGGCGGCACGACGAAATCGGCGGCGCTCACCGCATTACCGGCGCTCGTCGTCACGCGGATCCGGCCGGAGCCCGTGGACGCCGGCACCGTCAGCGCGAGCTGCGTGGCCGTGACCTGGGACGTGACCGCGGAGCCCTGGTTCAGCTTCGCCGTCGTCGCGCCGGTAGCGGGATTGAAGTTCGTTCCCGTGACGGTGACCAGCGTACCCGCCGGTCCCGCCATCGGCGAGAAGCCGGCGATCGTCGGAGCGCCCGGCGTGACGACGACGAAATCCTGCGCGGACGTCGCCGCGTTACCGCCGACGGTCACGACGATTCTTCCGGACGCGGCGCCAACCGGCACCGAAACCGTTAGCGTCGCCGCGCTCGCCGCCGTCACCGTCGCAGGAACGCCGCCGAAGTTGACGGCGTTGGCGGTTGCAGTCGCGGAAAAGCCGGTGCCCGAGACGGTGACCGTCGTTCCGACAGCGCCGGACGCCGGCGTGAACCCGAAGACGGCGATCGCCACGGGATCGCTGCGCTGCATCGCGACGATGTTGCCCGCAGCGTCGTAGGTGTACAGGACCACATTGGTCGCCGCGTGCGCCGCGGTGACGAAGGCAAGCGTGGCGACGACGACGCTTTGCCCCAGAACGCTGGCGCGTCGGCTACCGACCGCGATCGAATGTCGTACCGCATCGACAAAGCGACGCTGAAGCACCCGCGGCACGCCCTTGCGGTTTCGATGCAGGCTGTTCAACGGCCCCTCCCGAGTCGTTGCGTTGGCGGGCCCGTGCCCGCGTCGCGCCGCTGTCCATCGATTGCGACCGAGGGCGCGCATTGCGCTCGTCGATGGCAGCAGTGACGTCGATGGCTCATGCGTCGTTGCAGATCGGGCGCGGGTGCAAGATAGGGCGCGGCGCGCGCACCCGCACCTGTAGGAAACGACAGGTCGCGCGCGCAAATCGCCTTGACGCCAGACGCGCGGGCGATGGATTAGGCCAAAGGTATTAGCCGGAACTGCAACCCGTGCAGCGTGTGCGGGCGACGATGGCACGACACGCATGAGACGCGCGTGCAATGACGACATGACACGCGCGGGCCGCGCGCGGAACGACGAGGTCGCACGCGCGATGCGCGTGCGGGGCGTTCAGGCCCGGATCTCGATCGTGGAGACTTGCGCGCGCAGCCGCGCGAGCAATGCCGGCTCGAGCATCGTGCCGCTCGCCGCGGCGGCGACGAGCGCAGGGTCCGCGCAGCCGGCGGCGCGGAAGGGCTGCAGCACCCACCGCGTGATGCCGCGGGTGGCGAGCTCGCGTGCGAGCCGTTCGAGCGCGGCAGGCGGCGTCAGAACCGGGTGCACGGTCGTGCGCACCTCATGCGCGACGCCGGACGCGATCACGAGGTCGAGGCTCGCGAGCGCCGCGATCCCGCTGGTCGCGACGCCGGTGAGATTGGCGTAGTCGTCCTGCGGTGCCTTCGCGTCGATGCCGACCCAGTCGAGGAGCGGCAGCACCTGCGCGAGGCGTCGCGGAAACGCGCCGCCCGTGTGCAGGCCCGTCTTGAACCCCAGCGCGCGCACCGCGGCGATCGCGTCGGCGAGCGCCACCTGCCCCGTGGGCTCGCCCCCGGAGAACACGACGGCGTCGAGCAGGCCGCAGCGCGACCCGAGCCATTCGAGAATGCGCGCGAAGTCGCGCTCGTCTTCGCCGTGCGCCAGGAGCAGGTGCGGATTGTGGCAATAGCCGCAGCGCCAGGGGCAGCCCTGGCAGAAGACGACGGCCGCGAGGGCGCCCGGATAGTCGGTGGCGGTGAACGGCTCGAAGCCGCCCACACGCAACTCGACGCCGTCCGCCATCGCGTCCGCTCAAATGTGCGGCCGCGCGCGCTCCTCGACGAAGAAGCGGCGATCGCAGTGCTCGCCCTTCTTGCCGATGTTGAACGACGCGACCGGGCGGTGGTAGCCCATCACGCGGGTCCAGACCTCGCAACGCTGGCGCTCGTCGTTGGTGAGCGTGATCGTGTCGGCCAGGTGCTTCGCTTCGGTCATCGTGTTCATCGTGCTCCTCCGGCTTGCGCGGCGTGTGGGTTCAGGCGGCGAGCTTGCGCCGCTTTTCGGCGAGCTTCTCGTCGTCGCACTTCGGACAGTATTCGTGCTCGCCCTCGAGATACCCGTGCTTCGGGCAGATCGAGAACGTCGGCGTGATCGTGATGTACGGCAGCCGGAAACGCTCGAGCGAGCGCCGCACGAGCTCCTTGCACGCAGCGGCCGAGCTCACCTTCTCGCTCATGTACAGGTGCAGGACGGTGCCGCCCGTGTACTTCGTCTGCAGCTCCTCCTGCCGCGTGAGCGCCTCGAACGGATCGTCGGTGAAGCCGACGGGCAGCTGCGACGAGTTCGTGTAGTAGGGCATGTCCGGCGTGCCGGCCTGCAGGATGTCCGGCCAGCGCTTGCGGTCCTCCTTCGCGAACCGGTACGTCGTGCCCTCGGCCGGCGTGGCCTCGAGGTTGTACATGTGCCCCGTCTCTTCCTGGAACGCGACGATCTTCGCGCGCAGGTGATCGAGCAGGCGCACCGCGAATGCGTGGCCCCAGGCGGTCGTGATGTCGTCGTTGCCTCGAGTGAAGTTGCGCACCATCTCGTTGATGCCGTTGACGCCGATCGTCGAGAAGTGGTTGCGCAGCGTGCCGAGGTAGCGCTTGGTGTACGGGAAGAGCCCCTGGTCGATCAGCCCCTGGATCACCTTGCGCTTCACCTCGAGGCTGTCGCGCGCGTAGCCGAGGAGCTCGTCGATCCGCTCGTAGAGGCCGATCTCGTCGTTGGCGTAAAGATAGCCGAGCCGCGCGCAGTTGATCGTCACCACGCCCACGGATCCGGTCTGCTCGGCCGAGCCGAAGAGCCCGTTGCCGCGCTTCAGCAATTCGCGCAGGTCGAGCTGGAGGCGGCAGCACATCGACCGGATCATGTTGGGCTTGAGCTCGGAGTTCAGGAAGTTCTGGAAGTACGGCAGCCCGTACTTCGCCGTCATCCCGAACAGCGCCTCGCAGTTCGGATGGTCCCACTGGAAATCCGGCGTGATGTTGTAGGTGGGGATCGGGAAGGTGAACACGCGCCCCTTGGCGTCGCCGGTCGTCATCACCTCGATGTACGCGCGGTTGATCATGTCCATCTCGGCCTGGAGGTCGCCGTACGAGAACGGCATCTCCTCGCCCGCGATCACCGGGATCTGCTCGCGCAGGTCCTCCGGGCACACCCAGTCGAACGTCAGGTTCGTGAACGGCGTCTGCGTGCCCCAGCGCGACGGCACGTTGAGGTTGTAGATCAGCTCCTGGATGGACTGCTTGACCGCGTCGTAGCTCATCCTGTCCCGGCGGATGAACGGCGCCATGTACGTGTCGAACGACGAGAACGCCTGCGCGCCCGCCCACTCGTTCTGCAGCGTGCCGAGGAAGTTGACGATCTGCCCGACCGCGCTCGACATGTGCTTCGGCGGTCCCGCCTCGACCTTGCCTGGCACGCCGTTCAGGCCCTCGTGCAGCAGCTGCCGCAGCGACCAGCCGGCGCAATAGCCCGCGAGCATGTCGAGATCGTGGATGTGCACGTCGCCGTCGCGGTGCGCGCGGCCGATCTCCGGCGCATAGACGTGCGAGAGCCAGTAGTTGGCGACGACCTTGCCCGAGACGTTGAGGATCAGCCCGCCGAGCGAGTAGCCCTGGTTGGCGTTGGCGTTGACGCGCCAGTCCTTCTGCTCGAGGTATTCGTCGACGGACGCCGCGACGTCGACCAGCGTCTTGCGGTCGGCGCGCAGCCGCTCGTGGCGGTCGCGGTAGACGATGTACGCGCGCGCCGTGTGGAACCAGCCGGCCGCGGCGAGAGTGTGCTCGACGCAATCCTGGATCGTCTCGATGTCGGGGACGCCGCCGGTATGCCGGTGCGCGAGGACGCGGCCGACGGCCTGGGCGAGCTCGTGCGCTTCGCGCGCGTCGAATTCACCGGTCGCCGCGCCCGCCCGCGTGATCGCCGACGCGATCTTGGACAGCTCGAACGTGACGCGCTGGCCGTCGCGCTTGATGACCTGCGCCGGCAGCGCCGGCGGGGGCAACGGCGAAGCAGAGCCCCCCTTGCCTGGGGCGGCGGTTTCCAACGGCATGACTGTTCTCCCCTTGGCAGTCATCGCGGCGGGCTCGCCCGCGCCCCCGAAGACCGCTAGATGTTGTACGTCCGCGGAAGGCTAGACCCAAGGGATGGGGGTCAGCAATCGCTCCGAAGCACTGAATCGTCTTTTCTTGATGCGCATCAAGAAAACCGTCCGGCTGCCTTTTGCTGACAGAACCATGACTTACCGGCAAATCTTAATGTTGATTCAAGCAATGGTGGGGATGGCCGGGGGGCCGCCGGCCATGGGAAACCCCGTCCGCCGGCATTCGCGGGGCGTAGAATGCCTCCCCTGCCCGGAGGCCGCCGGTGGCTGCGCCGCCTCGTTCCGGTCGTCGTTTCACCGGTCCGGCTTCCGGCACCCTGCCGCCCAGCGCGGCGAGGGCCTATGAGTGAGCGCACACTGTCAGATCGGCGCGAACGGCGCTCGAGGGCACCGATTGCCCTCAAGCCTTCCGAACCCGCAATGGAGATCCCGATGAAGTCCACACGCATTGCCGCAACGCTTCTGCTCGCCGCCGGTGTCGCGCTCTCTCAGTCCGCCACCGCCCAGGTAAGCGTCACCGACGCCTGGGTCAGGGGCACGGTTGCCGGGCAGAAGGCCACCGGCGCGTTCATGCAGCTCAAGTCCCCCACGGACATCGCGCTCGTCGACGCTGCGTCGCCCGCCGCCAAGATCGTCGAGATCCACGAGATGAAGATGGAGGGCGGCATGATGAAGATGAGCGCCGTCGACAAGCTGCCGCTGCCGGCCGGCAAGGCGGTCGAGTTGAAGCCCGGCGGCTATCACGTGATGCTGATGGACCTGGTCCAGCCGCTCAAGGAAGGCGACACGGTCCCGCTGAAGCTCACGTTCGAGGACAAGGCGGGCAGGAAGCAGACGCTCGAAGTGAAGGCGCAGGTGAAAGCGCTGACGACCGGCGCCAAACCCGTGCAAAAGCATTGACGCAAACCGCCCCAGCAAGCTTCGTCGTTGAAACCTAGGACCCAGTCATGATCTATGTGATCGCCACGCTCGAGCTCGAACCCGGCACCCGTAGCGCGTTTCTTGCGGAATTCGCGAAGGTCGTCCCGCTCGTCAGGGCAGAAAACGGATGCGTCGAGTACACGCCCGCCGTGGACGCCGAGACGGCGCTTCCAGCGCAGCACAGGATCGGTCCCGATCGCGTCATGGTCATCGAGCAATGGCAGAGTGCCGAAGCGCTCGCCACACACGACGTTGCCCCGCACATGCAGGCGTATCGTTCGCGCGTCAAGGCGCTGGTTCGCAGCCGGGAGATTCGGATGCTGACGTCGGCTTGAGCTTCCGGCGCACATCCGTCCCGGAGTTGCCACAGGTCAAAACGCCGCCGCGTCGAATTCGCGCAGCGCGCGCCCGCCGGCGAGAATCGACTGCGCCAGGCCCTCGGCTTGCGGGAGCAGGTGCTGCAGGTAAAAGCGTGCCGTGCGCAACTTGGCGCGATAGAAGGAAGCCTCCGGTCCCTCGGCGAGCGGCAGCGCCACCGCCGCCATCCGCGTCCACATGCCGGCAATCGCCACGAGCCCGAACTGACGGAGGTACTCGGTGGCGGCGGCAGCGGCCTCCTCCGGATCTGCACGGTCGGCGCCGGCGATCCACGCCGTGACCTGTTCGAGGCGTGCGAGCGCCGCGGCGGTCGGCTGCACGAACTCGCTCATCCCCGGCTCCGACGCCGCGACCTGCAGAAAGCCTCGCGTGGGCGCGATGAATCGCTGCGCCAACCGCCCCCCATCCAGCTTGCGTCGCACCAGGTCGAGCGCCTGGATACCGTTCGTGCCATCGTAGATCTGGGTGATGCGAACATCGCGGACATACTGTTCCATGCCATTGGCGCGGATGTAACCGTGGCCGCCGAAGACCTGCAGGCCCAGGTTGGCGCACTCCGAGCCGAGATCGCTGAACATCGCCTTCACGACCGGCGTCATCAACGCCAGAAACTCTCCAGCCTCGTTGCGGACCTCCGCATCGGGGTGGCGCTCATGCCGGTCGATCTCCTGCGCCACCCCCTGCCCCAGCGCCCGCATCCCTTCGACGTAGGCGCGCATCGTGAGCAGCATCCGACGGACATCCGGATGCGCGATGATCGGATCTGCGGGCGCACCCGTGCGTCGGTTTGTCGATAGCGCGCGACCCTGCAGCCGCTCGCGCGCGTAGCGGACCGCGTCCTGATAGGCGGCCTCTGCAATGCCGAGACCCTGCATTCCGGCACCGAGGCGCGCCGTGTTCATCATTGCGAACATGGCGTGCAAACCCCGGTGCGGCTCGCCGACCAGCCAGCCGGTGGCGCCGTCGAAGTCGATGCTGCAGGTCGCTGCCGCCTGTTGCCCCATCTTCTCTTCGAGCGCCGTGCACAGCAGGCGGTTGCGCGTCGCCGGTCGGCCGACGGAATCGGGGAGCAACTTCGGCACGACGAAAAGGCTGATGCCCTTGGTTCCCGCCGGCGCGCCGGGCAAGCGTGCGAGGACCAGGTGCACGATGTTCTCGGTGAAGTCGTGTTCGCCGGCCGACACGAAGATCTTCGTCCCCGTGATCCGGTAGCTTCCGTCCGACACCGGTGATGCCGACGACCGGACCAGACCGAGATCGCTGCCGCTTTGCGCCTCGGTCAGGCACATCGTGGCGGACCATCGGCCCGCGATCAGCTTCGGCAGGTACCGCTGTCGGACAGGTTCGGAGGCGTACGCGTGAAGCGCAGCGCAGGCCCCCGGTATCAGCATCGTGTACGACGCGAAAGCGAGGTTCGCCGAGCAGATCATCTCTTCGAACAGCGCGCGAATCGCGTGGGGAAGGTGTTGCCCGCCAAATTCCTGCGGCGATGAAACCGAAGCCCAGCCGCCATCGGCGTAGACGCGGAACGCGTCGGCAAGACCCCTGGCGGTGCGAACGACACCGTTTTCCAGCGCGCAGCCTTCTTCGTCGCCGCTCCGGTTGAGCGGCCGCAGGGTTTCGGAACAGAGCTTTGCTGCGCCGTCGAGGATGGGAGCGACGAGGTCGGCGGAAAGGTCCTCGCAACCCGGCAGCTTACGTACCGACGCGAATCCCGGAAGCTCGTGGAGGACGAAATGCATGTCGCGCAAGGGCGCTCGGTAGGTGCTCATGGAATCGGTTCTCCTGCGCTTCGATGGATCACGGTCGATTAAATCATAACGCGGGTACTTTCCCGTTCGGCGCACCGGCACCGACATGCATTATTCTTCGATTGGTCGAGCAAGGAGAATGCCGGTGGAGAACAAGGCCACAGTCACCCTCGCCATTGAAGGTTCGATTGCCGTCATCGCGATCGCCAACCCGCCGGTCAACGCTCTGAGCCACGGCGTCAGGGTGGGGATTGCGGAGGCGCTTGCGCGGGCGACCAGAGATGCGCGCGTGGCGGCGGTGGTCCTTGCGGCAGAGGGGCGCATCTTCAGCGCCGGCGCCGACATCAAGGAGTTCGACCGTCCCCCGGTCGCCCCTCTGCTCGTCGAAGTGATCGCAGCGCTGGATGCCATGGCGAAGCCGGTGGTGGCCGCCGTACAGGGCCCCGCGCTGGGTGGCGGCTTCGAAGTGGCGTTGGCTTGCCATTTCCGAATTGCCTCGCCCGCCGCAACATTCGGTTTTCCGGAAATCAAGCTGGGGCTCCTGCCCGGCGCCGGCGGAACGCAACGTCTGCCCCGGATCGTTGGACCGATACGCGCGCTCGAGCTTATCGTCGCCGGGAATGCGATCGACGCTGCGACGGCGAGGGATCTCGGTGTGGTCGACGAGGTGGCGCAGGGCGGACTGCCGATGGCCGCTCTGGCCTTCGCGCGGGCTGTCGTCGCGGGCAACCGTGCGCCGTCCCCGGTGTCCGCGCGCGACGAGATGCTCGCTGTTGCACGGGAGAACCCTGCTGCCTTCGAGGAGGCAGCCGCCCGGCTGCTCGCCCGCGCGCCGCAGCTGCGCGCGCCCGCCGCCTGCGTCGAGGCGGTGCGTGCGTCGTTCACCTTGCCGTTCGCCGCAGGACTCGCCCGCGAACGAGCGCTGTTCGACGAGCTTCTAATTGGCACCCAATCGCGCGCGCTGCGTCACGTCTTCGGCGCCGAACGCAAGGCTTCGGACATTCCGGGGATGCCGGTCGATGTTGAAGCGGCGCCCATCGAAAGGGCCGTCGTCGTCGGCGCCGGAACGATGGGCAGCGGCATCGCGATGTGCTTCGCTAACGCCGGTATTCCCGTGGTCCTGATCGACACCACGCGCGAAGCGCTCGACCGGGGGTTCGCCGCCGCCGAGCGCAACTACGCGAACTCGGTCAAGCGCGGCAGCATGTCGGCGGTCACGGCTGAGCGTTCGCTGCGCCTGATCACGCGATCCCTGGACTACGATGCCGTCCGCGATGCGGACCTGGTGATCGAGGCCGTCTTCGAGGAAATGGCGATCAAGCAGGACGTCATGCGCCAGGTCGATCGCAACGCCCGGGCGGGGGCGATCCTGGCCACCAATACGTCGACGCTCGACATCGACGCGATCGCCGGCGTGGTCAAGCGTCCCGAAAGTGTCATCGGGATGCATTTCTTCAGCCCCGCGAACGTCATGAAGCTGCTCGAGACCGTGCGTGGGGCGAGGACCTCGTGGTCGACGATCGCTACGGTGCTGAAGCTCGCGAGATTGATAGGCAAGATCGCCGTGCTTTCCGGCAACTGCGACGGCTTCATCGGCAACCGGATGCTGGCCCGGCGCATCGCAGAAGCCGAACGTCTGCTCCAGGAGGGTGCGCTGCCGCACGAGGTCGACGCCGCGCTGCTTGCCTTCGGATTTCCGATGGGGCATTTCGCGGTGGACGACCTGTCGGGCCTCGACGTCGGCATGCGCATCCGGCGGCGGCGTGGAACGCGCGAGCCGATTGCCGATGCAATCTGCGAACTCGGACGTTTCGGGCAGAAGACCGGCAGCGGCTACTACCGGTACGCCGCCGGTTCGCGGGTGCCGATCCCCGATCCGGAAGTCGAGCGGATCGTCGTCGAAACGTCGGCGAGGCTCGGCATCGCACGCCGCCGCATCCCGGCCGAAGAGATCGTCGAGCGCATGACATTCCCGGTGATCAACGAGGGCGCGTGGATTCTCGCGGAGGGCATCGCGTTGCGCGCGTCCGACATCGATGTCGTCTGGATCCATGGTTATGGCTGGCCGGCATGGCGGGGCGGCCCGATGTATCACGCCGATCGCATCGGTCTTGCCCACATCCGGGACCGGTTGAGCGAGTTCGCCGGGCGTTCGCGGGACGCTTCTCTGCAACCCGCTCCGCTGCTCGCACGGCTGGCCGCGACGGGAAGCGGGTTTGCCGACGCATAGCGAGGGAAGCGAGCCGGGCCCGACGGGCCGCGAGGATTCCCAAACCGCGCCGAACGTGCGATTCTGCGGGCGCCGGCCCCACCATGCCGACGGAATGCCGCAATGCCGCTTGCCAGCGTAGCGCTCGACGACAAATACACCGCCGCTTCCGGCCGCATCTACCTTTCGGGCGTGCAAGCGCTGGTCCGCCTGCCCATGCTGCAGCATGAGCGTGACCGGGCGGCAGGGCTCAATACCGGCGGCTTCATTTCCGGCTATCGCGGCTCGCCGTTGGGCGGCTACGACAACGCGCTATGGCGCGCGCGCCGCTTCCTCGAGCAGCACAACATCCATTTCCAGCCTGGCATCAACGAGGATCTCGCCGCGACGTCGATCTGGGGCTCGCAGCAGGTCAACCTGTTTCCCGGTGCTCTCGTCGACGGTGTCTTCGGGATCTGGTACGGCAAGGGACCGGGTGTCGATCGCAGCACCGACGCGCTGAAGCACGGCAACGCCGCCGGGAGCTCGAAACATGGCGGCGTGCTGGTCGTCGCCGGCGATGACCACGGCTGCCAGTCCTCGACGCTTCCGCATCAGAGCGAACAGGTGTTCCAGGCCGCGATGATCCCGATCCTGAACCCCGCGACGGTACAGGAGTATCTCGATTTCGGCCTCTATGGCTTCGCGCTGTCCCGTTTCTCCGGGTGCTGGGTCGGCTTCAAGGCGATTGCCGAAACGGTCGAGAGCTCGGCCGTCGTCACTGTCGACCCGCACCGCGTCGAGGTCGTTCTTCCGGAGTTCGCAATGCCTCCCGGCGGGCTCCACCTCCGCTGGCCGGACCCCGCGATGGAGCAGGAACGCCGGCTTCACGGACCCAAGATGGCGGCAGTCGCGGCCTTCGTGCGCGCCAACGCCATCGACCGCATCCTGCTCGATCCGAAGCCGGCACGCCTCGGCGTCATCACCGCCGGCAAGGCCTATCTCGACGTCCGCCAGGCACTCGACGGCCTCGGGCTCGACGACCGCGCCGCGGAGGCGCTCGGAATACGTCTCTACAAGGTCGGGCTGACCTGGCCGCTCGAAGCCGAGGGGGCGCGGCATTTCGCCGAAGGATTGCAGGAAGTGCTCGTTGTCGAGGAGAAGCGCGGCTTCATCGAGGATCAGCTCGTCCGCGTCCTCTATAACCTGGACGCGGGGCGCCGGCCGCGCGTCGTCGGCAAGCGCGACGAGCAGGGAGCCGTTCTGCTGCCATCCGAGGGGGAGATCACCCCGACGCAAGTGGCGATGGCCATCGTCGCGCGTCTCGCCCGGCTGGGGGACGCCGCGCCGCACCTCGAAGCACGCGTTGCGCGCCTCGCATCATACGAGCGCGTCGCGGATGCTGCCGGTCCCAGGGCCGAGCGTACCCCGTTCTTCTGTTCGGGGTGCCCGCACAACACGTCGACGCGGCTCCCCGAGGGGAGCCGCGCGTACGCCGGGATCGGCTGTCACGGGATGGCCATGCTGATCCCCAGCCGCAGCACCACGCTCGGCACGCACATGGGAGGCGAAGGCGCCACGTGGATCGGGCAGACCCCGTTCACGAGCGAGCGCCACGTCTTCCAGAACCTCGGTGACGGCACGTATCAACACAGCGGGCTGCTGGCGATTCGCGCTGCTGCGGTTGCTGGCGTCAACATTACCTACAAGATCCTCTACAACGATGCGGTGGCGATGACCGGTGGCCAGACCGTCGACGGACACCCCGGCGTCGCGGAGATCACCCGGCAGGTGGCGGCCGAGGGTGCGAAGAAGGTCGTGGTCGTGACCGACGAGCCCCACAAGTATCCGGTCGATGCGAAGTTTGCCGAGGGCGTCGAGATCCGCGCTCGTGCGGAGCTCGACCGAGTGCAGCGCGAGCTGCGCGAGATCCCCGGCCTGACGGTCCTCGTGTACGACCAGACCTGCGCCGCCGAAAGGCGCCGCCGGCGCAAGCGCGGAATCGAACCCGATGCGCCGAAGCGTGTCGTGATCAACGAGGCTGTCTGCGAAGGCTGCGGCGACTGCTCGGCGCAGTCGAACTGCATCTCGATCCGGCCGCTGGAGACGGAATTCGGGCGCAAGCGCACGATCGACCAGTCCAACTGCAACAAGGACTACTCGTGCCTCGAAGGCTTCTGCCCCAGCTTCGTCACCGTGCGCGGCGGAAGACTGCGCCGGGTCGAACGCGGTGTCGCCCATGCAGACGGCGATCCCTCTGCCGGTCTCCCGCTGCCGGCGATGATTTCATTGGACGCACCCTACGGCATTCTGATCACCGGCATCGGCGGCACGGGTGTGCTCACCGTGGGCGCGCTACTGGGGATGGCGGCGCACCTCGAGGGAAGGGGCTGCACGGTGCTGGATTTCACCGGTCTCGCGCAGAAGAACGGCGCGGTGATGAGCCACGTGCGGCTGGCGTCGACGCCCGAGAACCTGCACGCCGTTCGCATCGCGGCGGGCGGGGCCGACTTCGTCCTGGGTTGCGACATGGTGGTGGCATCGAGCCCGATGGCCCTGAGTCGCATCGCCCACGGCAAGACACGGGCGATCGTCAATCGCGACCTCCAGCCGACCGCCGCGTTCGTCATGGACGGCGACATCGATTTCGGAGGGCCAAAGATGGAACGGACGCTCGCGAGCGCAGTCGGCGAGCGCAACATGGATTTCGTCGACGGCACCCGGATTGCCACGGCGCTGATCGGCGATTCGATTGCGACCAATCTGTTCATGCTCGGCTACGCCTTCCAGAAGGGACGGGTGCCTCTCAGCCTCGACGCATTGCTGCGTGCGATCGAGCTCAACGGCGTCGCGGTCGACGAGTGCAAGCGTACGTTCGCGTGGGGTCGCCTGGCCGCCCACGACCCTGCCCGCGTCGCCGCGTCCCTGCCACCCGCTGCACAGCCGGGACCTCCACCGAATCTCGCTGCATTGGTCGAGCACCGCGCGGCATTCCTGGCACGTTATCAGGATGACGCTTACGCACAACGCTACCGCGCCTTCGTCGCCGGCATCGCGGAGGCCGAAGCGCTGCGCGTCAGGGGTCGCAGCGGGCTCGCGGAGGCCGTCGCGAACAGCCTGTTCAAGCTGATGGCGTACAAGGACGAATACGAAGTGGCGCGGCTCTTCACGGATGGCGCCTTCGTCGATCGGCTCCAGCGCCAGATCGAAGGCCCCTATCGGCTCGAGTTCCACTTTGCGCCACCTTTGCTGGCCCGGCGCGACCCCGAGACCGGCCGTCTCGCGAAGCGCACGTATGGAGGCTGGATGCTGCGGGGACTCGCGCTGCTCGCGCGCGCCAGGCGGCTGCGCGGCACGCGCTTCGACCCGTTCGGCCGCGCTGCCGAGCGGAGGATGGAGCGCCGGCTCATCGTCGAATACGAGACGCTGCTGCGCGAGCTTGTCGCCCGCGTCGACTCCGCCAATCACGCGCTCGCCGTCGAAATCGCGACGCTACCCATGCGGATCCGCGGCTTCGGTCACGTGAAGGAACGCAGCGTCGCCGAAGCAAAGGCACGGGAGGCCAGCCTTCTCGCGGCATTCCGGCACCCGATCAAACAGCCAGAGGAAGAGCTCGCCAGATGAAACTCAAGGACAGGGTGGCCCTCGTCACCGGCGGGGGCTCGGGCATCGGACGGGCGATTGCGCTTGCGTTTGCCGCCGAGGGCGCCCGCGTTGTCGTTGCCGGGCGCACCGCATCGAAGCTCGCCGAAACCGTGGCGGCGACGAAGATGCACGGTACGACATGTGCGGCGCTCGCCGTCGATGTCTCCGACAGCACGAGCGTGCGCGAGATGTTTGCCCGCATCGACCGCGAGTTCGGCGGGCTCGACATCCTCGTCAACAACGCCGGCATCGGCATCGAGGACATTGAGGCGTTCAACCGGACCGTCGCGGCGCGTGGCAAGGAAGTCGCCGCCGGCGAACCGGTCCGGACCCAGTGGAAGGTGACGCAGCAAATGCCGGACGAGACCTGGCGGGAGATGCTCGCCGTGCATCTCGACGGCACGTTCTTCTGCACGCGCGAGGCCCTCGTGCTCATGAGCCGCAGGAATCGCGGCGTCATCATCAACGTCTCGAGCACGGCCGGCCTCGCCGGTCAGGAGGGGGCTCCGCACTACAGCGCCGCCAAGGCAGGAATGCTGGGCTTCACGCGCGCCGTCGCGCGCGAAGTCGCCTCGCAGAACATACGGGTCAATGCGCTGTGCCCGGGCTTCGTGGAGACGGCGATGAGCGAGGGATACTCGCCCGCGTTCAAGCGCGGGACGCTTTCGCGAATTCCGCTCGGGCGTTGGGGAACCGCCAACGAGGTGGCAGCGGCCGCGCTGTTTCTCGCGTCCGACGACGGGTCCTACTTCACCGGCCAATCGCTGTC
>Ga0209048_10001141_pt1 | contig 27735 bp, 24 predicted proteins | sample FrelakmetCRP12CR_FD_187146 | JGI IMG/M metagenome (GOLD analysis project Ga0209048, IMG submission 187146) | Freshwater lake sediment microbial communities from the University of Notre Dame, USA, for methane emissions studies - CRP12 CR (SPAdes)... | ecosystem: Environmental > Aquatic >... | reverse complement strand
CGCCCCGGTGCGTTCCTCGGATACCACGTGAGACGGCGCGTCCTGCTCCAACCCGGACAGCCAGTCTAGCGCTTCGTGGATGTCATCTGCTTCAAAACCCGCCGCGGCTAGCTGTCGGGAAAGCGTCTGCGCATCGGGATAGCTTCCGAGCACGAAATAACGCTCTACCAGGTAGGCGAGGATGTCAAACACGTGTGGCTACGACTTTCGAAATGCCTCCCAGCGCGTGTGGAGCTTCGCAATGCTCTGAGTAAACCGAGCGCGACGAACGAACCGAATCTGTGAACTGGCGACCCTTACCGCAGTCTCTGAAACAGTCCTCCAGGCAGACGGCTCATGTAGCCTTCCAGTTCCAGCTTTAGCAGCATGGCCGAAGCGGCATCGGGCGTCAAGCCACCGCGTATGCAGATCGTGTCGAGATCGACCGGAGCAAACCCCGCCACAGCGAGCACCGTTGCCTCTTCCGCGGAGACAGGAAGCGCGGCGTGCGCCTTTGCTTCCGGCCTCGAGACCGCGCCTGGATCGAGCTCTTCCAGGATATCCTGGGCAGACTCTGCCAGCTTGGCGCCCTGCTTGATCAGCCAGTGACAGCCTTTGGCCAAGGGGGAGTGAATTGATCCCGGTATCGCAAAAACGTCGCGTCCTTGTTCCAATGCTTGTTTTGCGGTGATCAGGGAACCGCTGTGCAGCGCTGCTTCCACTACGAGGCATCCACGAGCAAGGCCGCTGATGATGCGATTGCGACGCGGGAAATTGGAGGCGATGGCTGGCGTACCCAGGGCGAACTCGGTAATCAGAAGCCCGTGCTGCGCGATCTCGTACGCCAGATCGCGGTGCCGTGCAGGGTATACGCGATCCAGTCCCGTGCCGAGTACAGCGATAGTCGACGAGGCCCCGCGCAGCCCGCCCCGATGCGCGGCCGCATCAATGCCCAACGCCAGTCCACTTACGATCGTGAGGCCGGCTTGACTGAGAGCCTCGGCGAAGGCCTCGGCGTCGGCCAATCCCCCTGGTGTAGGATTGCGACTGCCTACCACGGCCAGTGCGGGATGCTGCAGCAGGTCTAACCGGCCGCGGGCATACAGCACGACAGGCGGATCCGCGGTTTGAAGGAGGGTCTGCGGATATTCGCTGTCCGCCAGAGTAAGGAGGCGATTTTCCGGCTGGCGGAGCCATGTGAGGGCAGCGTCGAGACGCTGTGGATCGGGACCCTGCTTGATCGCTGCGGCTGTGTTGCGTCCGACGATGGATTCGAGTGCCGGCAGCCCCGCAGCGAGTGCGTCCTGGGGAGTGCCAAGCTGCGTAAGCAGCCTGCGCAGTGTTGCCCCACCCAGGCCGGTAACAAGGCAAAGGCGGAGCCAGACCTCCACGTCGATTAGATTTGAATCGTTGCCCGATCCCGAGTCAGAACGCCGGCCTGCTTCTGCCATTGGGCGATGGTGACATTGCCGGCCCGGCTCATCAAGGGTTTCGCACGTGGTCCAGTACGTGCACCGACCGGCTCGAGCTCATTACGAGTCCAAATGACATTTTTTCGAACACACGGAACACCAATAGAATGCCATAGCGTTGCTCAGGCATATTGATGACCCTGTTGCGACCCAGAGGAATCCTACCCTCGGAATGGAACAGCCCGAGCACTTGACCGACTTCCACTCCATTGCGCGCGCCACGGTTGAGCATCACGACGGAAAAAGTGCCCAGCTCAAAAACCGAACTATCGGAACCTGCTATCACTTGGCCATCGATGAGCTTATCCGGCGCATGTGGCATGAAGGACACGTTTTGCATGGGGGGCGCCAATGCGAGGCGATCGCCCAATGCGATCTCTTGGCGTGCGCTCGCAATATGCACGGTGCTGACCTCGCCGAAACCCATTACGTCGGCATCGCCAAGGTAGACCGCTTGGAATCCAAGAATCTCGCGCGTCCTGGGATCCTGAAATTGACGGCCCTGGCGGAACACTTGCCAATGGTCCCCCCCCTTGTCGTTCAGTCCGCGTACATAGGCCGTGTCGCCGGCTGAAATGACTACTCGCTGGTCATTGTTCGCGATGATCCTCGGAGCATCGGCCAACTGCCCCGGTTCCATGATCAATGAGCGCGTCAGGAAAGGGTCGATGGCCCTGGCGGGAATCATGGGGATCGGCGCAGTCGTCGCAGGCTGCGAGCGGATCTGCGGGTGCAACTCGGTGACCTGCAGCGCCGAGCCGTACCACCGCGACGTACCACCATCCGGCGCACCCTCCAGACGCAATCGCGGTGTAGCGCCGGTAAGGTCTAGTATTAGAACGTCACCCGGGAAGATCCAATGAGGGTTGTGCACCAGATCCTTGTTGATTCCCCACAGCTCGGGCCACTTCCAAGGGTTCTTCAAATACCGCGAGGAGATCCCCCACAGTGTGTCACCCCTCACGACAACGTAGCGCGATGGCACGTTGTCCTGCAGGGCCACCGGTTCGGTTTTCGGTGCCGCTTCAGGCGCGGTGTCGGGCGCTGGCGCCATCGACTCTGCAGGCTCAGCTGGCTGATCCTCGGCACGCAGCAGCGCGGCCGGCAGGGCTAACCCAATCAGCAGGGGGATAACCGATATAATCTTGGTCATGTGAAGCTCCTGATCACCTTGCACGAGCGCACTCTGTATGGTCACTGTCGGACCACACGAATTGGCACAACTTTGGAAGGATGTTAGCTCTTAAAGTCAAGTACTTCCAGTAGATTCTGCGCGTACCTTATTAAATACGCAAGCTGTCATGGCATTGCTACCCATCCTGCGCTATCCCGACGAACGCCTGCATAAGATCGCGTCCCCCGTGGAGGTTGTTAACGACGAGATCCGTCGATTAGTTGAGGACATGGCGCACACTATGTACGCCGCACCAGGCATCGGATTGGCTGCGACCCAGGTCGATGTCCACAAGCGCATCATCGTCATCGACACCTCTGAAACGCACGACCGGCTGCAGGTCTTCATCAACCCGCGACTGCTGGAGGTGCATGGCCAGGCAGAGTGCGAAGAAGGTTGCCTGTCGGTACCCGGCATTTACGAGACGGTGACCCGAGCCGAATGGATCAAAGTGCGTGCACTGGGTACAGATGGAAAGTCCTTCGACCTAGAGGCTAGCGGTTTGCTGGCGGTTTGCGTCCAGCACGAAATGGACCATCTCGAAGGCAAGGTCTTCGTCGAGTATCTGTCACGCCTGAAGCAATCTCGCATCGTTGCCAAGCTGAAAAAGCAGCAGCGCCAGGCCATGTGATGCGGCTGGTCTTCGCCGGCACACCTGGATTTGCTCGGACCATACTGCAGGCCGTTCTGGATGCTGGCCACGACATCGCTCTGGTGTTGACACAGCCCGACCGACCGGCCGGGCGTGGTCTCAAACTCAAACCCTCCGAGGTCAAAGCCCTGGCGCTGGAGCGCAATCTACCGGTACACCAGCCCGCATCGCTCAAGATACCCGAGGCTCGAGACCCGATTACGGCGGCTCGCGCACAGGCAATAGTGGTAGCCGCGTATGGGCTGATCCTGCCGCAGACGGTTCTCGATTCCGTGTCGCTCGGATGCATCAACGTACATGCTTCGCTATTGCCGCGTTGGCGCGGTGCGGCGCCGATCCAGCGCGCGATCCAGGCAGGTGATCCGCAGACCGGCATCAGTATCATGCGCATGGAGGCAGGCTTGGATACGGGGCCGGTGTACCTGCGCGAGTCCATTCCCATTGCACCCGACGACAGCGCTAATTCGCTGCACGATAAACTCGCGCGACTGGGAGGACTGTGCATCGTCCGTGCATTGCCAGGCATCGAGGCGGGAACGCTCAAACCCATTGCTCAGCCCTTGGACGGGATCACCTATGCGAGCAAGATTTCCAAGCACGAGGCTGAATTGAATTGGCGCTCAGGCGCAGTAGAGCTCGATCGCCAAGTGCGGGCGTTCGATCCTTTTCCCGTGGCTCAGACCCTTCTGCGGGGCGAAATCGTCCGCGTTTGGCGTAGCTGTCTGGTGGATCGTCCGCCGGGGTCGCCTGCCGGTAGTCCGGGGGTCGTCGCGGCTGTCACCGACGCTCGCATCGTCGTTCACTGCGGAACCGGCTGCCTCGGACTGGACGAACTGCAACGCTCGGGCGGCAGGCGGCTGCCGGTGCGCGAATTCCTGCGCGGCTGTCCCGTTACGCAAGGAGATCAGTTCGGGCCGCCCGTTCCAGCGTGACCGAGATCCAGCGCCAAGCGGCGCTCGCGGTTATCGAAGTGCTCGAGGGTCACAGCCTGAGCCGGGTGCTTCCCGCACTCTGGAAACGCAGCCCGGCGCTCGCTGGCAGTGATCGCGCGGCCATTCAAGACCTCTCCTTTGGAACCTGCCGGTGGCTGGGAACATTGCGCGCAGTGCTGGAGATACTGCTGAAGAAACAGCTTCCAGACCGCGAAGTCGAAACGTTGCTGCTGGTTGCCATTTACCAGCTAGAGTGGACACGCGCTGCGCACCATGCTGTGGTTGATTTTGCAGTACGCACTTGCACCGCACTCGGCAAGACCTCGGCTAAAGGCCTCGTCAATGCCGTGTTGCGAAATTTCTTGCGCAACCGCGAAGCCCTGCTTGCGCGCGCGCGTGCTACCGAAGCGGGGCGCTATTCATACCCTCAGTGGTGGATCGACGAGCTGACTCGCGCCTGGCCTGAGCAACACGCGGCTATCCTGGAGGCGGGAAATGCACATCCACCGATGACGCTGCGGGTGAACCGCCGCCTCATGAGCACGGAGCGATACCTCGCGATATTGCGGGAAGCAGAGTTATCTGCCCAGCAGATTGGGCCGTCTGCTTTGCTGTTGGATCGGCCCGTTGCAGTGGAATCTCTGCCGGGGTTCGCGCAGGGTTTGGTTTCGGTGCAGGATCTGGCCGCACAGCATGCTGCCCCCTTGCTGGATCTGCGTGATGGCATGCGAGTGCTGGATGCCTGTGCGGCCCCAGGCGGAAAGACTGCACATCTGTTGGAATTCGCCGATATTCGACTCACTGCGCTGGATCGAGACGCACAGCGCTTGCAGCGGGTGCGGGAAAATCTTGCACGACTGCGCTTGTCGGCTGCCATGTTGGCGCACGCGGACGCGGGTGAACTGTCCGCCTGGTGGGACGGGCGATCGTTCGATCGCATCTTGCTCGATGCCCCCTGCAGCGCATCCGGCGTGGTTCGGCGTCACCCCGACATAAAGTGGTTGCGCAGGCCCGACGACTTGCCGCGACTGGTGCGCGAACAGGCACGATTACTCGACACGTTATGGCACACCCTCGCCGCTGGTGGTAAATTGCTCTATGTGACGTGCTCGGTCTTTCCGGCAGAAAATCAGGCGCAGATCGCCGCCTTCCTCGGGACACACCGCGACGCGGATGTTGTGCCCCTCACACCGTTTCCGCACAGGACGGGCCAGCTGCTCCCGGACTCCCGGCACGATGGTTTCTTCTATGCGCTGCTCCACAAGCTTCCAGCCACAGCGGGTTAGCCGCAGCTGGTTGGTCGCGGCCGTGCTGTCCTGGCTCCTGATGTGGGCCACAGCAGTGCGGGGCGAAGGCGTGCATATCAAGTCCGCTGAACTGATTCCCACGGAGGCAGGCTACGCGCTGGAAGCAAACTACGACATCACCCTTACCCATACGCTGGAGGAAGCGCTGGTGCGCGGCCTTCCGCTGGTCTTTGTCACCGAATTCGAGCTGCTCTATCCGCGCTGGTGGACGCTCAATCTTTGGAATCGCACGATCTCGGAGTTTCGCACGCAGCACCGGCTGTCCTACAACGCGCTGACGCGTCAATACCGTGTTTCGTTCGGCACGCTGAATCAGAACTTCGATACGTTGGATGAAGCGCTCGCGGTGATTGGCCGGGTGCGCTACTCGCCCGCCGTGCGTTTTCAGGAGATCGAACCCGAGAAAATCTACCTGGCTGTACTGCGATTGCGTCTGGACACCTCGCAGCTGCCCAAGCCCCTGCAGATCGACGCGCTCGGTTCATCGGACTGGAGTCTGTCGTCCGATTGGTACCGATGGACTTTCAAACCATGATCCGCTCGGTACACGCGGTTCGCAGTTCCCTGCTGTCGCGCGGGATGAAATATCTCATCGCGGGGATTCTGCTGCTGGGCGCGATCATGCTATATCTGCTGTCGAGTGCCAACTCGAACACGCCGATGTTCGCCCGCAGTCTGCCGCTGCTGCTGTTCTTTGGCGTCGCACTGCTGCTTGGCCTGATGGTGCTGGTCGGCTACCAGCTTCTCGCCTTGAGGCGAAGGCTGAAGGCCGGACTGTTCGGTTCCAAGCTCACCCTGCGCCTGGTTCTGCTTTTTTCCCTGGTGGCAGTGCTGCCCGGCGTGCTGGTGTACGCGGTGTCCGTTCAGTTCCTCAACAAGAGTATCGAATCCTGGTTCGATGTGCGGGTAGACAAAGCGCTCGAAGGGGGTTTGAGCCTTGGGCGAACGATTTTGGAGAATTCGCTGCGGGACCTGACGCGCAAAGCCGATTCGATGGTTCTCTCGGTCAGTGATGCCTCTCCCGCACAGCTGGTTGCCTTGCTCAATACTATGCGCGAGCAAGCCGCCGTGCAGGAGGCCACGCTGTTTCACCCGGACGGAACCATCATTGCCTTTTCCATCAGTGAAGGCTACGGACTGATGCCGACGATGCTGCCGGCAGCCGTGGCGCGCAAGGTGCGCCTCCAGCAGCCTTATCGCGCCGTGGAGTCGGAACCAGGCGTGGGCCTGCGGCTGCGAGTGGTCGTCCCGATCAACAAATTGTCGGGCGAGGTCGCGCTGTTGCAATTGGTGCAAGCAGTACCAAGCCAGCTTGCGCGCGACGCCGAAACGGTCCAGGCGATGTATCAAGACTACCAGGAATTGTCGCTCTCCCGCGGTGGCCTCAAACGCCTTTATGGCCTGTCGCTGACCCTTTCGCTGCTGCTGGCTCTGCTGTCTGCGCTGGTGTTGGCCATTCTTTTCAGCGAGCGCCTGTCGGCCCCGTTAGTCTTGCTAGCGGCCGGCACACGTGCCGTAGCACAAGGCGATTTCAGTCAACGCCACCCTGTGCGTAGTTACGACGAGCTCGGAATATTGACCGAATCGTTCAACACCATGACCACGCAACTATCGGAGGCGCGTGCAGCTGCCTTGGGCAACCAGGAACAACTCGAATCCGCGAAAGCGTATCTGGAGAGCATCTTGGCCAAACTGTCGGCTGGCGTGCTGTCCTTCGACAGCGAGGGCTGTCTGCGTTCCGCCAATCCGAGTGCGGTACAGATCCTGGGTGTGGATCTGCAACCGCTCATCGGCGTGCATCTCGACGATTGGCTAGCGCACGACGCACGTCTTGCCGAGATAAGTGCCGCAGTACTCGAGGCGATCGCTTCAGGAGGTTCGGATACCTGGGAGCGGCAGCTCGAGGTCAATGCACGCAGTAAAGTGTTGCTGCTGCGCGGCTCGGCGCTTCAGACTGGTGTGGAAGGCGGCTTCGTGGTTGTGTTCGATGACATTACGCGCTTACTGCAGGCTCAGCGCTATGCGGCCTGGAGTGAGGTGGCACGCCGTCTTGCTCACGAGATCAGGAATCCCCTCACGCCGATCCGGCTGTCCGCCGAACGCCTCGAGCATCGCCTGTCGGAAAAGCTGGAACCCTCGGACGCACAGATGCTTCGCCGATCCACTCAGACTATCGTCAAGCAGGTCACTCAGCTAAAGGGTCTGGTGGATGCATTCAATCAATACGCGCGCACGCCCGAGACCCAGCTCCAGCCGCTCGATCTGAACGCGCTATTGCGCGAAGTGCTGGCGCTATACGAAGCGCATAAGCTGGCCATCGTCACGGAATTGGACGACAGTCTGTCCCTCGTGCAGGGGGATGCGGCACGGCTGCGCCAGGTCTTCCACAATCTATTGCAGAATGCGGAGCACGCGGTCGTGGACCGCGCCGATCCTCGAATCGTGGTGCGCACGAGAGAGGTCGAGGGCTCGGTCAAGCTGGACGTGCTGGATAATGGTGCGGGATTTCTGCCGGAGATCCTGGCGCGTGCGTTCGAGCCCTATGTAACGACTAAATCCAAGGGGACGGGTCTGGGTTTGGCGATCGTCAAGAAGATCGTCGAAGAGCACAACGGCAGTATCCAGATTGCCAACGTCGCTGGCGGAGGTGCCCAGGTGAGCATCCTGCTGCCGTTAACCAAGCCGCTGGTCCGGATGCAAACTACTTTCCGCGAACATGAAGTTCGGTTGAAACTATGAGCCAAATACTGGTGGTGGATGACGAGATGGGGATCCGTGAGCTGTTGTCGGAGATCCTGCGTGATGAGGGCCACCAGGTGCGGCTGGCGGAAAACGCCAACGAAGCGCGTGCAGCCCGCAGCCGGGCACGACCGGACCTGGTCCTGCTGGACATCTGGATGCCGGACATGGATGGGATCACGCTGCTCAAGGAGTGGGCGACCAGCGGCCAGCTCACCATGCCCGTGGTCATGATGTCGGGCCACGGGACGATCGACACGGCGGTGGAAGCCACTCGAATCGGCGCCTACAGCTTCCTCGAAAAGCCTATCGCGCTGCAGAAGCTCCTGTCGACAGTCGGGCATGCCTTGCGCGAACCGACTCCCACCCAACAGCCGTCCTTGTCGCTGGCCTACCTGGGACGAGCCCCCATCATCAACGAGTTCAAACAGCGCCTGGAAACGCTGAAGACGCTGAAAACCCCCGTCCTGATTAGCGGTGAGCCAGGTTGCGGCAAGAGCTTGTGCGCGCGCTACCTGCACCAGGCCAATACGCCCTGGGTCGCGCCGGAGAACTTCCAAATCCTGGACGAGCCCAACAACAACATCGTCGGGCAGGCCGCGGAAGGCACCTTGTTCCTGCACGAAGTGGCCGACCTCACGCCTTTACAGCAACGCCATTTGTTCGCGCACACGGCCAAACACGAGCGCTACCATACGCGCCTGCTGTGTTCGACTTCGCGGCCTCTGCCGCGAATGGTTGCCGACGGTGAATTCGACTCGCGCCTGTATGCCATGATCAGCCAAGTGCAACTGCGCGTGCCGAGCTTGCGCGAACATCCAGATGACATCCCCGATCTCGCGCGTTTGATTCTGACGCGACTGGTGGAGTCGCGGGAAGTGACTCCACACAGCTTCAACACGGCGGCCCTGAACGCGTTGAGGGTGTACGACTGGCCGGGCAATCTGACTCAGCTGGAGAGCGTGGTGAAATCCACAGCACTGCTCGCGTTGGGTCCCGAGATCGGGCTGATCGATGTCAACAGTGCGCTGTCCCAACTCGACGCGCCGTTCGCCGGTGCGTTGTCCGCGTTGCCACTCGACGTTCAGTTGCGCGAGGCGCGTGACGCTTTCGAGCGGCTCTACCTCGAGTATCACATCGCCCGCGAGGGCGCCAACATGAGCAAGGTAGCGGACCGTGTCGGACTCGAGCGCACGCATCTTTATCGCAAGCTGAAGCAGCTGGGCATCAAGATAGGCCGCCGCGATCCTTGAGGCCTTGTGTACGGGCTGTCCTGTGTCGTGGGGTTCAAGGTGATTCCCCTATAATGAGGGCACGAACAACCGGCACGGTGGCCGAGCAGGTTGCCGCTCACCGGTGCCGCTTCAGCTCTGACGAGAATGCAATACCGTTTCAGCGTTGACTTGAGAAGATAATCGATGGCTACCCGACAGGATCTTGCCAACGCGATACGCGCGCTGGCCATGGACGCCGTGCAGAAGGCGAATTCCGGCCATCCCGGCATGCCGATGGGGATGGCGGAGATCGCGGAGGTCCTGTGGAATCACCATCTGCGCTTCAATCCCGCCAATCCGCATTGGCCCGACCGCGACCGCTTCGTGTTGTCGAACGGCCACGGATCGATGCTGTTGTATGCGCTGCTGCACTTGACCGGCTTCGACCTGGCGATGGACGAGTTGCGGCGCTTTCGCCAACTGCACTCGAAGACTCCCGGACATCCTGAATACGGCATGACTCCCGGCGTGGAGACCACCACCGGGCCGCTCGGTCAGGGCCTGGCCAACGCGGTGGGTATGGCGATTGCCGAACGCACTCTGGCCGCCGAATTCAATCGTCCCGGGTTCGACATCGTCGACCATCACACCTATGTATTCCTGGGCGATGGTTGCCTGATGGAAGGAATCTCCCACGAGGTCTGTTCCCTCGCTGGAACTTTGGGCCTGGGCAAGCTGATCGCGTTGTACGACGACAACGGCATCTCGATCGATGGGCACGTCAAAGGTTGGTTTACCGATGACACTCCCAAGCGCTTCGAGGCCTATGACTGGCATGTGGTTGCCGGAGTGGACGGTCATAGCGTCGATGCAGTGGACAATGCGATCAGGCAAGCGCGCGCCGTTACCGACCGACCCAGCTTGATCTGCTGCAAGACCATCATCGGAAAAGGTGCGCCGACCAAGGCGGATAGCCACGACGCGCACGGCTCCCCACTGGGCGATAAGGAAATTGCCGGGACACGCAGCAATATCGGTTGGTCCTCTCCGCCTTTCGAGATACCTGCCGACGTATACGCAGGCTGGGATGCTCGGGCGAAAGGTTCGAAGCTCGAGCAATCCTGGAACGAGCGGTTCGCGGCCTATCAGGGTGCGCATCCGGAGTTGGCCGCGGAGTTCAAACGCCGCATCAAGGGGGACTTACCCGCAGACTGGCGCGAACACAGCCAGGCGTTCGTCGCGAAAACCTTGGAAAAGGCCGAGACAATTGCTACGCGCAAAGCATCGCAGAACGCGTTGGACGGACTCGCGCCGAAACTGCCCGAATTGATCGGGGGTTCGGCCGACCTCGCGGGGTCCAACCTCACCATCTGGTCGGGCTCGCGCTCGCAGGGACATGGCGAGGCAGGCAACTACATCCACTACGGGGTGCGCGAGTTTGGCATGTCGGCCATCATGAACGGGCTGAGTGTGCATGGAGGGCTGATCCCGTATGGCGGCACCTTCCTGACTTTTTCGGACTACGCCCGCAACGCTCTGCGCATGGCCGCGCTCATGAAAGTGCGCAGCATTCTGGTCTATACGCACGATTCCATCGGCTTAGGCGAGGATGGTCCGACCCATCAGTCGATCGAACATGCTGCCAGCCTCCGCCTGATCCCGAACATGGATGTCTGGCGTCCCTGCGACACTACCGAGACGACGATTGCCTGGGTTGCTGCGATCGAGCGCAACGATGGCCCCACTTCGCTGCTGCTTTCGCGACAGAACTTACCGTTCGTCAAACGCTCCGCCGAGCAAGTTGCGGCGATAGCGCAAGGCGGATACGTGCTCTCGGAGGCCGCGGGTGGTTCACCCAAAGTTATCTTGATCGCGACAGGATCAGAGGTCGGCCTAGCGCTCGAATCGCAAAAGGCGCTGGCGGAGCAGGGTATTCCGGCGCGTGTGGTGTCGATGCCGTGCACGTCCTTGTTCGACCGGCAGACAGCTACGTATCGTGACGCGGTGTTGCTCCACGACGTGAAGCGGGTGGCCATCGAAGCGGGTGTGACCGATGGCTGGCGAAAATATGTCGGCCTCGAGGGCGGTGTGGTCGGCATCGATCGTTACGGGGAGTCCGCCCCTGCGGGAGAGTTATTCAAGTATTTCGGCTTCACTGTGAGCAACGTCGTCGATACGACACGGCGCGTTTTAGGCGCTTGAGGCAGCTGCGCTCAGATGAGCTTACCGCCGCGCGACGCTGATAGATTGCTAGCCGACATCGGCGGAACCAATGTGCGGTTCGCGTTGCTGGCACCCGGTAGCGATCAGCCCCGGCAGGAAACCAATCTGGTCTGCGCAGATTTCGAAGGTCTGGAGCAGGCCGCGCGTCATTATCTTGCGGCCGCCGGTAATCCAGTCGTGCGCGAGGCAGCGATCGACGTGGCCACGGCCGTGACCGGCGATTTCGTCAAGCTCACCAACAGCCCATGGGCCTTTTCCATCGAACAGACACGGCGCGCTCTTGGACTGGACCGTCTACTGGTCCTGAACGATTTTACCGCTCTGGCTTTGTCGCTTCCCCTGCTGCAACCAGGCGAACGACGGCAGGTGGGTGGCGGCGAAGGGCTCGAACGTGCTCCGATCGCATTGATCGGCGCCGGTACCGGGTTGGGTGTGTCAGGGTTGTTACGGCATGGCGACCAGTGGGTACCGCTGGAGGGTGAAGGTGGTCACACCGCCTTCAGTCCTATCGATGAGCGCGAGGACGGTGTTCTGAGGGCGTTGCGGGCGCGCTTCGGTCATGTTTCGACCGAACGCCTGGCGAGCGGCCCGGGACTGGTCAACATCTACGAGTCGCTGTGTCAAATGGACCACGTTGCGGCGCGTGCATTCGAACCGCATCATGTCACCGAAGCGGGACTCGCAGGTGGTGATCCGCAATGCACCGAAGCTCTCGCGATGTTCTGTGGAATTCTCGGAACAGCGGCGGCCAATCTCGTGGTTACGCTCGGCGCGCGAGGCGGCCTCTACCTTGGCGGCGGCATCGTTCCGAGGCTCGGCGATTATTTCGATCACTCGCCTTTTCGGCCGCGGTTCGAGCGCAAAGGCCGTTTCTCCAGATATGTGGCTGCCGTACCAAGCTATGTAATTCTGGCCGACTATCCGGCACTACGCGGGTTGGCAGTGGCGATCAATAGTGGGCGCTAGGCCGCGTTCTTCCGGACGCTAGCGCGGATGTCTATTGCCGTCGAAACCCTCGGCATGATCGCCGGTACGCTCACCACGATCGCCTTCGTTCCGCAGGTCCTGAAGATCTATCGGACCAAGTCGGCCAAGGATGTCTCGTATCTGATGTTCTCGATCTTCAGCACGGGCATCTGCTTCTGGCTGATTTACGGAATTCTGATTCGCTCGACTCCCATCATTGCGGCCAACGCTGTGACCTTGACGCTGTCGGTGATCATCATCGCGCTCAAGGTCAGCTATCACAGATGAAAACAGGTGAGAGGCGAGAGGATGAAAAGCAAGCGGCGAGAGGCAAGAGGAGCAAAAAATCGCCTCAGGAAATGCGCTTTTCGGTCTGCGGGTCGAAGAACACCAGTTTGGACAGGTCGAACATCAGACTCATCTGTTTGCCGGGCTGCGGGCCCGCCTCCGGGTGAACGCGGCAGTTCACCGGCGTACCATTCAGATGAATCAACACCAGAGTGTCTGGGCCGGTGGGCTGCACGACTTCGATCTTCGCGGAGCGCGAAAGGACATGCGGATTGTCCCCGCTCCATGGTGACCGGTCGGTGATCTGCTCCGGGCGGATGCCCATGATTACTTCTTTGCCGACCCACTGCTTTAGCGCCGTCTGCGCAGTATCCGGGGCGTGAAACGAGAATTTCTGACCGCTTTCTTCGAGTAGAACAGCTGCGCGTCCACTCTCTTCGATGACCGGGCAGCGAATGAAGTTCATGGAGGGCGACCCGATAAAGCCTGCGACGAACAAATCCGCTGGGTTGTCGTAGACCTCTTGCGGATGCGCCAGTTGCCGGACCACGCCGTCCTTCATTACCGCAATGCGATCTCCCAGCGTCATCGCCTCGATCTGATCGTGAGTGACGTAGACGATCGTGGTCTTCATGCGCTCGTGCAGGAGTTTGATCTCCGTGCGCATCTCCACTCGCAGCTTGGCGTCGAGATTGGACAGCGGCTCGTCGAACAGGAACAGTGCGGGGTCGCGGGCCAGCGCCCGTCCCATTGCCACGCGCTGGCGCTGGCCGCCCGAAAGCTGTGATGGCATGCGACTGAGCAGCGGTTCCATCTGCAGCGTCTTTGCCACACGTCGCACGATCTCTTCCTGCTTGTCCTTGGGCACTTTGCGGATCTTCAGGCCGAAGGAGATGTTGTCCCGCACTGACATGTTCGGATACAGCGCGTAAGACTGGAACACCATCGCGATATCGCGGTCCTTGGGCGAGAGGTCGTTTACAAGTCGCCCCCCGATGGCGATCTCGCCGCTGCTGATCGTATCCAGCCCTGCGATCATGTTGAGCAGGGTGGATTTTCCGCAGCCGGAAGGCCCGACCAGAATCAAGAACTCACCGTCTTGCACTTCGATGTCGATGCCTTTGAGCACCTCCACAGGACCGAAGCGCTTGATCACATGCCTGATCGAGAGTGCGCCCATGTTGTCATCCTTTGACGGCGCCCGCCGTCAGGCCGCGCAGAAAGTATTTTCCGGCGACGATGTAGACGAACAGCGTCGGCAGAGCGGCAATGATGGCTGCGGCCATGTCTACGTTGTATTCCTTCACCCCGGTCGAGGTATTCACCAGGTTGTTCAGAGCCACGGTGATCGGCTGACGCTGACCGGATGAGAACACCACTCCGAACAGAAAATCGTTCCAGATCTGGGTGAACTGCCATATCACGCAGACCACGATGATGGGCGGCGACAGCGGGAGAATGATCCGCCAGAAAATTGTGAAGAATCCCGCCCCATCGATGCGGGCGGCCTTGGTGAGCTCGGCCGGTACCGTGATATAGAAATTTCGGAAGAACAGTGTGGTGAAGGCCAGCCCATAGACGACGTGCACGAAAATCAATCCCACCACTGAGTTGGCGATACCCATGTATCCCAGTGTCTGCGCCATCGGCAGCAGCACCACCTGAAATGGAATGAAGCAGCCGATCAGCAGCAGTGTGAAGAGCAAGTCGCTGCCACGGAAGCGCCACTGGGTCAGGACATAACCGTTGAAGGCACCAATCAGCGTGGAGATCAGCACCGCCGGGACCACAAAACTCACCGAATTCTTGAAATTGCCCTGCAGGCCGTTGCATTCCACACCGGTGCATGCCGTACCCCAGGCCTTCACCCACGCATCGAAGGTAATCTGTCTTGGAAGGGACAATAAGTTGCCCGCGCGAATATCGTCCAGCGTCTTGAGCGACGTCGTGAGCATCACGAACAACGGCATCAGGTAATACAAAGCGAATACCGCCAGCAGCGCATAGATTAGGATTCGGCCGACACGCTGACCGCCTGCGGTCTGGGTGCGATAGGCTTCAGCCACGGTTGTGCCTGCGCAATTCCGAATACATCATCGGGACGATGATCGCCACGACGGTCGCCAGCATCATCATGGCGCTTGCCGCACCCAGCCCGATCTGGTTCCGGTTGAAGGCGAAGGTGTACATGAAAGTCGCAGGCAGATCCGAGGAGAAACCCGGCCCGCCGCCAGTCAAGGCCATCACCAGATCGAAACTCTTGATGGCAATGTGGCCGAGGATGATGATCGCGCTGAAGAACACCGGGCGCAGCGACGGAATGATGATGCTCGTATAGATGCGCACGGGCCCGGCACCATCCACTTGCGCGGCCTTGATGATGGATTCGTCGATGCCACGCAGTCCCGCCAGAAACAAAGCCATGACGAAGCCGGACGACTGCCAGGCCCCCGCGATAACTACGGCATAGATGGACATCCCGGGTGTGGTGATCCACTCGAAGGTGAAGTCAGGGAAACCCATCTCTCGGACGAGGTGCTGAAAGCCCAGCCCGGGATTCAGGATCCACTTCCACGCGGTGCCGGTGACGATGAACGACAGCGCCATGGGATACAAATAGATCGCCCGTAGGAAGCCCTCCGCCCGAATACGCTGATCCAAAAGAATTGCCAGAAGCAAACCGGTTCCGAGGCACAGCAGAATGAACAGACTGCCGAAGATGCCCAGATTCTTCAGGGCGATCCACCAGCGGTCATTGTTGAAGAGCGCGATGTACTGGACGATGCCGGCGAACTCGTAGCGCGGCAGCAGGCGGGATTCAGTGAAGGACAGCCATGCTGTCCAGAGGATGAAACCGTAGACGAAGACCAGCGCGCAGATCAGCGTAGGCCCGAGCACGATTTTCGGCAGCGCCGTCTCCACATAGTCCATCAACCCCTTGGAGGGCCGCAACAGCGGAGCCGAATTGCTTGCGCTCGAAAGATTCACACGCCTCCCGTCGTGATGAATCGAACGGGGGCCCGCTGGCCCCCGCCAATGCAAAAGCGAATCTGCCTGTTCGAGGCGGTTACTTTCCTTGCCTTGGTTACTTCTTGACCGCCGCCGCCATCTTCTCGGCGGCTTGTTTCGGTGTCATGCCCGGCGTATTCATGAAATTGGTTACAACGTCGAACATGTTGCCTTTGATGGCGGGCGGCATGGCCATTTCGTGCGCCCAGCTCGGCACCAACGTGTTTGCCTTGATGGAAGCGGTGAAGCTCTGGGCGGAATCCTTGCCGCATTGGTCGAACTTGGACATGTCCATGCCCAGCCGCACCGGGATCGAGCCTTTGTTCAGATTGAATACCTCCTGGAATTGCGGCTCCATGATCGCGGATGCCAGATGCGCCTGTGCTTTTTGTGCCTCGGGATCCTTTTGGGTGAACATGATGAAGCTGTCGACGTTGAACGTATACGCGCCCTGCGTTCCGGGTGCAGCGGCGCAGACGAAGTCCTTCCCAGCCACCTTGTTGGCAGCTTTGAATTCACCCTTGGCCCAATCGCCCATGAACTGCATGGCGGCCTTGCCGTTGATCACCATCGCGGTGGCCAAGTTCCAGTCGCGGTTGGCTGCGTCCTTGTCGATGTACTTCTGGACCATGCGCAGCGTGGCGAAGGATTTCTCCATGGTGGGGCTGTTCAGTGCCGCCGGATCCAGGTTGACGTACGCCTTGCGGTACCAATCGGCGCCACCCACACCCAGTGAAATGGTCTCGAACAGCGTGGCGTCCTGCCAAGGCTGACCACCGTGCGCTACGGCAATGAAGCCGGCCTTTTGAATCTTATCAGCCGCAACTGCGAACTCATCCCAGGTGGTCGGGATCTTGGCGCCCGCCTTCTTGAACACTTCGGGATTCGCCCACATCCAATTCACGCGATGCACATTGACAGGTACGGCAACGTAGTGGCCTTTGTACTTCATGATGTCGGCAACCACGGGCGGAAGCAGGGAATCCCAGTTTCCGGCCTTGGCCACGTCATCCAGATTGGCCAGCACCCCCTCGGCACCCCACTCCTGTATCCCGGGGCCCTTTACTTGGGCGGCCGTCGGCGGTTTGCCCGAGACTACGCGCGACTTCAGCACGGTCATGGCGTTTTCGCCGCCGCCACCCGCCACGGCGAAGTCCTTCCACTTGTCGCCTTTGCTCTCGAGGATTTTCTTCAGTTCCGCGACTGAGATCGCCTCGCCACCAGAGGTCCACCAGTGCAGAACTTCGACTTCGCCGGCTCTCGCCGGGGCTTGGATTGCCAGTGCGCCCATCAGTGCAAGGGCACCGATGCCTATCGCCGCGACCACGTTTCTCACGGTAACTCCTCCTAGTTGGATTTTTTGATTGTTTCCAAGAGGTTCCTCATGGCAGGTTCCGCTTCGCTGACTCACCACTCTCGGTGCGCAAGCGGACCCGCCGACCCCATTTAAAGCATGGTACGGAAGCTCGGAGGCCTTTGCAACGATGCACCGCAATGTGGCGGAGCCTGACAAGATCGCCCAGCCTGCCTCCCGACACCCTTTGAGGCCTTCGGCGCAGTGCAGTAAACTAGTACTTTGCCGTCGCAGGTTCCCTTGTAGATTTCCTGTAGGAGTGCAGTCAATGGCCATTAACGTCGCAATCAACGGTTACGGTCGGATCGGCCGCAACATCCTCCGGGCTCTATACGAATCCGGCCGCAGCAATGACATCCGCATCGTGGCCGTGAACGATCTAGGCAGCCCGGACACCAATGCCCATCTGACGCGCTATGACACGGTCCATGGACGCTTCAAGGGCACGGTAGAGGTGGATGGCGACAGCATGGTCGTGAATGGCGACCGCATAAAGGTTCTGGCGCAGCGCGATCCCGCGCAATTGCCCTGGGGCCAGCTGGGCGTGGACGTCGTGCTGGAGTGCACCGGCTTCTTCACTACCAAGGAGAAGGCTTCCGCGCATCTGAAGGGCGGCGCCAAAAAGGTCATCATCTCCGCCCCTGGCGGCAAGGACGTGGATGCCACCATCGTTTATGGCGTCAATCACAATGTCCTGAAGAGCAGCTTCACGGTCATCTCCAACGCATCCTGTACCACCAACTGCCTGGCACCTCTGGTCAAACCGCTTCACGACAAGATCGGAGTGGTGGCGGGGTTGATGACCACGATCCATGCGTATACGAACGACCAGGTTCTGACCGATGTCTATCACGAGGATCTGCGACGCGCGCGTTCGGCCACACAGTCGATGATTCCGACCAAGACCGGCGCCGCAGCCGCGGTAGGTCTGGTGATGCCCGAACTCAATGGCAAGCTCGATGGCTACGCCATCCGCGTACCGACCATCAATGTCTCCCTGGTGGATCTGACTTTCACCGCCAAGCGCGCGACCACCGTGGATGAAGTAAACAATGTCCTCAAAGCCGCGGCAGAAGGAGAGCTGAAAGGCATCCTCGCCTACAACAAGGCGCCCCTGGTCTCGATCGATTTCAACCACGACGCGCACTCCAGCACGTTCGATTCGACCCTGACCAAGGTGGTGGAAGGCACGCTCGTCAAAGTCTCCGCCTGGTATGACAATGAATGGGGCTTCAGTAATCGTATGCTCGATACGACTGTGGCGCTGATGAATGCAAAGTAGGCCGTGACACGTGGCTCGTGGCTCGTAGTAAACAACGCCGGGCCTGACAATTCGTGATCGGTGACTTGGGAACTTAGCATTGGCCTAGTCGTCGCATTGACGAACCACGAACCACGACTACCAATCACGAGTCACGAATCACGGACTTCCAATGCCCATCCTGAAAATGACCGACCTCGATCTCGCGGGCAAGCGCGTGCTCATCCGCGAGGACTTGAACGTTCCCTTGCAGGATGGGGTGATCAGCGACGATACACGCATTCGTGCGTCGCTTCCCGGCATCCGTTATGCGCTTTCCAAAGGCGCGCGGTTGATGCTGGTGTCGCACCTGGGTCGCCCGACGGAAGGGCAGTTCGACGAGAAGGAATCCCTGGCGCCCGTGGCCAAGCGTCTATCCGAATTGCTGGGGCAGGATGTGCTGCTCGAGCGCGACTGGCTCGAAGGAGTCAGCGTTGAAGCTGGCAAGGTAGTGATGTTGGAGAATTGTCGCTTCAATAAGGGTGAGAAGAAAAACGACGACACATTGGCCAAGAAGATCGCCGCGCTATGCGACATCTACGTGAACGACGCCTTTGCCACTGCCCACCGGGCCGAGGCAACTACACATGGCGTCGCCAAATTTGCACCGGTAGCCTGCGCTGGCCCGTTGCTCGCGAGCGAACTCGAAGCGCTGGGCGCCGCTCTGGGCAATCCGAAGCGCCCGATGGTCGCGATCGTGGGCGGAGCAAAGGTGTCGACCAAGCTCACGATTCTGGCGCAACTCGCGGAGAAAGTGGATCAGCTTATCGTGGGTGGTGGGATTACGAACACATTCATGCTTGCAGCCGGCATGAAGATCGGCAAATCTCTATGCGAAGCTGATCTCGTGGTCGAAGCGCGCAAGGTGATGGATCAGATCAACGCGAAGGGCGGGCTGGTGCCTTTGCCCGTCGACGTGGTGTGCGCCAAGGAGTTTTCGCCGACCGCGCAGGCCACTACGAAGAACGTACGCGACGTCACGGACGATGATCTGATACTGGACATCGGGCCGAAGTCCGCCGCGGCGCTCACGAATCTGCTCAAGAAGGCAGCGACCATCGTCTGGAACGGGCCGGTAGGCGTGTTCGAGTACGAGCAATTTGCCGGCGGGACTAAAGCGATTGCACAGGCCATCGCATCCTCCAGCGCTTTCTCCCTCGCCGGCGGTGGCGAGACGGTCGCGGCGCTGGCCAAGTTCGGTGTAACCGATAAAATCGGTTATGTTTCCACCGCTGGCGGCGCTTTCCTGGAGTTCCTCGAAGGCAAAAAACTTCCTGCCGTGGAAATCCTCGAGCAGCGCGCTGCTGCCTAGCCTGGGCTCGATCGGCCGCAATCCGGCCGTAATTGCAAGCCACGCAGGACATACGAACGACTAGGGCGCTATCCTGCGCCAGGGTGCCTGTTATGTTCCCGTGTCACCTCTGAGGTGGATACCTGATGCAAAGAAGCACCAAGATCGTTGCCACCCTCGGTCCTGCCAGTTCGGACCGCGAAACGCTCACCCGCATCATTGCGGCGGGCGTTGATGTGGTGCGCATGAACTTCTCGCATGGCACCAAGGACGACCACATTCAACGTACGACGCTGGTGCGCGATGTGTCGAGAGAACTCGGTCGTACCGTCGGGATCATGGTCGACCTGCAGGGCCCCAAGATCCGCATCGGCAAGTTCGAGACGAGCAAGATCACGCTCAAGAAGGGTGAGTCCTTTATCCTCGATGCGAGCTGCCAGATGGGCAGTCAGGAGCGCGTTGGACTGGACTACAAGGAACTGCCCAACGACGTGCGGGTGGCCGACGTGCTGCTGCTCGATGACGGTCGTATCGTGCTGGACGTGGTGGATGTGCGGCCGCCGGAGATCTATACCACGGTGCGCCACGGCGGCGAGTTGTCCAATAACAAGGGCATCAACCGGCAAGGTGGTGGCTTGACTGCTCCGGCGCTCACGGCCAAGGACATGGAGGACATCAAGACAGCGGCGGGACTGAAGGCCGATTTCCTGGCGGTGTCTTTCCCGAAAAGCGGCGCAGACATGTACATGGCTCGCGAATTGATGCGCGCCGCTGGCGGTCACGCAATGCTCATCGCCAAGATCGAGCGCGCCGAGGCCATCCGGGCATTGCAAGAGATCATCGATGCGTCCGACGCGATCATGGTGGCTCGCGGTGATCTGGCCGTGGAGGTGGGTGATGCTGCGGTGCCGGCGATGCAGAAGCGCATGATCCGACTGGCGCGCGAGCGCAACAAGCTCACCATTACTGCCACCCAGATGATGGAATCGATGATCTCGAGCCCGCTACCCACGCGTGCGGAAGTGTCCGACGTCGCCAATGCGGTGCTGGATGGAACCGACGCCGTCATGCTCTCCGCGGAGACTGCCAGCGGCAAGTACCCGGTCGAAACGGTAGAGGCCATGGCGCGTATCTGCCTGGAGGCCGAGAAGTCCACTGAAGTCACGCTGGACCGCGAATTCCTGGACCGGGTGTTCACGCGAGTCGATCAATCGATCGCGATGGGTGCGCTATTCACCGCGTATCATTTGAAAGTGAAGGCCATCGCGGCGCTTACCCAGTCGGGTTCTACTGCGCTGTGGATGTCACGGCTAAACTGCGGCGTGCCGATCTATGCGCTCACGCCTGAAACGTCCACCCGTTATAAGCTATCGTTGTTCCGGGATGTCTACCCGGTCATGCTGCAGTACGTCGGCGACAACCGCGAGACGTTATTGAGGTTGGCGGAGGAGAAGTTGGTGGAAGCCGGTGTGGTGAAGACTGGCGACCTTATTGTCATTACGGTCGGGGAGCCGATTGGCAAACAAGGTGGGACCAATACGATGAAGATCGTGAAAGTGGGGGAGCAGCGATGAAACTAGTTTCTATTGCCACTGTAAGCATGTCATGAGCAATCCTCTCGTAGGCATCTTGATGGGTAGCGACAGCGATTGGGAAGTCATGCAGCAAGCCGCGAAGCAACTGGAGTCATTCGGAATTGCATACGAAGCGCGGGTGCTGTCGGCGCACCGCACGCCCGACGCTGCGCTGGAGTACGCGAGGACTGCGGGCACTCGAGGCCTGCGGTGTATCATCGCGGGCGCCGGCGGTGCGGCGCATTTGGCGGGCGTGCTTGCGGCAAAGACGATACTTCCCGTGCTTGGAGTGCCGATGCCGAGCCGGCATCTCCAAGGACTCGACTCGCTGTTGTCGATCGTGCAAATGCCGCGAGGCGTGCCGGTCGCAACCTTTGCCATAGGCGAGGCCGGTGCCGCGAATGCTGGGTTGTTCGCAGTGGCCATGCTTGCGGTCAACGATAGGGATCTTGCTGCCAAACTCGGTCAGTTTCGCAAAGCTCAGGAAGAAAAAGTGCTGGCGTTGGAACTGCCGCCGGTCAAGTGAGGACCCCGAGAAGGTCAATCCCATGTCCCTGTTCAACTCAGAACTGAAGTCCCTGAAGTTCCTGCATCGCGGCAAGGTACGCGATCTCTATGCCGTAGACGAGGCGCGCTTGCTGATCGTGCAGACCGATCGCATCTCCGCTTTCGATGTGGTGTTGCCCACGCCGATTCCTGGGAAAGGGCAAGTGCTCACTGCGATGTCGCTGTTTTGGTTCAAGCGTCTTTCGCACATCATTCCCAACCATCTGCTGGATGTGGATCCTGTCTCGTTTGTGACGCCCGCGGAACGTGATCAGGTGGCCGGGCGCGCGATGGTCGTGCGCAGGCTCAAGCCGCTGATGATAGAGGCTATCGTGCGCGGTTATGTGGCTGGTTCGGGCTGGAAGGATTATCAGAAGACCGGCGCCATCTGCGGGATTCCATTGCCGGCGGGCTTGAAGGAGGCCGACAAACTTCCTGTGGCGATTTTTACACCGTCCACCAAGGCGCCTGTAGGCACTCACGACGAAAACATCCCCTTCTCCGAAGCGGAACGCATCATCGGCGCACAGCGTGCGAGCCAAGTGCGCGACAGCGCCATCGCGTTGTATACCGAGGCGGCGGACTACGCGCGTGGCCAAGGCATCCTCATTGCCGACACCAAGTTCGAGTTCGGCACCGACGGGAGCGGCAAGCTCTACTTGATCGACGAGGCGCTCACGCCCGATTCGTCGCGCTTCTGGCCGGCCGATGAATACCGCACGGGCATGAGTCCGCCGAGTTTCGACAAGCAGTACGTACGCGATTGGCTCGAGGCGCAGAAATGGAGTAAGAAGCCGCCCGCACCGACGCTACCTGACGACGTGGCGGAACGCACCGGCGCCAAGTACCGCGAAGCTCTGGAGCGCCTGACACGTTGAGGGTCTGCAAGAACCAACGGAATTGAAATACACGTGTCCGGCGGGTAAGCGAAGCGGATAGATCAAGTGGATCAGAAAAGCATCCAAACGGCCGTTACGATTCTGCGCGCTGGCGGGCTCGTTGTATTCCCTACCGAGACTGTCTACGGCTTGGGCGCAGATGCTGGCAACGCATCGGCGGTACGCAAGATTTTCGCGGCCAAGGAGCGGCCCGCTGATCATCCCGTCATCGTCCATCTGGCCAGCGAACGCCAACTCTCGCAGTGGGCCAGCGAAATCCCGCCCGCGGTGGAGCAACTCGCTGAACGCTTCTGGCCCGGGCCACTCACTTTGATCGTCAAGCGTGCGAAATCCGTCATCGACGAGGTTACCGGCGGACAGGACACCGTCGGATTGCGGGTGCCATCCCATCCGGTGGCGCAGGCGCTGCTGCAGGCTTTCGGAGCAGGTATTGCGGCGCCGTCTGCCAACCGCTTCGGACGCGTCAGCCCCACCACGGTTGGGCATGTGCGAGAAGAACTCGGTGATCGCGTGGACCTGATTCTCGATGGTGGCGCGTGCGACGTCGGCATCGAGTCCACCATTGTGGATGTGTCCGGCGACACGCCCGTTCTTCTGCGGCCAGGACGCATATCGGAAGAGGAGATCGAGGCGGTACTGCACGTACCACTCGGGCGCCTGGGAGCGGGATCACCACGGGTGTCGGGCACGTTGGCCGCGCACTATGCTCCAAGTTTGCCGCTGGTACTTGCCTCCAGCGGCATGTTGGATGCTGTTGTGCGCGAGCAGGCATCGCGCCGCGTAGTAGCAGTGCTGGCGCGCCGTCCACGGCCCAGCTACTCGTCCGCCACAGTCTGGATGGTAGGGCCCCGCGATGCTGCGCAGTTTGCACATTATCTCTATGCGGGCTTGCGGCAGCTCGATCAGTGCGGCTGCAGTGTGATCATCGTGGAAGCCCCGCCGGAGACGCCGGACTGGGCCGCTGTGCGTGACCGCCTCGAGCGTGCTGCCGTCGGCAGTGGCGCAAAGCCCATCGCTGCTGACAGTGCAGTGCGCACTGCGTGATGGGTAAACCTTCGACGCAAAGACGCGAAGGCGCAAAGGAATTCAAATACAAGGGGAATTAACCCCGAATCAGTGACGTCGTGAGGCCAGACACTCGGACGGGTTCGAGGTCACGCATAGTCCTTGTGAAGACCACGTTTGTGAAGATCACGGCGTCCTCCCCGGCAGGCCCATTCGAGAATTCCTTTGCGCCTTCGCGTCTTTGCGTCGAAGGTTTGGTGCGCCCGCGTCGCGGGCCCTCAACCCCGCGAAAATGCGGCCGATAAAACCTCACATCGTCGATATAACCCTGTCGCCACCCCTAAGTCCCATGCCTGTTGCCGCGCGCCGTGCCTTGATTGTCGAGTGTTCCCCGGCACAAAGATCCGTGCTGGCGGCCCTGCTGCTCGAGACGGGTGCCAACTTCGCTGAAGCCGCGGGTATGGCGGTCGCCTTGCGAAAGACCAGCCAGCAGCGTTTCGACCTCGTGTGTGTCGCCGTGCAGCTGCAGGATGGTGCCGGCGTGCAGTTTTGCCGGACGCTCAGGGCGACGCCAAAGACGTCCATCATCCCGATCCTTGCCCTGGTCTCGAATCCCACACCGGATGATGTCAAGGCACTGTTGGCTGCAGGCGCCACCGAAGTGATGGACGACAAGGAGATTGAACGGCTCCGACAATTCCTGAGTCTCGTATTGCCGCCGCTGCCAGTCTTGAGAGGCCGCGTCCTGGTTGTCGAGGATGACCTTTCCGCCGCAGAAGAAATTGCCAATGTGTTGCGCAGCCTCGGTCTCGAAGCGAGTCTGGCATCCGATCCCAACCGGGCGCTGAGGCAGATCCGTCAACAGCCCCTCGATCTACTCATCAGTGCAACGATGCTTCATGCTCCCGTCACAGGCGCAGCCCTGATCCGGGAGGTGCGCACGTTGCCTGGCTCGGATGGGCGCACGCCGATTCTGGCTGTCGTGTCCCAGATCGACCCTGTGCGCAAAGTGGAGGTACTGCGCAGCGGGGCGGACGATGTGATCGCCAAACCCGTCCTCGCCGAGGAGCTCACCGTCCGCGTCGAACGGTTGCTGCGCAGGAAACGCCGCGAGGAAGAAAACGAGGCCCACCGCGCGACCTTCGAGGCGCTCGCCCTGACCGATCCGCTGACGACCCTGAACAATCGTCGCTTCCTGGGCGAGATCGGCCCGATGTATCTGGCAGAGGCACGCCGCCACGGCTATCCTCTATGCGTGATCGTGGTAAATGTCGATCACTTCGAACACATTCTGAGCACCTACGAATCGGCGATTTCCGACGACGTGCTGCGCCTTATCGGTCGTTTGCTGCGGACGGAGTGCCGCCGCGGCGATGTGGCCGTGCGTTGCAAGGATGATCAGTTCATGCTGCTGCTCTCACACTGCAGCATCGCGGATGCACAGGTCAAAGGCGAGACTCTGCGGTCGCGCATCGCGGGGCTGCGCCCTTGTGGGGTCGACATCACCGTGAGCGTCGGTGTGGCACAGGCGAAGGATGCGCGGGAAGAAGGCTTCGCCGAAGTTTTTGCGCGAGCCGGGCAAGCAGCGCAATTGGCATCGCAGGGTGGACACGACCGAGTGATCGTTGCTGAGGCGTAGGCAAACCTTCGACGCAAAGACGCGAAGGCGCAAAGGAAATCTCCAGTGGGTCAGCGCGCGCTCCAAGTGCAGTATGCTTGAAGGGGCGTTACTACGATCCCAATCTACTTACGCTCCCACCTTTTGTATCTGAATTCCTTTGCGCCTTCGCGTCTTTGCGTCGAAGGTTTACGCTACCCCTTCCACCAAGTAGGTCTTTAACGGCTCAGGCTTGCCTTTCACCGTGAGTGCGGGCATCGCCCGCAGCTGGAAGCGGGTGTCGAGTTGCGAGCGCACTTCTTCGGTGATCAACAGATCCACCGCGAGTTCACGGGTAAGTCGCTCCACTCGGGATGCGACGTTGATCGTATCGCCCACGACACCGAATTTGCTCAGCTCCTCGTTGCCCATTACACCGGCCAACAATTCCCCGCGGTGGATGCCAATGCCGAACTCCAGTTCAGGCATCGAGCGCGCACGCAAAGTGTCGTTGTAACGCACGAGTGCCTCGCGCATGGTGAGCGCGCCCAGCACCGCATCCTGCGCCTGCCAGGGATTGGGCTCGAGCGCACCGAACAACGCCAACAGCCCGTCGCCCGTCAGTTCGGTCACCCGGCCATGGTGCGCAGTCACGGCTTGGCTCATCTCACGAAAGTAGCCGTTGAGGATCTGCAGCATCAGCTCCGGGTCGAGGTGATCGCACATCGCCGTGAATCCCTTCAGATCCGCGAACAGCACGGTGACCATGCGCCGGCTCGCGATCAAATCTCCGGACGGTTCGGTGAGTCGCTCGACCACATCGTCCGGCGCAAAGCGCGAAAAATGTATCTGTAGCCGTTCGAGCCGGGCATGCGTATCGTCGAGCAACCGTTCGATCTGACTGATCTGCTTGCGTTGCTTCAGAACAAAGGCCAGCAGTCCCAGGAAGGCCGCCAAGATCGCCAACCAGAGCAGCATGGACGGCATCAGTCCAGCAACATCGCAACGCGTACGGTGGAGTTGGCGAGCGCGGCGACGCCCACGGCTTCGAGCATCGCTTGCGTCCCGATGACCTGGGACAAGGTGCGGGTACGCTTCTGGATCTGGCTCGGTTGATAGCGCACCGTCTCGCGTACCCAGGCGAGGATGGCGCTTTCCTTGTCATCGAGCCTGTGTGAGCTCAGCGACGCCAGACAGGCGTCCGTTTCTTCATCGCTGAATCCCTCGGTCCGGAGCAGCGCACGGCTTTCCGGCACACAGAAGCGGCAATCCAGCATGCGGGCGACGACTCCGAACATGAGCGCTTTGATGCGGCGGGATAGTATTGGAGAATCGAACGCACCGTTTAGAGTCCGGTCGAGCAGATAGGCTGCGGGAAGGTCGGCAAGCGTGCTGGTGATACGTGCGAACGGCGCACCCTCCGGCGCAGCGAAATCCGTGGGGAACGGAATCGACTTGCGGTTAGCAGTCGCGAGGATGGGGCGCAGCAGTCGCCCAAGGAAACTGCGGCCGAGGCGTTCGTACGTTATTTCCGGTGGACACGCGAGAAAGCTCGCCACTCGATTTTGGAAGCAGTGATTCACAATCAGAAAAGTGGCTTCCTTGATCTGCAACGGTGTAAATCCCAGTCGGATCAGTTCATCGCGTTGCGCATGTGCCGGCCGCGGATTGCTGCGCGCCAAGTTGCGACAGAAGCGGATAAATGCTTGATCTTTCTCGTTCAACTCGGCGAGCTGGACTTGTCGCTCGATCTGGCTGATGACCCGCTCGGAGTAGCCCAGCATCCGCATGTGTGCGCGCGCTGCACCGTAGCAGTAGCGACAGGCATTTTCCTGGGAGACGACGAGAAACGTTAGATCGGCGAGGCGCACCGGCAATTCGGCAATTGGGCAGAGGGTCCACGAAGCACAGGTCTCCCGCAGCCACGGCACCGGCGCGACCCGGCGCAGGTAATCCGAGGCGCGGCCGTAGCGTTGTTTCGCCTCGGCTTCCCATTCCGGCAGCAGTACGGCAGGAACAAGAGGGGCGTCCCACTCGATTTCATTGAGTAACTGAGCCATTGGGTTTTCTGAGTGGAGGAAAGCTTGAACCTTCGACGCAAAGGCGCGAAGGCGCAAAGAAGATCGAATAGCAGCTATGAAGACCGAACGTTTAGTGTCCCCGGGGACCGGCAGGATGCCCAAGTTTGCTATTCAAGCATTCCTTTGCGCCTTT
>Ga0209048_10001140_pt1 | contig 27739 bp, 21 predicted proteins | sample FrelakmetCRP12CR_FD_187146 | JGI IMG/M metagenome (GOLD analysis project Ga0209048, IMG submission 187146) | Freshwater lake sediment microbial communities from the University of Notre Dame, USA, for methane emissions studies - CRP12 CR (SPAdes)... | ecosystem: Environmental > Aquatic >... | reverse complement strand
CCTCGGCCGGCAGCGTCGTCGCCCCGCCCGGCGGCCGTTCACCCGGCGGCGGCCGTGGTGGCCCCGGGGGGTGCCCTCCCGGCGGCACGACGATCACGGGCGGCGGTGGCGGGTACCAGTAGCCCGGGTAGCCGTAGCCCGGGTAGTAGTACCCGCTGCTGTAGCCGACGCCGACGCCGACGCTGACGCTGGTGTCGTAGCCGTAGTCTGCGGAGCCGCTGCTTGCGCACCCCGCCAGCACGATGGCGGTCAAGACGGCGAGGACGGACGCGCGACGAGCGCTGCGTATCATGACCCGCCTCCTCATTTCCGCCGCCGCCATTCGGCGACCGCAAACGGTGCGCCGCTCGGATCCATCAGCAGCGCCGCCCGCGTGCCATGGACATCGTGCGGCTCGAGGACCACGGCGCCACCCGCGGCACGTGCCTTCTCGACCGCCTCCTCGACGTTCGCGACCCGGACGTAGGGAACCCAGGCGGTCTTGGCCGCCTCGAGCGGTTTCGCCAGGATGCCGGCGCGGGCGTAGCCACCCTCGGTGAGGTGGTAGCCCCGCTGCTCGCTGCCGATGACGCCGTCGACGACCTGGTAGCCGCCGACCGCCTGGTAGAACTTCGCCATGGCGGCGGCATCCGTGGCCCACAGCTCGTGCCACAGCCAGTTGTTCACCTCGCCGAGGTAGTCCTCCGGATCGCCCGAAGCGGAGTGGATCACGCCGAAAACAGCTCCCTCGGGATCGGCGAACAGCGCGGCTTCGCCGCGCACGCCGAGCTGCCGCGGCGGCATCAGCACCTTCCCCCCGGCATTGAGGACGCGTCCCTCGGCGAGCTTGACGTCCTCCACCGACATCAGGCCCACCCAACGCGCGTCGTGCTTGAGCGAGTGATCCTTAGGGTTGACGAAGACCATACCCGCGATGGGCGTGCCATTCGAGGAGACGAGCGTGTAGGTGCGGGTGTCCTCCTTCGGGCCGAAGGTCTCGAAGGTCCAGCCGAAGACCTTGCCGTAGAACTCGGCGGCCGCGCCCACGTCGGGTGTCAGCAAGTCGGCCCAGACCCACTTGCCCGGCCGGTAGGTGGCGGTCGGCGGATCCGTGATCGGCGGCCAGTACCGCCCGCTGCCCTCGGCGGCAAAGGCAGTGGCAGCCGTGACCGACAGCGCAAGGGCGGCGAGGAGGCGGCAGATTCCGGGTCGATGCATGGCGCGGGCTCCGTGAAGGGGCGTCTGCTGCTCCGATCGTGCAGCGATCGGCGAAACGGATCAACCGGCGTCGCCGGACGGGTCGCGCGGCGGGGACGCCGCGCGCGGGAAACGCCCACGCAACGCCGGGAGCTCGAAGACCAGGGCCGCGAGTACCGTGAAGACAGTCACCGCGCCCAGGATGACCAGCAGGCGAGTGAAGGGCTGGCCGTGCGCCTGGCGCATGCGCGCCAGCACCATGGCCGTGAGGATCCACTCGCCGGCGCCAATGGCGAGCACGAACTGCAGGGTGCGGGCCGCCCATCGGCGCCGCACCGAGAGCAGGGCGAGGAGCGTCAGGCAAATGAGTGCCGCGGGCCAGAGGCCGGCGTGGACGAAATGGGCGGCGAGCAGCAGCAGCGCGAGCGCCGGGAGCGCGAGCGCGAAGGCGGCCATCAACCGCGCTCCCACATGAGGTCGGAGCGCTGCTCGATCGCGCTCTTGAGCATGTCGAGGAACGGCACGGCGCGCATTCGCAGCGTCACCGGAGGCGGCGCCTCGCGGTCGTCGCGCTCGTCCACGTCGCGCTCGCGCTCCTCAGGTGGTTCGGGCGGGGCGGGCGGGGAGGGCTCGCTGCCGTGGCGGTCGAGCTCCGCGCCGAGCCGCGCGAGGAACGCCGGCAGGTCGGCCGCGAGCACCGCGCCCGGCACGCTGCCGGAGTGTCCGCCGAGCTTCAGGAGCGTGATGGCGGATTCGCCGAGCATGGTGAGCGCACCCGTGCGGGTCGTGAACCGGATGATCATGTCCCTCTCCCCGGTGCGGGGCACTCCGCCCGGCCGGTCATGTGAGCTCGGCCAGGTACTTCGGCAGCATCTCGCGCCACGTCGGCCAGTCGTGGTCGTACCTCGGCCCCCAGTCGTCGACCCGGTTCGGCACGCCCTTGGCGCCGAGCGTGCGGGCGACGCGCCAGGATTCACCGATGTTCTCCCAGCGTCCGCTGCCGGAGGCGAGCACGACGAAGCGCCGCCGCAGCGCATCGAGCTGCCAGGCCTCGCCGAGGCTCGGCAGGTAGTGCAGGGGCGAGGAGAAGTAGAAGTCGTCGGTCCAGCGGCCGCGCAGGAAGCGGGACAGGTCGTAGGTGCCGCTCATCCCGATGGCGACGCGAAACGCATCCGGGTGGCGGCAGATCGTGGCGAGCGCATTGAAGGCGCCGATCGAGGCGCCCGCCGTCACGATCTCGATGCCGCGGGACAGGCAGTCGCTGCGGATGAGCGGCACGACTTCCTCGTAGACGTAGGCGTCGAAGCGGTTCTGCACGTGCGCGCAGTGCTCCGGGGAATGCTGGCCGGAAACCCAGCGCTGGCCGGCGACGCTGTCGACGGCGTAGACCTTGATGCGGCCGGACTCGATGAGCCCGCCGAGCGCGCCGATGAGGCCCGCCCGCTCGACTTCCTCGGCATCGCCGCCGGCCGTCGGGAACAGCAGCACGGGCGCCCCATAGTGGCCCCAGCGCACGACGCGGGCCGGGCAGGGCAGGCGCTCCGTCGACCAGCCGAAGCTGTCCTTGCGCATCAGCCGCGCCCTTCCGCGGCGCGCCACCGCTGGATGCGCTCGAAGAAGAGCGCCGTGAACTCCTCCACCTCGTGCGCCGGGTAGAGTGCCGTCACCTTCTTGCGCACCGCCTCCTTCGCGGCCGCGGTGCCGAAGAACTCCTCCGCGACCGCATCGAGGTGCGGCAGGTGCCTGGTGCAGAACTCCGTAAACTCCTCCGCCGCGAAGTGCCGGCGGGCGAGCGCGGCGTAGCCCGCGAGCTTCTCGCGGTACGGCAAGTCCCTGGCCGCGATCGCGAAATACGGGTCCCACTCGAGGTTGCGCGTGACGCGCCGGCGCGTGGCCGCGCAGAAGATCGCCCACCTCAGGTTCGCCTTGATGAGCCACGGGAAGTGATAGTGCAGCGAGGTGACCTGCGAGTCCGGGCAGGCGTTCGCGAAGTCGATCGGGTGCCACTGGCCGTCCTGCAGCAGCGCCTCGCAGGAGTTGAAATCCCAGCCGAAGAACGCGTTGATCGTGAGCGTGATGTCCTCGAGCTCGGCCTGCGCCGCCGGCGCGAGGAAGCCGCGCTCCATGCGGTAACGGTCGTGCAGCGGTGCGCCGGGGTCGTAGTTCACGACCCGGGTCTGGGGTCCGAGGCCCACGCAGCGGACGAAGTACTCGTACGGCAGGACCGCCGCCTGCAGGTGCATGACCTTGGTGCCGCTCGCCTCGTACGCGGCCCGCAGCTGCGCCTCGTCGTCGATCTTCGTCACCCCGACCCAGCCGCCGCCGTCGTAGGGCTTCATGAAGAGCGGATAGCCGAGCCGGGCCCCGATCTCACCGAGGTCGAAGAGCTGGGCGTAGCGGGCGAGGGTGGGCTCCAGGTCCGCGGTCTTCTCGTAGGCCTTGGGCGGCAGCATCCAGGTCTCGGGCACCGCGAGACCAAGGCGCATCATGGCGCAGTAGCTCGTGTGCTTCTCGTTCGACTGGATCGACCAGGGGTTGTTGAAGACGTAGGTGTCGTTCAGCACCACGGCCTTTTTGATCCACTCGCGGCTGGTGTGATACCAGTGCGTGAGGCGGTCGATCACCAGGTCGTAGCGCACGGGCTGCCGCAGGTCGAACGGCTCGATCGTCACGCGGCTCGCCTCGAACGACAGCGTGTCCTCGCCGAGCCGTATGCCGAGCTTGAGCCGGCCCAAGATCTCCTCGAAGCAGATCGGCCAGCAGATGTCGGCCCCGAGCGAGAGCCCGATGCGTCGCGTGACGTTCGGCAAGATGCGTCTCCCAGTCCTGGCTTGCGCTATTCGTAGACCATCCACAGCGGACCCGGGAACAGCCACGTGAGCGCCGACTGCAGCCGGTCGCGCCAGTTCTCCCAGTTGTGCCCGTCGCGCACCTCTTCGTAGCGTACCTCAATGCCGTGCTGCCGCAGCAGCGCGAGGAGGCTCCGGTTCTCGTAGATCAGCGACTCGTAGATCCCGCAGGACACGTACAGGCGCTCGGCGGGCCGGCCGGGCCGGCGGCGGAACTCGTTGACGAAGGAGGCGACCGGATCGAACGTCGGCGAGCGCTGGTGGTGGCCGATGTCGGAGAACGCGAACGAACCCGACTGCAGCACGAGCCGGCCGAAGGTGCCGGGGTGGCTCCAGGCCGCGTGCAGGGCAGCGACGGCGCCGAAGCTCGCGCCCATCAGGCCGCGCGCCGCGGCGCTCTCGAGCAGCGGGAAGGAGTGCGCGAGCAGTGCCGGGATCTCCTGTGTCACGAAGCGCGCGTGTGCCGCATGCCCGGCATACTCTTCGAGCCGGTTGGGCGATTGCGTGAACGCGGCGATCAGCGGCGGTATCTCCAGCCGGTGGATGAGGTTATCGAGCACCGCCTGCAGGCTCGCGTAGCGCAGGTAGTCGAAGCCGTCGTGGACGATGAGCAGCGGGTAGCGGCGCGTGCGGCGGAAACGCGCGGGGACGTAGAGGCCGACGTGGCGCTCCCCGCCGAATGCCGCGCTATGCACGAGCAGGTCCTCGACCGTGCCCGGCCGCGCCTCGGCATCCGGCAGCGTCCAGTTCGGACGCAGGTACCCGTGCGCCTGCGCGACGGAATTCGCGCCGAACGGGTCCGTCGCCTGCAGGGGGTTGAGCGGGTCGAGGATCCACTCCTGCCGCCCATCGCGCACTACCTCGAGCTTGTACTCGATGCGGGAGTTCTGCGGCACGTCGATGCGCAGCAGCCACAGGTCGGTCGCCTCGACGCGCTCGAAGGGCTGCGCCGCGGGGAGGCCGTGGATCCAGAGCCGCAGCCGCACCGCCTCGGCTGCGCCCCGGTAGACGAACGTGAGCCCGCCGGGATCGACGATCGGCGAGCGGCTGACCTCGCGCAGGGCCGCGATCGCGCTGGCCGGCGTGCCGGGCAGGGCAGCGCTCATGCGCCGGCCTCGAGCGGTTCAGTGGCACCGCTCCTCAGGAGCCGCGAGGTGGCGGCGGCCTGGCGGAGCCGGCCGCGCTGCCAGTGCAGCACGCTGCCATCGTCGAGCGTGTGACAGGTGGCCGGCGCGAAGCGGCGCGCCAGGAGCGCGACGCGCCGGCGGTCCTCGAGCGCGAGCCGGGTCCTCGCCTGCGGCAGGAAGACCGCGTTCTTGATCAGGCCCAGGCCCGCCTCGAAAACCTCGGCATTCCCCGCCCCCTGTGGCGGATGGTCGTGGAAGAGGATGACGCGCTCGGCGAGCGCCATCGCGCCCGCCGACCACGCGATGACCGCCTTGCCGCGCAGCAGGGAGCGCAGGTCGAAGAGCCGGAGCCGGTTGAGCAGCACCGCCACGTGACCGCCCGCGATGCAGACGTAGCCGGCGACCTCGATCAGGTGGCGCAGCTCCTCGTGCTGGCGGGTCAGGACCGGATGGTGCGCCGGCGACCAGCGCGACTCGAAGCGCTCGTGCACGCGCGCGATGGACCGCAGTTGCTCGGCGTCGAGGCGGCGCAGTGCGCCGATCGCAGCGCGCCGGGTCCGGCGGAGAATCTCCGAATCCCCCTCGCGCTCCAGCAGCTCGCGGGCGGCCGCCTTGGCGTGCGCGAGGCGGCCGCGGTAGATCTCCTGCAGGGCCCGCAGCTCGTTCTGGCGCTGCCGGTACTGTGCGTGGAGCTCCGGATCCTGCACGAACGCGCCCTCGGCGCGCTCGTACAGGCGGAGGTCGCGGACCTTCTGCCCCAGGTGCGCCTCGAGCGGGCCCAATTCGCCCTCGCGCTCCTGCCAGCCGGCCGTGACGGCCACGGGCGGGCCCTCGAGCCCCGCGCGCTCGAGCGCCTCCCGCAGGTTCGGAGTGCGATACTGTGGACCGAGGATCAGGAGGTGCGGCATCGGTGGCCCAAGCCTGAGAACCGGGCGCCAGCCTGTCAATCCGCGACTGCCCGCCGCCGAGTGCAAGAACGGGGAGGGACTCCCCACCGACACGACGACCTTCGTGCGGCTCCTCGAATCCCGGCGGAATCGACAGGACGACTGGTACCGGGTCCCGGCGGGGCATGTGGAGCTCTGCAACGTGCCGATCCCGGTGCGTCCTCGCCCCTGATGCTGCACCGCAGTATTCTGGTGTCGCCTGCATTGCGGCTGGCGCGCCGCCGTTGCGTTTGGCGAATTGCCCGGCGGCAACGAAACGCGCAACGTAGGCTCCTGAGACCGATAGGGGGATGACGATGGAACGCTTCTGGCTCGAGCAGTATCCGGCCGGCGTGCCGGCCGACGTGGACGTCAATCAGTATTCCTCGCTGGTGCAGCTCCTCGAGGAAGGTTTCCGCGCGCATGGCAACCGCAATGCGTTCGCGTTCATGGACCGCTACTTCACCTTTGCCGAGATCGACCGCTGCTCGGCGGCGTTCGGTGCCTGGCTGCAGAAGCGCGGGCTGCCGCGCGGCGCGCGCGTCGCCATCATGATGCCGAACGTCGTGCAGTACCCGATTGCGCTCGCGGGCGTGCTGCGCGCCGGCTACATCGTCGTCAACGTCAACCCGCTCTACACGCCGCGCGAGCTCGAACACCAGCTCAAGGACTCCGGCGCCGAAGCGATCGTCATCCTGGAGAATTTCGCCTCGACCCTGCAGCAGGTGCTGCCGCGCACCGCGGTGAAGCACGTCATCGTCGCCTCGATCGGCGACCTGCTCGGGTTCCCGAAGGGCGCCATCGTCAATTTCGCGGTGCGGCGGCTGAAGAAGATGGTGCCCCCGTACTCGCTGCCGGGGCACGTGCGCTTCAACGATGTGCTCGACGAAGGCGCGCGCGGCCGGCTCGAGCCCGCCAACCTCGGCCCCGACGACATCGCGTTCCTGCAGTACACGGGCGGCACCACGGGTGTGGCGAAGGGCGCGATGCTCACGCACCGCAACCTCGTCGCCAACGTGCTGCAGATGGAGGCGTGGGTACAGCCCGCGCTCAACGACACCTCGCGTGGCCCGGTGCCGGAGCAGCTCGTCTACATTTGCGCGCTCCCGCTCTACCACGTCTTCGCGCTGACCGTGAACTGCCTCGAGGGCCTCCGGCTCGGCAGCCTGAACGTGCTGATCGCGAATCCCAGGGACATCGCCGGCTTCGTCAAGGAGCTCGCCAAGTACAAGTTCCACGTCCTGCCCGGGGTCAACACGCTGTTCAACGCGCTTGCCGAGAACGCCGAGTTTCGCAAGCTCGACTTCTCGAGCCTGCGCATCGCGAACGGCGGCGGCATGGCCGTGCAGCGCGCGGTCGCGGAGAAGTGGCTCAGGATCACCGGCATCCCGATCATCGAGGGCTACGGCCTCTCCGAGACCTCGCCGGTGGCCACCTCCAACCTGATCACCTCCCGCGAGTACAACGGCACGATCGGCCTGCCGTTTCCGAACACGGAGATCGCGATCTTGGACGACGCGGGCCAGCCGCTGCCGCTCGGCGCGGCGGGCGAGATCGGGATCCGCGGCCCGCAGGTGATGGCGGGCTACTGGCAGCGCCCCGACGAGACCGCGAAGGCGATGACGCCGGACGGGTTCTTCAAGTCGGGCGACATCGGCATCATGGACGAGCGCGGCTACATCCGCATCGTCGATCGCAAGAAGGACATGATCATCGTCTCCGGCTTCAACGTGTACCCGAACGAGATCGAGGGCGTGCTCGCGACGCACCCCGGGGTCATCGAGTGCGCCGTCGTGGGCGTGCCGGACGAGCGCACAGGGGAGGCAGTGAAGGTGTTCGTCGTCCGCAAGGATCCGTCGCTCACCGAGGCGGAGCTCATGGAGTTCTGCAAGCAGAACTTCACGGGCTACAAGAAGCCGAAGTACATCGAGTTCCGGGAGGAACTGCCGAAGAGCAACGTCGGCAAGATCCTGCGCCGCGAACTGCGCGACCAGCCGCCGGCGGCACAGGCGAAGACCGCCTGAGGGCCGCCGCTCCCGGCACTGGCGGCGGCGCGGCGCCAGATGTCCGCAGGGGCGGGCGGGGGCCCGCCTATTGCCCCTTGAACTGCGGCTTGCGTTTCTGCACGAACGCCGCCATCGCCTCCGACAGGTCGCTCGAGTGCAGGAACGCCGCGTTCCACAGCGCGACGTAATCGAGGTTGGCCTCTGTCGCCCGGCGCTCGGCGGCGCCGAGGACGTGCTTCGAGCCCTGCACGGCGAGCGGGGAGTTGGCGGCCACTTCCGCGGCGACGGCGCGGGCGCGCGCAAGCGCGGCCGCTGCGTCGGGGAACACCTCGCTCACGAGGCCGATCTCCCGCGCGCGCGCGGCATCGATGTCGCGCCCGGTAAAGATCAGTTCCCTCGCCGCGGCGTCGCCGACGACGCGGGGCAGCCGCTGCAGCGTCCCCACGTCCGCCACCATGGCGATGCGGGTCTCGCGCACCGAGAACACGGCGTCCGCCGCGGCGAAGCGCAGGTCGCAGGACGTGATCAGGTCCATGCCGGCGCCGAGGCAGGCACCGTGCACGGCGGCGATGACCGGCTTGTCGGTGTTGGCGAAGGAGCTCACCGTCCCCTGGTACTTGCGGATGTCGTCGTAGAGCGCCCTGCGCTTGCCGACGGGTGACTCCCCTTGGCCGGAGAGCGAGCCCTGATTCGCGAGCCCGGGCGCGTGGTCCATGAGATCAATGCCCGCACAGAACGCCTTGCCTTTGCCAGCCAGCACGATCACGCGGACCTCCGGGTCGGCATCGAGGCTCGCCACGGCCTGCGGGATCGAGACCCACAGCGCGCGGTGTAGCGCATTCAGCTTCTCGGGGCGGTCGAGCCAGAGCACCGCGACGGCGCCGTCGCGTTCGATCGTCAGGTTCTCAAAGGTCATGGTCATTTCCGTGGGGTCGAGGGGGCGCCGGCGGCGCGTCGCACCGCGTCTGTCGCCCAGCGTAGAAAGGCATCGGTGGTGCCCGGAGCGAGCGAGGCGAGCTTGCCGAGCAGCGCGCCGCCGGGCGGCACGGCGACTTCCGTGAGCCGGAAGCGTACGGCGGCGAAGATCGCCCAGACGACCCAGGACGGCGGCATGTTTAGCTGCCTTGGCCACAGGCCGGCCGTCTGCGGCCGCGCGAGCGCCTCTTCCACCATCGGGGTCTCAACCACGCCGGGCAGAATGAGCGAGACGTGCACCGGCTCGCCCTGCAGCTCCGTGCGCAGCGCCTCGGTGAGTCCCACCAGCGCGAACTTGGTCGCTGAATACCCGCCGAGCGGCGAGAAGCCGCGCCGTCCGGCCAGCGAGGCGATGTTGACGATGTGGCCGCCGCCCTGCGCGCGCATCAGCTTGACGGCCGATTGCATCACGGAGAGCGCACCGAACAGGTTCACATCCATCATCCGCTGCAGGTCGGCGGCGCGAATGTCGAGCACCTCCGCCGGAATCATCACGCCGGCGTTGTTCACGACCACATCGATGCGCCCGAAGCGGGCGACGGCCTTGCGGAAGCAGGCCTCCACCGACTTCGGTCGCGTCACGTCGGTGGCGACCGCCAGCGCCCGGACCCCCTGCCGGCGCGCGGCGGTGGCGACCTTCGCCAGGGTCTCGGCACGGCGCGCGGCGAGCACGACGTTTGCCCCGGCCGCAGCAAAGGCGAGCGCGGCCTCGCGCCCGATGCCGCTCGAGGCGCCGGTGATGAGCACGGTCCTGTCGTCGAAGCGAAATCCCGGTATGCGCATGATGCAAAGGGTAGCGCGTCCGGCGCCGCGGGCCTAGAAGACTCCCGCCGCGAGCCCGGCGGCGAGCGTCTGGCCGAGTTCCCGGCAGCGCGCGAGCGCCTCCGCTTCGGGCTCGCCGCGGACCACCAGGGCCTCTGCGACCTTGAGCCAGCGATAGCCGGTCGCGATCCGCTCGATCGCGGCGACCGCGCCGGTGCCGTCATTGCCCGCCGAGACGAACACGGCGTAGGGCAACCCATCCACCTTGCCCTCCGCCGGATAGTAGGTGCGGTCGAAGAAGTCCTTCACGGCGCCGGCCATGTAGCCGAACTTCTCCGGCGTGCCGATCAGGAGCGCGTGCGCCCAGAGCAGGTCCTCGAGCGTCGCTTGCAGGGCGGGCAGGCTCCGCAGCACCAATTCGGTCGAGAACTCGGCCGCGCCGGCCTGAACCTCGGCCGCCATGCGCTCGAGCCGGCCGCCCGGCTGTCCGCCCGTGATGAGCAGCAGGTGCTTCACGGGGAGGCTGGTGTCATTCGTGCGCTGCGCCAGCCGCCGAATCGGTAGTAGAGGGTGGCGAGCAGCAGCGAGACGGTCGAGGCGACCGGGAAACTCCACCAGATCGCATTCTCCTGCCAGCGCCCGAGCAGCGCGTAGGCGATCGGGAAGCGCACGAGCCACAGCGACACGAACAGCAGGATGACCGGCACGATCACCGCGCCGGTCGAGCGCACGACGCCGAACAGCACCATGGTCGCGCCCGACAGGATGAAGGACACGAGCACGATCCGGTTCCCATGGGCCGCCAGGTCGACTGCCGCGCTGTCGCTCGGCAGGAACAGCGATAGCACGGGACGGCCGACCAGTTCGAGCAGGAGCACGAGGCCGCCGGTGATGGCGAAGCTCAAGGCGAGGCCGGCGCGCATCGTGGCACCGACCCGCGGCCAGTGGCCGGCGCCCACGTTCTGCGCCGCCATCGAGGAGACCGCGGCACTTACGGCGAGCGCGGGCATCTGCACGTAGTTCCACACCTGCATGGCCGCGCCGAAGGCCGCCGTGACCTGCGAGCCGAAGCGGTTCACCAGCCCGATCATGGCGATCAGGCTCGAGGCCATCACCAGCATCTGCAGGCCCATTGGCAGGCCCTTGGTCACGAGCGTGCGCACGATGGCCCAGTCGGGCCGGAAGAGGTGCAGCTCGTCGCGGCCGATGCAGAGCGCGTTGCGCTGCCGGTAGAGGTGCACGACCATCGCGACCAGGCTCACGGCGGCGGCCACCAGGCTCGCGGTGGCGGAGCCCGCGATCCCGAGGCGCGGCACCGGCCCCAGGCCGAAGATGAACAGCGGGTTGAGGACCACGTCGAGCGCGACGTTGAGCAGCAGGAAGCGAAACGGCGTCCGCGAATCGCCCGCGCCGCGCAGCACGCCCATGACGAAGAAGTAGAGGAAAGACAGGGGCAGCGCCACGAGCGTGATCCGAAGGTAGGCGATCGCGTAAGGAATGACGTCCGCCGGCGTGCGCAGCCAGGCGAGCAGCGGCCGCATGAAGACGATGCCGCCGGCGGCCACCAGCACGGCAAAGCCCACGAAGAACGTGGCGCTCGTGCCGACGATCCTGCGGGCGGCGGGCAGATCCCTGGCGCCAAAGCGCTGTGCGACGAGGATGGTGGCGGCCATCGACAGGCCGAACACGCCGCCCAGCACCAGGAACATGAGGAGGCTCACGTTCGAAGTCGCCGCGAGCGCCGCCTCGCCCAGGTACTTGCCCACCCAGATCGAGTTGATCGAGCCGTTCAGGGTCTGCAGCACGTTGCCGAGCAGCATCGGCAGCGTGAAGAAAAAGAGCGAGCGCGGGATCGAGCCTTCCGTGAGCGAGCGGCGATTCGAGTTCATATGTCTTCTGTCTCTCCCGCCTTCCCGCGCGGGAGAGGGTCGGGTCGGGACCTGGGGATTGCTGTTCGTTTCTGCTGCGGCCTAGGCGGCCGCCGTCGCGTGGCGATTGCGCAGCTTCGCGAGCAGCTCCTCCTGCCGCTGGCGCATGGCCGTGAGGTGCTGCACCTTGACCGGGCCATAGCCGCGGATGTGCTCCGGCAGGGAGGCGAGCTCGACCGCCATGGCGTGATTGCCCGGATCGAGCCGGGCGAGCAACTCCTCGAGCAGCGCCTCGTAGTCGGCGATCAGGCGACGGTCCAGCCTGCGGTCGGCGGTGTAGCCGAAGACGTCGAAGGCCGTGCCGCGCAGGCCCTTCAGGCGCGCGAGCACGCCGAACACGGGCAGCATCCACTCGCCGAACTCTCTCTTACGGATCTTGCCGGTCTTCGGGTCCGGCCGCGTGAGGAGCGGCGGGGCGAGGTGAAAGCGCAGCCGGTAGTCGCCCTGGAAGGTGCTCGCGATCTGCTCGCGGAACTCCGCGGAGCGGTGCAGGCGGGCGACCTCGTACTCGTCCTTGTACGCGAGCAGCTTGAAGTAGTAGCGGGCCACGGCTTCGGCGAGGCCGGTGAGCCCCCGACCGCGCTCGCGCTCGACCTGGCGCACGCGCTGCACGAGCCGGCCATAGCCTTCGGCGTAGGCGGCGTCCTGGTAGTCCGTGAGGAAGGCCACGCGCCGCTGCACGAGCGCATCGAGTGTTTGCGCCGCCGGAATCCTCGCGACTGCGGGCGAGGCGGCCGCGAGCTGTCGCTCGATGGCGAGTGGATCGTGGGCCGCCAGCCGGCCGAGGAGCAGGGCGCGCTTGTTGAACTCCACCGCCTGCCCGTTCAGCTCGATCGCCCGTTCCACCGCCGCGAGCGACAGCGGCAGGCCACCAGCCTGCAGGGCGTACCCCACCATCAGGAAGTTGGCGCCGAGCGTGTTGCCGAGGAGCTTGAGCGCGATGCTGGTTGCGTCGAAGGTGTGCAGTCGCTCCGCCGCTACCGCCTGGCGGATCGGGCGGAGCTCGGCGTCGAGGTCGAGCTTGAGGTCCGGGTTCAGCTGGAAGAAGGCTGTCGGCTGCAGCCAGGAATTGACGACGACACGGGTGCGCTCGCGGTCGAGGGTCAGCACGGAGTCCTTCTCGGCGGCGGTGACGAGGTCGCAGCCGAGCAGCAGGTCCGCCTCGGCGAGGCCCACGCGCGCCCCGGGCAGCTCGGCCGAGCTGTCGCCGATGCGCAGGTGGCTCCACACCGCACCGTTCTTCTGCGCGAGGCCCGTCATGTCGATGACGCTCGCGCGACGGCCCTCGAGGTGCGCGGCCATGGCGAGCACCGAGCCGACCGTCACCACCCCCGTGCCGCCGATGCCGGCGATGAGCACGTTCCAGCTGTCACGCACGTCGGGCGCAAGCGGTGGCGGCAGGGTGGCGAGGAGCGATGCGTCGAGCGCGGCGGCCTGCGGCTTGCGCAGCTCGCCGCCGTGTACCGTGACGAACGATGGGCAGAGGCCCTTCACGCAGCTGTAGTCCTTGTTGCAGTTGGACTGGTCGATCTCGCGCTTGCGGCCGAACTCGGTCTCCTTCGGCAGTACCGAGACGCAGTTCGACTGCACCGAGCAGTCGCCGCAACCCTCGCAGACCGCGGCGTTGATCAGCACGCGCTTCGGCGGGTCGGGCATCTCCTTGCGCTTGCGGCGGCGGCGCTTCTCCGCCGCGCAGGTCTGCTCATAGACGATCGCGGTGACGCCGGCGACGCTGCGCATCTCGCGCTGCACGGCATCCAGCTCGTCGCGATGATGGACCGTTACCTCGGCTGGCACGCCCGCGCTCTGGACGCGGAACTTGTCCGGGTCGTCCGAGACGAGCGCCACGCGCTTCACGCGCTCGGCCAGGAGCTGCCAGCAGATCTCCGCCGGCGAGAGGTGGCCCTCGACCGGCTGGCCGCCGGTCATGGCGACCGCGTCGTTGTAGAGGACCTTGTAGGTGATATTGGCGCCCGCCTGCACCGCCCCGCGCACGGCCAGCAGCCCCGAGTGGTAATAGGTGCCGTCGCCCAGGTTCTGGAAGACGTGCGGCAGGGCCGTGAACGGCGCGATGCCCGTCCAGTTGAGGCCCTCGCCGCCCATCTGCGTCGGCATCAGCGTGCGACGGTTCATGGCACCCGCCATCGTGTGGCAGCCGATGCCGGCGAGGGCGATGCTGCCCTCCGGTACCTGCGTCGAGGTGTTGTGCGGGCAGCCGGAGCAGAAATAGGGCGTCCGCATGGCCGGGCCGGCGGCGTTCTCCTTGGCGCGAAGCACGCGGCCCTTGAGCACCTCGATCCGGCGGGCGAGATCGGCGTCGAGCGCACCGAGTGCGGCGAGCCGGTTCGCCACCGCCAGCGCCACCACGCCGAACGACAGCTGCTCGACATCGGGCAGCAGCGGCGCGCCCGTCTCGTCGCGCTTGCCGACGAGCCGCGGCCGAGTGCCGGTCGGCAGGTGGTAGAGGATCTTCGCCGCCTGGTCCTCCACAAACGCCGCCTTCTCCTCGACGAACAGCAGTTCCTCGTGGCCCGCGGCGAAGGCCTTCAGCCCCTCCGGCTCGACCGGCCAGATCATGCCGAGCTTGTAGAGGCGAAGGCCGAGCTCGCGCGCACGCGCCGCGTCGATGCCGAGTGCGGCGAGTGCCTGCTGCAGGTCCACGTAGCCCTTGCCGGTGGCCACGATGCCGAGCCGGCGGCGCGGCCCGTCGATCACCACGCGGTCGATGCCGTTGGCGCGCGCAAAGGCGTGCGCCGCCGGCAACCGGAAGCGGGTGACGAGCATCTCGTCGGCCTCGCGCATGACCATCGGGCGCGGGTTGGTGTTGAGCCCCGTCGGCGGGGCCGGGACTTCGGGCCGGTTGTAGCGGTGACGCGCCGGATCGATGTCGATGGTGGCCGTGCCCTCGACCACCTCGTTCACGCACTTTAACCCGACCCACAGCCCCGAGAACCGCGACAGCGCCCAGCCAAGCAGGCCGTAGTCGAGCAGTTCCTGCACTGAGCTCGGATACAGCACCGGGATGTGGTTGGCAGCGAGCGCCTGCTCGCTCTGGTGCGAGACCGTGGAGGACTTGCCGGGGTGATCGTCGCCCATCGCCACCAGCACGCCGCCGTGCCGCGAGGCCCCCTGCCGGTTGCCATGCTTCAGCGCATCGCCGCTGCGATCGACCCCCGGCCCCTTGCCGTACCAGATCGCGAACACGCCGTCGTACTTGGCCCCTGGCAGCAGCGGCGCCTGCTGCGTGCCCCATACCGCGGTGGCCGCGAGGTCCTCGTTGACCCCCGGCCGGAAGACGATGTGCGATTCCTTAAGGCGCGGCAGCTCACTCCACAACTCGAGGTCGTAGGCGCCGAGCGGCGAGCCGCGGTAGCCGCTGATGAAGCCGGCGGTGTTGTGGCCCGCCGCGACGTCGAGTGCGCGCTGCATGAGCGGCAGCCGCACGAGCGCCTGGTTGCCGCTCACGAAGATACGGCCCTCGGGCTGCGTGTATTTGTCGTCGAGGGTGACGGTCTTGAGAACGGCTGCCATGCGCGCACCTCCCTGGAACGGGTAGGTTAAACCCTCTCCCGTCGGCGAGGGGAGAGGATGTGGCAGCCCGGCGGCCCTCGTCCGCTTACTTCAGGAAATCGGCGGCCGGCGTGTACGCCATGCCGAGATCGTGCGCGACCGCGGCATTGGTGATGTGGCCGGCGTGCACGTTCAAGCCGTTCGCGAGGTGCGGGTCGGACTTGAGCGCCGCAGCCCAGCCGAGGTCGGCGATCTTGCGCGCAAACGGCAGTGTGGCGTTGTTGAGCGCGAAGGTCGAGGTGCGCGGTACGGCACCCGGCATGTTCGTCACGCAGTAGTGAATCGTGTCGTCGATGACGAAGATGGGATCGGCGTGCGTCGTCGGGCGGCTCGTCTCGAAGCAGCCGCCCTGGTCGATGGAGATGTCCACGAGCACGGAGCCCGCCTTCATGCGGCGCACCATATCGCGGTTGACGAGGTGCGGGGCCGCCGCGCCCGGGATCAGCACGGCGCCGATGACGAGATCGGCATCGTGCACCAGCGCGTCGATGTGCTCCTGGGTGGAGTACTCGGTGCGCAGCGACGACCCGAAGATCGTGGACAGCTCACGCAGGCGCTTCACCGAGCGGTCGACGACCGTTACGTCGGCACGCAGGCCGACGGCCATCTCCACCGCGTTCGTGCCCGCCACACCACCGCCGAGCACGACGACCTTCGCCGGCGCGACACCCGGTACGCCGCCGAGCAGGATGCCGCGGCCGCCGCTCGCCTTCTGCAGGTAGTAGGCCCCGACCTGCACCGACATGCGGCCGGCCACTTCGCTCATCGGCGTCAGCAGCGGCAGCGAGCCGTCCGGCGCCGTCACGGTTTCATAGGCGATGCAGGTGGCGCCCGACTTCACCAGTGCCTCCGCCTGCGCCTTGTCGGCGGCGAGGTGCAGGTAGGTGTAGAGCACCTGGCCCGCGCGCAGCATCGCGCACTCCTGGGGCTGCGGTTCCTTCACCTTGACGATGAGTTCGGAGTTGGCGAACACCTCTTCGGCGGTCGCGGCGATCTTGGCGCCCACGCGCTGGTAGTCCGCATCGGCGAACCCGATGCCCGCGGCGGCGCCGCTCTGCACCAGCACCTCGTGTCCGGCGTCGACCAGTTCGCGGACGGAATGCGGCACGAGGCCGACGCGATACTCATGGACCTTGATTTCCTTGGGCACACCGATGCGCATGGCTCTCCCCTCGCTGGTTCGGTCGGTTGGTCGTTCTGAGGACGTGCACTCCTCCCCACAGCATAGTTGGCGGGCGGGGCGAGATCCTGCAAAATCATCGACCGTAGAGTCGCTTTACGCAATTAACTGTCTCAAAGCGTCAAGAGCACGCAGGAAGATTCGAATGAAGCTGGACCGGATAGATAACCTCATTCTCGCCGCCCTGCAGCGCGACGGGCGCCTCACCAACCGCGAACTGGCCGAGCGGGTCCACTTGAGCGAGTCCGCCTGTCTGCGGCGGGTGCGCGCTCTCGAGGATGCCGGCGTCATCGACGGCTACGCGGCACGGGTCAACCAGGGCAAGGTCGGGCTCCCGGGCAACGTCTTCGTCAGCATCACGCTCAACCGCCAGGAACAGGCCGACCTCGCGGCCTTCGAGGAGGCCGTGCAGCGCGTGCCGGAGGTCATGGAGTGCTACCTCATGACCGGACAGCAGGACTACCTGCTGCGGGTCGCGGTTTCCGATCCCAGCGACTTCGAGCGACTGCACAGCCAGCACCTGACCCGGCTGCCGGGGGTGGCGCGGGTGCAGTCGAGCTTCGCACTGCGCACCGTGCGCAAGGGTTACGAGCTGCCGCTGCGCGACTGACAGCGCGCGGCCTGGGGGCGACGTCGACGTCCTGGTTCGAGAGCCTGCTGCTCGGCTTCGTCCCCACGTCTTCGACACGCCAGCTGTGATGTCTCAGGACGTTATTCCCGGCTGAAGATGTGCCCATTCGGGCGCCTCCGCTGAAGCTTCTGGATACCAGGCCAGAAGCTCCAAGGGCGTCCCAAATGGACGTGCATCAGAACGCAAGGCTGACCCCGCGGCGCCCATGTTGCGTTCGGCGTTGATGTTGTCGCCGCAATGCGGCGATCCGCAACGTGCGGAACCGGCTGCGGCCAGATGACGCGACTTGGCTCTGTCGAACGGCGCGCCGGACGCGAGCGTAGGTTCAGGGCGCCGGATCCGCGGGATAGGTCTCCAGGACTGGCCCGAGCGCCTCCTTGAGCGGGCCGAGCCACGGCTCGTAATTGCGCCACTGGTCCACCCCTTCGCGAAAGATCGGCTGTCTCACTTGCTCGGAGCTCGGGGAATGCACCGCGCGGTCGGTCTCGTAGAACCGCAGGCACGCGTCCTCGAAGGGCAGGTCGCAATAAGCCAGCAGTCGACGCACCTCGGTTTCGGTGTCTTCGACCATGCGCTCGTAGATCACCCGGTGCACCCGCCCGGGAAGCACCGCGTCGAAGTGGGCCATGAGATCCACGTAGTCCCGGCAAAACCGGCCGATGTCCTCGAGGCTGTTCGTGAAGTACTGGCCGCGGGTGAAATGCTGCTTGAAGTTGGAAAAGCAGCAACTGAGCGGATGGCGGCGCGCATCGATGATCTTCGCATTAGGCAGCATCAGGTGGATGAAGCCAATGTGCGTCCAGTTGTTCGGCATCTTGTCGATGAAGATGGGCGCGCCGGACTTGCGGTGAATCCGCGTCTGCCGGAGGTAGCGCTCGCCCAATGCACGGAACTCATCGGCCTCGAGTTTCGCGAGCAGCTCGGGGTAGGGCGACGGATCGGATTTCCTGAATCGGTCAATCAGGGAATGCGCCATCTGGCCGACATCGGCCAACTCCATCGTGCCCTCGACCTGCGAGTGGCTCGAGAGGATCTGCTCCACGAGCGTTGAACCGGCGCGTGGCAGTCCGACGATGAAGATAGGGTCCCGGTCCTTGCAGCCCCAGCCCTCGCGCTGCCGGAGGAATTCTGCACTGAAGAGTGCCTTGTTCCGGCGAACGTACGCCGTTGTCTCGTCCGCGACATACGCTTCGGCAGGCAGGGACGCACGGCGAACGCGATTACCCTCTGCGTACTGCACGAACGACTCTGCGTACTCCCTCTTGTCCTCGAGCGCCTTGCCGAGTGCAAAGTGAAAGTGCATGCGGTCTTCGGCTGGAAGGTCGGGTCGTGCGATCTGCGCGCGCATGGACTCGATATCGGAGCCCGCAAAGCGAAACGTCTTCAGATTGGCAAGACTCCAGTAGGCTTCGCCCAGGGCCGGTGCGAGTTCGATGCTGCGGCGATACGCCGCTATGGAGTCGTCACGACGCCCGGCTGTCTTGAGCGAGTGGCCGTAGGCCAGCCAGATCTTGGCGTTGCTCGGGTAGTTGGCCAGTACGCCCGCAAATGCGTCGATCGCATGCTCGTACTCCCCAATCTGCGTCAGCGCATTCGCCTGCAGGTTGCGATAGCTGGGGTTTTCCGGATCGACGGCGAGCAGCTTGGCAATCTCAGCAAGTGCCTCAACCGTCTTGTTCTGGTTGACCAGCACGACCGCATAGCTGTGCCGGGCGGCCGTGAAGTCCGGCGCGACTTCCAGGCATCGGGCGAGGATGTCCTCCGCGTCCCCATAGCGCCCGAGTCGTGCGGCCACCTCGGCGAGCATGCGCAGAGCGGCCGCGTCGGTTGGGTGCTGGTCGAGGTGTGCCCGCAGTAGCCTCTCGGCCTCGGCATGGCGTCCGTCGCAAAGGGCCGCCGCAGGGGCGAGCAGCTCGGGGTTGCCGGTAGAGACCGCGAGATGATTGGCATAGGCGAGGTCCGCGCTGGCGGGGTCCCCCAGTGCGATCATGTGGTCGGCGATCAGGAGCCACGCCTCACCAATGTCCGGTTTGAGGCGGGCCGCATAATGCAGTGCCGCTACGGCGTCACGGGCGCGACCGGCGAGGCCGAAGGTCACTCCAAGTTCATAATGCGCCGGCGCCCATTTCGGATGTGCGCCCGCGAGCGGCTGCAGGATCTCGATGGCGGAGGCGATCGCACCGTGGTTGCGCCGCGCCATGCCCAGGAGCAGTGACGCCAGAGGGTGGCCAGGGGAGCTCCGGAGGATATGCTGGGCTCTCTCCGCGGCAAGCAACGGCTGCGAGGCGAGTAGCTTCGCCGCCTCGTTTATCGCGAGCTCAACGTCTTTGACAGGTTCCGCTGCGCCGCTCATCCACGATCCTCGGGCCTGATAATTCGAACCGCGAATGAAAGACCTCGACGTTCCGATTGTCAAACGTCTCGGAGGGCCTGGCGCGCGGGGCGCACAGACCCTCGCGCTCGACGCGTAGCGCGCACGCGGACGTCTATAGTATGTGGCAAGTATGTCGCAAGAGCTTTGCGAGCCACGTTTCGATGCGCGCCGTCAACGATCCGAGAGCCTTCTTGCGTGACTGCCTGCTGACGGCCGCGGCGATGATCCTGGCCGGCGTTGTCGGCCCGCCTCCGGCCATTGCTCAGGTTTCGGAGGGCGCCGCTGCCGGCAGCCCGGCGTCCGCCGACTCGCTGGCGCCCGAGCCCCTGTACGCGGCGCCGACGCGGCTCGACCGGGCGGGACGGGTGCTCGCCGCCGTCATGATCAACGGCCAAGGGCCGTTCCGCTTCATCGTCGACACCGGGGCGAATCGCTCGGCGATCGCGCCGAAGACTGCGACAAAGCTCGGCCTGATCTCGCAAGCGCAGTCCGCGGTTGACGTGCAGGGCGTGACCGGCGCGGCGATGCTGCCATCGGTCGACGTCGATACCCTGCAGGCGGGCGAGATCCTGATGTCGCACATCCGCCTGCCGGTGCTCGCGAGCGAGGTGTTCGCGGACGCCGATGGCATCCTCGGCATCGAGGGCCTCGGCAACGCCCGCATCGAGGTCGACTTTGTCAACGACCGCGTGACGATCACCGCATCAAACGGCAAGCGTACCTCCTCCGACAGCCTGATCGTGCCGGTGCGCCTCGAGCACGGCGGCCTGCTGACGACGGAGGGCCGCATGGGCGGACTGCCGGTTCACGTCGTGGTCGACACCGGGGCCGAGCGCACGCTCGGCAATGCGCCGCTGCGTGATGTGCTGATGCATCGCGTCCCGGCGGATCGGCGCACCTCGACTCAGGTCCTGGGCGCGACGCCGGCGATTGCGAGCGGCATCTCTTTCGTCGCCCCCGCGCTGGAGTTCGGGCAGGTCCGTCTCGCCAACCTGCCGGTGACGTTCGGGAACCTGCACATCTTCGACGTCTGGGGTCTCGCCGACGAGCCGGCAGTCGTCATCGGCATGGACCTGATCGGAACCTTGCGCCGGTTCGCGGTGGACTACCGCCGCCGGGAATTGCAGCTCACGACGTTCCGCGACACGGTGCCGAATGTGCACAAGTGCGGTCCGAACGAGTGCGGGTCGCGCATCCCGCCACCCTCCGGTAGCTGAGTCAGGCCACGCCGCTGCCCTCGAGCAGCCCCTGCCTCGCGAGTGCGTCGCGGAGCGGGCCCAGGTGGGCGGCGTAGCGGCGCCAGGCGCCAACGCCCTCGGGATTCAGCGGGCGGCGGACCTGCAGCTGGCTCGACGTCAGCACCACGCTGCGCTTTTCATGGAATGACGCCCAGTCCGCCGGTCGCTCGAGGCCGACGAACTCGAAGACGCGCGCGGTCTGCGCGTCCGGCTCGCGGAGCAGGGCCTCGAAATCGACGCTGAGGATGCGTCCCGGCAGCACCCGCTTCCAGTACGCCGTCACCTCGGTGTAGACGCGCATGAACGCCGCGATCGACTCGAAGTGGTAGCTCCACGCGAGGCCGCTGTGGAACAGGCGGCGGAAGCACGACCACGCGACGTCCATGGGATCGCGCTGCATGTGGATGATCCGGGCGTTCGGCAGGGCCTGCGCCAGCGCGCCGACGTACAGGTAGTTGACGAGGCCCTTGTCGATCACGCCGTCGGCGCGGCCGAAGCGGCGCACGAGCCTGCCCACGTAGGCGTCAGCGACCCGCTCCCAGGCGGCGCGCTCCCCGCCGCATGCCTGCACGAAGCTGGCAACGCGCGCGGGCGAGGGCGGCGAGAACGCAAGGCAGGCCAGGTTCAGCAGCTTCAATTCGCCGCCGGAGATGGTCGCCGGGCTTGATGCCAGGATGCGCTCCATCAGGGTCGTACCGGAGCGAGCGCAGCCAATGACGAGGATCGGGCGCTCGATCCGTTCCGTCGCCGCCGAGCCCAGCAGCCGCTCCGGGGGAAAGGCGGCGCTGACGGCGGCCGCCTCGGCGAAGAGTTCCGCCATGCGCGGTACGCGGCCGCCGAGCACGCGGGCCGCGCCACGCACGAACCAGGCGTATGCCCGGTCCACCTCGCCCAGGTCGTCGTAGGCCTTGGCGAGCGCGTAGGCGAAGGGCGCTCCTTCCGGGCGCTCGCCGGCGGCGGCCGCGAGTTTCTCCAGTTCGGCAAGTTCCGGGTCCTGCGGCTGGAATGTCCGCAGGGCGGCAAGCCGCTCCCACGCGATCGGCGAGCGCGGGGCGCGACGGATCGCGAGCCTGAGTGACCGCAGCGCCTCCTCTTCCCGCCCCAGCCGCGCGAGGTAGATGCCGCTCGCGACCGCCAGCGCCGGGTCGGTCGGGTTCTCCGCTTCCAGCTTGCGGGCAATCGCCAGGGCTTCGCGCACGGCACCCGATTCCGCGAGCCGCTCCATCAGGAGCGCCCGGCGCCTGGCGTCGCGTGGCGCAAGTTCGAGAAGCCGTTTGGCCGCCTCGAGCGCCAGGTCGTCGTCGTCGATCCGGCTGGCGATTTCGAGCACACGCTGCCAGTGCAGCGGGTCAGACGCGGCGCCCGATGCGACCGCCCGCTCGAGCGGCGCAAGCACATCCCCGAGACGCTCCTCAGCCAATGCGGCGGATGCGGCTGCCAGGTCAGGATTCACCGGTGTCCTCCTTCAGTGCCCGTCGGCACCGTCGCCCTGAGTCGCGAGGATACACGGCTGCTATAGTCCGGGCCGGCGTTCGACGGCGGCACCGGCCGCCCAGAGGAATTCCCATGTCCAATCGTTCTTACCCTCCGCTCGCGGTCGTCCTGGGGCTCGGCGTTCATGCAAGTCTGTCGCTCGCGCAGCCCCAGCCGCCGGCTCGCCATCCGTGCGTGGCCATCACCGATGATGCGGCGCGCCTCGCCTGCTACGACCAGGAGTTCGGTCGCCCGGGGAGTGTGTCCCCGGCGCCAATCGCTGTGGCTGCCGCCGCCGCCCCGGCTGCCCCGAGTACCCACACGGCCAGCACGGCGACTGGCGCGGGCGCTACCGCGGTCGGCGTGGCGGCCGTCGATTCGACGGCGACGGCGCGCGAGGAGTTCGGACTGAGCGAGGCGGACAAGCAAGCCAGGGCGGCGAGCCAGGGTGCGCCCCCGGCACCGGATCACATCGAGGGCAAGGTGACCAGTGTGACTCGCCGCGCAAACGGCGAACTGGTGGTCACCCTCGAGGGCGGGCAGGTGTGGGTTGAACTCGAGACCAACACCGGTGCCACCCTCAAGCCGGGTGATACCGTGACCATCCGCAAGGCAGCACTCGGTTCGTTCATGCTGGTGACGCCGAAGCACATCGCGACCCACGTGCGCCGCCTGAAATAGCCGCCAAAAAAAACGGCGGGCCGAAGCCCGCCGTTGAATGGAACTACGTTCCTGTTCTGTTCGTTTAGAACTTCGCCGTCAGGCCAAGGAACACGTACCGGCCGAGGGCATCGTACACCTGAGGATAGGTGTTGCCGTTGCCGTACGGCGGGCCCGCGACCGTGCTGCCCGCGATCGGCGGAATCCGGTCCGTGATGTTGTTGATGCCGACGTTCATCGTGTACTTCTCGCCAAACCGCCACACGCCCGCGAGGTCCAGATAGTTCTGGGCGTCCAGGCTCTTGATGACCGCATCGTACGAGCCGTTCAGCAGCGGGTTGCTCTTGGAAGAATCGATGGTCACGCTGCCAAAGTAACGCCAGGCCAGCGACAGGTCGACGTTCCACGGCGTGGCCCACGTCAGCCGCATCGTGTGACGCCACTCCGGATTCGGCGTGCCGCAGGTCGAGCCATAGAGCCCGACGCAGTCGTACTCACCGACGGAACCGGCGCCCTCGATGGGCTTCGTGACCAGGTCGTGCAGATACGTGCCAATCAAGCTGGCGTTCAATGAACCCCAATTGCCGATTTGCGTCGTGTAGAGCGCGGACATGTCGACGCCCGAGGTCCTCAGTTCGCCAATGTTCTGGTTGGTCGCAACGATGTAGCCCGTCGACTGGGCCCAGAGGCTGCCCAAGCTGTCACGATGGATGAGGTTGCAGAACGCATTCACACCCGCGATGCACTGCGACATGACCACGGTCGGAGCGATCGTGGAGATGACGTCCTTCACCGTGATCTTGAAGTAGTCGATGGTCAGGCTGAAGCCCGGCAGGAACTGCGGCTGCAGCACGAGGCCGTAGGTGTAGGAGTTCGACGTCTCCGGCCTGAGCGCCGAGTTGCCGCCCTGCAGGAAGTTGTACTGGCCGGCCGAGTTGTAGAGGATCGGATCCCCGAATTGCGACGCCAGCAGGCCCGTGCGGAGGCACTGCGCCAGCGTGGCGGACGGCAAGCCCGTGCCGCCCTTCGGTGCGCAAGGATCGTAGTTATTGGAGCTCCACAAGTTCAGCCCCTGCGCCTGGTACAGCTCGATGATGTTCGGCGCCCGCACCGCGCGCTGGTAACTGCCGCGGAACTTGATGTCCTTGATCGGCGCCCAGTCGAGGCCGAAGCCGTAGGTGTCGGTTCCGGTGTCGATCGGCTGGCTGTACTGCGAGTGACGGTAGCTGCCGTTGAACGTGAGGTCCTGCGCCATGAACAGGTCCTGCGCGATCGGCACACGGAGCTCACCGAACACGTCCACGTTGTTGTAGCCACCGGACAGACCGATCGTCGGGCCACCCTGGCCCGCGCCGTCGTTCGTCTGATAAGCGACGTCCGTGACCAGGTCGAGGCTCTGCTCGGCGTACTGTGCGCCCGCCGAGAAGCCCACGCCGTCGCGGGCCCACGGCGACTTGACGCCGTACTTGCCCAGGTCTGCCGCGAGGCTGGCATCGACCGTCTTCAGCCGCGTGTTACCGGTCTCAACCAGCGGAATCTGCAGATAGTTGATCGCCGCCCGCGACGGACCGCCCAGGCCGGTGGCCGGGTTGTAGACCGACCAGATGTCGTACGGCACGCAGCTCGGGTCCGTGCCATTCAGCGCCGAGCGGCAAACCGGCTGTCCGGTCGTCGGGTCGGTCACGACATCGAGCGCGCGCTGGAGGCGGGTCTTCGAGAAGTCGTGCTGGTAAACGTTGGACATCAGGACCTCGCTGTAAGTCCCGGAGACGTCGTAGTCCCAGTTGCCGTCGAAGGTCTTGCCCTTCACGCCGACCACGAAGCGAGAGGACTCGTGGCGCAGATCCTGCTGGCGACCACCGCCTTCGACGTTGCGGCGGGCAACGCCAACGGACTGCGTGCCCGTGGTGGTCGCGCCGCAGATCGCGGACTGCCAGGTGCTCGTGATCAGCGGATTGCTGCCGTCGCAGGGGATATTATAGAACTGGTACGCGAACACGCCCGACGGTGCGATCTGTGAGTTCGAACGGTCGTTCATGTACATGAACTCGCCGTATACACGCGCGTTGTCGTTGACGTCGTAGTGCGCGAACGAGGCGGCGGTCCAGCGCTCGTCCGGACGCTGGAAATAGTTGTACGGGCCGTAGTTGAAGAAATGGCTGTTCCACGGGATGACGTTGCCGTTGGCATCCATCGTCTTGCTGCCGGTCGGCGTGCGGAAGCGGCCCGGGTAGCTCGTGCTGGAACCACCGCAGTAGAAGCTGTTGCCGGAGGTGCCAATGGCGCAGGCGCTGTAGTCACGCCGCGACTGGAGCAGCGCGTCCGCCTGCTGGAACCCGAGGAACAGCGTCGCGTTGCCCTTGTTGTCGGCGAAGTTCGAGCCCATCAGGATGCTGAGCTGATCGGTCCCGCCGTCGTGGGACACGTAGCTAGGGGCCTGCGGATAGCCGGCGTCCCCGACGATGCCTCGGAACTCTCCATTGTCGTTGTGATGGTTGTAGAAGCTCGTGTTGGCGTTAAGCTCGACGCCCTGGAAGTTGTCCTTCATGATGAAGTTCACGACGCCGGCGACAGCGTCCGAACCGTACACGGCGGAGGCGCCGCCAGTGAGGACTTCCACGCGCTCGATCAGGGGGGTCGGGATCTGGTTGACGTCCGGCGGGGCATAGCCCGGATCACCGGCCACCATGCGTCGGCCGTTGACCAGCACCAGGGTGCGCTGGGGTCCGAGGCCGCGCAGGTTGAGGGTGGCCGTGCCGGTGGAACCGTTCGAGAGGTTACCACCCTGGCCGGCGAACACCTGCGGCATGTTGTTCATCAGGTTTTCGACGCGCTGAGAGCCCGTCAGGGAGATTTCCTGGCTGCTGATCAGCGAGACGGGGCTAGTGCCCTCGATGTTCGGCTGGGGAATGCGCGAACCGGTGACGATGATCTGCTCTACTTCCTGTTCCTGCGCGATTGCGCCGGACGCGTAGAGACCGACGCCGGCGGTACCGGCTGCGAACAGGGCGTATCGCACTGCTCGCCTGACGTTGCCATTAGCCATCACTTGACTCCTGACGAGTGTTGAACTCGGTGATAACGAAACCGTCACGTCCCTCGACTCCGGCCATCCCGGTGTGGAGGGGCCGCCACATGCCTCTGGACCGTCTCCGCCGGATCGCACGCGGACGCCCGGACCGAAAGTGCGCCGATCATACCAACTGGAACACGACGCTGTGAAGCCTCTGTTGCGTTCAGCCGACAAAGGATTTACCCGTATCTGGAAAGGTCTACCGTGAGGATAAGTACTAGCCGCAAGACCGGCTTGTTGCCTCAGGGCAACATACCCGCCAAGGATGACTGTGGCCCGCGAACTACGCAGGCGGGCGGGGTCAGTTCTCGGCGCGGTAGTAGTCCTGACGGGCGCTGATGAGTCCAGCGACGAGCTCCTGCTCCGCCGGGCTGAGCCCTGGATGCCAGGTGTCGAGGCACAGGACCGCCTGCCGCTGCCCCAGTAGATTGCGCGCCTCGTGCTCGATGGATTCGTTGAAGGCCAGCGCCCGGCCATAGACGTACTCTCGGCCCTCGTGCCCAACCCGCAGGGAGGAGCCCGGCGAGGCGAGGAGCGGCAGCTGCACGATGACCCGGGTGTTGGTTGCGCCGCAGTGCGGGGGGACGACGGTCCGCGGCTCGAGGCAGGCGAAGCAAACGTTCGGCGCGAAATCCGGGATCCGGGCAAGCGGGAGGGACTCGACCAGCTCGGCCGTGTGCGGGCAGCGCTCGCAGTGCGCGTCGATCCGCCGGCCGTTTTCCCAGAGGTAGTACGCGCTCCAGCGGGGCGAGCGATTGAGCTCCGCCCACGGGCCGACCGGCGCATCCGCTGGATAGTCGACCAGCGGCTGGAACTCCCCGGCGCTGGCTGCGAGGACGCCGAGCAGTTCGTCGCGCATGGCGTCTGCGTGTGCCTCGAGGGTCGCAAGCCAAGGGAACGCCTCGCGGTCGAAGAACTGGATCGGCGCGAGGTCGGGGTAGTGCAGCATGACCGGCTGCGGATGGAAGATCTTGCGCTTGCCGAGCAGCACGTCGACCCCGCGGTCGAAGCGCTCGAGCCGCTCGTCCACATGCCGTTGCCGTAGAGCCGACAGCGCCTGCGCGAGGTGTTGCTCGAGCGACCGCTGGTTCTCGGCGATGGATGCCCGGGCGTGGGCCAGAGCCCGTTGCATGCCGGGAGACAGCTGCTCCGCCGGCGGTATGAGGAGGAGCACTTTGCCGAATGTTTGCGCGGCTTGGCGCCGCTTGCCGAGGCGCTCGAACAGCATCGCCCGGTGCAGCACCGCCGGATAGAAGTACGGATCGATGGTGAGTGCCTGGGTCACGGCCGCCATCTCGGCGTCGGTGTCGCCGGTCTCCTTCGAGGCCAGCGCGATGTAGAGCTGGACCATTGGATCCTTGGGATTGGCCGCCGCCGCCTTCCCGAACCATTGCAAGGCCCCGGCTGCATCGCCCTTCGCCAGCGCCGCAATGCCCAACGCGAGCAAGGCCTCCGGGTTGTCAGGGGCGATGTCCACGACGCGCTGCCAAAGGTCGGCCGCCTCCGCCGACCGTCCCGACTTGTTCGCTTCGCGGGCCGCCCCGAGGAGGGACTGGAGTGTGTTGCTGTCGGTCGTGCTCATGGCCGAGGATCTTCCCACAAAAAGGAAAAGGCCCCGGCGCTTGCGCACCGGGGCCTCTCCTCAATCGGACGGGTTCCCGTGAAACCGAGTCGCTGACTTACCTGCCCGAGTCCGTCCGGATCAGCATCACCCGACGGTTCTGCTGCCGACCTTCATCGGTCTTGTTGTCGGCGATCGGATCGGCCTCGCCCTTGCCCACCGAGCTCAGG